>Ga0210019_1000045_pt1 | contig 169846 bp, 171 predicted proteins | sample CryGeyCG2114_020_2_FD_183969 | JGI IMG/M metagenome (GOLD analysis project Ga0210019, IMG submission 183969) | Groundwater microbial communities from aquifer - Crystal Geyser CG11_big_fil_rev_8/21/14_0.20 (SPAdes) (version 2) | ecosystem: Environmental > Aquatic > Deep subsurface > Groundwater...
TTCAAAATCGATTACCTCAGGGGTGAAGTGCCCGGCTGAAAATTGCGGCGGAGAGCTTATTGAGCGCCATTCTAGCCGCGGGGTTTTTTACGGCTGCTCAAATTTCCCCAAATGTACCTTCACCTCCCGCACTTTGCCTGAGGATAAGGAGGAGTAATGGGGAAGAAAATTAAAATCATATTTATTTTAATTATTTTAAGCGTGACTCCATTTTTAAGAGGTTGCCATAGTATAAATGAACCTAGCGAAACCATTATTGTAGGTTTCCCAGCAACAATAATGAACATGCACTTTCAGCAATCTGCTATGGGTGTTTTTAGGTTTTCAGAAAGCTATCCTATGAGTGTATATCCTCATAATTTTATTATAAATATAATTATTTTGTTTTCCATAGCAATACTTATTTTTTTGAAAGATAGGTACATTAAAATTCCATCTATTTTTTTAAATGCTACGCTAGTAAATTTATTTTTGTGTTGGTTTACAGCTTTTATTATTTTCCGAGGTTATAATCTAAATTTTATAAATAAGTTATATTATTTTGCTTATCAATGTATTGCATTATTTTTTAATTTTTTCATAGTTCAATTAACGCCATTGAAGTCAGAACCAACCGAACTGGTTACACAAATTGTTTCTAGACCATCCTTTTTCGTAATAACATTTATAATTGCATTAATTTTTTATTTTATTAGACGAATATTTAACTTATTCAAAAGTAGAGTGACAGTTTAAGCAGTATTTTTTATGAGAAAAGTCCGTCATTCTGAGGCCGAGTGAAACGAGGCCGAAGAATCTTAAGGTATGTCAGAGAAAAAGAAGTTTGTTTATATTTTAACGAATATTAAGAATACAGTTTTGTATACAGGAGTTACGAGTAATTTAGTTAAGAGAGTCTATGAACATAAGAATAAAGAAGTACCCGGGTTTACAGAGAAGTACAATCTACATAAATTAATTTATTATGAAATTTATGAAGATATGATTAATGCAATAATACGTGAGAAGCAAATAAAAGGTTGGTTACGTAGTAAAAAGATTTCGTTGATAGAAAAGGATAATCCGGATTGGAAGGATTTATATAATTCAATCATTTAAGATTCTTCGCCCCTTTGGGGCTCAGAATGACGAAATAAATTGACTATGGAAAAGTATATTGAAAAATTTATGAGGTATTTGGAGATTGAGAAGAATTATTCTCCTCATACTATACTAAATTATAAATTAGACCTTCAAGGGTTTAATAAATTTATTTCAGGCACTGATCTTGAAAAAATTGATTATTTGACTTTAAGAAAATATTTGGCAGTTCTGAAAGAGAAAAATTTAAGTAATCGCACTGTCGGCCGCCGGCTTTCCTCCTTACGCAGTTTTTTTAGATTTCTTACCCGGGAAAGTCATATTAAGGTTAATCCCATGTTGATGCTCTCTAGCCCTAAATTAGAAAAGCATCTGCCTTCTTTTATGACCGAGGATGAGGTCTATAAATTAATCGAGTCAGCTTTCGCTAAAAATAAAGATGATCTTTTGGGATTGCGCGATCGTGCGATCTTAGAGGCATTTTATTCCAGCGGCTTGCGTATTTCGGAATTGGTTGGATTAAATCTTGAGGATATTGATTTTATCAGTGGCATTCTTAAAATAAGGGGCAAAGGTAAAAAAGAGAGAATCGTGCCCATGGGAGAAACCGCGCTTCTGGCTATCCGCAAATATCTGGGCAAAAGGAAGAAACAGGCAGAGGGTATATTTTTAAATAATAACGGCAGGCGTATCACGACACGGGGAGTGCGTTTTGTGCTGGTAAAATATCTTAAAGCTGCCGGGATCAAACCGGGGGTTTCTGCGCATACTTTCCGCCATTCCTTTGCCACACATCTCTTAAACCGGGGAGCAGACCTGCGTACGGTGCAGGAGCTCTTGGGCCATGCTAATTTATCAACCACCCAAATTTATACCCATTTAACCACTGAAAAATTAAAAAGCGTTTATGATAAGGCGCATCCGCACGCCTAAAACAAAATATGTTTATTATCTATGATTTAATATTTTTTATCTTCGTGTTGATTTATTTCCCGCTGTATTTGTTGCGCGGAAAGTTTCATCAGGGGTTCTCCAGGCGTCTGGGCAGTTTACCTAGAGATTTAAATCTAGACCGGCCGATCTGGATCCATGCGGTAAGCGTAGGAGAGGTTATTTCGATTAAAGGTTTGGTTACAGAGTTAAGAAAAGTTTACCCTCAGAAGAAAATGGTGATTTCTACGGTAACGGCTACGGGAAATAAAATTGCCAGAACCCTGGTTAACGAAGGCGATTTTTTAACTTATCTTCCGTTAGATTTTAGTTTTATCATAAAAGCCGTGCTTAGAAAGATCAATCCATGTGTGTTTATTATTGCTGAAACCGAAATCTGGCCAAACCTAATTAATTGCCTTGATCAACAGAAGATACCGGTAATTACGGTTAACGGAAGGATTTCCGACGGCTCTTACGGCGGATACCGCGCTATTAAATTTTTGATCCGGACGCTCTTAAGGAAGATTAATAAATTCTGTGTGCAGTCGGATACTGATGCCCTACGATTACAAAATTTAGGAGTGATAAAAGGAAATATTCAAGTTACGGGAAATGTAAAATTTGATATTGATCTAACAGCTGCCGCAGGAATTGATTATTTAGCCTACCGGCAGAAATTATGGCTCAAGCCGGATAATAAATTACTAGTTTGCGGAAGCACGCATCCTAAGGAAGAGGAGATAATTTTTAAAGCCTATCAGGGGCTTTTAATTGCGTATCCTGATTTAAAGCTGCTTATTGCACCTCGGGCTCCGCAGCGCAGTAAGGATATTGCAAGTTTAGCTGAGGCTAATGGCTTTATGCCGGTTTATATCTCGAGTATCACCGGAGAATGCCCGACTTGTATAAATAAGGCAGTATTTATACTGGATGTCATCGGAGAATTATTTAATTATTATGCTGCTGCAGATATGGTTTTTATGGGAGGAAGTTTAATTAAGAGGGGAGGACATAATATTATTGAACCGGCAAGCCTGAAAAAACCGGTAATTTTTGGACCACATATGTTTAACTTCCGGGATATCAGTGAATTATTTTTAAGAAATGAAGCTGCGATTATGGTGCACAGTCAAGACGAATTAGCGGCTAAAATAAAAGAAATTTTAAGCAATTCTCCTGCGGCCAGAGAGATGGCTGAGCGTTCTTATGGATTGATTATTGCTAATCAAGGTGCTACGCTAAAGAATATTCAGGCAATTAAACAAGTGGGGTGCTCAAAATGACCGGTGAAATTTATCTGACACAGGAAGGTTATGAGAAATTAGTTACTGAGTTGGAGCAATTAAAAACAGTTAAGCGTAGAGCTCTTTCTAAGGCGGTCGGGGAGGCTAGAAGCCAGGGGGATATTAGCGAGAATGCCGAGTATGATGCGGCTAGAGATGCGCAGGCGCTCAATGAAAAGCTGATTATGGATCTGGAGAATAAATTGGCGCAGGCGCGCATATTGGATAAGAATATTTCTAGTGATGAAGTTTTGATCGGAGCAACCGTAAAATTAAAGGATATGGATACCGAAGAGGAGTTGGAATATACCTTAGTTGCGGAGCTGGAGGCAGATTATAATCAGAATAAGATCTCCGTCAGCTCTCCGGTGGGTCAGGGGCTCATGGGGCACAAGAAAAATGAAATCGCAGAAATTAAAATTCCTGCCGGGATTTTAAAATATAAGATAATTAAGATATCGCGTTAAATGCAAGAAAAAATCGGCCATTTAAAAGTAGAAATTTTTAAGATCAAGAATAGGGCGGGGTTTGCCGCAGTATGTTTTGAGCATCTTACCGAAGGCAAAACCTCCCGGGAGGCTTATGATCGCATGGTTAAAGCTTTGCGCAGGAGCAACCGTAAGTAAGGCCAGCAAGTTATTCATTGCTATCTTTTTGGTTGGTTTAACTGTTTTAGTTTTTGCGCAGGAAAATTTTTCTCATCAATTTAAAGCGCTGCGTGTTCCGCAGGGGCAAATAATTACGCTAAGCTTAGCTTTCAATCCGAGTACCGGATTTAGCTGGCAATTGGTCAAGATTTCGGATAAAAAGGTTTTAGAATTTGTGAAAAAAGAGTATGTTCCGGTTTCAGGAGAAAGAATTGGTTCGCCGGGAGTAGAAAAATGGAGCTTTAAAACGCTTAGGCGCGGCCAGGCAGAAGTTGTTTTGGAATACAGGCGGCCATGGGAAAAGGATGTTCCTGCTGAGAAAAAAGAAGAATACAGTATTTTTGTTAGATGAAAAATCAAGACATTAAATTTATGAAGCTGGCTATAGGAAAAGCCAAAGCAGGTATTAAAAAGGATCAGGCTCCTTTTGGAGCCTGTATTGTAAAAAATAATAAGGTTGTCGCTTTAAGCCATAATCTTGTCTGGAAAAATAGTGATATTACTGCTCATGCTGAAATTATGGCGATTCGTTCTGCCTGTAAAGTTCTGAAAAAAATCGATTTATCCGGGTGCACCATTTATTCTACTTGTGAGCCATGTCCGATGTGTTTTTCCGCTTGTCACTGGGCCGGGCTTACAAGTATAGTTTTTGGTGCAAAGATAGAGGATGCCAAAAAATTCGGGTTTAATGAGCTGGCAGTTTCCAATTTTAATTTAAAAAAAATCGGAAAAAGTAAAATTAAACTTACCGCGGGTTTATTAGCAGAAGAGAATCTGGCGCTTTTTAAATTTTGGAAGAAACAGCCTAAGTCAAAAGCTTACTAAGGAGATGTAATGTTTAAAGCAGAAATTACACATAATTCGGATTTTGCTTTTACGGTTAAGACGGGTGAAAACCAATTTTTAATTGATGCTAAGGGTAAGGGGTTGACTCCGCTGAATGCGCTTTTAGCCGGATTAGGAAGCTGTATTGGTGTGTATATCCGTAAATACGCTGAAGGGGGTAAATTGAGCCTTGAGGGTTTTCAGGTCAATGTTTCTGCGGATTTATCCGGCCCGGCACCGTTTTTTTTCAGGCAGATTAGCGTGGATATAGATTTAAAAAATTGTCCGTTAGATGAGCGCAGACAAAAGGCATTGCTTGAGTTTATAAAAAATTGCCCGGCGCATTATACTTTAAAAGGTAATCCGCAAATCGATTTTAAATTGATATGTTAGAGATAAAATTAAGACAAGCCGTAGATGTGGTGATCTTAGATTTAAGCGGCCGTATTGACGTTGACTCGGCTAATTTAGTGGAGGTGGTCGGTCAATGTGTTCGCGACGGATATGTAGATATTCTTTGTAATCTTGAAGATGTTGAGGCAATAGATTATATGGGTATTTCGGTTATAGTGATCGCCTATAAAGAGGTCGTTAATCACCACGGCAGGCTCAAATTTGTTAATGTCCCGGCGCATCTTAAAGGTGTATTTGCGATCTCTGGCACCGACCGGGTAATCGAGCTTTATGCCAGCGAGGATTTAGCGTTAAATAGTTTTAAAGAAGATAAGGCTATTGAAAATATCAAGAAAATGCAGCTGCGCCGCAGGTTTAAGCGCCTGCCGATTGATTTAAAGATTGAATTAAAATCTAAACAAGCCGATCTTCCGGTATGCCTTAAGGTTGACATTCTTAACTTAAGTGCGGTGGGAGCTTTTATCTTTGGCTGCGGTAAATTTAAGCTCGGAGATGAAGTGGTGCTTAAAATGAAGCTTGCGCCAAAGCAGGAGGAACTTGAGTTTGAGGCGAGCGTGGTCTGGGTTCCGGATAAAGAGGTTCAGAGGCATGAATATCCGGGAATCGGAGTAGAATTCTCCAACATTTCTACGGCAGATCAGCAAAAATTAATCGAATTTATCGACCGTAACCTTTCCTTTACGACTTCGGATTAATCTAAATTTACATTAGCTTTCCGGCTTTCGCTTCGGCACGAAGATTTTCGCCGTGTGCTGCGGTTTGCGACTCACTTTCGGCGCATTTACAATATGATCGAAGCCTTTCGTTCGTCGCAAATCCTTGCACACTTTTGCCGAAAATCTTCTAATTGTGCCTTCAGCAAAAGCCGTAAAGCTTATGAATCATAGCGTATGGCTTGGCTTGATTTCGAGCAGGGCGTGTCGGCAAGGAGCGGGCACGGATGCCCGGCAATAAATATTCTGGCAGAGCGACGCCAGCCGACCTCCGGAGCGAAGCGAAGGACGCAGTTTTGCCACGCAGGGGCAAAACAAGCGTCCCTGCGAGAAAGCAAGGCAAGACAGGCGCTAAGGGAATAATAATCACTTATCCTGTTGCTACTCTTAAGTTTTTATCCGTGAAAACATTTGCTTGCATACCCCTTGTATGATATTATACTTATTTAAAGCAGATATAATTAGAGAGGAGAACAAGCTATGGATTGGAAGGTCTTTTTAGCTACCTTTGGAGTGGTATTTTTTGCAGAATTAGCGGATAAAACCCAGCTAGTCGGTATCGGTATGGCAGCTAAAACCGGTAAGCCGCTGTCTGTCTGGTTAGGCTCGGTAAGTGCCTATATCATTGTTACGGTGGTCTCGGTTTTTCTGGGGGCAATCATGGCTAAATTTATCAGGCCGGAGCTAATCCGTTATATCGGCGCATCGATGTTTATCATTATCGGATTTTTAATGTTGTTTAAGGTGATTTAAGCGATGTATCTGGGAAGAGAGTATCTCTATAATCTGGTTACCGGCAAGATAAGAGGCCCGATTGCCATGCTGTTAAGGGCATTTTTAAGCGTACTTTCTTTTATCTATGGGGCGGTTGTAATTATTTTAGCGGCTTTCTACAGGATAAAGCCTGCGCGCCTTGGCGCTAAAGTAATCAGTGTCGGCAATATTACTTTAGGTGGTACAGGTAAAACTACTTTTGTAGAATATTTATCCGGATTGTTGAGTTTGCAAGGGGCAAAGGTTGCGGTGTTAAGCCGGGGATATCGCAGAGATGTTGCTAAGTTTGGGGCCCGCAGTATTGGTGACGAGCCGGCAATGTTGCAGAAAAAATTGCCCGGCGTTCATGTCGTTGTTGACAAGAATAGAATTAAAGCTGCGTTTAAAGCAATCAGGGATTATGCGGCGCAGATATTGATACTGGATGATGGCTTGCAGCAGTGGCGAATATTTAAAGATTTAGAGATAGTTATGATTGATGCAGCCAATCCCTTTGGTAATCATCGGCTGCTACCGGCAGGCTTATTGCGCGAGCCTCTAAACGCGTTAAAGCGCGCAGATATTTTTGTTTTGACCCAGGTTGGTTCTTGTCAGGATACCGTTGAGCTTACGGATAGATTGCGGCATCTCAACTCTAAAGCCCTGATCATAGAATCGATACATCAGCCTGATGGATTTAGTGGCGTGTTTGATGCGAATGAATCTTTAGGCATAGATGTGCTTAAAGGGGGCAAGGTTTTGATATTTTCTGGAATTGGCAATCCGCAGGGATTTGAGAACTCCGTTACCGGACTGGGGATCAATATCATAAAATCAATCAGGTTTGCGGATCACCATGATTATACACAGGTAGATATTGATAGGATTATCGATGAGGCGTTGCGGATGAATGCAGATGCTGTGATCACTACGCATAAGGATGCGGTAAAAATAAGTGAACTTCAGGTCAAAGGGGCCGGTATTTTAGCCTTGAACATAAAACTAAAGATAACTAAAAATGAAACAGAATTTAATCGCAGATTACTTAAGTTGTATTCTCTTTAGGGCTTTGAGTTTTTTTACTTCAATTGTCCCTTTAAGTTTCAGCTTTTTTTTAGGCAGAAGGCTGGGGGATCTGCTTTATCTGTTTGACCGGCGGCATCGGGTGATCGCTAATGCCAATATCAGAAAAACGGTTGCGGATAAATTTGATTGCGCATCCAGCTCCGGGATTACCCGTCGTGCCTATCAGGCATTCGGCCAGAACATTATCGAAATTTCTTTTATCCCGCGCATAAATAAGCAGTATCTTGAAAAATATATTTATATTGAAAATAAAGATAATATCCCGCAAGCTTTTAAAAGAGGCAAAGGGGTAATTTTTCTTATTGTGCACGAAGGTAATTGGGAGCTATCTAATATTATTTGCGCAAACTTAGGTTTTCCTTTTGTTTTGTTTGTGCGTGATCAGGGTTTTCCCCGGTTAAACTCTCTGCTTAACTCCTACCGGCTTAAGCAGGGGGCAAAGATTATCCATAAAGAAGGCGGCCTTAAGGAGCTTATTGAAGTATTGAGAAGCAATCAGGGGATCGGTATGACCGTGGATCAGGGCGGTAAAAGCGGTGAGATTGTTAAATTTTTCAATAAAGATGCCTCGATGTCGGTTGGTGCGGTAAAGTTGGCTTTAAAATACGACTGTTCTATCGTTCCTGTTTTTTATACGCGCATCAAAGGTCCATATACTAAAGTATTCTTGGATCAGGTTTATACCGTTACTAGAACCATGGATCCTGAAAATGATGTAAAAGAAAATTTACAGAGACTGGTCAGTATCTATGAAAAATATATCCGTCAATATCCGCATGAATACCTTTGGACATATAAAATCTACAAATACGGCAAACAGAGGGACATTTTAATTCTTTCTGACGGTAAAACCGGGCATCTGCGTCAGTCCGAAGCTGTGGCCAAATTACTTATTCGCAAGCTTGATGAGCGCGGTATAAAATACAATTTAAAAATGCAGAAGATAGAATTCAACTCAAGATTTTCTAGATTGATATCCGGCTTAGGTTTTCTCGCCGGTATTGGTTGTTTGCGTCGGGCCTTAACTAAAGAGAGCTGGCAGGGGGTAATGGGATTTAATCCGGAGATTATAATCTCTGCCGGAGGCTCAATCAGCCGCATAAATTATCTTCTGGCAAAAGAAAACCAGGCTAAATCCGTTGTATTAATGCGTCCGGCTGGTTTAAGTTTAAATAAATTTGATTTAGCAATAATTCCGGAACATGATGGTTTAATAAACAAAAAAAACGCGGTAATAACGGAGGGCGCGCTTAATTTAATTGATCCAGATTATTTAAGTCAAAAATCTAAAAAATTAGAGGAGTCTGGGCTTTTAAAAGGGCAGGTGCTTAGGCCTTGTATCGGCGTGCTAATCGGAGGCAATAGCAGGAAATTTTCTATTTCTACCGATAACATAATTAAGCTGGCCGCAGTGATCAAAAAATCAGCACAAGATTTAAACGCAGATGTTTTGATCTCTACTTCGCGGCGTACATCTTCTGCCGTAGAACAGGTTATCAAGGATGAATTTTCCGATTATTCTCGCTGCAAACTTATGGTAGTCGCCAATGAAAACAATAATTCTGATGTTGTCGGAGGAATGCTCGGATTAAGCAATATAATTATCTGCTCCCCGGAGAGTATCTCTATGATCTCTGAAGCGGTTTGTGCAGAAAAATACGTTTTTGTATTTAAGGGATACGGACTTAGCAAAAAACACGGGCGTTTTTTGAAAAACTATGAGGACCAAGGCTATATTTATTTAAAAGATACTGCGAACTTGGCGGAGGGCATTAAAGGAATATGGCTGAATAAACCTAAAATAAATTGTCCGCAGGATAATTTAATTGTAAGTAATGCATTGAATAAAATAATATGAGAATACTTCAAATATTACCAGAGCTGAATGTAGGCGGAGTTGAGACCGGGACACTGGATCTTTCTAAATACCTGGTGCGCCTGGGGCATAAATCAGTAGTGGTTTCTGCCGGAGGTTCTTTAGTCCAGGAGCTAGAGAGCCAGGGTGCCAAGCATTACACGCTGGCCGTAAATAAGAAATCCCTGATCTCGATATTTAAATTAATTCCTGAATTAGCAGAGATAATTAAAAAAGAAGAGATTGATATTGTGCATGCCCGCTCCAGAGTTCCTGCCTGGGTTGCCTATTTTGCCTGCCGCAGGACTAAAGCGGTATTTATTACCACTTGCCACGGTTATTATAAAAAACATTTTTTTAGCGCGGTAATGGGCTGGGCAAAAAGAGTAATTGTTTTAAGCAACGTAATTGCCAGGCATATGATTGAGGATTTTGCTGTGCCCCATGAGCGCATTAGGCTGGTTCCGCGCAGTGTCGACTTAGAGAAATTCAAATATCTTAATCCTAAAGTAAAAAGAAAAGAAGATTTCAATGTTGCAATTATCGGCAGGATTACTCCTTTAAAAGGGCACCTGCATTTTATCAAAGCTATGGCGTATCTCTCTAAGGCTATACCGCATCTGAAGATCTGGATTGTCGGTGATGCTTCTGCATCCAAAGTTGCGTATAAGGAGGAGGTACAGATTTTGGTGCGCCGGCTTGGGCTCTGGCATTGTACGGAATTTTTAGGTACGCAGCGGGATATTCCGGCAATCCTTGCGCATTTAGATCTGGTAGTTTTAGCTACCACCACTCATGAAGCTTTTGGAAGAGTGATTATTGAGGCAATGGCCTGCGGAGTTCCGGTAGTGGCAACTCGCGTCGGAGGGGTAGTCGATATTATGGAAGATGGTAAAAACGGAATTCTTGTACCTCCGGCAGATCCTAAAAGCATCGCCGATGCCGTAATGCGCATTTTTAAAGATCCCGGATTAGCTGTTGAGTTTGCCGAGAATGCTTATGCCAAGGTTAAAGAGAAATATGGCCTGGAATTAATGGTTAAAAATACATTGGATGTTTATCGTGATGCGTTAAGTAACTTTAAAATTTTGATTATTAAATTCAGTTCTTTAGGGGATATCATCCTGACTACGGCCGCATTAAGAGCGCTGCGGGAAAAATTTCCTAAAGAAAATTTTAAAATAAGTTTTTTGACTGACGAAGGATCAAAAGATATCCTTTTGCGAAGTCTTTATATTGATGAACTTTTAGTTTGTGATTTAAAAAATAAGGATAAAGGGGTAGCCGGCTTATGGAGTAACGGTAAAGTTTTAAGAAGTAAAAATTTTGATGCGGTTATCGACCTGCAAAATAATCGCTCCAGCCACCTCTTGGCTTATTTGAGCGGATGTATTCACCGCTATGGTTATGATAATAAGAAATTTGCTTTTTTGCTTAATCATTCTATTAAAGATGAGAGGCCTTTGCTGGACCCGGTAACCCATCAGTTCCGGATATTAAAGATGTTAGGAATTGACCTTCTGGATAATCGTCTTGAACTTTGGCCATCCGGTGAAGATGCTCAAGCTGTGGATGAACTTTTGAATGCCCAATGGTTGAGCGAAGTCCAGAAGATCGTCGGAATAAATATCGGAGCATCAAAAAGATGGAGCACTAAATGTTGGCCGCTTGAGCATTTGATCCGTTTTTGCGAGGAGCTGGAGTTAAGAGATATCCGAGTCGTTGTCACCGGCACGCAAAGTGATCTTCCTTTGGCGGGGATGCTTATTAATTCTCTGAAAAATAATAAAATCATTAATGCCTGCGGTAAGACTAGCATAAATGAATTGGCAGTTTTGATTAAAAAATGCCAGGTATTCGTATCGGCAGATTCTTCTCCTTTGCATATTGCTTCTGCAGTCGGCACTGCCTTTATCGCCTTATTCGGGCCGACCGACTGGCGTCGGCATCTTCCTCCGGGTAAAAACCATATTGTAATTAATAAGAATTTAAATTGCAGCCCGTGTTATAAAACAAAATGCCGCACTCGGAGCTGTATGTTTGCGATCAGCCCGGAAGAGGTGCTTGAGGCTGTGGAAAAATTACTAAAATGAGAATTCTTTTTATCGCCAATCATCTTAATGTCGGAGGAATAACCAGCTACTTGTTTACTTTAGCCGGCGGATTAAAACAAAAGGGGCATGATGTTTATGTAGCTTCAAGCGGCGGTGATTGGAAAGATAAATTTATCGCTGCCGGAATCGGGCATATTCATGTGCCTCTGAGGACTAAAAACGAGGCCAGCCTGAATATTATATTTAGTTTTTTAAAATTAAAGAAAGAAGCTAAGAAGCTCAATATTGATCTTATACACTCTAACAGCCGGACGACTCAGGTTTTGGGGAATTTATTGAGCCGTGCTTTGGCGGTTAGGCATATCTTTACCTGTCACGGTTTTTTTAAGCCTAAACTTTCGCGTAAGCTGTTTCCCTGCTGGGGAGAGGGTGTAATTGCTATAAGTAATGAGGTCAAGGAGCATTTAATTACCGACCTTGGCCTCGATGAGAAAAAAATAAGCGTAATTAATAACGGTATTGATCCGGCCGGTTTCGGAGATTTTTCGGCAAGAGATAATCTGCGTAAAGATCTCGGCATAAATGATGCGCCTTTAGCCGGTATTATTGCCCGCTTATCTGATGTTAAGGGGCATATTTATCTTATCCGGGCGATGCAGCAAGTTATAAAAACTTTTCCGAATGCCTTGCTTTTGATTATCGGGGAAGGTAACATGAGAGATACGTTAGTCACTGAGGTTGATAAATTAGGCATTAAGGATAATGTTTTGTTTATTCCTGAAGCCAGAGGTACCGAAGATATACTTGCGGTAATGGATATTTTTGTTATGCCTTCATTGCAGGAAGGGCTGGGCCTGGCGCTTATGGAGGCGATGGCTCAAGGGCTCCCGGTAATCGGTTCAAAGGTAGGCGGGATCAAAACATTGATCCAGAATGAAATCACCGGTTTATTGGTAGAACCGGCTGAGGTTGATGAGTTGTCCCGGGCAATTACCAGATTATTTAAAGATGATCAATTACGCCATGACCTGGGAGTAAATGCGCGTAAATTTATTATTGATAATTTTTCTAAAACAAAAATGGTCGAGGCTACCGAAAAGGTCTATGAGGAATGTTTATCCGTTTCTAGCCCTAATAATCAATGATTAAAAAGAGCTCTGAAAAACGAATTTTAATTTTTAATGTTAATTGGCTGGGTGATGTTTTGTTTTCCAGTGCGGCCATCCGCAATATTCGAAGAAATTATCCTGAGGCCTATCTTGCCTGCGTAATCCCCAGCCGCTGTTATTCAATATTAAAAGATAACCCTCATCTGGATGAGGTGATCATTTTCGATGAGAAAGACAGGCATAAGGGGGTGCTTTCCAAACTTAATTTTATTAGTTTATTAAGGAGTAAAAAATTTGATACCGTATTTTTATTGCATCGTTCATTCACCCGCGCGCTTATCTGCCGGCTTGCCGGAATTCCTGAGCGGATCGGTCATTATACCAAGAAGCGCGCATTTCTATTGACTAAAAAGATTATGCCTCCCAAAAGAGATTCTTTGCACCGCATAGATTATTATCTGGATGTGATCGAAAAAGCAGGCCTGCGCATTGAAGACAGATTCCTGGATTTCTTTTTTAGCCTGGAAGATGAAAAACATGTCGAAGATTTTTTAAGCAGAAATTCCGTTGCCAAAGATGATTTTATAGTAGCATTAAATCCCGGGGGAAATTGGCTGCCTAAACGCTGGGTGCTAGATTATTGGGCAAGTTTAGCGGATAAATTAATCAGTGAACTGGGCTTGAAGGTAGTGATTACCGGAAGCGTTTCTGACGCCAAGCTTGCTGGTTCAATTAAAGAAAAAATGTTGCAGGCTCCGATAATTGCCTGCGGGTCTCTTAATATTAAACAGTTAGGCGCCTTGGCAAAAAGAGCGGACCTGTTTATTACCGCAGATACCGGGCCTCTACATATTGCCAATGCCGTAGGATGCAAAAATATAATTGCAATATTCGGCCCGACATCCAAAGAAATTACCGGGCCGTATCCGTCCGGCAATGTAGTTATCCTGCAAAAAGATGTTGGCTGTAAGTTGCCGTGTTATGAACTGAAATGCGTGAATAACCGCTGTATGCAGGCGGTTACTCCTGATGATGTCCTGGCCGAAGTTAAGAAAATACGAAAATCATGAAAATACTTTTCATAACCTTAAGTAATATCGGAGATTGTATTTTGACGCTTCCGGCCTTAGATCGATTGCGCCGCGATTATCCTCAGGCAAAGATTACCTGTCTTGTTCCTCCGCGGCCCAAGGAGATCTTTATCGATAATCCGGCAATTGAACGCGTAGTTATCTTTGATAAACATTCTAAGCTAACTGATAAGATCAATTTATTCTTTTCTTTAAGCAGAGAGAAGTTCGATACCGTGGTTGATATGCGCAATAGCTTTTTCGGAGCATTTCTGCCGGCTAAGAAAAGAAGCTCGCCTTTACGTTTTATTCCTCGCGGAATCAAACATATGAAAGATAGGCATCTGTTTTGGGCAGGATTTTCTGATTATTCCGGGAAGTGGAAAATTCATCAATCACTGGTTATTACGGCTAAAGATGTCGATTATATCGATAATATTCTTAATGGCGGAATCGCCAAAAGTGATAATTTAATTGTTGTTGCTCCCGGAGCCAGAAGTCAGATTAAATCTTGGGATAAGCATAATTTCAGTTTGCTTTGCAGCCAACTGATTAAAGAAGGCCATGATGTAGTTTTGGTAGGAGATAATACGGACCAGTCGATCTGTACCTATGTGCAACAAAATGCTACCGCCGGGATTTTTAATCTTTGCGGCAAAACGACAATTGGTGAATTGGCTGCTTTATTGAAAAAGGCCAAATTTTTAATTACCAATGATAGCGCGGTAATGCATCTGGCAAGCTATCTAAATGTTCCGGTTGCCGCTATTTTCGGGCCGACAGATGAGAAAAAATACGGACCATGGTCAGAGCAGAGCATTATTATTAAAAAAGATATTTTTTGCCGGCCTTGTCAAAAGGCTACGTGCCGCTCGACCACATTGGCGTGTTTAGCCAGTATTAAACCGGAAGATGTGCTTAATCAAATTCAGGGCATGTTCGAAGGCGCCGAAAAAAAATCCAGAAATAAGGGTAAACAATATCAAAGGATCCTTATTGCCCGTACTGACCGCATAGGAGATGTGATTTTATCGACTCCGGTAATTCATGCTTTAAGGCAGAAATTCCCGCAGGCATATATCTCTATGGCTGTTGCTCCCCATGCCCGGGAAATTGTAGAAGGCAATCCTTATTTGGATGAAGTGATTATCTATGATAAAGACGGTAAACATAAAAGTTGGTGGCGGACTTTGAAATTTGCCAGCCGGCTTAAGAAGAAAAAATTTGATCTGGCAATTATCTTGCATCCGACCAACCGTTTGCACTTGATAGCATATTTGGCGGCTATCCCGCAGCGGCTGGGATATGACCGTAAACTCGGATTCTTGCTTAATTGCAAGAAGAAACACACCAAGCAGGAAGGCCGTAAACATGAAGCAGAATATAATCTGGATTTACTTTCCGGTTTAGGGGTAACCGGTGATCCGCAGGATTTATTGATGCCCATAAGACAGGAGTCCGAGCAGCATATCGACGAGTTATTTAGAAAAAACGGACTTAGCCAGACAGATAAAATATTAGCGATTAATCCCGGAGCAAGCTGTCCTTCCAAGATTTGGCCGGCAGAGCGTTTTGCCGAAGTCGTCGAGAGGTTAGTTGGTTTGTATGATTTTAAAATCCTGATTTTATCCGGTCCCAAAGAAATATATTTAGCAGATCAGATCGCTAATGAAATAAAAGGTAAAGTGGTAAATTTAGCAGGGAAGACTTCAGTAAGTCAATTGGCGAGTATTCTTAAGAGATGCACTTTGTTTATCTCCAATGATTCCGGCCCGGTACATATTGCCTCAGCAGTGGGGACGCTGGTTATTTCAATTTTTGGCCGTAATCAGGCAGGCTTAAGCCCGCTTCGTTGGGGCCCTTTAGGTAAACATGGTAAATATCTCCACAAGAGCGTTGGCTGCATTCAGTGCCTGGCGCATAATTGTACCAAAGAATTCGCCTGCCTTAAGGCAATTACCGTTGAGGATGTGCTTAAAGCTGTAAAGGATATTTTATCGCTAAATTAGTTGTTCTTGCTCGCTTTGCTCACAGGATCGCGTTAAATAAAATTCATAAGGTGCTTGATTTAACGTTAAATTGTGCTAAAATTACTATCTATGATTAATCCCAAGAAGGTTAAAACATATTCAGTTAAGAGCCGCCTGAGCAAGGTGAATAAAGGTGATTTTGCGGCCAAACCCGTTAAGGCCAAAAGCTTTAGCGGTTTTCTGGAATCATTGCCTAATATCCTTAAGGCAAAAGATTTACGCGCCGTTTCAAGTGATATCGTCGTTGCCCGTAAGAAGAATAAGGGTGTAATTTTTATGGCCGGAGCCCATGTGATTAAATGCGGGCTTAATCCGGTATTAATTGAGTTGATCAAGAAAAAAGTAATTACCTGTATCTGTTTAAACGGAGCAGGCATCATCCATGATTTTGAGATCGCTTTACAGGGGAAAACTTCTGAGGATGTCGCCGCAAATCTTAAAACCGGAAAATTCGGAATGGGTCGTGAAACCGCAGATTTTCTAAACTGCGCTGCCCGTGAAGGAGTAAAGAAAGGTTTCGGCTTAGGTTATGCGGTGGCCAATGCGATTGCCACAACAGATTTAGCTAATCGAGACTTAAGCCTGCTTTATAACGCGTATAAATATAAGGTTCCGGTTTGTGTTTTTGTCGGGATCGGTACAGATATTATCCATCAGCATCCATCATTCGATGCTGCTGCTACTGCTACCGGGTCGCTGCGTGATTTTCATATTCTCGTCCAGAATATCCGCTCGGTAAATCAGGGAGGAGTGGTTTTAAATTTCGGTTCGGCAGTGATGTTGCCGGAAGTATTTTTAAAAGCTTTGAATCTTGCCCGTAATCTGGGGAATAAAGTCAAAGATTTTACCACGGCAAATTTCGATATGATCTATCACTATCGCCCGAGCCAGAATGTTGTGAGTCGCCCGATAAGCTCAGGCGGTAAAGGTTATTACATTATCGGCCACCATGAAATAATGCTTCCGCTTTTGGCGCAAAGCGTAATTGAAAAGATATGAAAAATCTAAAAAATATTATCCGTAAATTTAAACAGGCTAAGATTTTAGTTGTCGGCGACCTTATCTTGGATGAGTATATTTACGGCAGCGTCGAGAGAATTTCTCCCGAGGCTCCGGTTCCGGTTCTTTGGGCGGATAAACGCACATTTGTTCCGGGTGGCACTGCCAATGTAGCTAATAACATCAACTCTCTGGGAGGAAAAGTTGCTTTACTCGGGGTTACCGGGGATGATACTAACTCTAAAATTCTAGTTAATGAATTAAAGAAAAGAAAAATTAATTTACAGGGTATCTTTGTTGAAAAAAACAGGCATACTACCGTAAAGACTCGTATTTTAGCCGGTCACCAACAGGTCGTCAGGGTGGATTGGGAGCACACGCATGACCTGTCGCAAGAATTAAATGCGAAGATCTTAAAGTTTATCAAAAAAAATATCCGCTCTTTTGATGCGATCATTATCGAAGATTACGGTAAAGGGGTAATTAACGTGGCGCTGCTCAAAGAACTTATCGCTTTGGCCAAGGCCAATAGAAAAATTATAACCGTTGACCCCAAAGAAGAAAATTTCCGCTATTACCGCGGGGTTACTGCAATTACTCCTAACCGCAGGGAGCTAGAAAACGCGATTAGAAATCTTAAGATACAGGATACGGCCAATCGTTTCAGGATTAATACCGATAAATTATTTACGGATAAAAATATGGATTTGGCCGCCCGCGAAATTTTAGAATATTTAAATTTAGATTCTATTCTTATTACCTTAGGCGAACATGGTATGAAATTGCTGGAAAAAGCCGGTAAGTTGACACATATACCGACGCAAGCTCAGGAGGTTTTTGATGTCTCTGGGGCAGGGGATACGGTGATTAGTTCTTTTACCTTGGCCCTTTGTGCCGGGGCAACAAAATTAGAAGCAGCGCATATCGCTAATTTTGCCGCCGGCATTGTTGTCGGAAAATTAGGAACCGCGGTTACTAATACAAAAGAGTTGTTGGAGAGAATAAAGTAAAATGGATGTAATCGGAGTTATACCGGCCAGGTATTCATCGACAAGATTTGCGGGCAAAGTGCTCGCTGATATTATGGGCAAGCCGATGCTGCAGCATGTTTGGGAACGCGCAAAGCAGTCACGCATGCTCGACGATCTGATTATTGCCTGCGATAATGAAATCATTCTCAAGGCCGCGGAAAAATTCGGGGCAAAAGCAGTGATGACCTCTAAGGAGCATACCTGTGGAACCGATAGGATTAGCGAGGTAGTCAATCCTCTGGATGTAAAAATTGTGATTAATATTCAGGGGGATGAGCCTTTGGTTCATCCGATGATGATCGATAGTGTTGCCCGGGCGTTGTTAGAAGATAAGGTCCTGAATATGGCCACGCTGATGAAAAAGATCGAAGATGTTCAGCAGATCACCGATCCCAATGTGGTAAAAGTGGTGGTCGATAAAAATAATTTTGCTTTGTATTTTTCGCGCGCACCGATCCCGTTTTTGGCGACCAATGCCGAAGTAGACCAGGTAAACTACTACAAGCATATCGGCCTCTACGGTTATACTAAAGATTTCCTTTTTACTTATAAAAATCTTCCGGTTTCAAATCTTGAGAAGACCGAGAAATTGGAACAACTGCGTGTTTTAGCGGAAGGTTATAAAATTAAGGTAATTGAAACTCCGCATGATACTATTGGTGTAGATACTCTCGAAGACTTAGAGAGAGTAAAAGAGCAGTTAAAGAAGGGAATAAACTAATGCAACAGGTTACTGTAAAAAATATAAAATTTGGAGATAAGTATCCGCTGGTCCTGATTGCCGGACCATGTGTGATTGAGTCAGAAAGTTCTACGCTTAGTTCAGCTGGAAAGATCAAGGATATTGCTTCCGGCTGTGGCGTGCCGTTTATATTTAAATCCAGTTTTGATAAAGCTAACCGGCTTTCCGGCACCTCGTTTCGCGGTCCGGGATTAAAAAAAGGCCTGGCGATTTTAAAAAAAGTAAAGGATCGCCTTAAAATACCTATTTTAAGCGATGTGCATTGCGCCAAAGATATGCCGCTTGCTGCGCAGGTTTTGGACATTATTCAGATACCGGCATTCTTGTGCCGTCAGACGGATATTGTGCTGGCAGCAGCAGCTACCGGCAAGGTGGTAAATATTAAAAAAGGACAGTTTCTGGCTCCCTGGGATATTCTGCCGATAATCAAAAAGGTTGAATCTACCGGAAATAAGCAGATTTTAATTACGGAGCGGGGAGTGAGTTTCGGTTATAATAATTTAGTTACTGATTTCCGCAGTTTAAAGATTATGCGTGATTTCGGCTATCCGGTAATTTACGATGCCACACACAGCGTGCAGCTTCCCGGAGGCCAAGGCACTTGTTCCGGAGGCCAGAGCGAATTTGTTGCAGGGCTAACTCGTGCGGCGACGGCTTTTGGATGCGATGGAATATTTTTAGAGGTGCATCATGACCCTCAAGCCGCTCCTTGCGACGCAGGCAATATGATTAATTTTAAGGAATTAGAGTCTCTTTTGAAACAGATTAAAAAGATCAGGCAGGCACTATGACAATAAATATGATCAAGCGGGCAAAAGAAGTTTTAGAAATTGAGGCTCAGGCCATCAAGGCGCTGAAAAACCGTTTAGGAAAAGATTTTATTAAAGCCATAGAATTAATTCTTAAGTGTAAGGGTAGGGTTGTTGTTAGCGGGATGGGCAAAACCGGCATTATCGCCCAAAAATTTTCAGCAACTTTAGCTTCTACCGGCACCCCCAGTTTATTTTTACATACGGCAGAAGCCATCCATGGTGATTTAGGTAAGGTTACCGCAGATGATATTATTATTATTCTTTCCAACAGCGGTGCTACTGAGGAGATGAAGCAACTTCTGCCGATACTTAAGAAAATAGGTTCGCCGATAATTTCACTTACCGGAAATACAAAATCAATTCTTGCTAAATATAGTGATGTGGTTTTAGATGTTTCGGTAAAGCAGGAGGCTTGTCCCTTAGGATTGGCTCCGACTGCTTCAACCACTGTTTCTTTAGCGATGGCCGATGCCTTGGCCGTATGTTTATTGGAACGCAAGGGTTTTAAAGAAAAAGATTTTGCTTTTTTTCACCCCGGAGGAGCTTTAGGCAGGCGGCTGATTTTAACTGTTGAAGATATTATGCGCAAGGGCCAGGCCAATGCGATTGTCGGAGAGAATTCGAAAGTCTCCCAGGTATTATTTGCGATAACCCGGGCGCGCGCGGGATCGGCAATTGTTGTGGATAAATCAGGTAAACTCAAAGGGATATTTACCGACGGAGATCTCCGGAGGCACTTGGGAAGCGATAAAGAACTGCCGAATCGCAAGATCAAAGAGGTAATGACTAAGAATCCTACTGTAGTAAAGAAAGATATGCTGGCAGCCGAAGCAATGCGTATATTGCAGGCCAAGAGAATTGATGAGGTGCCGGTAGTTGATAAGTTTATGCGACCACTTGGCTTGTTGGATGTGCAGGATCTGCTTAAAGCTGGGTTAGTTTAAATGATAAAATTAAACGAAGAAGAATTAAAAGCGTATTTTAAAAAAATTAAATTATTATTATTGGATGTAGACGGAGTTTTGACTGACGGCAGGATAATTTATGATTCCCGGGGGCATGATTCAAAATTTTTTAATGTGCATGACGGCTTGGGTGTTTTTGTTTTGCATAAATCAGGAATTCCGACCATTCTGATTACTGCCAAAAGCTCTAAGACCATTAAGCCGCGGGCAAAAGATATGCACGTGGCCGAAGTTTTTGCCGATATCTTTCCTAAGACAGCGGTGTTGGATAAAATTTTAAAAAAATATAATGTAGCTTCAGACGAGGTTTGTTTTATCGCCGATGACCTGGTGGATCTGTCACTGATGCATAAAGTAGGATTGCCTGTTGCTGTAGCCAATGCCTCTAGCGAGATAAAAGAGGCAGCTATTTTTATAACTAACCGTGCGGGTGGTTTTGGTGCGGTGAGAGAAATTGCGGAGTTGATTTTAAAATCGCAAGATAAGTGGAAAGATGTTTTAGGATTCTATGGCGCTTAAAAAAATAATTTTAGTTTTGACGTTTTTATTTCTTGCCTACGCTAATCTAATAGCAGCAGAAAACAAGAAAGCAAGTGTTCCTGAAGTATCTAAAGATGCTAAGGAATCCGCTCAGCAGGTCGGAGATTTTACACTTTCCGGTTCCGGGGATAAAGGGAAAAAAACTTGGGACCTGGCAGGAAAATCAGCGGATATTTATAATGATGTGGTCAAACTTAAAAAAGTAGTGGGCAATAATTATGGAGATAAAGATAGTATAAATTTAACTGCGGATAACGGTAACTTTAATAAAACTAGCGGAGTAGTGCATTTGGAAGATAATGTAGTGATCACTACATCCAGCGGTATCAAGCTTACCACCGATTCTCTTGATTGGGACCGTAAGCAGCAGATCGTCAGCACTTTGGATAAAATTAATTTGGACCGCTCAGATATGAATCTTTCTGGGCAGGGAGCCAAGGGCCAGACCGGGCTAAAACAGGTTGTGCTCCAAAAAGATGTACGTTTAGATATTAAGCCCAAGGATCTGCAGGATAATAAAAAAGAAAGAATTATCATTACTTGTGATGGGCCGTTAGATGTTGATTATGAAAAAAATATTGCTGTATTTAATAATAATGTTAAAGTAGAGAAATCGGATCTTACAATCTACAGCGATAAAATGCAGGTTTATTTTTCTCCTAAGCAGGAAGCTGAGAAGCAGGATCAGGGCTCACAAGTTTTGTCCAGTTCGATTAACAAGATTATTGCTTTAGGAAATGTCCGTATATTACGCGGAGAGAATATTTCTTATAGTCAGGAAGCTATTTATACAGCTTTGGATAAGAAGATGATTTTAACCGGTAGGCCTCAAATAATTATCTATCAAACGGAGAATATGAATGCGGCTTTTGGAAACTAAGGGACTGGCTAAAACTTATGACGGCCGTCAAGTAGTCAAGGGAGTGAATATTACGGTTAAGCGCGGGGAGATCGTTGGGCTGCTGGGGCCTAATGGTGCCGGTAAGACCACAACCTTTTATATGATCGTAGGAATTGTCCCTCCGAATCGCGGAAAAATTGTTTTTGATAATCATGATATTACTAATCTGCCAATTCATGAGCGCGCGCATTTTGGTATTGGGTATCTTTCTCAGGAAGCCTCAATATTCCGTAAGCTGACGGTTGAAGAAAACATAAAGGCGATCCTGGAAACTTTACCGATCAGCCGTCCGGAGCGCAAGCGCAGGCTTGTCTCTTTGCTTGAGGAGTTGAATATTGCGCATTTAGCTAAGCATAAAGCATATACTTTAAGCGGCGGGGAAAGAAGGCGCCTGGAGATTACCCGGGCCCTGGTAACTAATCCTTCATTTATACTTTTAGATGAGCCATTTTCGGGGATTGACCCGATCGTCGTTAACGAAGCTCAGGAAATTATTAAGGAATTAAAAGCAAAAGGTTTAGGAATTTTATTAACTGATCATAACGTTCGCGAAACACTGGCGATAACCGACCGGGCATATTTAATTTCAGACGGGGAAATTCTTATCTCGGGTACGGCTCACGAACTGATCAATGATCCTCAAGCGCGTCAGGTTTATTTGGGTGAAAAGTTTAGAATGTAAGAAAGGGAATAGATGAAAACTGAAGTAAAGAAGTTGGATGGAACAAAATGTGAAATTAATATAGCGGTAGTCGGAGAACAGGTAAAAAATAAATTTGAGGAGGTTTTTGCACAAATTGCAAAAGAGGCAAAAGTCCCGGGGTTCCGGCCGGGCAAGGCTCCCAGAGATATGTTGGAAAAGCATTATGCAGCAGCTGTGCATGAACAGGTTATAAAAGAACTGGTTCCGGATGTTTATAATCAGGCGATTGCTTTAGAGAAGCTTGATGTGATTGAATTACCCCAGATAACTGAGGTCAAGCTTGACCGCAGTAATCTTTCTTTTAAGGCGGTGGTCGAGATAACCCCCGAGATTGCGGTTAAAAATTATAAAGGGATAAAGATAAATTTTAAAACAGTTTCAGTTTCTCCCGATGAAGTAAAACGGCAGATTGATTCTATTAAGGAGTCGCGTAAGGCTGAAAGTTTAGATGATAAATTCAGCCGTTCTCTGGGATATCCTAACCTTACTGAACTGGAAAAAGCAATAGAGCGTCAGATCTTTATCAGTAAAGAGAATCAGGAGCGCGCGCGTATCGAGAATGGATTGATTGAAGGGATAACTAGGGGTTTAGAGTTTAAGCTTCCCCAGGGGCTAGTTGACCGTCAGATTCAGGATATGCTCAGACAAACCAAAATTGATTTAGCCATGAAGGGCCTGCCTCGGGATAAGATTGACGAACAGGAGAAATTACTTTTAGACGGCATTACTCCCGATGCTAAGAAACAGGTTAAGATTTATTTGATCTTATCCCAGATAGCTAAAAAAGAGAATATTTCTATTGATGATCATCTGCCGCGCAAGGTCATGGAATTTTTATTAAAAGAAGCAGATTGGCAGTTAGAAAAATAATGTAGTTACACACCCCGCGCCTAGAGGAGTTGCGCGGGTGTGCTCTAGGTAGCGCAGGTAACTTCATAAAAAATGGAGGAGGATAAGATGAATACGAAAATGCAGACATTTGTTCCCATGGTCATTGAGCAGACTCTCCGGGGTTTTGAGCGTGCCTATGATATTTATTCACGACTTCTTAAGGACCGTATTTTGTTTATCGGGACTCCGATTGATGATTATGTGGCAAATTTAGTAATTGCGCAGTTGCTTTTTTTACAAATGGAAGATAAGGATAAGGAGATTAGTGTTTATATCAATTCTCCCGGTGGTTCAGTTACTGCGGGCCTGGCGATTTATGATACGATCCAATTTATAAAATGCGATGTCGCTACTTTCTGTGTAGGCCAGGCGGCCAGTATGGGTGCGCTTTTATTGTCGGCCGGCACTAAAGGAAAACGTTTTGTGCTTCCTAATTCCCGGGTAATGATCCATCAGCCCTGGGGAGGAGTACAGGGAGCTGCTGCCGATATCTCGATTCAGGCCAAAGAGATTTTAAAATTACGCGATCGGATCAATGAGATCTTAGTGTTGCACACCGGCCAATCCTTAGAGAAAATACAAAAGGATACTGACCGGGATTATTTTATGTCCGCCCAGGAATCTAAGGATTATGGTTTGATTGACGAGGTCATCTTACCGGGAACCAAAAAGAAATAAATTAAACAATCTATTTTTAGGAGAAAGAAAAAATGAGAAAAGAATATTTATTGACTCCGGGGCCCACACCTTTACCGCCGCAAATAAGCCTGGCGATGGCCAAACCGATTATTCATCATCGTACCCCGCAATTTCAGGCGATCTTAAAAGAAGTGAGCTCAGGATTAAAATGGGTTTTTCAGACGGCCAATGACGTTTTTATTATTTCTTCTTCAGGAACCGGGGCAATGGAGGCAGCGGTAATTAATCTACTTTCAGCCGGGGATATTGCTTTAGTGGTGCAAGGAGGAAAATTCGGAGAAAGATGGACGGAGATTGCTAAAGCCTACGGAATTAATACTGAAATTATCGATGTAGAATGGGGTAAAGCGGTTAGCCCGCAAGAGATAGGCAAAAGATTAAAAGCTAATCCGCAGATAAAAGCGGTATTTGTTACTCTTTGCGAAACTTCAACCGGAGTGGATAATGATATTCAAGCCATTGCAGCGGTAGTTAAAGAAACTCCCGCGGTGCTGGTTGTCGATGCCATCAGCGGCCTGGGAGCTGTCGATATAAAAACAGATGCCTGGGGGGTTGATGTGGTTGTGGCCGGATCCCAAAAAGGATTAATGTTGCCTCCGGGGTTAGGTTTTATTTCAGTTGGCCCAAAAGCCTGGAAATTAGTCGAAGCATCAAAGGGCGGGCGTTATTATTTAGATTTAAGAAAAGCTAAAAAAGCCGCAGATAAAAATGATACCCCGTTTACCTCATCGATTACTTTAATTGATGCTTTGAATGAGGCGTTAAAAATTATGCAAAAGGACGGATTAGAGTATATTTTTAAGCGCCATAAAATAATGGCGGATGCAACTCGCGCTGCGTCTGGAGCCTTAGGCCTGGAATTATTTGCCCCAACTGCTGCCTCAGATGCAGTTTCGGCAGTAAAAGTACCTGCTGGTCTGGACGGTGAAAAGCTGGTTAAAACCATGCGTGATACTTACGGAGTAACTATTGCCGGAGGCCAAGCCGAGCTTAAAGGGAAAATTTTTCGTATCGCCCACATGGGTTATATTGCCGAAAGCGATATTATTACCGGTCTGGCTTGTTTGGAGAAAGTGCTTACTCAGATGGGTTATAAGTTTACTTTAGGTGCAGGTGTATCGGCAGCTGAAGAGATATTCTTAAAGAAGGAGAATAATTAAAATGATTAGAGTTTTAGTCAGTGACGTATTGAGTGAAGAGGGGCTTAAAGTATTTAAGGACTCCAAAGAATTAACCGTTGATGTAAAAACAGATCTGAAGCCGGATGCTTTAAAAGAGATCATCAAGGATTATGATGGTTTGGTTGTGCGCAGCGCAACTAAAGTGACCAAGGAAATTATCCAGGCAGCTAAGAAATTGAAGGTTATCGGACGCGCAGGCGTTGGCCTGGATAACGTCGATTTAGCAGCAGCCACTCAGCATGGCATTATCGTCATGAATACTCCGTCGGGCAATACTATTTCTACTGCGGAACATACTTTTAGTATGATTTTGGCGTTGTCTAGAAATATCGCCCAGGCGAATTCCTCAATGAAGAAAGGGGAATGGAAGCGTTCTAAATTTATGGGTGTGGAATTATATAATAAAGTTTTAGGTATCGTTGGTTTCGGAAGGATCGGCTCAGAGGTTGCCAAGCGGGCCCAATCATTCGGGATGAAGGTTAGAGCTTTTGATCCTTTTTTGTCCGCAAAGGTAGCCGAGAGTATTGGTGTTGAGATTGCGGAATTAAAAAAGATTTTAGAGGAATCCGATTATATTACCGTACACACTCCTTTAACCGATGAAACCAGGCACATGATTTCGGATAAAGAATTCGGTATGATGAAAAAAGGAGTGCGGATCATAAACTGCGCGCGTGGTGGAATCATCGACGAGGCTGCTTTAGCCAAGGCGGTAGCTGAGGGTAAAGTGATCGGGGCAGCCATGGATGTTTTTGAAAATGAACCGCTTGCCGCAGACAGCCAGCTTTTAAAACTGGATAATGTGATTACTACTCCGCATTTGGGTGCATCTACCGAAGAAGCACAGGTCAATGTAGCTATTGAGGTTGCTGAAATTGTGCGCGATGCTTTATTAGGAAGAGGGATCCGTAATGCCGCGAATTACCCCTGCTTAGATGCCGAGGCCTGCAAAATTCTTAATCCGTATATTAGTTTAGGAGAAAAATTAGGGATGTTTGCTGCGCAATTAGTAGAAGGCAGATTCCAGGAGCTAGTTATAAGTTACAGCGGCCAGATTACGAATTATGATTTAAGCCCGGTGACTATGTCTTTAGTTAAAGGGTTATTGACCCCGATATTAAAGGAAAGGGTTAATTTTGTTAACGGGATATCTTTACTTAAAGAAAGAGGGATTAAGTTGCTGGAATCAAAATCCGGCCAGGAAGGTGAATTTGTGAATCTTATTCAGTTAGAGATCAAAACAGATCAAGAAACTAAATCTATCCTGGGGACGCTCTCCGGTAATAAGCAGCCCAGGATTGTTAAAATTGACGATTATTATCTGGATTTATATCCGGTTGGAGAAATGATCTTTATTCGCAACCTGGATAAATCGGGCTTAATTGGTAACCTGGGAACATTGATGGGCAAAAATAACATCAACATTGCTGCGATGGCTTTAGGCCGTAATCAACCCGGCGATAAAGCAATCAGCGTTTGGAGCGTAGATAATCAGGTTACTCCTGAGATCCAGGAGAAAATTAAAAAATTAGAAAATATTCTAACGGTAAAGGTGATCAGAACTTGAAAAAAATTAAAATTATATTATTTATTATTAGCCTATTCTTTCTGCCGGCTCAAAGCTTGCGCGCAGAGAATGTAACTATTCTTTATACCGGCCAGACCCATGCGATGCTTTATCCCTGCAGCTGTCCTATCCGCCAGGATGGGGGAGTGGCGCGCAGAGCTACCCTGATTAAACAACTAAGAAAAAAAGATCCTCAGCTTCTGCTCTTAGATTGCGGTAATTTTAGCGCCGGTGGGTTGATGGACGAATATACTCAAAGTACCCAGCTCGATATGCAGCGTTCGGAAATTAACTTTAAGTCTATGGAGCTGATGCATTATGATGCCGTTGGTATTGGTTCCGATGAATTTAATTTCGGTAAGGATTTTTTCTTAAAAAATGCTAAAAAAACCGGACCGGCATATCTTAGCGCTAATTTAGGTGCGGATAAAGTATCTGCGTATATAATTAAAGATAGCCAGGGGGTGAAAGTAGGTATTATCGGATTAACCGACTTAGAGGCTCAGCAGAAAACCGAAGGATTAAAAATCAGTGAGCCTAAAAAAATTGACGAATTAATTAAAAGTTTAAAAAAAGAAAACGTTCAAATAATCGTTCTTTTAAGTACTTTAGGAGAGCAAAAAGATCTGAAGTTGATCTCTGAAGTTAATGGGATTGACGTACTTTTTACCGGGCAAAATCCTTTGAAGGAGGATTCGCTGACTAAGGTTGATAATACTTTTCTTCTGCGCCCGTTTTGGCAGGGGCGCAAGCTGGGAAAATTAACCCTGGAAGTCAAAGACGGAAAACTTATCGATTGTAAAATCGAAGAATTACCCCTGTCGGATGAAATTCCCGACGATGCCGTAATTAGCGCGATTTTACCCCGCTGTTATACTGATAGTAATTGCAGAAAAGATGGCAGCGTAGGAAGCTGTCAGAATCCGGGAACGCTAAAATCACGCTGCTCATTCAAAGCGCTAAACAAGGTGGACCTGCTGATTATCACAGCCAAGGATTGTGCTGTATGCGATGAACAGCCGGTCATAGATTCGTTAAAGAAAAAATTTCCCGGTTTGGCGATCAAGTATCTTTATTATCCCGACCAAAAGGCGAAAAGCCGGATAGCAAAATTGTCGCTTCCCGGACTGCCGGCCTATATTTTTGGCAAAGAGATTGAAAAAGAAGAAAAATTTTCAGCTATGAAAAATGATTTTTTACAAGTTGCAGATGCTTATGTGCTTAAGCCGCAAATAGGCGGCCTGGCTTATTTTCCCGAACGAAAAATCAAGCCGGGGAACTTAGATTTATTTTTGAGCTTATTTGATAAAGATGCTGCGCAGCTATTGGCAGTTACAGAAGAGTTTAAGCCCGGGTTACATTTTCTGGCCCAGGAAACCAATGATGGCTTTAGCGCCAAAGGTGGCAAGCTTGAGGTTGAGGAGTATTTGCGCGCCGCGTGTATTCAGAAATATTATCCGCAAGAATTTTGGAGCTATTTAACCTGCCGTGCCAGGAATATTAATAGTTCTTATTGGGAAGACTGTCTTGGCGGCGTTGATCAGGATAAGTTAAAAAGTTGCGCCAGAGGCCAGGAGGGAATAAATTTACTTAGAGAGAATATCAGTTTGAGTAATGAACTAAAGATTATGTTTGGACCGGCGTATCTTTTAGATAACCGGGAGATTTTTTCTTCCAGAGGCGTTCCTCAAAAAGAAGAGCTTAAAAAAATATTAAAGAGGTGAAAATATGGCAAAGAAACCGACAATCTATCTGTTAGATGTAACTAACCGGGACGGAGTGCAGACCTCCCGGATCTGCCTTTCCAAGCTGCAGAAAACCATGATCAACTGGTATCTTGATCAGATGGGTATCTTTCAGTCTGAGTTCGGGTTTCCGCTTACTCATCATGAAACTAATTATCTCAACGCCAACCTTGAATTGGTTAAATTAAAAGCATTTTCGCGGATTAGGCTGAGCGGTTGGCTGCGCGCCACAAAAGGTGATGTGAAAACTGCGTTTAAGCTGGTTCCGGATTTGAAATACCTGAATCTTTCTATCTCTACCAGCGATCAGATGATACTTCATAAATTCAAAGGTAAACTTGATCATCAGTCGGTAATTAAGGAAATGCAAGAGGCTACGCATGAGGCTATAAAATTAGGGGTAGAATCCGTGGGGGTAAACGCGGAAGATGCCTCGCGTACGAATTTAGATTATTTAATCGAATTTGCCCTTAAGGCAAAAGAAGCAGGTGCTAAAAGAATCCGCTACTGCGATACTTTAGGATGCGATACTCCTTTTAGTATTTATGAAAGGATAAAATTGCTAGCTGAAGCAGTAAAATTACCTATTGAAGTACACTGCCATAATGATTTGGGCCTGGTGATCGCTAATTCCGTTGCCGGGGCAAAAGCGGCAAGTGATGCCGGAGTAGATTCCTATATTAATACCTGCGTAAACGGCATGGGTGAACGGGCAGGGAATGCGGATTTAGTTTCCGTAATATTGGCAATTAAATACGGCCAGGGGATGCAAGGGTATCAATTGGACCAGGATTTAAACTTAAAGATGGCTTGGAAGATCTGTAAATATGCCTCATATGCTTTCGGAGTGCCGATTCCCATAAATCAGCCGGGTATTGGGGCAAATGCTTTTGCCCATGAATCCGGGATCCATGCCGACGGAGCGCTCAAGGACCGGCGCAATTATGAGCTTTATGATTATGAAGGATTAGGCCGCGGAGAACCTGAAATTATCGAAACCGGCAGAAATATTACTGCCGGTGAATATTCCGGGATCAAAGGTTTCCGCAATGTTTATGAAAAATTAGAGGTGGTTTTTAAAGATGATCAGGAGGCTACGAAAATTTTAGAGCTGGTTAGATATGCCAATGTGCATAATCAGAAACCTCTGGTTGACGATGAGTTGAATTTTATCGCTAAATATCCGGATATTGCGCATAAGATATTTACCATGACACCGTAAAGGATAAAAATGAATATTGTTTTAGTCGGAATGCAATGGGGGGATGAAGGTAAAGGCAAGGTGATCGATATCCTCTCTAAAAAAGTAGATTATATCGTGCGTTATCAGGGCGGCAATAATGCCGGCCACACTGTCGTTGTAGGTAAGCAGGAGTATATTTTCCATCTTATTCCTTCGGGGATATTGCATCCCGGAAAAATCTGCTGTATCGGCAACGGAGTAGTGATTGATCCGCAGGTTCTTTTGCAGGAGCTGGATAGCTTGCGTAAAAATGGTATTGATTTCAGCAGGCGTTTTAAGATCTCCTCACTGGCGCATGTAATTATGCCGTATCATAAAAATTTAGACCAGCTGCGTGAGAAAAAAAGGAAAAATAAAATCGGCACTACCGGCCGGGGTATCGGCCCCTGTTATGCCGATAAGATTAATCGCTGCGGCATCCGCATGATTGATCTATTGAACCCCGGGGTTTTTAGAGATAAACTTAAGGATAATCTTAAGGAAAAAAATGAGATTTTTAAAAAAGTTTATCAGCATCCGGGTTTTAGCTTCCAGAAAATATACCGCCAGTATCTTGATTATGGCAGGCTCTTTGCATCTTATATCTGCAATACCTCGGCTTTATTAAATAAAGCAACTGAAAATAAGGCGGATATTTTATTAGAAGGTGCTCAAGGTACTTTTTTAGATATTGACTTCGGGACCTATCCCTTTGTTACCTCATCTTCTACAACCAGCGGTGGCTCATGTATCGGTACAGGAATATCTCCGGTAAAAATTAATAAAGTTATCGGAGTTTGTAAGGCCTATACCACTCGTGTCGGAGAAGGCCCGTTTCCTACGGAGTTTGCAAAGGATTTCGGCAATTTTATGCGCGATAAAGGGAATGAATTCGGTTCGACAACCGGCCGTCCCCGCAGATGCGGTTGGTTTGATGCAATCATTGCCAGAGAATCCGTGATGCTTAATGGTATCCAAGAATTGGCAATCATGAAAATGGATGTGCTTGATGGTTTAGATAAGCTAAAAATTTGTATTGCTTATAAATATAGGGGTAAGTTGATTAAGGAGTTTCCTTGTGATTTTGAAGTTTTGAGCAAGGCGGTTCCGGTTTATAAAGAAATGCCGGGTTGGCCGAATCAAAATAGCAAACCCCGATCATTTAAAGAACTGCATCCCAATGCCAAAGCTTATCTTTTGGAGCTGCAAAAACTGCTTAAAGCCAAAATAACCATGGTCTCCGTAGGCTCTTCCAGAAAAGATACTATTTTTATATAAGTACTTGCAGGACAAAACACTTGACTAAGAAAATCAGGTATGTTATATTGATATTTCAAATAAAACAGGTTACCCAGCCAAGGAGAGGACAGATGAAAAACCATTTTTTTAAAACCGCTTTAATTTTATTCTTAATTTTTAGCTTAGCCGGTTGTACTTTTATTTTTCAAAAAGGCAGGCGTTCCGATGCTCAAAGGATCGATGAATTGACTGCTCAACTGGATGAGCTTTCCCGCTCCAAGAGCTTACTTGAACAGAAGCTTGGCCGGGAGATAAACGATAAGCAGATCAAGCTCCAGATGATGGAAAAAGGCCTGGTGATCACCGTGGTCGGAGATCTTTTGTTTGATTCCGGAAAAGCCAAAATTAAGTCCGAGGCTTATCCCTTATTGGATAAAGTCTCCTCGGTATTAAAAGATAATATGGTGCAATTTAATGTAGGTATTGAAGGCCATACGGATAATGTTCCGATTACGCGTTCAAACTGGAAGTCGAATTGGGAGCTTTCTAGCGCCAGGGCATTGAGCGTTGTGCATTATTTAGCTACAGATCAGGGTATCTCTCCTGAGCGTCTTTCTGCAATTGGTTATGGCGAGTATCAGCCGGTTGCTTCTAATGAGACTAAAGATGGCCGTAAGCAGAATCGCAGGGTTGAGATTGTTATATTACCGAATGTTAAAAAAGTTAAAGGAAATTCTGCCGCCTCCTCTGAATCGGATTTTGAGGGAAATCTTAAATAAGCATGGAATTTAAGATGGGCGAGGCTTTAAAAAATCGTCTGGTAATAATTTTAGCGGTATTAACGGCAGTGTTTTTTTTCGGAACACTTAGTTCTTGTAATGGGGCGCTGCGTCAGAAAAAAGCCCGTGAGCAAGAAATGGCTTCACGGCTTGCTCTTGAAGAAAGTATGAGTAAGTTTTCCCAGGAGAAGTCAGCTTTAGAAGAAAAAGCTAAGGCTAAGGAAAAAGAGGCGCAGGAATTAAATGATGAGCTTGAGGCGGCCAAGAAAACTATAATTCAGAATCAGCTAGTTAACCAGAGCCTTAAGGAGGAGTTGCAAAAAGAAAGCAAACTCAAAGAAGCTCTGGAAGAGAATTTAAAGAAAGCTGTGGCAGAATCAAAGAAATTTAAAAAATGAAATAGAGGGAGGCCACAGAAGAGCATCAAGCGTGTTTTTTTCTAAAAGGGGGAGATTATCCCCTTTTTTATTGGAAAGGGGGGCAGGGAGAATGAAGAGAATATTTAAGAAATCTAAAGAAGCGCTGAGCAAGGTTATCTCTAAAGTAAATTCCAAATTAAAATTAAAGAAAAAATTAAAACCTGCAAAAGCCGTAACTGCCGATGCACAAAAAGATGCTTTCGGGTTTCAAGAAACAGCGATTGCCAATACAAAGTTTTCCCATGCGCAGAATGTTTCGCCTGATCGTTCTATGCCGCAGGAGCTTCTTTCTTCTTATGATGTGGATAAAATTGTTTTGCAAGTTCGTGACCCTCATTGGCTGCATGCATATTGGGAGGTTAGAAACCAAACTACGGAGAGATTAAGGGTTAATTTGGGTGATCGGTTTCATGGAGCCAGGAGAGTTTTAAGAGTTTATGATGTCACCAGTATTATATTCAACGGCTCTAACGCTAATCGTTTCTTTGATATTGTAATCAATGATTTTGCCAGTAGCTGGTATATTAATACCGACGGCCCCGGCCGCTCCTGGTGCGTGGATTTAGGGTTGATGTTAACCGATGGATCCTTTATTACGATAATCCGCTCTAATGTTGTACAGACTCCTCTTGATGGCCCGTCATGGATTACGGATGAAGAATGGATGATCCCCGATGATTTGTTTGCCAGGCTTTATGGAATGGGCTTTGGTTTAGGTAAAAGCTCACCGGTTGGAGGTGCCTGGCAGGAGCGTATAAAACAAGGGCTGTTTAGCTCAGGAATATCCTCCAGTCCGGTAAAAAAAGAGATCAAAGAAAGAAATTTCTGGTTAAAAGTTGATTGTGAATTAATTGTTTACGGAGCTACCGAACCGGATGCTTCAGTAACTGTACAGGGAGTGCCGGTTAAGTTAAGACAGGACGGTACCTTTACCTTGCGTTATTATCTTCCTGACGGAAAACAGGTAATTCCGGTTAAGGCAACATCTGCGGATAAATTGGAAAACCGTACGGTCACCCCAATCGTAATTCGAGAAACCAAATAAAATATGACTAAAGGTTACCTTTGTTTAGTTTTACACGGCCATCTGCCTTTCGTGCGCCATCCGGAGCATGAAAATTTTTTGGAGGAGGATTGGCTTTATGAAGCAATCACCGAAACCTATGTGCCGCTGCTTTCTGTTTTTGAGGGCCTGGTTAATGACGGGATAGATTTTCGTATTACCATGACCTTAAGCCCGACGCTTATTTCTATGCTTGCGGATCCTCTTTTAGAAGAGCGTTATTTAAAACATATCAATCGGCTTATTGAATTATCTCAGAAAGAAATGGAAAGGACCAAATGGCACCATGATTTTAGAAGCTTGGCTCAAATGTATTTTGATAGATTTTCACATGCCCGGGATATTTTTCTGAAATATAATTGCAATCTGGTTTATGCTTTTAAAAAATTTCAGGATTTAGGGAAATTAGAAATAATTACCTGCGGAGCAACTCACGGATTTTTTCCTCTGATGGATGTCTGCCGGGAATCGGTACGCGCGCAGGTAAAAGTAGCCGCGGATCATTATGAAAGTGTTTTAGGAAGAAGGCCTAAAGGTATTTGGCTGCCGGAATGCGGTTTTTGTCCCGGCCATGATGAAATATTAAAAGAAGCCGGAATCAGTTATTTTTTTACTGACTCTCACGGCATTTTGCATGGAACACCGCGTCCTAAATACGGAGTATTTGCTCCGGTTTATTGTAAAGGCACAGGAGTTGCTGCTTTTGGCCGGGACCTGGAATCTTCAAAACAGGTCTGGTCTTCCATTGAAGGCTATCCCGGTGATTATAATTACCGGGAATTTTACCGGGATGTTGGTTTTGATCTGGAGTTTGATTATATCAAGCCTTATATCCATCCCGACGGGGTGCGGATCAATACCGGCATAAAATATTATCGTATCACCGGCTCAAATAATCACAAAGAACCCTATGTTCCGGAGTGGGCCAGGGAGAGGGCAGCCGAGCATGCCGGTAATTTTATGTTTAACCGTCAGAAGCAAGCGGATTATTTAAATAATCTTATGGGTAAGCCTCCGATTATTGTTTCTCCTTATGATGCCGAACTTTTCGGGCATTGGTGGTATGAAGGCCCCATATGGCTGGATTTTTTATTCCGTAAAGTTGCCTGCGATCAGCAGTCTATCCGCATGATAACTCCTTCTGAATATTTAGAGCAGAATCCGCGCAATCAGGTGATTACTCCGTCGTTTTCCAGCTGGGGTTATAAGGGGTATGCAGAGATGTGGCTGCAGGGGACCAATGACTGGATCTACCGTCACTTGCATGTGGCTTCCGCCCGGATGACCGAGCTAGTCAAAAGTTTTCCTCATAGCGGAGGCTTGCAGCTGCGGGCATTAAATCAGGCATTGCGTGAGCTGCTTCTGGCGCAAAGCTCGGATTGGGGTTTTATCTTAGGCACCGGGACCCATACCAGCTATGCAGTCCGCCGGACCAAAGATCATCTTCTAAGGTTTAACCGCCTTTATGAAGATATTAAATCTAATCATATTGATGAACCGTGGCTCTCGGATATTGAATATAAAGATAACCTCTTTCCTAATATAAATTATCAGCACCATCAGTAATCAGCAGATGCCGGATAATCATAAAATCCCTCAACATGTAGCTTTTATTATGGATGGTAACGGGCGCTGGGCCAAGGAAAGAGGCCGGGCGCGTACCGCCGGGCATAAAGAGGGTATTGAGAGGGTTAGGGAGATTATCCGGGGCGCTTATGACCTGGGGATACGCACGGTCACTTTTTTTGCTTTTTCCACCGAGAACTGGAGCAGGCCTAAAAGCGAAGTCTCTGTTTTAATGCGTTATCTGGATAATTTTTTGTCAGGCGAGATCGGCCAGCTGCATAAAAATAATATCCGTTTTTTAGTTATTGGCCGTAAGGATCCGATCCCTAAATATCTGCAGTTAAAAATAAAGAAGGCGCAGGAGAAGACTAAAGGCAATACCGGTTTAAATTTTGTTTTGGCTTTAAATTACGGAGGCAGGCAGGAAATTGTCGATGGTGCCCGGGAATTCGCCAAGGATGTATCAGCAGGCAGAATTGAGCCGCAGAGCCTGAATGAAGAAAAATTCAGCCGTTACCTTTATACTGCTGATATCGGGGATCCGGATCTACTGATCCGCACCAGCAATGAGATGCGCATCAGTAATTTCCTGCTTTGGCAGCTTTCTTACGCTGAATTTTATTTTACGCCTATTTACTGGCCGGATTTCGGAATAAATGAATTAAAAGAAGCAATCTGCGAATATCAAAAACGTAAACGAAGATTCGGAGGCCTAGATGTTGATCAAAAGAATAATTAGCGCCACAGTGCTCATCGGCATTATAGCAGGGGTGATTTTCCTAGATTGGCTATGTGCGCTGATGGCCACACTTTTTATCATCGGCGGGCTTTATGAATATTTTGTGATGATTGAAAATAAGGGGATCAAGATCTATAAATATTTCGGAATCGGAATGGGCACGATTATTCCTTTGTCGATTATGTTGCGGTTTGAGCCGACAAAAAACTGGGAGCTGCTTTTTATTGTTTTGGCTTTATTTTTTCTTATCCTTATGCAGTTTAAGCGGCGGGATAACCAGGGAGTAATTGTAGATATCTCTACCACGCTTTTCGGTATCCTTTATGTTTCCTGGTTTTTTAGTTTTATTATTAAAATAAGGTATTTACCCGGCGGCCTAGGGTATCTTGTGGCCCTGTTGTTGATTACTAAATTGGGGGATATCGGAGCTTTTTTAATCGGAAGCAAATGGGGCAAGCACCCCTTGCTTCTGCGGATCAGCCCGAAGAAAACGCTGGAAGGTTCAATTGGCGGTTTGCTGTTTAGCATTTTAGGGGCGTTTTTCTGCAAATCTTTTTTGCCTTTTAGTTATATCCAGTTGTTGATGATTGCAATCGGTTTATCTATACTTGGGCAATTAGGGGATCTTTCAGAGTCTTTGCTTAAAAGAGATTGTCAGGTTAAAGATTCAGGCAGTATTTTCCCGGGCATGGGAGGCGTATTAGATGAGATCGACAGCCTTTTATTTTCTGCCCCGGTATTTTATTTTTATTTGAGCTCGATTATAAAATAATGAAAAGAATTGCGGTTTTAGGTTCCAGTGGTTCAATTGGCCAAAGTACGCTTGCGGTAGCCAGGAGTATGCCCAGGCAGTTTAAGGTTGTAGCTCTAAGTGTTAATTCAGATATTGTTACCTTAAAGCAGCAGATCAAAGAGTTTAAACCGCGGTTGGTATGTGTAAGAGATAGTTGTGCAGCTTTTAAGCTAAAAGCCGATATTGGGTCTTTGACAAAAGTGCTTTCTGGCGATGAAGGCCTGGATGAATTGGTCAAAGATAAGGAAATTCAGCAGATAATGTTTGCGATTAGCGGTTCAGCTGCGCTCGGTCCATTGATTAGCGCGATTAAGGCGGGCAAAGATATTGCCTTAGCGAATAAAGAAGCCTTGGTTATGGCCGGGCCGATTGTTATGCGTTTGGCCAAGAAATATAAAGTTAATATTTTACCGGTTGACAGCGAGCAGTCGGCGATCTGGCAGAGCTTGGGGGGGTTGGATGCGCATAATGTCAGGCAGGTATATTTGACTGCCTCCGGCGGCCCTTTAAGGAAATTAGCCGTTAATAAATTTAAAGATGTAACCATCGCCAGAGTATTGCGGCATCCCCGCTGGAAGATGGGCAAAAAAATTACGGTAGATTCGGCAACTCTGATGAACAAGGGCTTGGAGTTGCTGGAGGCAATGTTCTTATTTAATTTGGAAGCGGGAAAAATAAAAATATTAATTCATCCGGAGGCTTTGATCCATTCTATGGTTGAATTTAATGACGGAGTGACAATGGCGCAACTTTCGGTTACGGATATGCGCATTCCTATTCAATACGCCTTATCCTTTCCTGAGCGTCTGAGCTGTAAACTCGGAGGAGTTGATTTCTACCGTTTAGGCAAGCTTCATTTTGAAAAACCTGATTTAAAAAAATTTCCTTGTCTTAGGTTGGCAAATCAGGCAGCACAGGAATTGGGTTCGATGCCTGCGGTATTGAATGCGGCCAATGAAGAAAGCGTAAACTTTTTTTTAAACGGAAAAATAAATTTTTTAACGATTCCTAAAATTGTGGAAAAGGTAATGCGCGCTCACGCCAAAATCACTAACCCGGGGCTGGCGGATATTTTCGCTTGCGACCGCTGGGCTAGGGAAGAAGCCAAACGTGGGGCTTGGAGGATTAATTAAAATATGATTGCTATAATTATTTTTGTCTTAATTTTAAGTTTACTGATTATCGTACATGAGTTCGGCCATTTTATCGCTGCCCGTAAGAACGGAGTGCGCGTTGAACAATTCTCGCTAGGTTTCGGGCCGCAGATTTTAAAGAAGAAAAAGGGGGATACGGAGTATAGCTTAAGCCTCATTCCTTTAGGCGGCTATGTTAAGATGGCCGGAGACAGTCAGGCAGAATATAAAGGCTTGCCTGATGAATATCTATCTAAACCATGCGGCAGGCGGTTTCAGATTATTTTTTTCGGCCCGCTGCTAAATTATATCCTCGGGTTTTTATTTTTTTGGCTGATCCTTTTTATCGGTTATCCAAGCTTGACTTCTAAAGTCGGTGGCTTAATGGATGGTTACGGAGCCAAAGACGCAGGTTTACAGGTCGGTGATTCTATTGTTGCCGTAGATGGGAATAAGGTTAATTTTTGGGAAGAGCTACAGCGTCAGATCCGCGAAAGAAAAATAAAGTCAAGCGTTGACCTGGATGTTTTGCGCGACGCTAAAGTATTGAAATTTAAAGTTCTGATTAAGGAAAAGGTTGTGGATAGTCAATTGGGGGAGAAGCGCGCTTTAGGGATTATCGGTATTTCTCCCTTTGATGAAGTCGTTGAAGTCAGGCACGGTTTTTTTGAGTCGGCATTGCTCGGAGCCCGTAAAACTATTAATCTGACGGTTATGACTTATAAGGGGTTATGGATGCTGGCCAGCGGAAAGATGTCGATGCGCGATTCGATGACCGGGCCGTTGGGGATATTTTTTATTACTTCGAATGCGGCAAAGCTGGGATTAATTGCGGTGCTGCATTTGATTGCCGTATTAAGTGTAAGTTTAGCGATCTTTAATCTTCTGCCGCTGCCGATTTTAGACGGCGGGCACCTGTTTTTGTTGGGGTTGGAAAAATTAAGAAAAAAAGCCTTAGGCATTAAGGCAGAGGAAGTAATTAATAATATCGGCTTTACGCTGATTATTAGCCTGGCTTTATTTGTTACTTACAATGATATCGTCAGGCTTTACGGGGATAAAATTTCAAAATTAGTATCCAAGTAATATGGAAATCAAAAGAAGAAAATCTAAAATTATAAAAATCGGTAAAGTCTCAATCGGGGGGCTAAATCCTATCGCGATTCAGTCGATGACGAAGATTAAAACCTCTGATGTTGAGCGCACTGTGCGTCAGATTAAACAGTTGGAGTCAGCAGGTTGTCAGATTGTACGTCTGGCGGTTAAAGATTTCTCCGACGCAGCGGCTTTAAAGCAGATTAAGACTAAAACCAGGATTCCTTTAGTGGCGGATATCCATTTCGATTACCGTCTGGCTATTTCCGCTATTGAAAATGGGGCTGATAAAATCAGATTAAATCCCGGGAATATCGATAAACCTAAACAGATCGAGGCGGTTATTTGCGCGTTAAAGTCCGCAGGTATTCCTTTACGTATCGGATTAAATAGCGGTTCGCTAAAGGATTTGGGAAATAGAAAATCCTCAATAACTGATAAATTGGTTGCTTCTTGCATGAATTACGTCCGGAAGATCGAGAAGCTTAAATTTGATAAAATAGTAATTTCGCTTAAAGCTAATAATGTTTTAGATACAGTTGAGGCGTATCGTTTGATGGCTAAGGCCTGCAGTTACCCTTTGCATCTAGGAGTTACTGCAACCGGATCCCCTTATAACGGGATTATTAAATCGAGCATTGCCTTGGGGGCTTTGCTATTGGAGGGAATTGGTGATACAATGAGGGTGTCTCTTACCGATAATCCGGTAGAGGAGGTAAGGGCAGCCGAGTGTATTTTGGAATCTTTAGGCAAATCTCACCCGGCAGTCGGAGTAATCAGTTGTCCTACTTGCGGACGCTGCGAAGTAGATTTAATCAACGTGGTTAAAGAATTAGAAGCTAAATTGGCCGGTGAAAAGTATAAACAAACCGGAGATTCTCTGAAAGTAGCGGTAATGGGATGTGTAGTTAACGGCCCGGGGGAAGCAAAAGAGGCTGATTTAGGGATAGCTTTTGGAAAAAACCACGGAATTTTATTTTCACGCGGTAAAATTGTTAAAAAGATATCGGTAAAAGATTCGGCGCGGGTTTTGTTAGAGGAGATTAAAGCAAGGAGAAAAAAACATGGCTCAACAATCGCTAAAAAATAGGGTTCGGGAAGATTTTATTTCCAAATATAGTAACATTTTGTTTAAAAGTGCTGGCAATAAGACTGAAGTTGCCTCGGTAGTCAGGAATATCCTTGAAGGGATCTTAAGCCAGCCGCGCGGCGTGCTCAAAGAGCAGGAGAGAGATAATATCATCAACGAGCTGGTAGATGAATTCTCCGGATTTGGGCCGATCGAAAAATTAATGATGGATCCGGATGTAACCGAGATCATGATCAACGGCACGCATAATGTCTACGTAGAAAAGCACGGAAAAAAAGAATTATCGAATATGAAATTTGATAGTGATCAGCAACTGATGTATGTTATTCAGAAGATCCTCTCACCTACCAGAAGAAGAGTGGATGAGACGGTTCCATATACGGATGTTTGCTTGCCTGATGGTTCGCGAGTTAATATTATTATTCCTCCTTTAGCTTTAGACGGACCGACAATAACTATTCGTAAATTCTTGAGAAAGATTGTTAAAGCCGAGGATCTTATTGAATTGGGGACCTTGGATAGAAAAATGGCGGATTTTTTAATTGCTTGTATTAAGGCCAAGATAAATATGATATTTGCCGGAGCTACCGGAAGCGGTAAAACTACCACTGTCGGAGTGCTCTCCAGCTATATTGGAAACGATGAGCGTACGATTACCATTGAAGATACGGCTGAACTGCATTTAGCGCAAGACCATGTGGTTAGGCTTGAAAGTAAACCGCCGAATATTGAAGGAAAGGGCGAGATTTCCATCAGGGATCTTTTTCGTAATACGCTGCGGATGCGACCGCAGAGAATTATCTTAGGAGAAATCAGAAGCGCTGAAGCCCTGGATATGCTTCAGGCAATGTGCTCAGGCCATAACGGAGCGCTTTCAGTTATTCACGCTAATACTCCCAATGAAGTTCTGCATCGGCTGGAAACAATGATCTTAATGAGCGGAGTTCCGATAACCTTAGAGGCTATCCACCGCCAGATTGCATCGAGTTTGCATTTGATTATTCAGCAGGATCAGCTTGCCGATGGAACGCGCAAGATTACCCGGATAACTCAGGTCAACGGATTAAAAAACGGCTGGGTAAATTTAGAGGATCTTTTTGTTTATGAGATTACCAATGTTATTGAAGGCGGCAAAGTTTTCGGCCGTTTTAAAGCCACTGGGGTCCAGCCGGATTTTTATCCGCTTTTTGTCAAAAGAGGCGTAGCTTTATCTAAAGATATTTTTAATAAGGATTAATGAATGTTCTGGACTAAAGCTTTTATACCGACATTAAAAGAAACGCCCAAAGAAGCAGAGTCGTTGAGCCATCAATTATTATTGCGTGCAGGATGCGCGCGGATGCTCATGGCTGGTGCTTATACTTATCTTCCATTGGGATTACGTGTTTTAGAAAAAATCCAAAGTATAATCCGTCAGGAGATGAATGCTTGTGGCGCTAGTGAATTACTTTTACCGGCTTTACATCCCTTAGAGCTCTGGCAGAAGACCGGCCGGGATCAAGATATCGGTGAGGTAATGTTTAAATTCAAGGATCGCCGCGGCAGGAATGTTTGTTTGGGTCCGACACATGAGGAAGTGATTACGGATCTTGTAAAGAATAATTGTTCAACTTACCGGCAGCTGCCGTTGGTTTTATATCAGATCCAGACGAAGTTTCGCGATGAGATACGTCCGCGTTTCGGCTTAATCAGGGCTTGTGAGTTTATTATGAAAGATGCCTACAGCTTTGATCAAGATGAAGCAGGATTAGATAAGAATTATCAGTTAATGTATGAAGCGTATAAACGGATATTCTCAAGATGCGGTTTAAAGACCCTGATTACCGATGCGGATTCCGGAGTTATGGGAGGAAAGGTTTCGCATGAATTTATGGCAGAAGCCCCGCTGGGTGAAGATATCGTATTAGTCTGCCCGAAATGTAAAACAGCTAAAGCTTTCAAAGAGGGCGATAGCCCTTGTTTTAAATGCCGGGTTGAGATGGACAAGATCAATACCATTGAAGTCGGCCATATTTTTAAATTGGGTACAAAATACAGCCAGGCGCTTGAGGCGAATTTCTCTGATGCTAAAGGGGAGCTGCGGCCTGTGGTTATGGGTTGTTACGGTATCGGCGTATCGCGCCTGGTTTCGGCGATTATCGAACAGAATAATGATGCTGACGGAATTACTTGGCCTGGCGAGGTTGCTCCGTTTCAGATCATGGTTTTACCTTTAGATGTAACAAATCAAGCGATCATGCAGGAAGCACAGAATTTTTATAATCAGATAAATGCCGCCGGGTTCTCCTGTCTTCTTGATGATCGTGATGAGCGCGCCGGAGTAAAATTTAAAGATGCGGATCTGATCGGATTGCCTTTGAGCATTGTGGTCGGCAAAAAAAATATTGAAGAAAAAAATATAGAATTAAGGATCCGTAAAGATAAATCAACCCAACTTGTGCCAAAGGAAGAGTTGGTAAAATTTATCTCTAAATTTTTAGCTTAATTTACGAAAGGCAAGTGATGATGAATGCGCATTTACAGGCAGTAAAGGACGATATAATTAGTAAGCTTTCTGCAAGAGAGAAGGAATTTAAATTCGATTTTGCGCAAGGCAATTCCGTTGAATTCAAGCGAATAGTCGAATCAGCTTTTAAGGCGGTTATAAAAGAGGGCAAGATTGCGCTTAACCGTCAGGAGCAGGATGAGGTTTTGGGTGAAGTGATCTCTTATTTTATCGGAAGCGGCCCGATCGATGGTTTTCTGAGAGACCCGGAGGTTACCGAAATTATGGTTAATGGCCCCGGACAGATCTATATTGAACGCAAAGGGAATCTAGAGCTTACCGATGTTAGTTTTAAAAGCGAAGCCCAGATTTTGCATCTTATTGAAAAAATAATTTCGCCAATGGGCAGAAGAGTTTCTGAGTTTGAGCCTTTTGTCGATGCCCGGCTTAATGACGGCTCACGGGTGAATATCGTTAGGTCTCCGGTTTCCCGGATCGGCCCGCTATTGACGATTAGAAAATTTTCTTATCGGGTTTTGCATATGGATGATCTGATTAATTTAGGCAGTATTACGCCTGCGGCTGCTCAATTCTTAAAAGCTGCGGTTGAGTCTAGAATAAGCATATTGATTTCAGGCGGAGCCGGAACAGGCAAGACTACTTTTTTAAACGCCTTAATTGATTTTATTCCGGAGAATGAAAGATTGGTTACAATTGAGGATACCCGGGAGCTGATTATTTCAAAAAAGCATACAGTGCCGATGGAGACCAGGCCTTTTAATATTGAGGGTAAGGGCCAGATTAGTATGCGGGATCTGTTTAAGAACGCTTTACATATGCGTCCGGATAGAATTATTGCCGGAGAGGTAAGGGGTGATGAGGTTTTAGAGATGATCCAGGCGATGAATACCGGCCATGAAGGCTCGATGACTACTCTGCACGCCAGCTCTCCACTAGAAGCTTTAGACCGTTTAGAAATTTTGACTTTAATGGGTAGTAGCAATATGTCAAGTGAAGTGGCCAGGCGGCAGATTATCGGGGCCGTAGACCTGGTGGTTTATTTATCTAGATTTTCTGACGGCTCAAGAAGAGTGACCCAGATCAGCGAAGTAGTCAAGGCAAAAGAGTATTCTATCCAGGATATTTTTGTTTTTGATGAGGGTTCTGCGGTTCTTAAACCGGTTAATATTAAACCTAATTTTGCCGATAAATTGCGTAAAGCAGCTGGATATACGCTGCCAGGTTCTTAAAAGGAAAACGTTGATCAAGGAAACTTTAATCAAAGAATTAAATGAATTAAGCTCTCAATGCGCAAGCAGAGAGAATGTAGAATTCGTTGATTTAATTTACCGTTATGAAGGCAACCGGTTGGTTTTGAGGGTTTTAGTTGACCGGCTGCAGGGCGGTATCACTTTAGGAGAATGCGCTTTATTCAACCGTCAGCTTAAAGGTCTTTTGGAAGAGAAAAATATAATTGACGGTGATTATGTTTTAGAGGTTTGCTCCCCGGGACTTGATCGTAATCTTAAGACGCAGAAAGATTTTCTGCGCTGTATAAATAAAGAAGTAGTATTTTTTCTCAATGATTTAGCAGGCGGAAAATTACAGCAGCAGGGGATAATCAATAAGGTTGATGAGCATAGGGTAACTATTGAAAATTCGGGTCAAAGTTTAGAGATCCCGTTGATTAAAATAAACAAAGCACAATTAGCAATCTAAGCGGAATTGGAGAGAAAAAAATGAGTCAGGAACTACTTGCAATTATCGAACAGATTGAACGTGAAAAAGGGATTAAAAAAGAAATTATGATTGAGGCTGTGGAGAGTGCGATGCTTAGCGCAGCTAAAAGAGTAATTGATTTAAAGCCGGATGAGGAGTTTAAGGTGCAGATTGACCGTGCCACCGGCCAAATTCACGCTTTTCGTAATAATGAAGAGGTGACCAATATTGATTTTGGCCGTATCGCCGCTTCTACCGCTCGTCAGGTGATTATCCAAAAAATGCGAGAAGCAGAGAAAGATGTAATTTTTGTTGAATTTCAAAGCCGTGTCGGTGAGATTGTCAGCGGAACGGTTTACCGTTTTGAAAAAGGCAATGTGATCGTTGATCTATTAGGTAAAGCCGAAGGCATCCTGCTTAAGCGCGAACAATCCCCTAAGGAGGAATTCAAGCAAGGCCAAAGGATCCGGGCTTATGTTGTTGAAGTGAAAAAAGATACCAAGGGCCCGCAGATTATTTTGTCGCGCATACATCTTAATCTGGTTAAAGAATTATTTGAACTTGAGGTTCCTGAGATCTATGAAGGAATCGTCGAGATCAGAGGGATATCGCGCCAGGCCGGGGAACGGACAAAGATATCGGTCTATTCCAAGAATGAAAAAGTGGATGCTGTAGGAGCCTGCGTTGGCATGCGTGGCAACCGGGTAAGAAATATTGTTAATGAACTGCAGGGAGAAAAAATTGATATTGTGCGTTTTAATGAAGATGTACGTGAATATATCAAGGCTGCTCTTTCTCCGGCTAAAGTTGCCGAAATTAAATTGGATCGGGATAAAATGAAGGCTGAAGTTATTGTCGATGATGATCAGCTTTCTTTGTCTATCGGTAAACACGGACAAAATGTTCGCCTGGCTTCCAGGCTTCTGGGTTGGGAACTGGATATCCGCACGAAGAGCATGATTGCCGCTGAAGCCCTTGGTGGAAAAACAGAGGCTAAAGTCGGAGAAGTTAAAGAGGAAGCACCTAAAGATAAAAAAGCTAAAAAGGCAGTTAAGAAAACAACTAAAAAAGAAGTTAAAAAAGAAGCGAAAAAAACAACTAAAAAAGAAGGGGCTTCCTTAGAAGACCTTTCCGGATTAGGTGCCAAGGTTATCGAAAGCTTAAAAAGTGCAGGGATTAAAAGCATCAGTGGGATAGTTGAAGCCAAGGCTGAAGGATTAATGAAGATTAAAGGTATCGGAGAGAAGAAAGCTCAAAAAATTATTACGGAAGCTAAAAAACTATTATAATTTTTTTAAGATAGGATGGAGTAATTATGCCCAAAGTAAAAAAAGAAAAAACTGCGGTAAAAAAAATAACTAAGCCTAAAATCAAAGCTGTCATAAAAACTAAGAAGGTTTCTGTGGCTAAGGCCTCTGCTCCCAAGCCTAAAATTAAGGCTGTGGCTAAATCGCTTAAGGCTAAGCCGGTAGTTAAAAAAGTCAAAGAAGAGATTAGGCCTGTAATCAAGCCTGTAAAGCCTGCAGCGCCTGAAATTAAAGTTGAGGTTAAGCCGGTAATTGAGCCTATTCATAGGCCCCATAAGCCGGAGGAAAAGCTTAAGACTGCTTCTCATGTTCAAACCGCTCCTGCTCCTGAAAAAGCAGAGGTTACTGCCAGCAAAGAGATTGAACTTGAACTGCCGATCAATGTTAAAGATCTGGCGATAAAATTACAGGAGAAATCCTCGGTTTTAATTAAACATCTTATGAGCATGGGGGTAATGACCGGCATTAATCAGAGCCTGGATGAAGCGACTCTGAATAAGTTATGTTTAAAATACGATTTTAAAATTAAAAAAGCTCCTACAGCCGAAGAATTAATTTTACAGGAGCATAAAAAAATAGATAAACCCAAGGATCTTAAGAGTCGTAGTCCGATCGTTACATTTATGGGGCATGTCGATCACGGAAAAACTTCTTTACTTGATGCGATATGCAAAACTAAAGTTACTGAAGCTGAGCACGGAGGAATTACTCAGCATATCGGTGCTTACCGCGTTAGTTTCCACCAGGGTGCGATTACTTTCTTAGATACTCCCGGTCATGAGGCATTTACCGCGATGCGCGCCCGCGGAGCAAGTATTACGGATATCGTGGTCCTGGTTGTCGCTGCCGATGACGGCATCATGCCGCAAACTCAGGAAGCCATTGATCATGCGCGTGCCGCAGGAGTAGCCATTATCGTAGCGATAAATAAAATCGATAAAGCGGGTGTAAATATTGATACGGTTAAAAAACAATTATCGCAGGTTGATTTAGCCGCTGAGGATTGGGGAGGAAAAACCATTACTGTGCCGGTATCCGCAAAAACCGGTGAAGGCATAGATACGTTATTGGAAATGATTTTGCTGCAGGCAGAAATCATGGAATTAAAAGCAAATCCTGACCGCTTGGCATATGGGGTAGTTGTTGAAGCTAGAATGGCTAAAGGCCGCGGACCGGTTGCAACTCTGTTGGTGCAAAACGGTTCTTTGAGCCTTAATCAAAATATTATTGTCGGTAATTTATATGGAAAGATCCGGGCAATGCTTGATGACCGGGGCCATGGAGTGACCAGCGTCGGCCCTGCTTCTCCGGTTGAGGTTTTAGGTATAACCGGTATCCCTCAGGTAGGAGAGCAGTTTTTTGCGATTGCAGATGAAAAAGAGGCAAAAAACTTGATTGCGGCACGTGCAGAAAAAGACAGGCAGCAGCAGGTTAAGGAGGTTAAGCGTATAAGCCTAGAAGACCTGCATGCCCAGATCGCCGGAGGTAAAATTAAAGATTTAAAATTAATTATCAAGGCGGATGTTCAGGGGTCGCTTGAGGCAATCAAGGATACTTTAGAGAAACTGAATGTCTCTGAAATAAAGATTAATATAATCCATATGGGGGCAGGCAATATCAATATCTCGGATGTGGTTTTAGCTATGGCCTCAGATGCGTTGATTTTAGGGTTTAATGTTACTGCCGATGTATTGGCTAAAGAGCTGATTGCCAAAGAAGGTGTTGAGTTAAAAACCTATAGTATTATTTATGAACTGGCCAATGATATTAAGGCTGCGGTAGAAGGGATGCTGGCTCCTAAGTTAAAGAAAGTATTTTTAGGCAAAGTGGAAGTGCGGAAAATGTTTAAGCTGACCCGTTCCGGTTTAATTGCCGGTTGCTATGTTACTAAGGGTAAGGTTAATCGTAATTGTATGGTTACGGTAATGCGCAATGGTGAGTCTGCTTTTGAAGGCAAACTTTCAAGCTTAAAACGTTTTAAGGATGATGTGCGTGAAGTGGGAGAAGGTTTTGAATGCGGTATTGCTATCGGCGGATTTGACCAGTTAATGGAAGGCGATATCATCGAGGCTTACGATATTGAAAAAATAGCCAGAAAACTATGAAAAAAATAATCTTAAGCGGAATGCGGCCTACGGGCAAATTACATCTGGGCCATTTGGTCGGCGCATTGGCTAATTGGACTAAACTGCAAGATGAATACGATTGTTTATTTATGGTTGCCGATTGGCATGCTTTGATGTCGGAATACGAAAATCCGTCGGAGCTTAAAGCCAACATGCGGGATAATGTGCTTGATTGGTTAGCCTGCGGCATTGATCCTGAGAAATGCACCATATTTATTCAGTCGCATGTTCCAGAACATCTTGAGCTTTATTTTATTCTTTCTTTGATTACGCAATTAGGATTGCTTGAAAGGTGCCCTACTTATAAAGAGCAGTTACGCGAAGTAGCCAACCGTGATTTAAAGACCTATGCTTTTCTGGGGTATCCGGTTTTACAGGCTGCCGATATCTTACTTTATAAAGCCGATAGCGTGCCTGTGGGTGAGGATCAGCTTGCGCATCTTGAGCTAAGCCGTCAGATTGCGCGTAAATTTAATCATCTTTATAAAGTAGATTGTTTTCCGGATCCCCAAGCCCTGCTTACTCAAAACACGCGTCTTCTGGGATTAGACGGCCGTAAGATGAGCAAAAGTTATAATAATTATATCGGCCTATCCGAGGAGCCGCAAGTTATCCGCAAAAAGATACAGAGTATGTTTACCGATCCACAGCGTATCCGGCTGGCTGATCCCGGACACCCGCATAAATGCAACGTTTTTTCATATTACACAATATTTTTCCCGCAGATGCAGAAAGAAGCAGAGCAGCGTTGCGCTAAATCAGAGATTGGTTGCACTGAATGTAAAAAAGAGCTGGCCGAGAAGATCATCGTCTTATTGGCTCCGATTCAGGAAAAAAGAAGTTCTTTACAGGAAGATGAAAAGCATATCCAGGAGATTTTGTCTGCAGGTTGTGCTAAGGCCGAAGGATTAGCTAGAAAAACGATTACCGAAGTAAGAGAGCTGCTTAAAATATAAATGAATTATAAAATACGTTTAGATATTTTCGAAGGCCCCTTAGATTTATTGTTATATCTGGTAAAAAAAGATCATCTTAATATCTATGATATTCCGATTGCCAAAGTTACCCAGCAGTATCTTGAGTATATCAATTTTATGCAGCTGCTGGATTTAAATATCGTTGGTGAATTTATAGTGATGGCGGCTACACTGATGCAGATAAAATCTAAGATGCTTCTTCCGGCGCAGGAATCAGCTGCTTTAGAAGAAGAGGAGGACCCCCGTGTAGAACTTGTCAAAAGACTTCTTGAATATGAAAAGTTTAAACAGGTTGCCCAGGATCTAAGGCAGCGGGAGGTCGATCAGCAGGATGTTTTTATACGGCCTAAAACCGAAATTCCCGAAGAGGATAAAACGCAAACCAAGGAAGAGGTTTATTTCGAGGCCAGTATCTTTGATTTAATCAGTGCTTTTTCCCGGGCGTTAAAGGATGTGCCACGCGAAGTTTTTTATGAAGTAATTAAAGATCAGTTTACCGTTGAGCAGAAGGTGCATGATATTTTGCACATGTTATTGGTGCAGTCAGAGATTAAGCTTTCGGAGCTTTTCGCCAAGACAAAATCTAAAATGGAAATAATCGTAGTTTTCTTAGCGATCTTAGAGTTGGCCAAGATGAAAGAGATCGTTGCTCGCCAGGACAGGCAATTTGAAGACATCATTATAGTCAGGAATAAAGAGAACATCATACCTTATGAGCGAAGAGATCCGGCGCACCCTGCTTAAGGGAAATCCTAGCGTGGACAATATTAAGGAATCCGAAGAGGATGTTGTCCTTAATATATCTTTGCGGCCAAAAAAGTTTAACGAATTCGTCGGCCATAAAGATATTGTGGATAATTTAAAAATTTCGATTCAAGCCGCCAAAGAGCGCAAGGAACCCCTTGAACATGTGCTTTTAAGTGGGCCTCCGGGACTGGGTAAAACTTCTTTATCGCATATTATTTCACATGAGATGGGTGCCAAAATCACCGCCACATCAGGCCCGGCGATTGAACGCGCCGGGGACCTCATCGGTATTCTGACCAATCTTGAAGTCGGAGACATTCTTTTTATTGACGAAATACACCGGATGTCTAAAGTAGTGGAAGAGTTTTTGTATCCGGCAATGGAGAGTTTTCAGATTGATTTTATAATTGATAAAGGCCCCTATGCCAAGACGATTAAATTTAATCTTAAGCCTTTTACTTTAATCGGAGCAACTACCCGCACAGGCCTGTTGGCTGCTCCGCTGCGCGGCAGATTCGGTATATTTTACAGCCTTGATTTTTATAAAATAGAAGATCTGGCTAAAATTATAAAAAATTCAAGCCGTTTATTAACGATACAAATTGATGATGATGCCTGTCTAGAGATTGCCAAGCGCTCAAGAGGGACGCCGCGTATTGCTAATCGTCTTTTAAGAAGGGTGAGGGATTACTCTCAGGTTCTAAAAATCGAAAAAGTTGACCAAGCTTCGGCTGCTAAAATTCTTAATGAGCTAGGGATTGATCAGGCAGGTTTTGATGATCTGGACCGTAAAGTTCTAAAATTAATCCTGGAATCATTCGGCGGCGGCCCGGTGGGCATTGAGTCTTTGGCGGCCAGCCTTAATGAAGAGATCGATACGATTGCCGATACAGTTGAGCCGTATCTTTTAATGGCTGGCTATCTAAAACGCACCTCCCGCGGAAGGCTAGCGACCAGAAAGGCCTTCGAACATTTTGGGCTGAAATTTAATAAAGAGCAACAGGAAGAGATTTTTTAGATTTATAATATGGATATTCTACTGCATATCTGTTGCGGCCCTTGCCTGATTTACCCTTTTAGCAGATTAAAAAGTCAGGGATTTAAGATAAAAGGTTTTTTTTATAATCCTAATATTTATCCGCCTGCTGAATTTAGTAAACGTCAAGAGAGCTTGGATATTCTCAGTAAAGATCTAGAGCTTAATGTGGAGAGCCCTGAGTACCGGCCTTCTGATTTTTTTCAAGCAATTGATAAAAAAGAAAACACGCCGGAGCGTTGCCTGAGCTGCTGGTGGCTTCGTTTGCAAGCAACAGCTCAGCGCGCCAAAGAGAATGGCTTAAAGCTTTTTAGCACAACTTTGTTAGTTAGCCCCTATCAGGATCATGAAACCCTTAAGCAGTTAGGCCAGAAAGTAGCCGAAGATACAGGGGTAGATTTTTATTATGAAGATTTCCGAACGGGTTTTCGGCCGGCATATCAAGAAGCAAAACAGAGAGGTCTCTATTTACAGAAATATTGTGGTTGTAAGTATTCCATCAAAGGAAAGGTTTGTCAAGTAAATGAAAAATAAAATAATTTTATTATTGTTTTGCGCCTTGTTTAATTTCAATTTATCATTGGCTGCGGATAGCCAGGCTCCGGCTAAGGAGGCTATTGGCAGGGGTATCTGGGTATCGGTATTCTCCGCCCAGGAGTCCCTTTATTCAAAAGAAGGAGTGAATAAGCTGATTGCCCAATGCAAGAAGGCCAAGATTAACGAGATTTACCTGCAGATCTTTCAGTCCGGTAATGCTTATTATGATTCTAAGATCTGTAACCGGGAGAAATATGACCAGATGATTAAAGCCGCCGGGCTAGATACTTTAGATTTATTGCTCAGAGAGGCAGTGAAAAATAATATCAGTGTTTATGCCTGGATAAACATCTTAGGCCTGGGGAATAATGATAAAGCGGATATCATCAACAAGTACGGTAGTTCTGTTTTAACCCGCGACCAGTATCAGAGAACATCCAAGACTACCTCCCGCCTGGAATTAGATAAGTATTACTTAAGAGAAAATATGGTATTTTTAGAGCCGGGTGACCCCAGAGTAGAGGAGTATATCTTAACGATTGTTAATGAAATCATTAACCGTTATCCGCTATTCAGCGGAATACATTTAGATTATATCCGCTATCCTTCACCGGTGCCGTTTGTGCCGGGATCAAGATTTAACAAATTCGGTTTGACCTACGGGTACGGTACAAAAAATGTTGAGCGATTTGCCGATAAAACCGGGCTGAATTGCTTAGATACTTTAAATAATGAAGATGAGTATTTAGCCTGGGATAATTGGAGAAGAGCACAGGTGACCCAATTAGTGCGTAAGATTTCCAGCCTGGTTAAACTTAAATCTCCCGGCCTTGCAGTTTCATGTGCGGTTATTGCCGCCCCTGAGCGCGCATATAACAATGCTTTTCAGGATTGGTCAGCCTGGTTGGAAGAGGGGATTATTGATTATGCCGTATTAATGGCATATACCAAAGATAACCAGTATGTTAAAGAGATAGTTAAATCCGCCCTGGGCCACCGCGGTAAAGGAAAAATTTATGTTGGTATGGGGCTATTTTTAATGAAAGATAATCCGGATTTATTCTTTAACCAATACCGCTTGATTTGCGAACTTGCCCCCGACGGAGTAGTTATTTTTTCCATTGATGACTTAACCGACCAGATTATCGGCTACCTAGATTAATAACTATTAATAAAATGCCAAAGCTTGCTGAGTTTGATTATCTGCTGCCTAAAGAATTAATTGCCCAATATCCGCTTGAAAACAGGGAAGCTGCCCGGCTTTTGATCCTCAACCGGAAAACCGGCGAGCTTGGCCACGGTATATTCAAAGACATCGGTAATTTTTTCCAAAAGAATGATCTTTTGGTGCTCAATGATACCAAGGTTCTGCATTGCCGCTTAATGGGTAAAAAGATAACCGGGGGCAGGGTTGAGATTTTGCTCACCCGTAGGACCAACGGCACAACTTTTTCCTGCCTGGTTCAGCCCAGCCGCACAAAAGTAAAAGAGGTCATTTTTTTTGCCGCAGGCAAGATCAAAGGTACAATTTGCGGCCGCGGAAAAATTAGTTTTAAACAAGCTGATGCGGATCAAATTTATAATTTCGGCGTTGTACCTTTGCCTCCTTATATAAAACGCGAGCCTGAAGATTTAGATAAGATTTATTATCAGACGGTTTATGCTAAGAATGAAGGGGCGCTGGCATCTCCTACTGCCGGCCTGCATTTTAGTCAAGATTCACTTAAGAGTATTGAATCTTGCGGGGTTAATCTGGCTTATGTTACCCTGCATGTAGGGTTAGGCACGTTTCGTCCGGTTAAATGTGAAGAGATAACCGAACATAAGATGGAGCCGGAATCGTTTTTTGTTCCTGGTAAAACCTCAGAGTTAATTAAACAAACCAAAATTAATCATGGGCGTATTATTGCTGTGGGCACAACCGCACTGCGGGCTCTGGAAACTTTTGCTGACGGCAGAAAAGAAGGAAATACCGATTTATTCATTTATCCGGGATATAAATTCAAATTAGTCGATTGCCTCCTGACTAATTTTCATCTTCCTAAAACTACTCTTTTGATGTTGGTCTGCGCTTTTGCCGGCAGAGATTTGATGTTAAAAGCCTATCAGGAAGCAGTCGAGAAAAAATACAGATTTTACAGTTACGGCGACGCAATGTTGATCGTTTAATCTAAGCAAGGCATATCGATGGAAAAATAAAAATAGCCGCGAAACGGGCAGTTATCTTTCGGCACAGGCTTCAGAAAAATTCTTGTTATAAAAAAGCTTGACAATCTATAGTTAATCTAGTAAAGTAGTTTCGAAATACATAAACTATGAAATAGCTATCGAAGGGAATAACAATGGATAAAAATATGGAAGAGAAAATGTTTCAGATGCATGCCGAGGTTTGTAAAAGCATGGCTAACCCCACACGCTTAAAAATTATCAATCTATTGGGTGCAGGAGAAAAAAGCGTCGAAGAACTAAGAAAAAGGCTCAAATTGCCGAAAGCGAATCTTTCTCAGCATTTGAGTATACTGCGTCAACGCAGGATTGTTGCTGCAAGGAGAGAGGGCCTTAATGTTTACTATAAGTGCGCAAATCAAAAAATGCTCAAGGCTTGTGAGATTCTGCGGGAAGTGCTGATGGAGCAACTTGCCGAAGGGGGCCGTTTGGGTAAATGGATAGATAAGGGGAAAAATGAAACTTGAGCGCTTAACGCAAGCGGTTTTGGGCCGTCCTAAGCTGGTAATTGGGCTTGTAGCCGCCATTAGTATTTTCTTCATCGCGCAGTTTCCCAAGATTACGATTGATACTGATCCCAAGCATATGCTTCCTGAGGCTTCGCCTGTGCGCCAGTATAATGACTTGGTGGAAAAAGATTTTGTCCTTCATCCGGATGTGATCGTATTGGGGATAGTTAACAAGGATGGAATTTTTAACCCGCAAACGCTTAAATATGTAAAAGATCTGACGAATGCCGTTCGACAGATTCCCGGTGTGATTGTGCGGGACGTGGATAGCCTGACTACCGTCGAGAATGTATTTTCTAATCAGGGTGAACTTATCGTCAGGCCCGCTTTAGGCGATATTCCGGATACGGAAGCAGGGCTGGCAGCTTTACGCAAAAGTATTTTAGATAACGCGCTTTTTGTAAATCGTTTTATTTCTCCGGATGGTTTAGCCGTAGCGATTTTCATTCCTATAGAGCCGACGGCCAACGGTAAGGAAATCGCTGATAAAATTCGTGCGATGCTGCCAAAGAATTCAAGGCCCAATCAATTTTATCTTGCCGGAGATCCGGTTGCCCGCGATACATTCGGGACAGAGATGTTCCGTCAGATGGGGCTTTTTTCTCCTATCGCCGGTTTAGTGATGTGTATCGCGCTATGGTTTATGTTCCGCAATATTACCGTGATTATCGCTAACATGGCTGTTGCAATGATTAGCATCATTTGGAGCATGGGAGGCTTGATTGGTTTAGGGTTTCCCGTTCACATCATGAGTTCTATGGCTCCGGTTTTTTTAATGGCGATTGCCACTGATGCGGTGCATATTTTTAATGAGTTTGCTTTTCGGCTTGGCGAAGGACAAGATAAACGCAAAGCCATTCTAGAGACAATGAAAGTCGTTGCCTTGCCAATTTTTTATTCGGATGTCACCACTGCCGTGGGTTTTGCCGCGCTGGCAACAGTCACTATTGTTCCTGTTAAGATTTTCGGGTTAGTTGTTGCGTTTGGAACGCTGGTGATCCTTTTCATGAGTTTTACTTTTATTCCGGCCTTGCTGATGCTTATTCCTGAAAAGCATATTTTAAAGCTTGCTGCGGTGCATGGAAAAGGGGAAAAGTTCTCCCCTGTACTTTTACGCCTGGGAGGCTTTTGCGTAGAAAAGGCCAAACCTATTTTACTTGTAGGTATCGTGTTATTTATCGTGGCGCTAGCAGGCCTGGCGCGCATTCATGTTAACAACAACATGGTGCATTGGTTTAAATTTAATAGTGAAGTCAGAAGCGCAGACCGCGTTATGAATAAATATCTTGGCGGGACTTCCACGGCTTATTTAGTTGTTCGGGCCAAAAATGAGGGCGCTGTAGGAGATCCCGCGTTTTTACGCCAAATTGAAGGCCTGCAGCGCGAATTGGAAAAAGATCCTTTAATCGGAAAAACATTTTCCTTGGCAGACTATATTAAACGCACAAATCTGGTAATGCATGATGATGCGCCGCTATTTAATCGTATTCCGGATTCTAAGCAGGAAGTAGGGCAGTATTTATTTCTTTTACAGTCAGCAGCCAAGCCCCGGCATCTGGATAACGTTGTCGATTTTTCCCTTAAAACTGCCAATATCATCATTCAGTTGAAAAGCTGGGACGCTGACACGATGAAGTCAGTAATCGGGCGGGCAAATAGTTTTTTCGCTGCGCATCCGTTGCCGGAAGTAGAGGATTTTAAACCGGCCGGGATCGCTTATTTTAATATGGTCTGGGACCATGAGGTGCTTTGGGGGATGGTTAGCAGTTTTCTCTGGGGGCTTATTCTGGTATTGATACTGCTTGTTTTTCAGACCCGTTCGTTTCTCTGGGGGATTTTGAGTTTTCTGCCGCTGCTATTTACAATCGCATTGATTTATGGTGTCGTGGGATTAATCGGGAAAGATTTTGATATGCCGGTCGCTGTGTTATCCACGCTTTCCTTGGGTATGGCGGTTGATTTTGCCATCCATTTCGTCGGCCGGTTCCAGCAGCGGTATAAAGAAGACCCCCGGTTAAGAGAGGCTCTTATCTGGACGGTAGCCCGGCCCGGCAAAGGGATTTTTCTTAATGCTGTTCTTTTTGCCTTAGGGTTTGCCGTAATGGCTTTTGCAGCTTTAACTCCGTATATCACCGTGGGAGTTTTTATGGCGGCGATTATGGTTCTTTCTTCGGTGATGAGTGTTATTTATCTGCCGGCGCTTATTCAATTGGGGCGTCAAAAACTAATCAAGCGAGGTGGCGTATGAGAAAAATACTCTCTGTTGCGGTAATTGTTTTTCTATTATTGGTGAATATATTTTGGACTGAAAATGCCTGTGCTCAAGATACGCAAAACGCAGAGGCTGTGATGAACGAAATGCTTTTAGCTTATTATTATCCTCAAACCGATGTCAAAAACGAGATATCTATGCGTATCGTGAATCGTCAAGGCCAGATCCGCCAGCGGCGCCTAACCATGCTTCGTCTTAACCAGTCACCCGGCGGCGATCAGTCTTATTACATCTACTTCCATGAGCCTGCCGAGGTTAGAGGGATGAGTTTTTTAGTTTTAAAGCATCTTGGCCGCGATGACGACCGCTGGCTTTATTTGCCGGCGATTGATCTGGTTAAGCGTATTGCTACGAGTGACAAGCGGACGAGTTTTGCGGGGTCAGACTTTACTTATGAAGATGTTTCCGGGCGCGCTCTTGATGCAGATAAGCATGAGTTGATCGGCGAAGAAAATCTTGGTACGTATTCCTGCCTTGTAGTGAAAAGTACGCCGCAACGCCCGGGAGAGGCAGAATTTAGCTATCGGAAATTCTGGCTTGATAAAACAACGCATCTTCCGCTTAAGATGGAGCATTATGATCTTAAGGGTAAGATTTACAAGGTTTATGAGGCCCAAGAGGTTCAAACCATCCAGGGTATCCCGACAATCACCAAAGCCGCGATGAAGGATCTTGAGAACGAACGGTCTACCGAGATTGCAATAAAAAACGTCTCTTATAATGTGGGAATTACTTCCGAGATTTTCCAAGAAAGGCTTTTGCGCAGGCCTCCCAGAGAATGGATTGGAGAATAATTTGTTGGGCAAGGCCGGCATTATTATTCCGATATGTTTTATTCTGTCCGTCTCCAGCAGTAAGCTTTTGTTTGCTGAATCCGTGTCTACTGATGTCAGAGAAACAGTCGGCACGCCTCAAGACGAAAAGAAACCGCCGGATGCTTGGTCTAGAATCTTTGATTCAGTCCATGGATTTATAGAGGCTGCTTACGGACCTAAATTTTCAGGAGATAAGCTGACGCAAAAGAATGGCTATAATCTCCTAGAGCAACGCCTCCAGCTTAAAGTGGATTACCGGCCGCAAGAACCTGCCTGGTTTGCGTCATGGAATCCGGAATTTTTCTATAAAGCGGATCTTTTGGCTGATGAATATAAGGAAACCCTGCGGTATCAGACTCGTGAAGGATATGGGCTGTTTAGCCCTCTTTCCTGGATGGATATTAAGCTGGGAAGGCAGATTCTTACCTGGGGAACCGGTGATTATCTTTTTATCAACGATGTCTTCCCGAAGGACTACGAATCATTCTTTACCGGCCGGGATGATGAATACCTCAAGGTACCTTTAGATGCCGGAAAGTTCTCCATATTTAGCCGTTTAGTTTCAATGGATGTGGCGGTTATTCCTTTTTTTGCTCCGGATGTCTCATTTACCGGAGATCGTTTGAGTTTCTACGATAATTTTTTTGGCTGGATTGCAGGTACGCAGTCAAGCCGGGTATTCATAGAGCCCGCGGTTCAGTTCAAGAATACAGAAATAGCCGCTCGTCTATATCGTAATTTCGGAGAGTATGAAACAGCTGTTTACATGTTCAAAGGATTTTTTAATCAGCCGTTCGGTATTCAGGATGAGAATGCAAAAGAGGTATTTTATCCCAAGCTTGCAGTTTTTGGGGCGAGTATCCGCGGGCCTGCGCCGTCTGCCGGAGGGATCGCTTCCGGTGAAATAGGTTACTATGATTCTTTAGAAGATCGTAATGGTAAAAACCGGCTCATTGAGAATTCGGGGATGAAGTATCTTCTTGGTTACGAGCGGGATTTCCCCAAGGATTGGCGCTTAGGTTTGCAGTATTACGTAGAACAGATGCTGGATTTTGATGAATTCAAAGCAAACAGCCAGCCCGGAGATATCCCCCAAGATGAGTTTCGGCAACTCTTAACTTTGCGCGTCACCAAGCTCTTCAGGTTTCAAACTTTAGAGGCATCACTTTTTACTTTTTACAGTCCCACGGATAGTGATGCCTACATACGGCCGCGCCTTGCCTGGCAGGCAAATGATCGTTGGAAATTGACCGCAGGGGTAAATGTTTTTTTTGGTAAACACGATTGGACCGAGTTTGGCCAATTGGAAGGTAACGACAACTTTTATCTAAGGCTTAGATATAGCTTTTAAGAGGAGGTGTCCATGGATAAAATAACTGTTATACTTAACGAAGGCCCTAACACAATGCGTTCTTGGAATGGTTTGCGTCTGACAGGAGGTTTGTTGGATGTAAATTTACAGGCGGAAGTAGTTTTGTTTGATGAGTCGGTTTTCTGCGCCAAAAAATCCCAAAATCCACCGGAAGATCTAAAGGGATTGAATCTTAGCCAGAAGTTATCGGAGTTGATCAAGCTGGGAGTTAAAGTTTTGGTCTGCGGAAGCTGTTGCCAGGCTCGAGGCGTAAAGTCAGAAGAATTGGTTGATGGAGCCCAGATCTGTTGTCTGACGGATGTGGCAAACGCCATAAAGACAAGCAGGCAAACATTAGTATTTTAAAACACCTCGCGCTAATTGGAATTGCGCGAGTGTTCCCTTGTGGGAAGGAGGATATAATGCTCAATCTAAATCCTGATGAGATTAAGAAACTGGTTAAAGATAAATACAGCAAGGTCGCTTGTGATCCTTATGGGGTGTATAATTTTCCCGTAGGAAAAGCGTTTGCCTTGAAAGTCGGTTACCCTCAAGAAGTTTTGGATACGCTTCCTGTTTCTTTGATGGAGTCTTTTACCGGCGCCAATAACCCTCAGCCGTTTGTGGAACTGAAGCCAGGCGAGATTGTATTGGATTTAGGTTGCGGCGGCGGCCTGGATTTATATTTTTATAGCCAGGCTGTGGGGCCGCAAGGAAAGGTTTATGGCGTAGATATTTCCGAAGATATGGTGAACCGGGCAAAAGACAATATGCGTAAAACGGAAAGAGCAAATACGGAAATCCGTATCGGAGAATCTGACAGCATCCCTTTTAACGAAGCATTCTTTGATCTGGTTGCCTCAAACGGTATTTATAACCTATCTCCGGATAAAGAAGCGGCCATGAAAGAGGTGTTTAGGGTTTTAAAACTCGGAGGCCGGACGGTCTTTTGTGAAATTGTTCTAAAAGAGCCGTTGTCTGAGGATGAAAGGAAAAATCATAGCGATTGGTTTAGGTGTATCGGCGGAGCTTTGGTGGAAAATGATTTTATCGATTTAATGAAAAAAGTTGGCTTTGAGAATATAGAAGTTATATCTACCTGCCGTAATGCCCGCACCGGACATCCTTCGGCTATTTGCGCAAATATACGCGCCTATAAAAGATAATGATCAATAAGCTCCCGCTGCTAGCCAATAAATTTTACCATCGACCGTCAGTTTTTAACCCGGCTAATCTACTGAAACAGGCGCGGCGCCAGAAGTCGTTACCATCCGGTAGCGTGCCGGAGATATGCGTGCTTGATCCTGATGGAGATCTATCTTCGTATATTCAGGATTCTTCTGTAGGTAAGCGTAATCCTTACTGGGCTTGTTATCACACAGACCTTTATAATCTAAAAATTAAAGGTTTAGCTGTAGGCATAGTTGGACGGGCAGTAGGCGCTTCTTTTGCTGTACTCGTAGCCGAAGAATTATTTGCCTCGGGGTGCCGCCTGTTGATTAGTATTACTTCAGCCGGTCAGATTAAACCCGTTCATCAACCTCCGTACTTTATTTTAATCGATCGTGCTTTAAGAGATGAAGGGACGAGCTATCACTACATCAAGGGATCGGTTTACGCTTGTATCCGTCCGGACATCTTAGCCAGGTTGAAGGGAATTGTTAAAAAGAATCCGTTAGTTATACAAGGCGCGGTTTGGACAACTGATGCGCCATTTCGCGAGACCAAAGAGGCTATTACTTTTGCGCGTTCGGAAAATCTACTGGCGGTTGAAATGGAGGCTGCGGCACTCTATGCTTTTGCGCAGGCGCGCAAAAAGAAAGTCGTATGTTTTGCCCATGTCACTAACCAAATGGGCCTGATTGATAAGGATTTTGAAAAAGGCAAAGATAACGGGAATGCGGTTCTGTTGGCGCTTATTTCAAATGTAATCTGTGAATGGAAAAATTATGCAAAATAAAGTGCTCTGATATGTATACGTTAATTCATCAGGATAAGAATAGTAAGGCCAGGCTGGGCAAAATTACTACGGCGCACGGTGATTTTGATACTCCGGCTTTTATGACGGTAGGCACGCATGCCACAGTCAAAGGCTTGACCTTTCAACAGGTGCAGGATGCCGGGGCGCAGATCGTTCTTTCCAACGCCTACCATGTATTTTTACGCCCGGGAACCGAAGTTATTAAAAAAGCCGGGGGCCTGCATAAATTTATGGGCTGGGATAAACCGATCCTTACCGACAGCGGAGGTTATCAGATCTTTAGTTTAGCGCTTTTTCGTAAGCTGCATGATCACGGCGTTGAGTTTAAATCACATATCGACGGCTTAAAACATTTTCTTACCCCGGAAGATGTGATTAAGATCCAGGAGACTTTAGGCTCGGATATCATGATGCCGTTGGATGAATGCGTGCATTATCCTTGCGTTAAAGACCAGGCTAAAGTTGCCATGGAAAGGACAATTGAATGGGCAAAAATTTCAAAAAAAGCTCATCAAGGCAATCCGGGAAAACTATTCGGCATTATTCAGGGGGCTACTTTTGAAGACCTGCGCCTTGATTGCGCTAAGCGCCTGGTGGATCTGGATTTTGACGGCTATTCTATCGGCGGAGTTTCCGTTGGCGAAAGCAGTAATTTGATCTATAATATTCTAGAATTGGTTGCCGGAGTAATTCCGGAGAATAAGCCGCGTTATGCCATGGGCATCGGTTATCCTTTTGATATTGTGGAGGCAGTGGAGCGGGGAGTGGATATGTTTGATTGCGTGATCCCTACCCGTTACGGAAGAAACGGCACGGCATTTACCTCCGGCGGAAAAATCATTATCCGCAATGCCGCCTACACCGAAGATTTTAAGCCCTTGGATCCAAAATGCGGCTGTTATACCTGCAAGAATTTTTCCCGGGCGTACCTGCGTCACTTATTTAACGCCAAAGAAATGCTCGGGTTGATTTTACTTAGTCTGCACAATGTCTATTTCTTCCTGGATTTAATGCGCCAGATCCGCGCGGCGATCAAAGAGGATAAGTTCAGTCAATTTAAACAGATGTTTTTAATGAATTATAATAATCAGATATGCGCATAGATATCATCAGTATTTTTCCTAAGATGTTTTCCGCGGTGCTTGATGAATCGATCATCAAGCGGGCACAAATTAAAGGCAAGCTAAATTTATTTATCCATGACCTCAGGGATTATACTCTGGATAAACATCATAAAGTCGATGACCGGCCGTTCGGCGGAGGCAGTGGTATGGTTCTCCAGGTTGAGCCGATTTACCGGGCGCTGGCGGCAGTTAAAAAAAAGATTAAAGGCAAGAGCAGGGTAATTTTATTATGCCCGCAAGGTAAAAAATATAATCAAGGCCACGCTAAAAAGCTATCGAAATGCACTAATTTGATATTTATCTGCGGCCATTATGAAGGCATAGATGAGCGGGTCAGGCTTCATCTGGCAGACGAAGAGATCTCGATCGGAGATTATGTTTTAACCGGAGGAGAGCTTGCCGCGATGGTAGTTGTGGATAGCCTGGTCAGGCTCATTCCCGGGGTTCTGGGGGATAAAAATTCCTTGAATTTTGAGTCATTCGAAGGTAATCTATTAGAATATCCGCAGTATAGCCGTCCGGCTCAATTTAAAAATTGGAGGGTTCCTGAAGTTTTAGTTTCCGGAGCCCATCATAAAATTGAGTCCTGGCGCAGAGTTCAGTCACTTAAGCGGACCGGGGCAAGGCGGCCGGATTTATTACAAAAAAATAAAGGGTAATGGCCCGTCCTAAATGGTGTAGAGGACGGCCTTCCCCACGAGGGTAAGAAAGGAGTAACAATAATGGATATTAAATCAATCGAGGCAGGATTTGCCAAGAAAGAGATGCCGGAAATTAACGTCGGAGACACGGTAAAAGTAATGACCAGGATTAAGGAGGGCCCGGATAAATTCCGGTTGCATCCTTTTGAGGGAGTGATCATTGCCAAAACCGGCTCAGGTTCTAAAGTTAATTTTACGGTTAAGAAAGTTTCCTTTGGTGAGGGGATTGAGCGTGTATTCCCGCTTTATTCACCGGTTATCGAGCGCATTGAACTTATCCGCTCAGGTAAAGTCAGGAGAGCCAAGCTTTATTATTTAAGAGGTAAGATCGGCAAGCACGCTACTAAAATAGAAAGTAAAATAGAAAAACCAAGTTAGTGCTGCGCTACGAAAAAAAACTAAAAAACCGGGGTTTTGATTTAGTCATCGGCGTAGATGAGGCCGGCCGCGGGCCATTAGCCGGGCCTGTCGTGGCGGCGGCAGTGCTCTTAAGGGATTTTAGTTTTAGTAACCGGGTTGATGATTCGAAAAAATTATCCGGCATTAGAAGAAAAGAGGCATTTTTGGAGATTAAGCAAAAGTCTCAATACGCCATCGTTTCAGTCAGCCCTAAACAGATCGATACGATCAATATTTTGCAGGCGACAATAGTCGCCATGCAAAAAGCAGTTTCTAAATTGATCAAGCAGCTGGCGCCTCAAGAGTTAAAACGTGTATTTGTATTGATCGACGGAAATATGCGCCTTAAGCTGGGTTTGCCTTATCAAAGCATCATTAAGGGGGATGGCAAATCATTAAGTATTGCGTCTGCTTCCATCTTGGCAAAAGTCCGGCGTGATCAGATTATGGATGCCTACCACAAGACTTATCCGCAATACGGTTTTATCCGGCATAAAGGTTATGCGACACAGATGCATCGGGATAGTTTGAAAAAATACGGGCCTTCGGTTATTCACAGAAAGAGTTTTTTAAGGTGTCTGGAAAAAACATAGAATTCGGTAAACTTGCCGAAAAAAAAGCAGTAGAGTTTTTAAAGGCAAACGGATACAGGATCCGGCAGTGTAATTATAAAACTAAATTCAGTGAAATCGATATCATTGCCGATGACGGTAATACGATTTGTTTTATCGAGGTTAAGGCCAGGCATTCTCTTAATCTCGGGGGCCCGCTTGATGCGGTTTCCTTCAGAAAACAAAGGCAGATCGCTAAAAGCGCTATTGATTATTTAAAAACTAATAATTTTTTAGAGCGCTTAAGCCGTTTTGATGTGCTTACGCTTTTATACACGGATGATCAGCCTGAAATATCTTTAATTAAAAACGCATTTGAACTTAACGCAAGGTTTACACTTTAAAACTATGAATTGCAAAACTCAAAGCCTGACTAAATACTTAAACGATTTATCCGCTAAGCTGGCTGTTCCCGGCGGCGGATCTGCAGCGGCAATGAACGCGGCGATGGGTGCGGCGCTGATCAGTATGGTGATCAATTTTACTTTAGGTAAACCAAAGTATTCTAAAGATGAAGCAGGGCTTAAAGGAATTTTAAGAAAATCAGAAAAATTAAAAGATGATTTCCTGAATTTAGTTGATTTAGATGTTCTGGCCTATAAGAGCAGGGATAACCGCAAAGCTATGGATGTGCCGTTGATGTTGGCAAGGCTTTGCTACGAAGGGATGCAGATACTGGCGCCTTTGGTCAACAAAACAAACTTGAATTTAATCAGTGATACGGTGATTGCGGCAATATTTTTTGAGTCAGCATTCAGCGCTTCCTGTTTTAATGTCCAGATAAATCTAAAAGCACTTAATGATAAAAAATTAAGTGTTGCCGTAAATAAAGAATTAAGCCTGAAAGCTAAATCCGTTAAACGGATCAGAGCCAAGATGGAGGCCAAAGTTGGCAAAATTATTAGAGGGTAAGCTTATCGCTGAAGAAATAAAAAAAGAATTAAGTCTTACTGTGCAAACTTTAAAACAGCCTCCGGTTTTGGCCAGCATTTTAGTGGGAGCTGATCCCGGGGCGCTGGCGTATGTAAGGGGCCAGGAAAAAACTGCACAAAGTATAGGCATAACTTATAAATTGCATCAGTTGCCTGAGAGTATCTCCGAAGACGAATTAATTGATTTTATCCTTGGGCTTAACGCAGATAAAAATGTTAACGGTATCGTGGTGCAGATGCCGCTTCCTAAACACATAGATTATCGAAAGATCAGCGAGCTTGTTTCTGCAAAAAAAGATATTGAAGGCATGCATCCGGCAAACATGGGCAAGGTGCTTTTTGGCCGCGCCAGGATCGCTGCCTGCACGGCAACTGCGGTTATGGAATTATTGAATTCTACTGGTGTAGATCTATACGGCAAAGAGGTAGTTGTTGTCGGTCATAGTGAAATTGTAGGAAAACCGCTGGCGTTGTTGCTATTAGAAAAATTCGCCACGGTTACGGTTTGTCATATTGCTACTAGTAAAACAGACAGGCTAGAGGAGCATGTGCGCAGGGCAGAGGTTTTAATTGTCGCGGTCGGCAAACCCGGATTGATCAAAGGTGATTGGATCAAAGACGGGGCAATTGTTATTGATGTGGGTATAAATTGCCGGGGCAATAAGATCGTCGGAGATGTAGAGTTTGCGGAGGCAGAGAAACGCGCCAGCTTCATCACTCCTGTTCCGGGAGGAGTAGGGCCGCTGACTGTCGCCATTTTAATGCGTAACCTGGTTGAAGCAGCCAAACTTCAGCAATAAATAATTGTTAATATTTTGCTTTTGAGGTATTGAATTGGTTTTCACTCGTTGTGGTTGTATATCTTTCAAACAAAATATATATAGTTTAAAGCGGTGTTTGAAGGGGGGCTTTTGTAATGGACAGTAAAATATTAGGTATTAAAGTAGTAGGTTGGTTGTATAGAATTTTGGGTGTTTTGGGTTTATTGCGCGTAGGGTCGATGCTGGCCTTAATATTTTCTAATCTTAGGAATAAATTCGAGGCTGTTCCTGTCCCTATAAATCTTTGGATATTCCTTTTATTTGATTTTACCATCAGTTTATTTCTTATAATTATCGCCAAAGGTTTATTAAGACTAGAAGAAAAATCAAGAAGATATGCTCTCTATCTTGGTTTAGGTGATGTAATTTTAGATCTGTTATCAAACCAGTTTAGGATAAGTTTCTTCACGCTGATATTTATAGCCATTATTTTTTACATTATTCACCCTAAAATAAGAGCCCAATTTAGATAACTAGTACAATAGAGAATGACATTTAAAGAAAAAATACAGGCAGGGAAATTTTTAATTACCTCAGAGCTTGGCCCGGATAAAGGGATCCAGACGCAAGGGCTACTTGATGATGCCGAACTTATCCGCAACAAGGTGGATGCGCTTAATGTTACGGATTTACAGAGCTCGGTAATGCGCCTGGGGTCATTAGCCGTAAGCATTATGCTTAAACAAAAAGGATTTGAGCCGATCTATCAGCTCACCTGCCGCGACCGTAACCGTCTGGCTTTGCAATCAGATCTACTTTCTGCTGCTGCATTTGGAATTGAAAATGTTCTGATTGTAACCGGAGATCATCCTACGCTCGGGGATCACCCGCAGGCAAAACTCGTTTTTGATTTAGATTCCGTTCAATTATTGCAGGTTGCCGGAAAATTAGCAACCGGACATGATATGAACGGCAACAAATTAACCGGCGCGCCGCCGAGATTTTGCTTAGGGGCGGTGGTTAATCCGGGCTCAGACCCTCTGGAGCCGCAAATTATGAAGATGGATAAAAAAGTTTCCGCCGGGGCTGAATTTTTCCAGACCCAGGCAGTTTTTGACCTAAAAACTTTTGAAAATTTTATTTCAAAAATAAAATATATCAAAATTCCCGTTATCGCCGGCATCGTTTTGCTTAAGTCCGCGGAAATGGCTAACTATATGAATAAAAATGTCCCCGGAATTTCAGTGCCGGATAATTTAATTAAAGAGATGAATAATAGTAAGGATAAAACAGCCACCTCGGTTCAGATTGCAGCCGGATTGATCAAGGAATTAAAACCGCTGTGCCGGGGGATCCATATTATGTCCATCGGCTGGGGAAAAATCGTGCCGCAAGTTTTACAGGCAAGCGGATTATAGATGGCAAACCTTTTACCGCAGATACCCGGAGCCAGGAAAAAAGGAGTGCTTTTATTAAGCTCCGAGGATGATTTTAAGAAATTAGACGAACATTTAATTAATGATACGGTCTGCATTGAGGGGCCATTTCAGTCAGCTTTAAGGATAGCGAAATTAATTCGGGATAAACATAAGGTTTCCATTAAGCTGGTAAGTATTGGCGAGCCTAACACGCAGCTGCCTGAAGATATTGAAATAATTAACAGCTCAATCCAGGAGATCGTCGGTGAAGGCAGGGCTGAAGCGGTAAAATTTAAAGACGGGAAAGCCATAGGCGTATGTTTAGTTTTATTCATTGATCAAGCAGTTGAATTAAAATCAGAGGAAGAAATGACTAATGTGATTGCAGAGCTTGGAATAAAAGGAACAACTGATGTGCTGGCCCTTACCCGGCAGGTTTTAGATAAGGCTATAAGTGAAAAAGGCCGGAGCGCAAAAATTGAATTTCACCAGACTAATTATCACTTGCCTTTAATTAATGCTCTCTTAAATATTGAAGTAAAGAATCTTGGGGGTTGTTTAGCTGCTTTGCAGCAGGCTCAAGCCCTGGCTGATAATCATCCCGCTTCAACCGGCTTAATTATTAACAGCTTAGACGGCCTATTGAATAAGGGTGTTGCTACTTTGATCTGTGAAGAGATTCTGGCGGCTCTGGCGGTATTAAATCAAGAGCATCCTAAGGAAGGAATAGGTTTTATCCCCGATAATATTTTACGTTCGCTGGGACTGCAATTAGTCGACGGGAGGATTTCCGGTATTGCCGTAATTTTGGGCCCGGCCACTGATGAAAAATCAGCCGTAGATTTAATCCGGAGTTTTCAATCTAGAAGTATTGTTAGTTTATTGGCGGGTAACGTTAATGGCAATACTTTCAGGCAGCAGCTTACCAATCAAGGAATTCAATTAGGCCTGGATAATTATATTGTTCCCTTAGGAGATGATTATCTTTCCGCAATTTATGCGGTGAATTTTGCGGTGCGCGCGCCCTTAATTTACGGAGGCATTAAACCCGGACAATGGGAAGGGGTAGCCGATTATATCCGCAACCGCGTTCCGGCGTTTGTTTTATTGCTTAGTCATGTGGATGAATTGTTAGTGGCGACGGGTTTAGGGGCGCTGGCTTTTGGCTTGCCGATAATTACTGATCTGGAAGTTCCGCAGCTTGGTAAAATCGATACGACATTATTTGAAGCTTTAGTTACGGAAAAGAATTATCAGAAAATACCTTCCCGGTGTATTATTACCCGCGGGATTAAGGTTAAGATGGCCGAAGTTGCCGTCCCGGTGGCTTATGCTGCCGCATTTGAAGGAGAGCGCGTGCGCAGAGAACAGCTGGCGGTTGAGTTCGGAGGAAAAGCCAGCGAGGCGATCGAATTTTTATCGACTAAAGAAGAGTCTGAAGTTGAGGATGGCTTAATTGAATTGATCGGCCCAGATATCGACCAGCTGCCTGCAGGTAGTAAATCTTTGCCTTTGGCAATCATCATCGATGTTTTCGGCCGCAAGATGCAGAAAGATTTTGAGCCGATCCTTGAGCGCCAGGTCCACCGTTTTGTTAATTATGCGATGGGCCTTATGCATATGGGCCAGCGCGATATGGTCTGGATCAGGGTATCTAAGGATGCTTTTGGAAAAGGCCTCAGATTAAAACATTTAGGGACTATCTTACATGCCATGTTGCATCAGGAGTATAGCGCAATTGTCGATAAAGTGCAGATCAAGCTTTATACCGATCAGGCGGATGTAAAGAAGTTATCCGCAGGTGCTCAAAAAATATTTAATGAGCGCGACGAGCGATTGGCCGGGATGAATGATGAGAGTGTGGATACATTTTATTCCTGTTTATTATGTCAATCCTTTGCTTCGAATCATGTTTGTGTGGTTACTCCTGAACGGCTTGGTTTATGCGGGGCATACTCCTGGCTTGATGCCAAGGCTTCTTTTGAGATCACTCCTACCGGACCGAATCAGCCGATACCTAAAGGCAATCTCTTGGATCAAAGACTCGGGCAGTGGGATAAGATCAATGAATTTGTGCAGCAAAAATCCAATCAGACAATTGATACGGTAAGTATGTATTCGTTAATGGACGGGCCGCAATCATCCTGCGGATGTTTTGAATGTATTGTGGCGGTTATCCCTGAAGCCAACGGAGTTATGGTCGTGCATCGCGATTATGTCGGGATGACTCCTTCGGGAATGAGTTTTACTACTTTAGCCGGTTCCGTCGGAGGAGGGGTGCAGACCCCCGGGTTCCTGGGTGTGGGAAAATTATATATCTTAAGCAAAAAATTTATTTCCGCCGAAGGCGGATTAAAAAGAGTTGTCTGGATGCCTAAAGAATTAAAAGAGATCTTAGGCGACAGGTTAAAGGCAGCTTGTACCCAAGCAGGGCAGGCGGATTTATTGGATAAAATCGCCGATGAGTCGATTACTACTAATTCTGAGGAGCTTTTAGTTTTTCTGAATAAAGTATCGCATCCGGCTTTGACCATGGATCCAATCATATAATCTGTGCGCATTATTTTTTGATTTAATTTTTCTGTAATCCCAATATGATAATGTCGTATTCTGCCAATTTAAAAATGTCGTATTCCAAGGATGCTATAATGCTCCCTCTGGAAGGAGGACATTATCGCAATGACGCAAGGAGAGTTAAAAAGGCTGCACGTAATCCATAAAGCGCTGGACAAATTAATAACCCAGGCTGAAGCGGCAGGTATTATCGGGATATGCCTAAGGCAAGCCCAGAGGATAGTAAAAGCAGTAAAGGCCCAAGGAGATAAGGGTGTAATACATAAATCCCGGGGCCAGGCATCAAACAGGGCCTTGCCGGATAAAATAAAAGATAAGGCATTAAAATTATATCAAGAGAAATATCATGATTTTGGCCCTACTCTTGGAGCAGAGAAGCTCTTGGAAATAGATAAGATTAAAATAAATGACGAGACGCTGCGCCTTTGGCTCTTGCAAGCAGGTATTTCCTATAAAAAGCGCAAGGCCCGTCCGCACAGGCAATGGCGTGAACGAAAACATTCATTCGGGGAAATGATTCAAATGGATGGCTCTCATCATGACTGGTTTGAGGGACGCGGCCCTGAATGCGTGCTTATGGGTTATATTGACGATGCCACAGGCAGGCCCTTTGGCAGGTTTTATTCCTACGAAGGAACTCTCCCGGCAATGGGTGGCCTCAAGCGTTATATTGAAAAGTTCGGAATACCGGTAAGTGTTTATTTAGATAAGCATCCGACGCATAAATCAACCAAGAAGCAGGATATAGAAGACGAGCTCAATAATTTAGAGCCTTTAAGCCAATTCGAAAGGGCTAGTGAAGAATTAGGAATCCGGGTTATCCATGCTGATTCTCCTCAGGCTAAAGGAAGGATAGAGAGGCTCTTTAAGACTTTTCAGAATCGGCTGATAAAAGAGATGCGCTTAAAAGGCATTAAAACAATAGAAGAAGCCAATAAATTATTAATGTATTATCTCCCGGCATACGCCAAAAGATTTGCTGTCCAGCCGGCTAATAATACCGACCTTCATCGGCCCGTTACTAAAAGCGTTGATCTTAACGCGGTCTTCTGCGTAAAAACAATACGGGTGTTAAGGAATGATTTTACCGTAGCTCATAATAGCAAGCTTTACCAGATAGAAAATAATTTAAATGCCAAAAAGGTAATGGTAGAAGAAAGAGCCAATAGCTCAATACATATTAGCTATAAGAGCATGGATCTTAAGTTCAAAGAGATAACCACTAGGCCAAAGAAGCAGCAGAAGGAACCGCAATCGCCTAAAATTCCAGACAACGCTCAAAGAACTGCCGCTTGGAGGCGGTTTAGATTACCGGGTTCAATAAAGTTCGAAGCCAGAGAAGAAGCTTTAGCAGGTGTTCTTTAAAAACAATGAAATACGACATTTCTAATTTGGTAACAATACGACATTTCTAATTTGGCTTGACATTTGATTTAATTTTTCTTGACGAGCGCATTATAAATGTATATAATTAGTAAATACATGGATAAACCTATCCTGCCTAAATTCCTAATTACTATAGTTTCAATAACTTGCGTTTTATTTCTGGTGCGGCCGCTTTATGCTGAAAAGGAAAAAGACGGCTTATATTTACAAGGCAGAAGTTACCGTCAGGCAGGTTTAGAGAGCCAGCGTGTCGGTAATTTAGCCGATGCGATGGCATTGTATCAGAAAGCTATTGCCGTAGACCCCGGCTATGCGGAAGCCTATAATGATTTAGGGATCATTTATGAAGCAATGGGGTCTGCTGAGAAGGCAGAAGAGTGCTATTTAAAGGCGATTAAAATCGATCCTGCCTATATAAGCGTTTATACAAATTTGGCGCTGCTTTATGAAAGTAAGCGCGATTTAGAGAAGGCTGCCTATTATTGGAATAAGCGCGTTCAAATCGGCTCGGCGGATGATCCCTGGACGCAAAAAGCAGCCGACCGGCTTAAAGATATCCGTATAGTTTTGTCCAAGCATCCGATCGCGGATTTACGCGAGGGAGATGTGCTTAGCCTGATGCAGGATGTTTCCGCAGATAAAACTTCGTTGACCAAAGATGACCTGAGTGCTTCCGCCAGCCATTTTAAAAAAGCCAAAGAATGTTTTAAAAAGGGGGATCTGGCGACAGCCATCAAAGAAGCCCTGGATGCCCAATATTTAGACCCAAAAAACAAAGAGATCGAAGCCTTTATTGAGAAGACGGAATTGAGAGCACTGTCGCGATAGAAGCGTACCGCAAAACATCTTTCCTTATATTGAATTCCTAATTTTTATTAATGAGTAAAGAAAGTTTATTTCTGATCGACGCTACTGCATTTTGTTACCGGGCATTCTATGCCTTAAAGGATTTAAGGACATCTTCAGGCCAGGCGACCAATGCCATCTACGGATTTTTGAATATCCTTAATAAAATATTAAAAGAGCAGAAGCCGGATCGTTTAATTTGTTGTTTTGATGTTTCACGCGATACTTTCCGGCTGGCTAAGTTTGCTCAGTATAAGATGCAAAGAGAAGCTATGCCCGATGGCCTGGTGAGCCAGATTCCCATCATCAAAGAGATTATTCGCGCCTATGGGATACCTATTTTTGAGCAAAAAGGGTTGGAAGCGGATGATATTATTGCGCATCTGGCCAGGAAGGCAGCAGCGAAAAAAATTTCCGTGACCATTGTCTCTAGCGATAAAGATATTTTACAATTAGTCGATAAGTATATTTCGGTATTTAGCCCTTATAAAGATGAAGGTATAATTTATGATGCGGCTAAAGTTAAGGAGCGTTTTGGGGTTAGCCCACAGCAGGTTAGCGATATTATTTCTCTGGTGGGAGATATTGCCGATAATATCCCGGGAGTCCCGGGGATCGGAGAGGTGACCGCAAAAAAACTTATCACTGAATTCGGTTCGTTGGATAAATTACTTAAACATATTTCCGAGGTGGAACCTGAAAAAATCAGAGAAAGTATAGTTGCTCATCTTGACCGTATAAAATTAAATAAAGAGCTGATCAGCCTGGATCGTAAAATGGAGATGAAGCTGGATCTGAATCAGGCTAAAGTGGGCAAACCGGATTATCCGGAGTTATCCCGGATCTTTAAAAAATTAGAGTTTAAGAAACTCTTAAGCGAGCTTCCTGAGACGGATGAGGAAAAAACTCCGGTTAAACTAGAGACTTGCGGTAAACAAGAAGTAAAAGATCTGCTGAGGCATACAGAAGAGATTTTTCTTTCCGGCTCTTGCGCCGATGATCTGGTCTTTGCTATTGACGGTAAATTATTTGATGCTAAAAGCGCCAAGGATGATTTGTATAAAGTTATCTCCAGCGTCAGGGTAAAAAAGACCGGGCATGATCTTAAGAAATTAAAGGCCGCTCTTTTTAAAGAGGACTTAATTTTAAACGGCCTGGATTTTGATACGATGATTGCCGCTCATCTCTTAAATCCTGCGCGTTCAAGTTATGCTATTAGCGACCTGGCATTGGAAAATCTGGGTGAATTTATCCGGCAGGGTGAAAATCTCGAAGCCAAAGAAGCATTGGCGCTGATCATTAAATTAAAGCCGGTGCTGATTAAGGCTCTAAAAGAAAAAGATCTATTTAGTTTATTTTGTGATCTGGAGATGCCTCTGGTAAGTATTTTGGCTCAGATGGAGGCTGACGGCATTAAGCTGGACCTGAAGCTGCTTAAAAACCTTGCGCATGATATCGAGCAGAGGTTGATAAAATTGATTTCAGAAATCTATGAAGCCAGCGGAACGCAATTTAATATTAATTCTCCTAAACAGCTGGGGCAGGTTTTATTTGAAAAGTTAGGGCTGCCGGTAATTAAAAAAACCAAAACCGGCCCGTCTACGGATGAAGAGGTGCTTAACCGCCTCGCCAGCCAACATGCGCTGCCTGCTCTTTTGTTAGAATACCGGCAGTTGACTAAATTAAAAAATACCTATGTTGATGCTTTACCTAAATTGGTAGACCCAAAAGACGGCAGAGTGCATACTTCTTTTAATCAGACGGTAACCGAAACCGGCAGGCTTAGCTCTAGCAACCCTAACCTGCAGAATATTCCGGTTAAAACCGATATTGGCGCCAAGATCAGAGAGGCGATCATTGCCACGGGAAAAGATAATTGTTTATTATCCTGTGACTATTCGCAGATAGAATTAAGAGTATTGGCGCATCTTTGCGGGGATGAAACATTGATCAAGGCCTTTCGCAACGATAATGATGTCCACCGCCTGACGGCATCTTTAATTAATAATATCGCCGAAGATAAAGTTAAGGATAATATGCGCGAGGTGGCTAAAAGGGTTAATTTTGGCATTATTTACGGCCAAAGCGCCTTCGGCCTGGCTAAGGATCTGGATATTCCGATAAATCAAGCGCAGGATTTTATTGATGCATATTTTTTACGTTATCCGAAAGTAAAAAAATATATCGAAGCTCAAATCAAACAGGCGCAGGAGCAAGGGTTTGTGACGACATTATTTGGCAGAAGAAGATATCTTCCTGAAATTAATAATAAAAATATGGGGATCAGGCAGTTTGCTCAGCGCCAGGCAGTGAACACTCCTATTCAGGGGACGGCCAGCGACTTGATCAAGATGGCGATGATCAACATCTCAGAGCAGATCAAGGCAAAAGAGCTCAAAGCTAAGATGATTTTGCAGATCCATGATGAGTTGGTTTTTGATCTGCCGAACGAAGAATTAAAGGTGCTTAGTGAAATGGTTAAAGATAAAATGGAGCATGTTTATAAATTGAATGTGCCGATAAAAGTAGATATGAAAAAAGGGGCAAATTGGCTTAAGATGTCGGTTTGGCGCAGCAATCAGGAGGGCTCCCGATGAAAATAGCGGTGGTGCTCTCAGAGATGGTTCCTTTTGCTAAGACCGGCGGGCTTGCCGATGTCGGCGGCGCCCTGCCTTTGGACTTAGAGTATTGCGGACATGAAGTAATTATACTTATGCCCGGATATAAATGCATCCGGGATTCTAAATTAAAGATCCGCAGGGTTTCTAAAGATATATCATCTTCAACGATCGGTAAAAATATTAAAGTTTATTTTATCGAGCATGATTTTTATTTTAACCGCGACTGCATTTACGGCGACAAAGACGGTGATTACTGGGATAATTTGGAACGGTTTGCTTTTTTCTGCCGCCGAGGGCTGGATTTGTTGAAGGAGATAAATTTTAGCGCCGACATATTGCATCTGCATGACTGGCAGTCAAGCCTGATGGCGGTTTATCTGAAAACTCTATATTCAGAAGATAATTTTTATAGCCGGACCAGGAGCCTTTTAACGATCCACAATATCGGTTATCAGGGGGTTTTTGCCAAAGAGGAGTTTAAAAAACTTGGCCTTGAGAATAAATATTTTGATATTAATGGTCTTGAATTTTATGATAAGGTTAATTTGCTCAAGGGCGGGATAATTTTTTCTGATTTTATAAATACCGTTAGTCCTACTTATGCCAAGGAGATCCAGACCAAAGAGTTTGGTTTTGGTTTAGAGGGGCTCTTAAAGAAACGAAAAGATGTCTTAAGCGGGATATTAAACGGCATAGATTACTCTGTTTGGGATCCGGATGCGGATGAATTTATCATACAGAATTATTCTGCGCGCGATATTGAGCGAAAAATTCTGAATAAAGAGGATCTGCAGCGGCAATGCGGGTTAGCGTTAAATGCAGAGCTACCCGTTTTAGGCATTGTATCTCGCCTGGCAAAGCAGAAAGGCTTTGATATTCTTACTGCCTCACTTGAGGAGCTTTGTAAAATGGATCTCCAATTAATCATCCTGGGAATCGGGGATGATAAGTACCACCAGCTTTTAAAGGCAGCTGCTAAAAAATATCCGAAAGTCGTTGCTCTGAATTTAAATTTCGATGATCCGCTGGCGCACAAGATTTACGCAGGATGCGATATTTTTCTGATGCCTTCAAAATATGAACCCTGCGGCCTCGGCCAATTGATCAGTTTGCGCTATGGCACAATACCGCTGGTTTTTAAGACCGGAGGCCTTGCGGACACGATTACTAAAAATAACGGTTTTATTTTTACCGATTATACTAAAGAGGGTCTTTTGCAAATAGTTAAGAAGGCCACATTAGCTTTTAAAAATAAAATTGAGTGGAAGCGTTTAATTTTAAATGCAATGCAATGTAATTTTTCCTGGAAGGTCTCAGCGGATAAGTATAGCTATCTCTATGCCAAAGCTAAATAAAAATAAGTTTATTTTAGGCGTCACCGGTAATCTTGCCTGCGGAAAGAGCACGGTGGCAGCGATGTTTAAAACCCAAGATTGCTTGCTGATTGACGCTGACCGGCTGGGGCACAGGTTTTTATCCGCGCCAGGCCTCGTTTATAAAAAGATCATCAACACTTTCGGAGAGGGAATTCTTGATCCGGATAAGAAAATCAACCGGGCAAAATTAGCCAAAAGAGTTTTTGCCGGTAAAAAGGATTTAGCCAGGCTTAATGCCATTGTGCATCCGGTATTGATCAAGGAGATCAAGCGCCTGATTAAAAATTCAGATAAGAAAATTATTATTCTTGATGCTGCTTTGATCATTGAGGCAGGATTAAAAAAAATAGCGGATAAGCTTGTCGTGGTCACAGCCAAAAAAAACCAGCAGATCTTACGCCAACAGAAAGGAGCAGGGCTTAGCAGGGAGGATATTCTATCGAGGTTAAAATCTCAGATTTCGCAAAGCAAAAAAAAGCGCTTTGCGGATTTCATTATAGATAACAGTGGTTCAATCGTAGAAACCAAAAAACAGGTGTGCGCAATAAGGAGGAAGTTGTGGAAAAGTTAGATATTAAGAAGCTTAAAGAAATGAAGATTACCGAGTTAAATAAACTGGCCAAGGAATTAAACGCCAATGGCACCAGCGGCTTAAAAAAACAGGACCTGATTTTCAAAATACTTCAGGCCCAGGCTGAGAAAGAAGGCTTGATGTTCGGGGAAGGAGTTTTGGAGATCCTTTCCGAAGGTTTTGGTTTTTTAAGAAGCCCGAATTATAATTATCTGCCTTGTCCGGATGATATTTATATCTCTCCGTCACAGATCAGAAAGTTTGAATTGCGCACCGGGGATACGGTAAGCGGGCAGATTCGCCCTCCGAAAGAAGGGGAAAAATATTTTGCCCTGCTCAAGGTAGAGGCAGTGAACTTTGAAAATCCGGAAGAAGTAAAAGAAAAGGTGCTTTTTGATAATTTAACTCCGGTTTATCCCTGTTCGCCTTTTAACATGGAAACTAAGCCCGATGAATTGTCCATGCGCATTATGGAACTGCTTACTCCTATCGGCCGTGGCCAGCGCGGCTTGATCGTCGCTCAGCCGTATAGCGGTAAAACTGTTTTACTACAAAAGATTGCCAATGCGATTACGACTAATAATCCCGATGTTATCCTGATTGTTCTTCTGATCGATGAGCGTCCGGAAGAAGTCACGGATATGCAGCGTAATGTCAAAGGCGAAGTAATTTCATCTACTTTTGATGAGCCGCCGGAACGCCATGTTCAGGTTGCCGAGATTGTTTTGGAAAAAGCCAAACGTTTAGTTGAGCATAAACGAGATGTCGTGGTTCTTTTAGACAGTATAACTCGTCTGGCGCGCGCTTATAACTCCGTGGTTCCGCATAGCGGAAAGGTGCTCTCAGGAGGTATTGATTCTAACGCTCTGCAGAAACCAAAGAGGTTCTTTGGAGCCGCACGTGCGGTAGATGAAGGCGGAAGTTTAACGATTATTGCTACCGCTTTGGTTGATACCGGAAGCCGCATGGATGAAGTTATCTTCGAAGAGTTTAAGGGTACCGGCAATATGGAAACTCAGCTTGATCGTAATTTATTTCAGCGCAGGATTTACCCGGCAATTGACATCAAGCGTTCCAATACCCGCCATGAAGAGCTCCTGGTCAAGCCGGATGTGTTGCAGAAGACCTGGATATTGAGAAAAGTACTAAATGAATTAAATAACGTCGAAGCCATGGAGCTGTTAATCGAGAAGTTAGGGAAAACCAAGAATAACGAAGAATTTTTAAACAGTATGAACCAGAAATAAAGGGGGAAATAAAATGAAAGAGAAAATACATCCTAATTACAAAGAAAGCACGATTATTTGTGCCTGCGGCGAGACGGTGCATACCCGCTCGACTAAGCCCAGTATCCGTGTAGAAATCTGCTCAAAGTGCCATCCGTTTTTTACCGGTAAGCAGAAGTTAGTGGATTCAGCCGGACGCGTGGATAAGTTTGTGAAGAAATATGGTAAAAAATAAAATGCACGAGCAGTTAGAAAAACTAACTGCTCGTTATCAGGAGCTTGAACATCTTTTAGCTGATCATGAGCAGATCGCCGACCGCCAGCAGTATAATAAGCTGGCTAAAGAGCTTTCTGATATCAAGGAGCTGGTTTCTTTATTTGGCGAATATAAGAACTTGCTTAAAGAGGCTACTGATCTTGAGACGGTATTAAGCGGAAAGTATGATCAGGATTTTGTTGAGCTGGCCCACGATGAGCTTAAGAATCTGGAAATTAAAAAAACCGGGATTGTCGCAGAATTAAATAAAAAGATGGCAGGTGTTGATAAAGACGCCGGCCGTAATTGTATCATTGAGATCCGTCAGGGTACCGGCGGAGATGAGGCAGGGCTTTTTGCCGCTGATCTCTACCGGATGTATTCCAAGTATGCTGCAATTAAAGGCTGGGATATCGAGGAGATGTCTTCTAGCGTTAATGAAGCCGGCGGAATCAAAGAAATAATTTTTGGTGTAAAAGGAAAGGATTCTTTCCGTCTTTTAAAATTTGAAAGCGGAGTGCACCGGGTGCAGCGCGTGCCTACCACTGAGTCTCAAGGCAGAATTCATACTTCTACGGCAACGGTGGCGGTTTTGCGTGAACCGGAGGAAGTTGATCTGGTGATTGAGCCCAAAGATCTAAGGATCGATACATATCGCTCCAGCGGCCCCGGCGGCCAGCATATGCAGAAAACCGATTCAGCGGTAAGGATCACGCACATTCCTTCAGGAACAGCAGTTGCCTGTCAGGATGAGCGTTCACAGATCAAGAATCGAGCCAAGGCGATGCGTGTTTTGCGCGCCCGTATCTTAGAGGTTAAGATAGAGGAGGAGGCGAAAAGATTATCCAGCGCCCGTAAAACTCAGATCGGCACCGGTGATCGCAGTGAAAAAATACGCACCTATAATTTTCCCGACCGCAGGATTACCGACCATAGGATCAACTTTACCTCGCATCAGTTAGAGGGGATTTTAGAAGGCCAGATGGATGAGCTTTTTGAGGCCCTATTAAAAGCCGAGCAAGAGAAAAAAAATGAATGAGGCAGAGCTAGTTTTAAGCCATGTTTTAAATTGTGACAAGCTGTCTTTATATTTGAATAAAGATATTAATCTAACCAAAGGTAATTCTGTTTTAATATCTGAAATACTTAAGCGCAGGATCAGCGGTGAGCCGCTGCAGTATATTTTAGGCAAGACTGAATTTATGGGTCTGGAGTTTAAGGTGGACAAACGGGCACTGATCCCCCGCCCGGAAACCGAGATTTTAGTTGAGACGGCGATCAACGAATTAAGAACAGCAGGTATTAGTTGCCCTAAAATTTTTGACCTTGGCACAGGATCAGGCTGTATCGCAATATCAATAGCTAAACTTTTACCCGGCGCAATTATTTGGGCTGCGGATATATCCAAGGAAGCTCTGCAATTAGCCGCAGCGAACGCTGAATCAAATAAAGCAGAAATTAAATTTTTACGCAGCGATATTTTTAGTGCCCTTGAATTAAAAAACGAGCAATTTGACCTGATCATCAGCAATCCGCCTTATGTGGCAGTCTCTGAATTAAGTAGTTTAGCTAAAGAAATATCTTTTGAGCCTAGATGCGCCTTAGCTGCAGGGATCGAGGGGCTGGATTTTTATGCGTTGATCAGTGCTCAGGCACAGGTTTATTTAAAAATTGGCGGGATATTGGCTTTTGAGGTGGGGGTCAACCAATCCCAACAGGTCTGCGCCATGTTGTTTAAAGAAAATTTTAGTGATATCAAGACAATTAAAGATTATAATAATATTAATCGGGTAGTCATGGGAAGGAAAAATCTTTAGATGGATAAATTAATAATTGAAGGCGGAGCAAAATTAAAGGGAGAGGTTACGGTCTCCGGAGCAAAAAACGCCGTACTGCCGATTCTGGCGGCGACTTTACTTACTGATGAGCCTTGCGAGATCCGCGGAGTGCCGAATCTGCGGGATACTACCAGCATGCTTAAGCTTCTACGTTCTCTGGGTAAAGCCGTGGAATTTGATAAAGGAAGGGTAATTGTTGCTGCGGGAAAAACTTCAAGTTATATTGCCGAATATAAATTAGTTTCAACAATGCGTGCTTCATTTTGTGTTTTGGGCCCGCTTTTAGGTAAATTTAAAAAAGCTAAAGTTTCTCTGCCCGGAGGCTGTGTTATCGGAGTGCGGCCGGTAGACCTGCATTTAAAAGGGATTAAGGCGCTGGGTGCTGATATTTGCATCGAAGCAGGTTATGTGGTAGCGACGGCAAAAAAATTACGCGGCTCATACATTTATCTAGGCGGAGTTTACGGATCTTCGGTTTTAGCGACCGATAATGTGATGATGGCTGCGGTTTTAGCCAGCGGCAAAACGATAATTGAATCTGCAGCGTGCGAACCGGAGGTCGTGGATCTGGCGGAATTTCTGATTAAGATGGGGGCAAAAATTAAAGGCTATGGCACGCCGGTGATTGAGATCGAAGGGGTAAAGCATTTGCATGGGGCAACGCATTTAATCATTCCCGATCGTATCGAAGCCGGAACTTTAATTTTAGCGTCTTTAATTACTGAAGGAGATGTTTTAATTAAGAACGTGCGCTACGCGCATTTAGGTTCTTTGATGGATAAATTATCCGAGGCTGGCGCAAATGTTACGCATGCTGAGAGCTCTTTACGCGTTAAAGGCAACCGCAGATTAAAGAGTATTAATTTAACTACGCTTCCGTATCCGGGATTTCCGACGGATATGCAGGCGCAGATGATGAGTTTAATGGCGGTCACCCGCGGGATCAGCGTAATTACCGAAAAAATTTATCCGGATAGGTTTATGCATGTTTCCGAGCTTAACCGTATGGGCGCACACATTCAGAGAGAAGGACCGCATGCAATTGTCGAGGGGATCAAAAGATTATCCGGAGCCCCGGTGATGGCTTCTGATCTGCGCGCATCTGCGGGTTTAGTTTTAGCGGGGCTAGCGGCAAGCGGCAAAACCTCAGTTTCCAGAATTTATCACTTAGAGCGCGGTTATGAATTAATCGAACAGAAACTGATCAATCTGGGCGCTAAAGTTTGGAGAGAAAAAGAATGATTCTAATGATCGATAATTATGATTCCTTCACCTATAACCTGGTGCAATATTTAGGGGAGTTAGGCCAGGATGTTCAAGTTTTTCGTAATGATGCATTGACGGTCAAGGATATTAAAAAACTTAATCCGGATAAAATCGTGATCTCTCCGGGGCCGGGCAGGCCAGAGGATGCGGGTATCTCTTGTGAGGTGATCAAGGAATTTTGCGACAAAATACCTATTTTAGGAGTCTGTCTGGGGCATCAGGCAATCGGTTATTGTTTCGGGGGAAAAATCGTCGGGGCTAAAAGATTAATGCACGGTAAAACCTCAAAGATCTACCATAATAAAAAAGATATTTTTAAAAATATCCCCAATCCTTTTTTGGCTACCCGGTATCATTCTTTATTGGTGGATAAGAAAAGCCTGCCGGATTGCTTAGAGATAACCGCCTCGACCAAGGAAAATGAAATTATGGGTTTAAAACATAAAGCATATCCGCTTTGGGGAGTGCAGTTTCATCCGGAATCAATTCTTACCAAAAGCGGAAAACAGATTTTGGATAATTTTATAAAAATTAAATGATCAAAGACTTAATTCAACAGCTGCTTGAGAAAAAAGACCTTTCTGAATCGCAGATGCAACAGGCGATGCGCGCGATTTTAAGCGGGATAACCTCGACCGAAGATATTGTTGCGTTTTTAACTGCGCTAAGTGATAAGGGCGAGACTGTGGAAGAGTTGACTGCGGCAGTAAATGTCATGCTCAAAAATGTCGATCCGATCATTGTCGATAAGGAAAATATTTTAGATACCTGCGGAACCGGAGGAGATAAAAAGGGAACTTTTAATATCTCCACGCTTACCGCTCTGGTTGCCAGTGGCGCAGGAGTTACTGTTGCCAAGCATGGTAACCGTTCGGTATCTAGCCAATGCGGAAGCGCAGATATTTTGGAGGCATTGGGCGTAAATATTAATATGGACAGAGAAAAAATAAAAAGATGCCTCAAAGATGCAGGTATTGCTTTTTTGTTTGCGCCGAACCTGCATTCGGCGATGCGCTATGTTGCTCCGGCAAGAAAACAGATTGCTCAGAGGACGATGTTTAATATTCTCGGCCCGCTGCTTAACCCGGCGCGAGCCACTAACCAGTTAATCGGCGTGTATTCTAAAATATGGGTTAAACCATTGGCGCAGGTTTTGCATAATTTAGGCTCAAAGCATATCCTGGTGGTCTATGGCGCTGACGGCCTGGATGAGGTGACTACGACGGACAAGAGCTTTGTTGCGGAGATAGTCAACGGTGAATTAAAAGAATATGAGATTACCCCCGAGAATTTTGGTTTTAAGAAGTCTAATATTAATGATTTATTAGGCGGCTCGATCAAAGAGAATGTGTCGATTGCCCGTGACGTATTGGCAGGAGAAAGAGGAGCTCACCGGGATATTGTTTTATTTAATGCCGGATGTGCAATTTATACTGCCGATAAAACAGATACGATTGAGGCAGGAATAAAACTTGCGGCAAGCTCAATTGATTCCGGTTCAGCATTGCATAAGCTTGAACTTTTAAAGGAGTATTCGCAATAAAATGGGGAAAGCCGATGTTTTAAAAGATATCGTTGCCAAGAAAAAAGAAAGACTTGCTTTGGCGATGCAACAGCTTGGCCTAGACGATTTAAAAGCAAAATTAGTTGGTTTACCGGCGCCGCGTCCGTTTAAGGAAGCAATCAGCAAGCCGCGGCAGATTTCTTTGATTGCTGAAATCAAGCAAGCTTCCCCTTCTAAGGGAGTGATCCGGCAGAATTTTAATTTACAGGAAATTGCTCAGGCTTATCAGGATGCAGGAGTCCAAGCCATTTCAGTTTTAACTGAAGAGGATTTTTTTGGCGGCAATCCGGCTTATATTAATGAAGTAAAAAATATATTCACCGGTCCGGTGTTGCGAAAAGATTTTATCCTGGAAAGTTATCAAGTCTATGAATCGCGTTACTTAGGGGCGGATGCAATCTTATTAATCGCGGATCTATTAACCAAAGAAAAATTTATTGAATTTATGGGGATCTGTGATGAACTTGGTATGGATTATATCGTCGAGGTTCATGATGAAAAAGAGCTTAAAAAAGTATTAAGCTTAAAGGTCCCGATTGTCGGAATCAATAACCGTAATTTACGCACGTTGGAGGTTGATTTTAAGACCACAGAAAAATTGTTTACTCTTGTGCCCAAAGATAAAATCGTCGTTGTCGAAAGCGGGATCAAAAGTTCGCAGGATATTCTATTTCTTAAAATTTTAGGCGCCAGCGCTGTATTGATCGGCACAACCTTTATGGAGTCAGTCGATATTAAGGCTAAAGTAGAAGGGGTGATGGGGTGGTAAAAGTTAAGATTTGCGGGATAACGAATTTAGAGGATGCGCTGTTGAGCTATTTTGCCGGAGCGCAGGCTTTGGGATTTGTTTTCTACAAAAAAAGTCCGCGCTACATCAGGCCCCAAAAGGCAAAAAATATCGCTCGCATCCTGCCGAAGAAAATTAAGCTGGTGGGAGTTTTTGTCGATGAGAAGCCGGCAGCCGTAAAGAAGATCGCTAAACTTATCGGTTTAGATATGTTGCAGTTTCATGGCAAGGAAACCCCTGAATACTGTAAAAAATTTAAAGGATATAAAGTAATCAAGGTTTTTAGAATCAGCAAAAAAGAAGATTTAGATTGTGTAGCCAAATACAAAACCTCTGCTTATTTATTCGACAGTTTTTCTAAGGCCGCTCCGGGTGGCACCGGCAATAAATTTAACTGGAAAATACTGGCGCAAACAGCTAAAATGGGACCTGTTCTATTTATTTCTGGTGGATTGACCAGCGCAAATGTCAAGCAGGCGATTAAATTATTAAAACCCGATTGGGTGGATGCTTCAAGCTCTTTAGAATCAAGGCCCGGGAAAAAAGATAATCAAAGGATCGAAAAGTTTATCCAGGCAATTAAGTTATGAAAAAATGCCCGTTTTGCGCCGAAGAAATACTTGACGAAGCTATAAAATGCCGATATTGTGGCGAGTTCTTAAAGAAAAGGCGTAAAGGTTTAAATTGCTTCACCGGATGCTTGATTGGGTTGCTTATATTTGTTCTCTTTAATGCTTTTTTGATCTATCAGTCCCGCTGCATTCTGGATATGGTAAGGTATAAGATGATGGCCTGGCATGCCAATATTCCGCAGGTTAATCTGCCTCTTACTCCTCAAGGGGTGCAGGGGATGTCTAAGGATATGGAGGAGGGATTCCGGATTTTTAGGGAATTTTTAAATCACGATTCAATCAAGGATACAGAAAAGGTAAAATTTTAAAATGAAAAATAAACGACCTGATAAAGCCGGGCACTTCGGATTATTCGGGGGCAGATTTGTTCCCGAGACGCTGATCTATGCCCTGGATAAATTGGAAAAAGAATACTCTCAAGCTAAAAAAGACAAAAAGTTCCGTAAGGAATTTGATTATTACCTGCGTGAATACGCCGGCCGCCCAACGCCGTTATATCTAGCTAAAAATTTAAGCCGGGCTTTGGGAATAAATAAAATTTATTTAAAAAGAGAAGATCTTCTGCATACCGGCGCGCATAAAATTAATAATACTTTGGGGCAGGTACTTTTAGCCGTTCGAATGGGCAAGAAGAGACTGATTGCCGAGACCGGCGCAGGACAGCACGGAGTAGCTACAGCCACGGTTGCGGCATTATTCGGATTACAATGCGACGTATATATGGGCGAGGAGGATATTCACCGCCAGGCATTGAATGTTAAGCGCATGAAATTGCTCGGAGCTCGCGTGATCAGCGTAAAAAGCGGAACGCAAACCTTAAAAGATGCCATGACCGAAGCTTTGCGCGATTGGGTAACCAATGTGCGCAACACCTATTATGTTATCGGCACAGTTGCCGGGCCGCATCCGTATCCGGAGATGGTGCGTAATTTTCAGCGCATAATCGGCGATGAGGCAAGAGCCCAAATTTTAAAAATTGACGGACGTCTGCCGGATTATTTAGTTGCCTGTGTCGGCGGCGGAAGTAATGCCTTAGGGTTATTTCATCCTTTTTTTGATGATCAAAAAGTTAAAATGATCGGCGTAGAAGCTGCCGGTTTGGGTATCTCTTCAGGAAAACATTCCGCTAGCCTTGAGTACGGCTCAACCGGAGTTCTGCATGGCTCTAAATCAAAGATCTTAGAGGATAAATTCGGCCAGATCAAAAACGCGCATTCAGTTGCCGCCGGGCTTGATTATCCGGGCGTTGGGCCGGAGCATGCTTATTATCAACAAATAAAACGCGCTCAATATGTGGCCATTACCGATAAAGAAGCTTTAGAAGGATTTAGACTGTTATCTAAAGTCGAAGGAATAATTCCGGCTTTAGAGTCTGCGCATGCGCTGGCTTATTTAAAGAAAGCCGCAAGGTCACTGAAAAAGGCAACGATTATCGTCTGTCTTTCCGGCCGGGGGGATAAGGATCTCCATGAATCGTATTGATAAAAAATTTAAGCAGTTAAAAAAGAAGGGCAAGAAAGCGTTTATCGCTTTTATCACCGCCGGCTATCCGGATTTATCGACGACAGCCAAACTCGTTATCGAATTTGAAAAAAAAGGCGTGGATATTATCGAATTAGGCGTGCCGTTTTCTGATCCTTTAGCTGACGGCCCGGTAATTCAGCAGGCCTCTGCAGATTCCTTAAAAAAAGGAACTAATCTGCCTAAAATTTTAGATTTAGTGAAGAAATTGCGCAAGCAGGTGAGTCTGCCGATATGTTTAATGACTTATTATAATCCGGTTTTCTGTTTTGGAGATAAGCGTTTTGTAGATAAGGCTGTGGCCAGCGGAGTTGACGGCGTAATTATCCCGGATCTGCCGCCTGAAGAGGCAAAAGAATTTATAAACTACGCTAATCAAAAGGGCTTAAGTAACATTTGCTTTGTTGCTCCGACCTCAACCAATGCGCGGATTAAATTAATCGCTAAAGCCGACCGGGGTTTTATTTATTATGTATCTTTGACCGGGGTAACCGGCAGCCGCAAAAATTTAAGCGCGGATCTAAAAGCCAATCTGGCCAGGATCAAAAAAATCACCCCTAAGCCGGTTTGCGTAGGTTTCGGGATCTCTAGCGCCTCCCAGGCCAAAGCAGTAGCCAAGATTTCCGACGGAGTGATCGTCGGTAGCGCCATTATCGAACAAATCAAAAAAAATATCGGGCATCACAATCTGATACAAAGAGTATCCGGTTTTGTTGCAAAGCTTAATGTATAAGAGGAGCAAATTAAAAAATGGATTAAGGATAATCACTAAGCCCATAAAACAGGCGCAGTCCGTATCGCTGGGGATTTGGATCAACACCGGCGGCCGATATGAAGCAGATTCCCAAAAAGGAATTTCACATTATCTGGAGCACCTTCTTTTTAAAGGCAGCAAAAAATACTCCTGCCGCTCGATCAAAGAATCAATCGAAGGAGTCGGCGGTTCGTTAAACGCTTTTACCTCCGAAGAGCTCACCTGTTATCTGGTCAAGATCCCCAGCCGTTATCAGTCGGCTGCTTTTGATATTCTCTCGGATATGGTCATTAATCCGAGTCTGAATCAGGAAGATATTGATAAAGAAAGAACGGTTATCTTAGAAGAGCTTAAGATGTACCGGGATCTTCCGCAAAGCTATGTTTATGAACTTCTTGATGAGCTGCTTTGGCCGGATCAGCCGCTGGGAACTCCGATCATCGGAACCGTTGAGTCGATAAATAGCATTAACCGTAATACTTTAAAAGATTATCAAGCCGGCCACTATACCCCGGGAAATATCGTCGTCAGCGCTGCCGGCTCCGTCAGCCATGACCTGTTGGTAAAAAAAGTTTCCGCTAAATTTTCCGCTTCAAAAACAGCGCAGTTGAATAAATTTATTCCGGTTAAAGAAAGCCAGAATAAGCCGCAGTTAAAAATATTCCATAAAGAAACCGAGCAGACGCATATGGCCTTAGGGTTTCAGGCCTTAAAGCGCGATCATCCTTTAAGGCATGCTCAGGCGATACTGCATATAATTTTAGGCGCCAATATGTCCAGCCGGCTGTTTAATGAAGTCAGAGAAAAAAGAGGCTTGGCTTATGAAATCGGTACGGGGGTAAAACGTTACCATGACACCGGAGCGTTTTTGGTGCATGCCGGAATTGATAATCTTAAAGTTGAAGATTGTTTAGGGGTGATTTTTCAAGAGCTGGGTAAAATACGTAAAACCCTGGTAGCCAAAGATGAATTCAAGCGGGCAAAGGAGTTTTTGCTGGGCCAGTTGAGTCTTGCGCTTGAGGATACGATGGAATATATGCTCTGGATGGGCGAGAGCGTTGCCTGTTTGGATAAGGCCTACACATTAGAGCAGATCACTAAAGAAATAAAAAAAGTAAGCATGCAGGATGTGCGCAGGGTTGCCTCTGAGATATTTGATAATCAAAAAATAAATCTGGCTTTAATTTGCCCGCCGGCACAAAGCCAGCAAAATATTTACGCCAAACTTAATTTAGGATAGAAATGATCATATCTGTGGTTTTATTAATTTTATTAGTATTATCGTTCATTTTCTCCGCGTCGGAGACCTCGATCATCAGGTTAAGCAAGGTTAAGCTGCGCCATATGGTGCACAAAGGGGTTAAGGGGGTCCAAAGCGTGCAGCGGCTGGCCTCTAAATTGGATAAAGTCATTGCCGCTATCCTGATCGGCAACAACCTGATTAATATCGCAATCTCAGCGATTGTCACCGGTATATTTATTCAAATTTACGGGTATCGCTGGGGTGTTGCCGCAGCCACTTTTGTAACCACCATGGTTTTGCTTATTTTCTGCGAAATAACTCCGAAAATACTTTCGACTAAGTATCCGGATAGAGTAGCGGTTATTACCGCCCCGTTAATGGAGGTCGTTCTGGTAATTTTTAAGCCGCTGATCATATTTTTTATAGGGATCAGTAATTTTATTTTGAAAAATTTTGGCTTAAGCACGCCTAAGAAATCTCCTTTGATCACCGAAGAAGAGCTAAAGACAATGATCCAGATCGGCCAGGAGGACGGGGTTTTAAGCGAAGAGGAGCGTAAGATGCTCCACCGTGTTTTTGCCTTTGGGGATACCCTGCTCAAGGATGTGATGGTTCCTAAGGACAAGATCATTGCCGTAGATATCAATACCTCATCTGACGCGCTGTTGAATATATTTGTAGAGGAAGGACATGCGCGTTTACCGGTATACAAAGACAGTAAAGATAATATCGTAGGCGTTGTCTATGCCCAGGACCTGCTCTATATATTGCGCCAAAAAAGCCTTTTTGTTCTGCAAGATCTGCTGCATGAGCCCTGTCTTGTTCCCGGCACCACGCGGGTGGATGATCTTTTAAAGAGATTTCAAGCAGAGAAGATGCAGATTGCCGTCATTGTGGACAAAGATAAAAAAACCTTAGGCCTGGTCACTTTAGAAGATTTGATTGAAGAGATCGTTGGCGAGATTGAAGAGAAGCGTTAGGTTTAAATAATTTGACATCAAAATACCATTGTGTTAGAATCTATATATTGAAACATGTACTTATTTGAAAAAGGAGGAAACAAATGGCAGAAACAGGATATTGCGTAAAATGCAAAGGTAAAAAAGACATGAAAGACGAGCAGAAGGTGACCATGAAAAATGGCCGCGCCGCGATGAAAGGCAAATGCCCTGAATGCGGAACCGGAATGTATAAAATTATGGGAAAAGCCAAGTAATTGCTTTTAGAATAGAGGTAATCAAATAGACTCGAAAAACTTAGCCCAACGCATTGCCTGGGTTGCTAAATCTAAAAAAGCCGAAGATGTAATAATTTTAGATGTTTCCAAAGTAGCCGGGTTTTGTGACTATTTTGTGATTGCCAGCGGCAACTCGCTAAGACAGGCTACGGCGATTGCCCGGGCAATTCAGGATGATCTGGAATTAAAAAAAATAAAATCTCTCTCTAAGATTTCTCGAAACGATGAGTCGGGATGGATTGCCTTGGATTATGTTTCGGTGATCGTCCATTCGTTTTATAAACCTGTGAGAGAGTTTTATTCTTTAGAGGGGCTTTGGTCCGATGCCAAGCGCATTAGGCTTAAGGCTCCCAAGAAATAACTTACCCAACCCGCTCTAACCGCTTTTAAAATTTAAATGCATAAAGATATCCTAGAAGAACTTATTGCTTTAGTCAGCCGCTCTTTGGCCGGCTTAGGCCTCTTAGAGGATCATAAGGAAGCGATCTCGCTTGATCTTCCCTCGGATAATCGCTTTGGTGATTTCACCACCAATATTGCTTTAAAATTAAGCAAGCAACTTAAAAAACCGCCGCGCGAAGTTGCCAATCAAATCGTCGAAGCCATTCAAAAAGAAATAACCGGCACTGATTTAAAAGATTTAATCACTCAGGTTAAAGTCGAAGGAGCCGGGTTTATAAACTTTTACCTTAAGGAAGGCTACTTTTACGAGTTACTGCGTAAAGTAATTATTAAGGGCCAAGAAGCGTTGAAGCCGGATTTAGGCCACGGTAAAAAGGTGCTCATTGAATTTGTCAGCGCTAATCCTACCGGTTCATTGTCCGTGGCGCATGCGCGCCAGGCAGCAGTCGGAGATTGTCTGGCAAATGTTTTATCCTTTATTGGTTTTAAGGTCAGCCGGGAATATTATCTTAATGATGAAGGTAATCAGATCAATATTCTGGGAAAATCCGTTGGCTTACGGCTTCAGGAATTAAAAGGCGATAATATCGAGTTCCCGGAGAATTATTATCAGGGTGATTACATCAGAGAGATTGCCGGTGAAGCAGAAAAGAAAAAAATCAAAGAGGACAAGCTCGGAGATTTTGCCGCTGATCATATTCTAAAGATAATCAAGCAGGAGCTGGATGATTTCGGAGTTAAATTTGACTGCTGGTATTCGCAGAAAGAGTTGGCTAAAAGCGGCAAGGTCGAGAAAGCATTTGAGAACTTAAAGAAAAAAGGTTATTTATACGAGCTGGACGGGGCAACCTGGTTTAAATCTACTGAATTCGGCGATGATAAAGATCGGGTAATTATTAAAAGTGACGGTAACCAGACGTATTTAGCTCCGGATATTGCTTATCATGAGGATAAATTTAAGCGCGGCTTTGAGTGGCTGATCAATCTTTGGGGCCCGGATCATCACGGCTACATTAACCGGATCAAAGCCTCGATTGAGGCGTTTGGACATAAGCAGGATAATCTATCTGTGGTTATTGTCCAGCTGGCGACTATTTTTAGGAATGGACAGGAGATCCAAATGTCCACGCGGCGCGGCCAATATATCACTTTGCGCGAGGTTTTAGACGAGGTCGGCAAAGATGCCGCAAGATTTTTCTTTTTGATGCGCCGCACCGCCAGCCACTTAGATTTTGATTTAGAGGTTGCCAAAAAACAATCAGCGGAGAACCCGGTTTATTATGTGCAGTATGCGCATGCGCGTATCTGCAGTATTTTACGCAGCAGCGAAGTAAAAATTAAAAATGACCTGGATCTATCGGTATTAAAAGAAAAAGAAGAGCTATCGCTGATCAAAAAGTTGCTGGAATTTGAGACGAATTTAAATGTTTGCCTGGAGACCTGCGACCCGTATATGATCACGGTTTATCTTCAGGAGGTTGCCGAAAGTTTCCATAAATTTTACGATCTGCACCGTGTTTTAGGACAGGAGGATGCGCTAACCGCCGCGCGTCTGGCTTTGATCAAAGGAGTAAAAATAGTTTTATCCTGCGGATTAGAACTTTTAGGGATTTCTCAGCCTGAGAAAATGTAATGTCTAGCCACAAAGTCTTAAGAATCGCCACTGCGCATGTTTGTCTGCAAAATCAGTTTTCCAAAGAATTAAATATTTCCAAAATCTTAGCTCAAGTATTGATCAACCGCAAAATCACAACTGTCGCTGCTGCAGAAAAATTTCTCAAACCCTCAATTAATGATTTATTCAGCCCGCATTTATTTTCCGATATGCCTAAGGCAGTCAGCCTGGTGAAGAAGGCACAAGAGAATAAGGAAAAGGTAATGGTCTTCGGTGACTATGATGTGGATGGGATTACCAGTACGGTTTTACTTAAAACTACGCTTGAGGCAATGGGCCTGGATGTTTTACACCACATCCCGCACCGCATCACCGAAGGCTATGGCTTAAACAGCGAGATCGTTAATTTTGCCAGAGAAAAACAGGTCAAGCTGATGATCACCGCTGACTGCGGAATTGCTAATCATAAAGAAGTCGAGGCGCTCAGGCAGGCAAATATCGATGTAATTGTTACCGACCATCACGAGCCGCAAAATTCAAATTTACCCGGGGCATCATGTATTATTAATTCCAAAGTAAAACATTCAGGCTATCCTTTTCGGGAGTTGGCAGGAGTAGGCGTGGCTTATAAATTCGCTCAAGCTGTCAGTGATTCTTTGTTAACCGATGATCTTGATCTCGTTACTTTAGGCACGATTGCCGATAGCGTTCCGTTAACCGGAGAAAATAGGATTATCGCCAAAGAAGGGCTTTTTCGTCTGCCGCAAACCAAAAGATTAGGCCTGCGGGCGATGATCGAGAACGCGGGAATCGAAAACAAAAAATTTACCTCTACGTATGTTTCTTTTATTATTGCCCCCCGTTTAAATGCTTCCGGCAGGATGGCCAATGCCGAAGTATCTCTAAAGCTATTGATGAGCCAGAACGCAGGGGAGGCACAAAATTTAGCTAAAGAATTAGAGAAGTTTAACCGCGAGCGCCAGAAGGTAGAAGGTAAAATCTTAGAGGAAGCCGAGGAGCTGATCAATCATCAGGTTAATTTTAAGGACCATAAAGTGATTGTGATTGCCAAAGAAGACTGGCACCAGGGGGTTTTAGGGATTGTGGCTTCAAAATTAGCGGATAGATTTTACCGGCCGGCGATTGTGATTTCCATCAATGAAAATTTATGCAAGGGCTCGGCGCGCTCAATTCAGAACTTTCATCTTTTTGATGCGCTGATGGATTCTAAGGAATTATTGGATAGCTTTGGCGGACATGCCCATGCCGCAGGCCTCTTGATCACTAAAGATAATATCGATGAATTCAGAAAAAGTATTAATAAATTGGCAAGCGACCGCTTGGATTTAGAGGATTTACTTCCGAGTACGGATATTGATTTAGAGCTTAATTTTGCGGATTTAAATGAGCCGCTGGTTAAGGAACTAGAGCTTTTAGAGCCGTTTGGTATGGCAAACCCTGAGCCTTTGTTCTATACACGCGGATTAAATCTTAAAGGAGAGGTACAACTTTTAAACCGCGGGACTTTAAAGTTTTGGGCAACTGACGGAGTTACGACCAGGCAGATAATTGCTTTTAGGATGAGTAGTTTAAAGGATAGTTTACCGCAGGCAGCTTCTTTTGATTTAGTCTATACGCCCAAGATTGACAACTGGCGCCAGGAGGAATCCATGATCCTTGAGGCTAAAGATATCTTTTTTAAGTAGTCGGACGGGCCTTTCTGGGAATTGCTTTTTTAAAATCGCCTTTTTTGATGCACTTGGTGCAGATGTAGACTTTCTTAGGCGTGCCGTTCTCAACTATATGCACGGTTTGAAGATTTACCTTAAATTTGCGCTTGCTCCAGCGGGCGATCTTGGAACCTGTTCCGCCCTTGGCCTTATACTGGCCTTTTCTGGTTAAGACTTTACCTTGAAGTGCAACTTTGTCGCAGATTTTACATTTTTTAAGCATTTGAGAGCTCCTCTTAATTTGTTCGTCAAGTTTTATAAGTATACTTGAATTTGCGGTATTGTCAAGATAGAATAAGTATTCTTGACAACGGCAAAAAATAGGGATATATTGCTTTCAAGGAGGGGAAAATGAAAAAAATAATTGCTATACTTACAGTGATTGTATTTCTTTCAGGCTGTGCTTCTGCATCACGTCACCGCCAACTCACCCAAGACGATACCGGCGACAGGATTACAGTCGGTAAGGTGCAAAGGGAAATAAAAATAGGGATGTCTAGCGCTCAAGTAATAGAGATACTTGGCTCTCCAAATATGGTTTCTACTGATGAAGAGCGCAGAGAAGTTTGGGTATATGATAAAATCGCCACAGATGTTACATATTCAACTAGTGAAGGCGGGGCAGGAGTATGGTTGTTGGTGCTGGGAGTCGGCGGATCCGGCAGTTCCGGAGCTAAATCAACCTCGCAAAGAACTTTAACAATAGTCATTAAGTTCGATAAAGATAGTAAAGTTCGTGATTTTGCGTACCATTCTTCTAGTTTCTAAAAGAGAATAATATGAAAAGAGCTTCAAGATCCATAAAACTTTATTGTATTGTTTTTTTATGCTTAGGAATAGTTGGCTGCGTTAGTGTGCCAAAAGGGTTTCTTAAGCCGGATGAAGGGTATTTACAAAAAAGAGAACTACAGATGAGGCAGTATGATACGACCGACCAGGTAAAGATCATAACTTCCGTTGCTGGTGTTTTACAAGATTTAGGGTTTATCTTAGACGATAGTGAAACTGATGTAGGTTTTGTGGCGGCTTCAAAAAAAGCCGATGCAGTTAATAAGGGTCAGGTTTTTCTTGTGGCTTTGCTGGGTGGTTTGGGAAATAATCCCCAAGCTGTCCAGCAGTGTGATAAATCCCAAGTTATTAAAGCTTCAGTTATTACCAAGCCCAGCTTAGACGGCAAAAAAACTGTTGTTCGAGTAACATTTCAAAGGCTTGTTTGGAATATGGCTAATCAAATAAACAGGGTAGAAACTCTTAATGACCCGGCGATGTATCAAAAGTTTTATGACAGCTTATCTAAAGCAATATTTTTGGAGGCCCAGCAAATATGAGAAAGTTAAAAAAATATAGCGGGATCATTTTTATCTTATTGTTGATTATTACATTATCCGGATGTGCAACTCCTGCTGTAAATGCTCTCGGGAGTAGTGAGAGCCAGGTAAAATTACGGAGTATCCAGACAAGGGCCTTTGATACAACCGACAAGAAGAAAATGATGCAAACAGTTATAAGCACGATGCAGGATTTAGATTTTGTTATCGATAAGGCTGATTTTATGTTGGGTTCTGTCACCGGTTCGAAGTTTCTCGGGCAGGCGGTTGTTACCATGAGCGTAACTGTAAGGCCTAGAGGCGAGAAGCAATTGCTAGTAAGAGCAAATGCTCAATACGGTATTAGCTCAGTAGAAGACCCCGCAACCTACCAGGATTTTTTTATTGCTTTAGAAAAGGCTATATTTTTAACTGCTCAGCAGGTGGATTAGGAATTTAAAAGAATAATTTGATTTTGGGGCTGGGCTTAAACGTCCGGCCCTTTTTGTTTACAATTTCTTGATTGAGGTGGTATAATTAGAAAATGAGAGGAAGCTGAGGAGTAAGAATGGACTGTTCGAATAAAAAGAAAAACGATTTGGAGTGTAATTGCACTTATCCCGGATGCCCCAGACACGGGATATGCTGCGAATGCCTCACCTACCATAGATCAAACGATGAATTACCGGCGTGTTTCTTTGATAAGAAATCCGAACAGACCTATAACCGGTCAATGGCGTATTTCATAAAAACTAAAGGCAGGAAACAGGAGGATTGATGGATAAAAATAAGATTAACGGGTTAATAGCTAAAGAGGGATTGATTACTTTAGGGTTGGCCGTTGTTTTATATATTTTTGTTATGATCTTTCAAAATATTCCTGTGGCGTTGCCTAAATACAAGCTGACCTTTGCTGACGGAAGAAAATATACCATCAGCATCCAGCCGAAGCTAAGCAACGGCTCTAATTATAAGGCTCTTCTAAAAAACGCGTATAATCCTTCGCAAAAAGTAGTCCAGGAGCGCATTAAAGAATTTATAAAAACAGCAAATATTAAGCCTGCATTAAAGAATTCACAATGCGTAAATTCTCTCCAAGTCCGCATATCCGAATTATATAGCCAATTTTTTAGCTTATTATTTGTTTTTAAAGTATTGTTCGTTTATTTTATCTTGCTGTTTTTGCGTTTTATCTTTTGGGCGGTCGGGGCAATGAAAGGAGAAAAAGTTGTTTGAGAGAATAATTAAACATAAATATTTTTTTCATATTATGGCGGTTGTAATCATTCTAACGGTTACGGTTCTATTTATTGTCTTTAGCGGGACATCTAATTGAGCGGTATATTTAGCTAAGTCTAATGAAGAAAAAAATCTCCCCTGAAAAAATTTTAGAGATGAACTGGGCTTATGCTAAAACCAGTATTTTAGCCGGTGCAGTCAAGCTGGATATATTTACGCATATTTCCCGAGGCAAGAAAACCGTTGCGCAGATCTCAAAAGCAGCTAAGAGCAGCCCGCGCGGGATAGAGATGCTGCTTAACGCGTTGGCGGGGCTCGGGCTGGTGGCTAAGAATAAGGCGGATGTTTTTAGCCTTACTCCTGAAGCCGCTGAATTTCTGGTGCGTGGTAAGGCGCGTTACCTGGGGGATATGAGTTTGCATTCCCTGGATTTAAATAAGATCTGGCTTAATCTTGCTCAGTGCGTACGTAGCGGCAGGCCATATACCGCCGTGGATAAGAAGGATGCCGCAGAGGATTACTTTTCCGTACTTGTGCGCGGGCTTTTCCAAATGAATTATCCTTGCGCAAAATACGCCGCAGCATATTTGAAAGCCAAACATAAGAAAATCTCCGATGTTTTGGATGTGGCAACCGGCTCAGGGGTATGGAGCATTGCGATTGCCGAAGAGTTTAAAGATGCCAGAATCACTGCGCTTGATTTTCCTGAAATACTCAAAGTCGCGCGCGAATACATCAATAGATTTAAGTTGAGCCACAGGTATAGATATAGCCAGGGAGACTTGCGTAAGACGGATTTCGGCAGCGCCCGCTACGACCTGGTGATCCTGGGGCATATCTGCCATAGCGAAGGCAAAATATACACGCAGCAGCTGCTTAAAAAATCATTCCGAGCTTTGAAAAAAGGAGGCTTGCTTTTAGTCGCTGAATTCCTGCTGAATGATAATAAAAGCGGGCCGCTGATGCCGCTGATCTTTGCGTTAAATATGCTGATCAATACCAATGAGGGGGATGTGTTTAAAACCGCAGAGTTAGAGCGCTGGATCGCTGCTGCCGGATTCAGCAAGGTTGAGATATTAGATAAGGCGCCTTCGGTTTCACCGCTGGTTTTGGCAGTTAAAAAATAAATGGCTGAATATATTTGTCCGCATTGCAAAAATCCGGTTAATGACGATGATGCGCTGCTTTGTTTATTCTGTGGTGAGAGTCTTGGCCGCAGCGTGGGGTTCATGGGCAAGTTAAGATATCCGAGGCACAAAATAATTTTTATTATTGTAATCGTTATTGTTTTAGCCAGTTTTGCAATATTGATGAGTAGGTAATAAGAGGTAATTATGTCAGAATATTACACCGCAAAAAGAGGAAAAAATCTTTATAACCCTAAAAGTACGGAGCCGTTTAAGTTGAGCCGCTCTAAGATCGATCTTTTTGTAAAATGCCCGAGGTGTTTTTATTTGGATCGCAGGCTAGGGGTGGGGGCGCCGCCGATGTTTCCGTATACTTTAAATAGCGCAGTGGATACGCTGCTGAAAAAAGAGTTTGATTTGTTGCGTAAAAGCGGCGATACGCATCCGTTGATCAAAAAATACGGCGTAGATGCGTTCCCGGTAAAACATGAATTGCTTGAAGAGTGGAGGACTAATTTTACCGGCGTGCGCGTATTGGATAAATCGACGAACTTACTGATCTTTGGGGCAATCGATGATCTCTGGCAGAACAGTAAAGGCGAATATTTGGTCGTGGATTATAAATCTACCAGCAAGCCCGAGGAGATCAATGCCCTGGATAAGGATTGGCATGACGGGTATAAGCGCCAGATGGAGATCTATCAGTGGTTAGTACGCGGTAATGGATTGAAGGTTTCAAATATAGGATATTTTGTGTATTGTAACGCTGACACGGGGCTTGAGAAATTCGACGGAAAATTAGAGTTTGCTTTGACGCTTATTCCGTATGAAGGGGATGATAGTTGGGTCAGCAGTAAGATTAAAGAAATTCATAAATGTTTAAATAGCGATACAATCCCGCAATCTGCAGAAGACTGCGATCTGTGCGCCTACCGCCAAGCTGCATCTGAAGCATTAGGGAAATAGAATATGAAAAGCAGAGTTTATTTAGTCCGTTTAAGAAATCAAGAAGAGCCGCAAGTAGTTGGCGATAAGCTTAAGCGTTTGCTTGAGGAAAGCCGCGTTTTGGATTTTATTCAACCGAAAAATAAAGTTGCGGTGAAGATGCATTTTGGTGAAGAGGGAAATACCGGTTTTGTGAAGCCGGAATATTTACGTATTATTTGCGATAAAATATCCGGGCAAGGCGCTGTGGCGTTTATATCCGATACCAATACGCTCTACCGCGGTAAACGCACTAATTCCGCTGACCATCTGGCGCTCGCCCATGAACACGGCTTTAGCCGCCAGGTATGCGGCGCAGAAATAATCGTGCCGGATGATACTAAAAAAGAAAATGTCATTGAAGTAGCGATCGATCAAAAATTTGTTAAAGCGGCCAAAGTAGCGCGGATTTTTATCGATGCTGATGCGTTGGTAGATGTTAGCCATTTCAAAGGACATATTATGACCGGCTTTGGCGGAGCGCTAAAAAATATCGGGATGGGGTGTGCGGCGCGGGAGGGTAAGCTGCAACAACATGCTGAGGTTTCACTGGTTGTGTATCAGGATAAATGCACAGGCTGCGGTGAATGTGAAAAGGCCTGCCCGGTTAATGCGATTACAATTCAAAATGATAAATCAGTTATTGATGGAGCAAAATGTATCGGCTGCGCAACTTGTATTGCGGTTTGTCCGGTTTCAGCGATTGATGTGCCGTGGGGTTCAGGGGCAGCTACGATCCAGGAGAAGATGATTGAATATGCCTCAGCTATATTAAAAAATAAAAAAGGTAAATGCGGATTCATAAATTTTGCAATAAAGATCACTCAGGAATGCGATTGCCTGGCTAAGGATGATTCGCGAGTCGTGCCAGATATCGGAATTTTAGCTTCGGCTGACCCGGTAAGTATTGATCAGGCGAGTTTTGATTTAGTGAATCAGGCAAGCGGTAAAGATATTTTTCAAGAGCTTCATCCGCAGCGCGACGGAACTAAGCAGCTTAAATATGCCCACAAATTAGGTTTAGGTAATTTAGACTATGAGTTAATTGAGTTATAAATTTAGGAGGCAAGTATGAGTTTTCAGAGTCTTAGAACAATAATATTTGTTTTAATCGAATTTTTATTTTTAGGTTTTTCTTTTGTTTATGCTGAAACTATTATTCTTAAATCAGGTAAAAAAGTAGAAGGAAAGATTGTAGATAAGAGGTACGGGCATATCATGATAGTTTCTCAAGGCGTTCCATTACTATATTATCCTCAGGATATTGAGAGTATCGATGGCGTAAAGCTAAGTTCACCCCGTGATGCAAAACTCGAACAATATATTTCACAGGATGAAATACAGTTTAATATATTGGGGAAAGCAGCCAATGGTTGTTATGCAATTAGCGCATTATATACAGGGAGAAGGGATACCGCGGCGTATTTTGGGGGGCATTATATTACTATTTACGAAAGTAATTTGACTCCGATTGTAGGCTTTGAGAAAGAACTATATTATGATCCCAAAAACAATATTTTATTTTTACCGCTCTCTGGTAAGGATAGACGCGGGTACTATCTCCTTGGACAGGGTGAAATTGTCAACGGGGAATTTAAACCACATTTCTTAAAAGGTACTAAATTAGGCTACTCACCTTCACAGCTTCATACTTATTTAATAAAAATCTATATGCCAAAACCAGCAAATGAATTATTAGTAGAATAAAAATAATCAACATTTATGGATAAAGTTTTAGAGGGTTTAAATAAAGAGCAAATTGCGGCAGTTACGCATAAGGACGGGCCGCTTTTAATTATTGCCGGTGCCGGTACAGGCAAGACTCGCGTCATTACTCAGCGCATCGCCTGGCTGATCAATCAGGGCCTGGCTAAGACCGATGAAATCTTAGCGCTTACTTTTACCGATAAAGCTGCCAAGGAAATGCAGGAGCGGGTGGATATTCTGATGCCGTATGGTTATACGGATATTTGGATTTCTACGTTCCATGCTTTCGGCGACCGGGTATTACGTGAGAATGCTTTAGTTGCCGGATTAAATCCGGATTTTAAAGTATTGACTCAGCCGGAAGCCGCAGTATTTTTTCGCGAACATCTTTTTGAATTTACGCTTAATTATTACCGGCCGTTAGCTGAACCTACCCGTTTCATCGAAGCATTAATTTCGTTTTTCAGCCGGGCAAAGGACGAAGATATTTCTGCCACAGAATATTTTAAATACGCGCAGGAATTTTTAATTAACGCTAAGAGCAATCCGCAGGACAAAGCCACCGAAGAATTGGCAGTGCAGCAGATGGAGGTAGCGGCTGCCTATGTTAAGTATCAGGAGCTTTTGGCTAAAGAAGGGCTGGTAGATTTCGGCAATCAGTTTTATTTAAGTTTGCAGCTTTTACGTGAACACCCTTTGATTTTACAGAACTACCAGAAGCAGTTTAAATATATTTTAGTCGATGAATTCCAGGATACTAACTTTGCGCAGTTTCAAATTGTCAAATTCCTTACCGGCTCCTTAAAAAATATCACTGTTGTTGGGGATGATGACCAGTGCATCTATCGCTGGCGCGGAGCTGCCTACAGTAATTTAGTAAATTTTAATCAAGAGTATCCTAAGGCACAAAAAATTACCCTAATTCAGAATTACCGTTCGAGTCAGCCGATCTTAGATAGCGCCTATCAGCTGATCCAAAATAATAATCCGGAACGTTTTGAGGTCAAAGCTAAAATCGATAAACATCTGGTTGGCTTGACTAAGAAGGGGGAGAAACCGGTCCATTTGCACTTTGATACGCATTCAGCTGAAGCTGACCAGGTGAGTAAGATTATACAAGATAAGGTAAGTTTAGGTAAGTTTAAGTATAGGGATTTTGCTATTCTCGTGCGCTCTAATTCTGACGCACAAAGTTATATCCAGTCGCTGAATATGCAGAATATTCCCTGGCAGTTCAGCGGTAACCAGGGTTTATACGCGCGCGAAGAGGTGAAATTGTGCATTAATTTCCTGCGCGTTGTCGCCAATCCTTCGGATTCATTGAGTTTATATTACTTGGTGAGCTCGGAGATTTATAATGTAGATTTAGCTAACCTTACATTATGCAATCACTTTGCCCGGCGCAGAAATATTTCGCTTTATTCAGTGTTTGGCGATCTTGAAAAAAATCCGGAGTTAGCGCAAGTTAAAGAGCAAACTAAAGAGAAGATCAAGAAGGTCCTTGAAGATTTAGAAGAGTTTTTGAAGGTTTCGCGCAACGAGACTACCGGCAGGCTGCTTTATAGTTTCCTGACTGACACCGGCTATTTAAAATATCTGACGCATGATCCGTCTTTAGAAAAAGAAACTAAAATCCAAAACATCGCTAAATTTTTTAACCAGGTGCGCGATTTTGAATTAATTGCTAAAGAGGATAGAGTAATTAGTTTTATCAAGCATCTTAATCTTTTGATTGACTCCGGAGATGACCCGCCGACTGTTGAGGCGGATTTAGACCAGGATGCAGTGAATATTTTAACTATTCATAAAGCCAAGGGCCTGGAGTTTAGAGTGGTATTTTTAGTCAGTCTGGTGCAGGGGAAATTTCCGCTTCCCAAACGCAGCCGGCAAATTGATTTACCTGATGCATTAATTAAAGAAGTTTTGCCTACCGGAGATTTTCATACTCATGAGGAGCGCCGGCTTTTTTATGTGGGGATGACCCGCTCCAAAGAGGAGTTGTATCTAACCAGCGCCGATGATTACGGAGGCAAGCGCCTGCGCAAGATAAGTAAGTTTGTTTTAGAGGCATTAGGCAAAGAATCCGCGCAGGATGTGGAGAAGAAAAAAACCGCTGCCATTGAAAGTATTGCCCGCTTTGCTCCGGCTAAAGAATCACCTAAATCCCCACTTCAAAAATTACCCGATGATAAACTAGTTACTTTAAGTTATTATCAGATCGATGATTATCTGACCTGCCCTTTAAAATATAAATATGTAAATATCCTGCGGGTGCCGATTATGGAGCATCATACCGTTATCTACGGCCGGGCAATGCATGAAGCAGTCAGCCAATATTTGTTGCGCAAGCTTGGCGGCGTTAAGGTGTCGATGGATGAACTGCTGGATTGTTTTGAGGCGAGTTTTGATCCGCAGGGTTTTTTAGACGTTAATCATCAGGAGGAGCGTTTTCGTATCGGTAGGAAGGCATTGTCCAGATTTTATAAAGATGAAGAAGCCCGTAATTCGGCGCCTAAATTTATTGAAAAAGATTTTTCTTTTGTAATCGGCAATAATAAGGTCAGCGGCAGGTTTGACCGCATTGATATGGAGCTGGAGGGGGCGGTGATCATGGACTTTAAGACCTCTGAAGTTAAAACTCAGAAGGATGCCGATAAGCGGGTTAAGGAAAATAAACAGCTTGCTCTTTACGGCCTGGCTTACCAGCATGTCTTTGGCGCCCTGCCTGTAGCAGTGAAGCTGTACTTTTTGGAATCCGGGATTATCGGCCGCCATGAACTCAGCGAGAAGGATTTAGAGAAAGTACAAGAAGACATCCTGAAGGTTTCCTCGGGAATCCGCCAGCAAGAGTATCCTGCCCAGCCCGAATACAAGGCCTGCACTTATTGCGCCTACAATCAGATCTGCCCGTCTGCGGTAATCCGCTAATAGAGGTTGACAGATGCCGGTATTTGAACTAATATAAAAAGGAAGAGTTAGAGCATGAAAGCGATTATTTCGGTATTTATATGGATTGGCAGCATCTTGATTACTATTCTGCTGTTTTTTGTAGTATTAGTTCTAACCATTCTGCTTTTCCCATTCGATAAGAACAAGAAGATTACCCATGCGCAGTGCTTTTGGTGGAGCGACGCAGTAATTGGCTTAAATCCTTTTTGGAAAATCAAAGTTAGCGGCCTGGAAAATCTCGACCGTAAAAAAACTTACGTGATCATCGCTAATCATCAGAGCATGGCGGATATTGCGGTGCTTTATCAGCTTAAGTCGCAGTTCAAGTGGGTAGCTAAGGCTAGTTTATTTAATGTTCCTTTTATCGGCTGGTGCTTAAGCTTGATCAAACACATTAAACTTAACCGTGGTGATTTTTCCAGTATCAAAGAGATCTATTATCAAGCTAGCAACTGGCTGCGCCGTGATATGTCGGTTTTATTTTTTCCGGAAGGCACGCGCAGTAGTGACGGCCGGTTGGGTGAATTTCAAAACGGCGCATTTAAGCTGGCGATCAGAGAAAAAAAACCGGTTCTTCCGATCTGCATCAAGGGTGCCTCAGATGCAATCCCTAAGGGCAGTTGGATCTTTAAGACTAATGTGGCCGTTACGGTAAAAGTGCTTCCGCAGATAACAACAGAGGGGTTTGGCCCGGGTGAGTTTTCTTCACTTCGCGATATTGTCCGCGCCAGGATTAACGAAACACTGCTTTCATAAAATTAATGAAGAAAAAGTTCAAAGTTATAATTTTGATTCTGGCAGTTTTATTTGTCATTTTTATTACGGTTAATATTCTGCTCGGTGTCTATGCACCCCGGATCGTGGAACAACAGATCCAGCAGAATTTAAAGCTCAAAGCCAGCCTTAAAAAAATAAGTTTGTCCCCGCCGTTTACGATTACTCTTGAGAACTTAGAGATCGGTAACCTTGCCAGCATTAAAAAAATATCATTATCGCCGAATCTGATTGCTCTGTTATTTGGTAAAATAGTTATTCATGGATTAAATATTATAGATCCGGTAATTAATCTTATGCAATCTGCGGATGGCACGTTGAATCTGCCGGTTTTAGATCCGCAAGGCAAGCCTCCGGAGATTTATTTAACTAGCTTAAGAGTGCAGAACGCCAAGGTAGTCTTTACCGATAAAAAAATTATTCCTGAAGGTTTTCAGGTGATCGTGAATAAATTAAATATAAAGGTGGCCAAGGTTTCGCTGCCGCTTACTTCGCTAGCCACAAACTTTGACATTAGTGCACAGCTGCTTAATTCTTCAGGCAAGGCTTTCGGTAATATCGCCTTTGACGGCTGGCTGGATTATCTGGCTAAAGATATGGACGCTAAATTAGAAGTTAAGAATATGGATATCGCTAATTTGGCTCCTTATTACGGTAATTTTATATCGAAAAAAAAGATTGCTTCAGCCATGTTGAATTTAGATTCGGTTTTTAAAGCCAAAAATAACGCCTTAAATATTCTTACGGATTTCAATCTCTCTAAGATCATTTATGAAAAAACAGATGAGCTAGAGAAGCTAGAGGAGCCACCTGCCCTTAATCTGGTTAGCAATGCCTTGGATCTTTTTACCGATGCAGATGGGAATTTGAGTTTGCAATTTCAAATCGATACTCAATTAGATAATCCTGCATTAAGCCGGGAAAAAATATTGAAAATGATCCTGAAAGCGGCAGCGAAAAATCTCTCCCGCCAATCTCCTGAACAGCTGGTGGATAAAGTGAACAATATTATAGAGAAATATAAGGATGTGGGAAAAGAACTGAAAAATATCTTTAAAAATAAAGGGAATTAAGATGGAAGCGGCCAAGACCAAATCAATCAGGAATATCGAAGAGAAGATGGAGAATCTGGATGTTAATTCTCTGCGCTATCATATCTTAGAAAGCGCCAAAAATTTTAAATGCTCCTGGATTGAATTAGGGCGTTCTTTGTATTCGGTTTATAAAGACAAAATGTATAAAGAATGGGGCTATCTTAATTTTGATATTTATGTTGCTCGTGAGATCGGTATTCGCAAGCAGACTGCGATGAAGTTATTGAAGTCGTATTATTTTTTAGAAAAAGAAGAACCCCAGTATTTAAAAACCGATTATACCGAGTCAAGCCAGCCAGCCAATATACCCAGCTATGAGTCGGTGGATATTTTGCGTCAGGTAAAGAATAAAAAAGTTTTTGATGATGATGACTATAGTAATTTCAAAAAAGAAATATTTGAAAAAGGCCGGGATGCCCGCGAGCTTAAAAAAAATATCGGAGTAATCATCCGCCAGCGCCAGGAGCTGGAGCCGCAAGAGGCGCAGGAGAAAAGAAAGCGCGCGATGGTAAACAGGCTGTTGGGCCAGTTGCGCCTGCTTAAACAGGAGGTTCAGGTGTTAAAACTGTTGCCTGCCCCGCTAATTAAAGATCTGGATATTTTGATTAAGAATATTGATACAGAGATTTCTACCTGACCGTAGACAGGAAGGGACAACTTTTTATGCAGCCTGAAGCAGTCAAGATCATGACCCTGGAAGTAAGAATGAAGCAGTTGGGGGTGCGTGAAGATGACATTGTCGAGAAGTTTGTACGTTCCAGCGGCCCCGGCGGGCAGAATGTAAATAAAACATCAACTTGTGTGTATCTCAAACATATTCCTACGGGCTTAGAAGTAAAATGTCAGCGCCAGCGTTCGCAGCTGTTAAACCGTTCATTAGCCAGGCATATTCTTTTAAGTAAGATCGCCCAGAGGATCCATCAGGATAATCTGCATAAGCAGTCGCTGAAGGCTCAAGTTCTGCGCAGGAATCGTAAAAAGCCAAAGGGCTTAAAAATAAAGATCCTGGAGAAGAAGCGCAAGCATTCGGAAAAAAAATCCGCGCGCAGAAAAATTCGCGAAATTGAAGTTGCATAAATATTTTTTTTGTGGTAACATAAATAAACTTGCAGGTTAAATTGATTGATTGACTTGCTAATACGTTAACAATAATCTTTTAAAAACATGGAGGTAGAGATTTGGTTTTGGTAAAGGAACAGAAAGCAAAATTGATTGATAATTTTAAAGTGCACTCCCGGGATACCGGTTCTGCAGAGGTACAGATAGCGATTTTAACCGAGAGGATCAATGATTTAGGGGAGCACTTTAAAGCACATAAAAAAGATCTGCATTCTCGCCGCGGTCTGCTTTTATTGGTAAGCAGGCGCCGCAGACTTCTCAAGTATCTCAAGGATAAGGATATGAAGAAGTATGAACTGATCCTGGGAAAACTCAAGCTGAGAAAGTAAAAACCCGTACAATTAAACCTAAAAAAGAAAGAGACATTATGCAAAATAAAAGTTTAACAATTAAATTCGGCAAAAACGACCTTATTATAGAAACGGGTAAATTTGCTAAGCAGGCCAATGGTTCAGTCACGATTACTTACGGAGCAACGGTGATCTTAGTGACCGCCTGTATGTCCGCAGAGATAAGAGAGGGGCAGGGTTTTTTCCCGCTGACCGTTGAATATCAGGAAAAAACTTATGCCGCCGGACGCATTCCCGGAGGATTCTTTAAGCGCGAGGGTAGGCCAACAGAAAATGAGATCTTAGGCTCACGCCTGATCGACCGGCCAATCCGCCCGTTATTTCCCGAAGGATTTTTAAATGATGTTCAAGTTATGGCGATGGTTCTTTCAAGCGACGGCGAGAATGATCCGAATGTCTTGGCTTTGATCGGAGCAAGCGCAGCTTTGTCGATTTCGGATATTCCTTTTAAAGGGCCTCTGGCCAGTTGCCGGGTTGCCAGGATCAACAATGAATTAGTATTAAATCCTACTTATCTTGAAACTGATAGCGCGGATTTAGAAGTAGTTGTGGCGGCCAATAAAAGCGGCGTAGTCATGCTTGAATCAAGGGCCAAAGAAGTTTCCGAAGAACAATATCTTGAAGCGGTAAAATTCGGGATGGCTAGCTTGAAACCTATACTTAAGCTGCAGGAAGAGTTTGCCCGTCTTTATGGCCAGCCAAAAGCTAAAGTCGAACTTAAATTAATTGATCCTGTTTTAATGCAGAAGATCGAAACTTTAGCTAAAGAAAAATTAGCCAAAGTTTATAAATTAAGTAAAAAAGAAGATCGCGAAGAGAACGTAGCTTTGTTGGCTAAAGAATTAGAAACGCAATTAACCACAGAAGGATTTTTAGCTGCGGATATCAGTACCGGTTTGCATGAAGTAGAGAAAAGACAGGTCCGCAAAATGATCACCGATGAGAATATCCGTATTGATGGCCGTTCTTTTAAAGAGATCCGTCCGATTGCTTGTGAAGTTTCTGTGCTTCCGCGTACTCATGGTACAGGACTTTTTACCCGCGGACAAACGCAGGCTCTGGCGATAACGACTTTAGGAACCGGTGAAGATGAGCAGAGGTTTGAGTCTTTAGACGGAGAGAAGAAGAAATCTTTTATGTTACATTATAATTTTCCTTCATTTTCCGTAGGGGAAACCCGGCCGGTGCGCGGCCCCGGAAGGCGTGAGATCGGACATGGCGCTTTAGCGGAAAAGGCTTTGCTTGCCGTGATGCCTAATAAAGAAAAATTTCCTTATACGGTCAGGGTCGTTTCAGAGATTTTAGAATCCAACGGTTCCAGCTCTATGGCTTCAGTTTGCGCTGCGGCTCTTTCATTAATGGATGCCGGGGTTCCGATTAAAGAAGCCGTAGGAGGAGTTGCTTTAGGGTTAGTTAAAGAAGGTAATAAATCGATAATTTTAACGGATATCGCCGGACTTGAAGACCATTTCGGGGATATGGATTTTAAGGTTGCCGGAACCAAAACCGGAGTGACTGCCGTGCAATTGGATCTTAAAATTGACGGCATATCTTTAGATTTGCTTAAAGAGTGCCTTGCTCAATCCAAGGAAGGAAGATTATTTATTTTGGATAAGATGAGTGAGGCTTTGACAAGCCCCAGAGAGGAACTCTCCAGCTTTGCTCCGCGTATTGATGTTTTAAAGATCAATACCGAAAAAATCGGAGAGCTGATCGGTCCGGGCGGAAAGACGATCAAGGCAATCATTGCTTCCACCGGAGCGAGTATCGATATTAAAGACGACGGTACGGTTTTAGTCGGCTCCATTGATGCTGAAAAATCTGACGCGGCGATCAAAATGATCAAAGCAATTACCGATGAGGTAGAGGTTGGCAGGGTTTATTTTGGTAAGGTAAAGCGGATTATGCAGTTTGGCGCTTTTGTGGAGATTGCTCCCCGTAAAGAGGGGCTGGTGCATGTTTCTGAGTTATCTAAGGATTTTGTGAAGAAGATCGATGATATCGTTAAGGTCGGCGATGAATTTAAAGTTAAAGTTATCGGCGTAGATGAGCTGGGCAGGATTAACTTAAGTAAAAAACAGGCTGAAGCCGATCAACCGGATAGTTAATTTTTAGAAGTGAGAGAAAGAAGATTAAATGAGGTTAAAGGCGTTATATTAGTAGCAGTAGGGCTGATGGTTTTAGCCAGCCTGATCCGCTTTGACCGTCTGGACCTTGCTTTTTACACCTCGAATCCGAATTTCCCCCCTAATAACTTCTTAGGTATTTTTGGCGCTCATCTGGCAAACGTAATCGTATGGTTTTTCGGTAGCATCACCAGCTTCGTCATTCCGTTTTTAATAATTACACTCGGGATAAAATTTTTTCGTCAAGAAAAGCCTTATCTGAGCATTGCCCGGATCATCGGTGTGTTGGTGATGCTTATTTCCATCAGCTCGCTTATCGGGATGTTTAATTTACATAACGATCTGATCAGGTTTCGTACCGCCGGACTTTTCGGGGCCTTTAGCTCATCTACGGCAGCCAGGTATTTTGCTCCGCTGGGGGCGGTTATAATCTTTGTCAGCTTTATTATTATTTATTGGGCTTTGATCAACGAGGCGCTGATCTCTTCGTTCTTTTCAAAATTTACGACAAAATTAAAATCTTTTTTTGGCGGTTTTTCTTTTTCCCCGAATAAGCGCAAAGCTACTGAAGTAAAAGTAAAACCGAATCTTATCAAAGGTGGACTGTTCTCTAGGAATCAGAATGCTCAAGCTGCTAATCTTAAACCTAAGATATTCATGCCTGAGGCAGTTGCCCCTAAATTAAAAATTCAAATTAGAGATAAGCCGCAGATAGAGCCGGCCCGAATTAAACCGGCTGAGTTAAAAATCGGCGACTATCATTTTCCTTCTTTAGATTTATTGGATGAGCCTCCTATAGCCGATACCAAGCAAATGAAAGAGGACCTTGAGGCCTGCGCCCGAACCCTAGAAGATACTTTGGAAGATTTCGGGATCTCTGCTAAAGTTACCGACATTATCCGCGGACCGGTGATCACCCGTTACGAACTTGAACCGGCTGCCGGAGTCAAGATCAACAGGATTGAAGCGTTGAGCGACGATATTTCTCTGGCGATCAAAGCCCAGTCGATAAGAATTATTGCTCCGATTCCCGGCAAGGGGAGGGTGGGGATTGAGGTTCCGAATTTACACAGCGCTTTAGTTTGTATTAAAGATTTACTTAACTGTGCGGATTTTCATAAACAAAAATCAGCTCTGACATTAGCTTTAGGCAAGGATATTACCGGTAAACCGATATTCGGTGATTTAGATGATATGCCGCATCTTTTGATTGCCGGAACTACCGGTTCGGGTAAAACCGTTTGCGTAAATACATGCATTCTTTCTTTACTCTTTAAAGAGTCTCCTAATGATTTAAAATTTTTAATGATTGATCCGAAGATGGTGGAGCTGATGCCTTTTAACGGCTTGCCGCATCTTTTATGCCCGGTAGTTACCGATGCCAAGAAAGCAGCAGTTGCGCTTAATTGGGTGGTTTCTGAAATGGAATCCCGCTATGTACTTTTGTCCGGCGCCGGGGCAAGAAATATCGAAGCTTATAATCAAAAGCAGGAGAAGCTTCCCTATATTATTGTTGTGGTGGATGAATTTGCGGATTTAATGAGCGTGGCGCGTGATCAGATTGAGAATGCGATTACGCGTCTGGCGCAATTGTCGCGGGCAGTGGGTATACATTTAATTTTGGCGACACAGCGGCCGAGTGTTGATGTTATTACCGGAGTGATCAAGGCGAATTTACCGGCGCGTGTATCTTTTAAAGTAGCTTCTAAGGTGGATTCGCGTACTGTCCTGGATATGAATGGAGCCGAGAGTTTATTAGGTAAAGGCGATATGTTGTTTTTAAAGCCCGGGAGAGAAGACCTGATCCGTATCCAGGGGGCTTTAGTTAAAGATGCTGAAATTGAGCGGGTGGTTGAGTTTATTAAAGCTCAGGCTGAACCGGTTTATAATGAACAGATCCTTAGGGATCAGCATAAAGGCGGCTCAGGCAGTGGTGGGGAAAAAGACGAGCTTTATGATGAAGCGGTGCGCGTGATTATGGAAAGCAATCAGGCCTCAGTCTCTATATTGCAAAGACGGATGCGTTTAGGATATACTCGCGCTGCCCGGATTATCGATACTATGGAGATGGAGGGGCTGGTTGGGCAATTTGAAGGAAGTAAACCGCGAAAAATTTTAGTTGATCGGGATGCCTGGCTGAAAGATTTAACCAGTGGCAGGGAGATTGATAAGCAATGAATATCGAAGCAGTCGGATCCAAGTTAAAAAAGATTCGTCAGGAGAGAGGGTTGACTCTTGAGGATATGCAGAAGAAGACTAAGGTCCATCCTAATGTCCTGCGCGCAATTGAAGGCGATAGCATTTCGGATCTAAGTCCGATTTATCTTAAAGGTTTTATCAAAATCTATTGCACAGCTCTCGGTCTTGATCCTAAAGAATATACCGGACCTCTTAATCCGACGCAAAAACCGGTATTAAATGCCACTATCGGCAGGCCGATAGGCGAGCGTAGCGAGCGCATGGAAAAGAAACCCTCTTTTATCAAAGATACTTCAATTAAGCTGAGCACGATAAAGCCACTATATGATTTTAGAAAAATAATTATTATCGGAATATCAGCGTTAGTTTGCTTGTTTTTAGTTGTTAATTTAGTTAAATTTATGTCAAGCCGGCGTAAGACTCCTTTAGAAAAAGCTAAGGTTCTTATGGCTTTTACGTCGGCAAAAAATAATACTGTCAAGCAGCAGGCTGATGCGAAAAAAGGGCTGACTCAGGAGATCATTGTTGGAGTATTCGCCCGCCAGAAATCATGGATATCTGCTAAGGCTGATGGAAAGACAATCTTTCATGGTGTACTTGCCCGCGGCAGAAGCCAGACCTGGCATGCCAAAGAAAAAGTTGAATTAACTCTGAGTGATGCCGGTGCGGTAGAACTTCAGGTTAATGATGAGCGTATTTCTAATCTCGGTCGGCCCGGTAAGCCTTTAAAAAATATCCTCATCAACAAGGACGGTTTAAAAGCTCCTCGATGAAACAAAAATTGGGAATACTGTCTTTAGGCTGTCCGCGGAATCTGGTTGATGCTGAAACCCTGGCTGGCAGGCTTCACGCCAAAGGTTATTCGATTGTCGATGATTTAGGGAAAGCCCAAATTGCTCTGGTGAATACCTGCGCTTTTATTGAAGAGGCCAGGCGCGAATCAATTGATGCTATTCTTGAGACAATAGAATTAAAGAAGCAGGGGAAACTTAAAAAAATAATTGTTTGCGGTTGTCTGCCGCAGCGTTATAAAGATCTAAAGGATGAGCTGCCTGAAGTTGATGCTTTCATCGGTTCTCTTGAGCAGGATCATGGATTAAAGAGATATGCTCTGACCCCTAAGCATTATGCATATTTGAAAATTTGTGAAGGATGCCTGAATAATTGCAGCTATTGCGTAATTCCCCGGATTAAAGGAAGGCTGAAGAGCCTGGATGAGAAGACAATCATTCAAAAAGTCAGGCAGCTGAACCGGGAAAAAATTTCCGAGCTCAATATTATCGGCCAGGACATTACCGGTTTCGGCGTAGATAGCTCTGGCAAGAGCAAATTAGCCGTTCTTTTGAAAAAGATAATCAAGAATTCTCCCGATATTTCCTGGATCCGTCTTTTGTATCTGCATCCCGAGAGGATCACTGAAGAGTTGCTTGAATTGATTGCGAAAAATAAGCGGGTTTGCAAGTATATTGATCTGCCGATTCAGCATATTAATAACCGTATCTTGAAGCTGATGAACCGTAGATTTAGCAAAGAGCAAATCATTGCTTTAATTAAGAAGATCAGGTCGGTTATTCCCGGGGTTTGTTTACGTACCTCCCTGATCGTCGGTTTTCCTTCGGAAACTAAGGCAGAATTTAATGAACTCTTAGATTTTATTAAGGAAGTAAAATTCGACAGGCTGGGCGCTTTTATTTATTCCCGGGAAGAGGATACCCCGGCCTATTGCTTTGGCGGACAGATCTCTAAGAAGGCCAAAGAAGAGAGGTTTGATATGATTATGTCCGAACAGCAAAAAATAGCCGCTGAATTAAATAAGAAATTTATGGCTCAGAGTATGGATGTGCTTATTGAAGATAAGCAAGATGGTGCCTATATCGGACGTAGCCAGTTTGACGCTCCGGAAGTAGACGGAGTAGTCTATGTCAAGACTAATCGAAGACTTAAGACCGGAGAGTTTTGCCGGGTAAAAATTATTGATACATTAGAGTATGATTTAGTGGGGGAGCTAAAACAATGAATCTTGCCAATAAAATAACCATGCTTCGGATAATTCTTACTTTTGTCTTTGCTTTACTTTTTCTGCCGGCACTGGATAAGATCTGGTGGACAAAGCTATTGGCTTTGGTTATATTTATTTTTGCTGCCGTTTCTGATTTTCTCGATGGTTTTATAGCTAAACGCAGGAATATGGTTACGGATTTCGGTAGGTTTATGGATCCGATTGCTGATAAAATTCTGGTCTTGACGGCTTTTGCGGCATTTGTGCAGTTGCAATTGATCGACGCCTGGATGTTTATGATCATTGTCTCCAGGGAAATTCTGATTACTTCTTTGCGCCTATTTGCTTTAAATAAAGGCAAGGTATTATCCGCAGCGCGCGCCGGCAAGCATAAAACAGTTTTGCAAATGCTGGTGATTTTTACAATTTTAGGTTTTATCCTGCTTAAAGAAGTTGTGCTGAAATATTTCACCTGGAATCCCGCCTGGGAGAGTGTTTTCCGTCAGGGAATTTTTTATCTTATGCTGCTTACCGTGGCCCTGACCCTTTACTCCGGATTATCCTATCTTTGGGATAACCGCAAAATTATTACCCGCTTATGAAACTAAATGATTTTAGTAATTTTTTGACTAAGGCAGTTGCTTCGGTTTTTTTTATCGGATATTTGCCTTTGATGCCGGGGACTTTCGGCACCGTTGCCGGAATTGGTTTATTTTATCTGTTTAAGGGGGCAAGTCAGCCGGCTTATTTTTCGGTAATCTTGTGCGTAATAATTTTAGGGTTTTTAACCGGCGGCAGGATGGAAAAATTAATCAATAAAAAAGATCCTTCCTGCGTTGTGATCGATGAAGTCATGGGTATGTTGGTGGCTTTGAGTTTTATGCCGTATGATTTGAAGATAATCATTTTGGCTTTTCTTATCTTTAGAATTCTGGATACGCTTAAGCCGTTTCCGGTGGGCAGGTTGCAGTATCTGCATGGCGCATCCGGGATAATGATCGATGATTTAGTCGCAGGTATATATACAAATATCGTGCTTCAGGTGATCTTAAAATTAGCTTCTTTTAAAACCGCATAATCCGGCCCTGCCGGGCCAAGTGTGCTTTGGAATAGAGTAATCTTTTCTGCAGCAAACTTCAATTTTTCTCTTAACAGCCCATTTTTTAATTTCCCGAGCGTTTCTTCTAGAATAGAAGGCGCAATATGCGTTTTGATGCGGCCGATAGTAATATGCGCACAAAAGTGGCGTTTTTCTTTAGGAATTCCTAATTGTGAAAGTTTTGTCTCTAACTCTTCGACAATTTGCTGTAATTGCGCCTCTATTTTTTCAGTACCTATCCAGATTATCCGTGCGCGAGCAATATCGGGGAGGAGATCCATGGCCTCCAGCCTGATCTTAAAGTTATTGGCTTTGCTGCAAATCTTATCAATGATCTGATTTATCAAATCTAGCTGTTTAGGAGATATTTCTCCAAGAAACTTTAAAGTAAGATGGAGGTTAACCGGTTTTACCCAGCTGATTTTAGGTAAGGCATTTTTAAATTTATCCTGTGTTTTTGAGATTGCATCTTTGATTTGCGGTGGCAGATCAATTGCTATAAATGCGCGCATAATAGACGTAGAGCCTGGTAAGCAGATTTTTTACGGATAGCTTGGCGGCTGCCGCGTAAAGAAAATTTACGGCAGATATTTTTATTCTTAGAGGATAAACAGACAAAGACCGTACCGATGGGTTTATTTTTAGTTGAGCCGGCAGGTCCGGCAATTCCGGTTAGGCTAAGGGCAAAGTCGGAATTTGATTTTTTACGGATATTTTCTGCCATTAGTAGCGCAACATTTTTAGAGACTGCTCCGTATTTAGCGATTATTTTTGCGGGAATATTCAGGATTTTTTCTTTAGAGCTATTGCTGTAGGTAACTACTCCTGAGATAAAGTATTTGGAGGATCCGGGTAGCTCGGTTAAGAGGCAGGAGAGTAGTCCTCCGGAGCAGGATTCGGCAATTGCGATGGTTTTGCCCTTTGCCAGCAATTTTTTATGCGCCTGTTTTAAAATTTCATTGGCCATAAAGGTATTATAATCGTTTTTAATTGTATTGACAAGGTTAGATTTTCTGTTAAAATACTAACAATTAATCTTTAGGGCAAGGTGAAATTCCTTACCGGCGGTTTAGCCCGCGAGCCCTGCACGAGCAGGCACCAGCGCAATGCAATTTAGCGCTGGGTGCTTAAACAATGTGCTAGGCAGATCTGGTGAGATTCCAGGGCCGATGGTTCGTACGAACGAACACCCGCGTAATATCTTATAAACGCGGGGTGTAAAAGCGTATGAGAAAGTCCAGATGGAAGAAGATTAAAATTACGATGCCCGAGGATTATCTTTTTGGGCTTATTTTTTACAGGGGCTTATGTTTAATTCAATACCGGAAATTTTAGAAGATTTAAAAGCAGGCAAAATGGTTATCGTGGTTGATGATGAAGACCGCGAAAATGAAGGTGATTTAATCATGGCTGCCTCAAGTGCCAAGCCGGAAGATATAAACTTTATGGCTAAATTCGGCCGGGGGCTGATCTGTGTTCCGATGGAAGAGGAGAGGTTGCGTTTTTTGGAGCTTGATCCAATGCTTAAAAATACTCTGGCGGCGACTAAGGAGGATCCTTTTAAGACTGCCTGGATGATCTCGGTTGATGCGGCGCGCTCGATAAGCACGGGGATCTCTGCGGCTGATCGGGCCAAGACAATTGAAATCTTAACTAATCTTAAAACCAAGCCTGAGGACTTAATTCGTCCGGGGCATGTTTTTCCTCTACGCTCGCGCCTCGGTGGAGTATTGGTGCGCGCCGGGCATACTGAGGCAAGCCTGGATTTAATGCGTCTTTGTGGGCTTTATTCGGCGGGAGTAATTTGCGAGATTATGAATGACGATGGTTCAATGGCTCGCCTGCCGCAACTTCTGGAATTTTCTAAAAAGCACGCTTTAAAAATTTGTTCGATTGCCAGCCTGATCGAATACCGCCGCAGGAGGGAAAAATTAGTCGAAGTAGTGGTTCAGACAATATTACCTACAAAATTCGGAGAATTTAAATTAATTATTTACCGCGACAAAACCAACGCCCAAACGCATATTGCTTTGTGTATGGGCAGCTGGTCGGATGAGTCAATATTGGTGCGCGTTCATTCGGAGTGTTTAACCGGAGATGTCTTTGGTTCGCTACGCTGTGATTGCGGGCATCAATTAGAAAAAGCGATGGAGATCATCGGAGGCGAGAAAAAAGGCATAATCCTTTATATGAATCAGGAGGGCCGGGGTATCGGCTTAGTTGAAAAGATACGTGCGTATAATCTTCAGGATCAGGGAATGGATACTGTTCAGGCCAATGAAGCCTTGGGGCATAAAGCTGATTTGCGTGATTACGGCATCGGAGCTCAGATCCTGGTTGATTTGGGAGTTAAAAAAATAAAGTTATTAACGAATAATCCGCGTAAGATCGTAGGTTTAGAAGGTTATGGCTTAGAGGTTGCCGAGCGCATATCGTTAGAGATTAAACCCGGCGCTCAGAATTATAAATATTTAAAAACAAAAAAAGAGAAACTAGGGCATTATCTAGATCTCTAACACAAGGAGGAAAGATGGCAAAGGTAATTGAAGGCAAGCTGTTGGCAAAAGGCCAAACCTTTGGTTTGGTGGCTTCACGTTTCAATGATTTCATGACTAAAGAGTTAGTCAGTGGTTGTATTGATACTTTAGTCCGGCACGGAGCAGAAGATAAGGATATTACGGTAGCCTGGGTTCCCGGCGCATTTGAGGTTCCGCTGGTTGCTCAGAAGATGGCTAAAACCAAATCTTTTGACGCTTTGATTTGTTTAGGTACGGTTATCCGCGGAGCAACTCCGCATTTTGATTATATTGCTTCGGAAGCAGCTAAAGGGGTTGCTAAAGTTTCTTTAGATAGCGGAATACCGGTCATCTTTGGTATAATTACCGCCGATAGTATCGAGCAGGCAGTGGAGCGCGCAGGCTCTAAAGACGGTAACAAAGGTAGAGATGCCGCTTTGTCAGCTATTGAGATGGTTAGCTTATCCGGACAATTAAAATAAACCTATGCGTAAACGGACTAAAGCACGTGAATATGTATTGCAGATGCTTTATCAGGTAGATATCACCCGGGGAGACTGGAAGGAAGTTTTCGAAAGTTTCTGGCAAAGCAATAAGCTGGATGATACTGCCGCAGACTCCAAAGACTTTTCCACGGAATTACTTGGCGGAGTAGTCGGGCATCTGGAGGATATCGATAAAAAGATCAGCAAGTATGCGGCTAACTGGCAACTTGAACGCATGGCTTTTGTTGATCGCAATATCATGCGCCTGGGATGTTTTGAATTGCTGTACCGGCAGGATATTCCGCCTAAGGTGGCAATTAACGAGGCGGTAGAGCTGGCTAAGAAATATTCCGGCATTGAATCTGGGAAGTTTGTAAATGCTATTTTGGATCAGGTAAAAATTGAGAAAGAAAAATGAAATTCGCTGATTTACATGTACATACTTTGGCCAGCGACGGTACATATACCCCTGCGCAATTAGTCAAAGAAGGCCTTAAGCGCAATCTTTCGGCAATTGCCATTGTTGACCATGATACGCTGGATGCGATTGAGGAAGCAATCGAGGCGGCCAAAGACACGGATTTAGAGATAATTCCCGGGATTGAATTGACTGCCCAGCATGAAGGGCTGGAGATCCATATCCTGGGATATTTTATGGATTATCGCAATGCTACGCTGCGAGAGAAATTAAAATTATTACAGGCCAATCGCATTGAACGGGTACATAAAATTATAGAAAATTTAAAAGGGTTGGGAGTTGAGCTTAATGCCGATGCTGTTTTTAAGATCTCCGGAAAATCTACGGTAGGCAGGATGCATATCGCCAGGGCATTAGTTCAAGAAGGTAATGTAAGAACTATTCAGGAGGCATTTCGTAAATATATCGGAGATAAGTCCCCGGCTTATGTTTTAGGTTTTTATCTTACGGTCCCGGATGCAATCAAGATGATCCATGATGCCGGCGGCCTGGCAGTACTAGCGCATCCTTATATTTTGCATAACGACGAGCTGATCACTGAATTCAGCGGGTATGGTTTAGACGGGATAGAAATTTATTACACTGAACATTCACAATCCATGGTTAATTTTTACCTAAATTTAGCTAAGCAGTTGAATCTTTTGGTTACCGGAGGAAGCGATTTTCACGGCAACGCTAAACCGGATATAAAATTAGGGATGATTAAAATACCACTTGAGCTGGTAGAAAAACTTCGCGAAGCTAAAAAATGATTAAAAAAACCGACGCAGACTATATGGGGCTGGCTTTAAAGTTAGCTTTAAAGGCAAAAGGAAAAACTTATCCTAATCCTTTGGTCGGAGCCTTGGTGGTTAAGAGAGGCAAAATCATCGGTCAAGGTTTCCATGCTAAAGCTGGGTTAGCCCATGCGGAGATCCTTGCTTTGGATCAAGCCAAGAAAAAAGCAAAAGGAGCTACTTTATATGTCACCCTTGAACCTTGTGCGCATACCGGGTGCACCCCGCCTTGTGTTAATCGTATAATTGAAAGCGGGATTAAAGAGGTGGTTGTCGGGATGTATGATCCGAACCCCTTGAATAACGGAAGAGGGGTTATGCTGCTTAAGCAGAATAATATTAAAGTAAGGGTAGGTTTTTTAGAGAGCCAGTTAAAAGAAATTAATGAGAGTTTCATAAAATATATTACTGCCAGGATTCCGTTTGTTACAGTTAAGGTCGGCCAGTCATTAGACGGCAGAATTGCTACCCGTACCGGAGATTCAAAGTGGATTACTTCTGATAAATCGCGCAGTTATGCGCATAAGTTGCGTGAGAATTATGATGCGATTATGGTGGGGGTCAATACTGTGCTGCGGGATAATCCGCGCTTGAACACTTGGTTTACCAAGAAAAAACTGATTAAGCTTATTGTCGATAGCACTTTAAGTACTCCTGAGGATTCCAATATTTTTTCAGATGACTCTCAGGTGATCATTATTACTTTGCCAAGCCGCCCGGGCCAGGAGACAGAGAATCGCAAAAGGCTGGCGGCAAAAGCTAAAATTCTTGAAGTGAAAGAAAAATCCGGACAGATTAATCTACGCGATGCTCTTAAAAAAATTGCCCAATTGAAAATTACTAACATGATCGTTGAAGGCGGCGGTACGTTGATCGGCTCGCTTTTTGATGAGAAGCTTGTAGACAGAATTTTATTTTTTGTCAGTCCGAAGATAATCGGCGGCAAAGACGCTGTTTCTTCGGTCATGGGTATTGGGGTTAAACGCGTAGATCAGGCAATAAAATTAAGTGATTTGAAAATAAAACGGTTTGGCCAGGAATTCTTATTTGCAGCGAAGGTGCTATAAAATGTTTACCGGAATCGTCGAAGAATTGGGAGAGGTAAAAAAAATAACGCATCAGGCAGGAGTAACTTCCTTGGAAATTAGTGCCAAGGAAGTTCTAATTGATACTAAGCTCGGCGACAGTGTTTCGGTCAACGGAGTATGCCTGACGGCTGTGACTCTTGGAAGTAATTCGCTTAGATTTGAAGTTATGAATACTACATTTAAGAGTACTAATTTAGGATTACTGAGCATCGGTAAAAAAGTCAACCTTGAGCGCAGTTTAAAGGTCGGGGACAGGGTCAGCGGCCATTTTGTCAGCGGCCATGTTGATTGCCTGGGCCTGGTGCGTAAGAGAGGACTGCGTAACGGCAGCGTGGAATTAGAAGTTGCGGTTCCGCCTGAATTTTTGCGCTACTGTTTGCCTAAGGGGTCGATATCGCTGGATGGCATAAGTTTGACCTTAGCCAAAATCAGAGGAAATGTTTTTAATGTCTGTATTATCCCGCATACGCTTAAAAATACTACGTTGAATTTTAAAGGCCCGTCGGATAAGCTTAATGTAGAGTTCGATATGCTGGCTAAAAGACCTTAAGAATTTATTAATACTTTTAAGGAGGTATTTATGGGCAGGAGCATAACTTTTAAAGGTAATCCGCTTACTCTAGTTGGAAGAAATTTGAAGCCAGGAGATCCTGCTCCGGATTTTAAGGTATTTTCTCACGACCTTAAAGAAACAGGTTTAGTTGATTTTAAAAATAAGATCAAGGTAATTAATTTATTCCCGTCGCTGGATACTCCGGTTTGTGATTTACAGGTAAAAGAGTTTAATAAAAGGGCAGCCGGGTTGTCGCAGGAGGCGGTGATTTTAGGGATCAGTAAGGACCTGCCTTTTGCGCAGCAGCGTTTCTGTGAAAGTTTTGATATAAAAGATGTGCATGTTTTTTCTGATTATAAAACTTCTTCATTCGGGATAAACTACGGCTTATTGATCAAAGGGCTGAATCTCTTGGCCAGGGCGGCCTTGATTATAGATAAAAATAACGTTTTGCGTTATTTGCAGATAGCCCCGGAGTTAACCGCGCCGCTAAATTACGATGAAGTACTGAGTAATTTGGAAACAGTGATTAAAAGTCCGGCTAGCCCGATTAAAGAAGAGTTGATTTATGAATGTCAACCTTGTAAAGGCGTAGTATCGGCGATGCCCAAGGAGAAAGTAGAAAAATTACTGCCGGAGTATCCCGGTTGGGAGTCATCGGATTTTAGAAAAATGGTTAAAGAATTTAAATTCAAGGATTTTGTAGATGCCAAATATTTTCTGGATTTAATCTCAATCATTGCCCAGGAGCAGGGGCATCATCCGATGATGATGATTGTCTATAGCATGCTAAAGGTCACGCTGACTACATTTGTTGCCGGAGGCCTTACTGAGAATGATTTTATTATGGCCCGTCTTATTGATAGCCTGCAGGTCTAGAATGGTCCTTTCTCTGATTGCGCTACCCATAAATTTCTGATATACTTATCAAATAATTGGTTAGTAACGGGGCGTGGCTCAGTTTGGTAGAGCGCTTGCTTCGGGAGCAAGAGGCCGTGCGTTCAAGTCGCACCGCCCCGATTAAATCCATTAGGAGGCGTGTATGCCTGGATCCGTAAAAAGTAATAAAAATTACATTATCGGTATCATTGGAGCGTTTGTCAGTATGGCTGTATTTTTTACATTGGGTGCTTTTAGAGATTCTATTCATGAGCCGGCAGTTCTTGCTTATCCTTTATCGCTTAGTTTGATGATGTTCTTTGGAGGTTATTGTACCGGAGGAGGCTGAAAGAGGGGATTATTGTTTGCGCTGGGTTTTTTAACTTTTCTTTTGTTGGTAATCATCTTAACAAAATTTTCGCATATTTTGGGTTATTTATTTATTTTATTTGTGGCAATAGTTTTAGGCAGAAGGATTACAAGATATGTTAAATCTTTAAGATGAGTTATGAAAAAATATGCGCATGTTTTTTATTCCGGCAGGGTTCAGGGTGTAGGGTTCCGCTATACTGTTTTGGATATAGCGCGTCAGCAAAAAATCTGCGGTTGGGTTAAAAACTTAGATGACGGCAGGGTAGAGGTAAGCGCGGAAGCCGAAGAAGACCTTCTTAAAGTTTTTTTTGAACAAGTCAAACATGATTTCTCCCAGTATATTCAAGACGTAGACTTAGAATGGCTTCCGGCAAACGGGGAATTCCGCGATTTTCAAATTAAATTTTAACCATCCGAATAATCAAAATGTCTGTCCAGATCAAGAAAAAAATAGAACAATTAAAAGAAAAAATAATAAAGCATGATCATCTTTACTATGTTTTAAGCCAGCCGTCTATCTCTGACAAGGAATATGATGATTTAATGCGCCGGTTAATCGAACTGGAAGATCAATATCCCCAGTATCGAACTGCGGATTCTCCCAGTCAGAGGATAAGTGCGGGAATAAGTGAAGGTTTTAAAACCGTCAAGCACAGCGCAGGAATGTTCTCTCTGGATAATACTTATTCGATCGATGAATTAAGACTTTGGGACCAGCGGGTGCATAAAGGATTAGGCAAGGATGTTGTTTATGAATATGTTGTAGAGCTTAAGTTTGACGGTGTGAGCGTAAATTTGACTTATGTTTCGGGAAAGCTGACAGTGGGGGCCACTCGCGGCGACGGCCGGACAGGCGAAGATGTAACCGCCAATATTAAAACTATCCGTGCTATTCCTCTTAAACTTTTAAGTAATGATATCCCGGATTCTATTGAAGTCCGGGGTGAAGTATATATGGATAAAAATGATTTTTTAAATGTTAACCGGGAGCGCGCGCAGCAGGGCGAGGTTTTGTTTGCTAACCCGCGCAATGCCACCAGCGGTTCCCTGAAATTGTTGGATAGTAATCTTGTTGCTAAAAGGCGGCTTAGTTTTTTTGCGCATTCTCTGGGAGCCTACCGGGGTAAGCCGATATGTGCTCAAGGGGATTTTTTAGCCAGATTAAAAGATTGGGGATTACGTGCTAATATAGAATCTATGCTTTGTAGCGATATTAATAAGGTAATTGATTATTGCCAAAAGTGGCAAAACAAGCGTGATGAACTTGGCTATGAGATTGATGGTATAGTAATTAAAGTAAATAGTTTTTCACAGCAGAAAGAGTTGGGTTTTACCGCTAAAAGCCCCCGCTGGGCAGTGGCTTATAAATTTCCCGCCCGCCAAGCAACCACTGAGCTTCTGGCGATTAATGTCAATGTGGGTAGAACCGGAGTAATTACTCCTACGGCGGCCCTTAAACCGGTAGAATGTTCCGGAGTAATAATCAGTAATGCTACTTTGCATAATTTTGATGAGATAGAAAGATTAGGAGTACGCGTTGACGACCGGATACTTATTGAGCGGGCAGGAGATGTGATCCCAAAAGTGGTAAAAGTGGTAGAGCAAAAAGGAAAGAAGGCTTATAATATTCCCCAGCGATGCCCTGCCTGCGGTGAAAAAATTGTTAAAGAGAAGGCAGAGGATGTGGCTTACCGTTGTATTAATTCCGATTGTCCGGCGCAGCTTGAGCGTGCGCTTCTGCATTTTGCCAGCCGCGATGCTTTGGATATTGAGGGCTTAGGCGAGGCAGTAATTGCCCAGCTGGTTAAGCTGGGATTATTAAAAAGCCTGGCGGATATTTATAAACTCAAAATCGATGATCTGCTGGGTCTGGAATTATTTAAAGAGAGAAAAGCCAGTAATCTTTTAAATGCTATTCAAAAAAGCAAGTCTCAGCCTTTGGCGCGCCTGATTTTTGCTTTAGGGATTCGTCATGTAGGCCAGAAGGCTGCTTATACGCTGGCCCGGGAATTTTCCGACATGGATAAGCTTAGACATGCAGAGAGCGAAGATCTGGACAAAATACCGGAAATCGGCAATGTGATGGCCGGTTCTATCGCGGATTATTTTAAACTTAGCCAGACTAAGAAATTAATCCAAGAATTAAAGAATGCCGGTCAAAATATGCGTCAGCAAGCTTCTAGATTTAAATCTAATAAATTAACCGGCAAAACAATAGTTTTTACCGGACAGCTTGCAGGATTAACACGTGCTCAAGCTGAAGAGCTGGTACGTCAGTCCGGAGGATTGGCATCTTCTAGCGTGAGCAGTAAATGTGATTTTTTAGTTGCCGGGGAGAGCACGGGTTCAAAATTTAATAAAGCCAAAGAATTGGGAGTAAAAATTATCAGCGAACGCGAATTTAAGGAGATGGTCAAATGAGAATAAAAAAAGTATTCTGTTTTATATTATTCGGTTTTTTATTAATGGATTTAGTAGGTTGCGAATCTTTCGTACGTAAATTCACCCGTAAATCCAAAAAGTCGGATCAAGCAGTTGAGATGGTGCTTGTTCCGCAGGAGTATAAAGGACCGAACATGACCAAAGAGGAGCTTTACCGGCAGTCTTTTCTTTATTGGAAATCATGGCAGGATGAATTAATCAATGCTTTGAATCAGAAGGCAAATCTTAAGAAAAAAGTAGATTGTGCTCAGCAGGCGTTGAAACATCTGGTGAATATGAAAATGTTGTTGCTGCCGGATGCTCAGAAAAATTTTGACTTACAAATTGCCAAATCCAATGAACTTTTGAGCAGTATGCAAAGTGATGTTTATGGTGCAAATGATGCCCGTAATGTTCGGGCAGCTAACCTTAATAAGGCCAATATCGAAAAAGATTTTATTTATCCTAAGATTAAAAATTATTTAAAATGATTTTTGAAACTATTGAAGTCGGCCCAATGCAGGTTAACTGTTATGTGCTGGCCTGTGCCGAGGGCGGCAAAGCAATGATCATCGATCCCGGAGACCAGTATCATAAGATTAATCTGGTTTTAAAAAAGTATAAATTAAAACCCGTAATGGTAATTAATACGCATGGCCATTATGATCATATCGGCAGTGACGATGAATTCGGGGTGACGGTTTATGTGCATAAACTTGATTTACCGATGCTGCAGAATGCAGGGAAAAATCTATCTGCCAATTATGCGCCGGCCCCATATGCGGTTAAATCTGAAATTAAAACTTTAGCAGATCAAGAAATTATTAAATTAGATTGTTTCGAATTGGAAGTTTTACATTTACCCGGCCACACCCGCGGGGGGATCGGCCTTTTAATGAAAAAGCCGCAGACGGATATTATCTTTACCGGAGACACCTTGTTTAACCGCGGTATCGGCCGTTATGATCTTGATGGCGGAAGCCGCACCCAGTTAGAACAAGCAATTAAACAAAAATTATTTACTTTACCTGCGGATACAATAGTTTATCCCGGACACGGCCCGACAACTACGATAGGTGAGGAGAAAGATCACAATCTATTCGGAGACTGATGAAGGAACTTATTAATTCATTTCTAGATTATCTTTCAGTGGAACGGGCATTGGCCAAGAATACCATTCTGGCTTACCGGCAGGATTTAAATATCTATCTGGATTTTATGATTAAGCGCCAGATACAGGCACTTTCCAAAATCGATAAAAATGATATTGTTGAGTTTATGTTTTCTCAGAAAGATAGTGGAGTATCTCCAACGAGCATATCCCGCAGGCTGGCGGCAATACGCATGTTCCATCGTTTTTTAAGCAGAGAAAGAATATTAAAGACTGACCCGAGCATATTAATTGATTCGCCGAAATTATGGAAGAAGGTTCCGGACACGCTTTCTTTAAATGAAGTCGAGGCTTTGATCAGCCAGCCTGAAGTACGGAATCACCAGGGGGCAAGGGATAAAGCAATTTTAGAGACGCTCTATGCTACAGGAATGCGGGTTTCTGAATCCTGCGATCTTAAAACCAATAACGTAAATTTAGATATCGGTTTCTTGCGTTGTATCGGCAAAGGCAATAAGGAGCGGATTATTCCGTTAGGTAAAAAAGCAATTCATAGCATTAAGAGATACCTGGAATTTAGCCGGCCGCATTTTTTAAAAAACAAGAGTTCAGAGCAGCTTTTTATCAGTCGTTCTGGGGCAAAATTATCCCGGCAGTCGGTTTGGAAGCTGATCAAACGCTACGCTAAAGAAGCAAAAATTAAAAAATCGATCAAGGTGCATACTTTAAGGCATTCATTTGCCACGCATTTATTGGAAAGAGGGGCGGATCTGCGCTCAGTACAGGAGATGCTCGGGCATTCAAATATTTCCACAACTCAAATTTACACACATATTGATAAAGAGCGGCTTAAATCAATCCATAAAATGTTTCATCCGCGCCCATAGAAAATGAAAAGATATCTTCAAAAATTACCCGCAGAGTTAAAGGAGATCATTAATCTCGCCGCACAGGTTTCCCAAGATATCGGGATGCCGGCTTACTTGGTTGGCGGGTTTCTGCGGGATTTAATTTTAGGAGTGCAGAACTTTGATATTGATATTACGGTCGAAGGTAGCGGTATTGTTTTTGCCCAGGCATTGGCTAAGAGATTAAAGTCGGATTTAAGGATTCATGAGCGATTCGGGACGGCAACTTTAACTTTAGGCAATTGTTTAAAGGTGGATGTTGCTACCGCGCGCCTTGAAAAGTATCCGTCTTGCGCCAGTCTTCCGGTAGTAAGTTCAGGCTCTTTAAAAGAGGACCTTAGGCGGCGTGATTTTACGATCAATGCTATGGCGGCCAGCCTGGTTGGTGCAGATGAGCATAAGCTGATTGATCCTTTTGGCGGACAAAATGATTTAGCCTCCGGCAGAATACGCATCTTACATGATCTAAGCTTCAGGGATGATCCTACGCGCATACTCAGAGCGATACGCTTTCAGCAGCGTTTTAATTTTAAGATCGAACCTAAGACTCTTAAGCTGCTCAAGCAGGCGATTGAGGAAGGTTTATTGAAGAAAGTTCATTCACATAGAATGCGCGATGAGCTGATATTAATGCTGAAGGAGATAGATCCTTCTAAGCAGATGAAAAGACTAAACGATTTAGGAGGGCTGTCTTTTCTGAGCGATAAATTAAGGTTTACTAAATCAACACATGATTTGTTTAAATTAATTGACAAGGAGATCCGCTGGTTTGTTAAGAATTTTTCTTCCCGCCGGAAACTCGATAGCTGGTTGATTTATTTTATGGCACTTTTAAAATCTCTTAATCTGGCTCAAGTAAAGATAATTATTCTAAAGTTAGGCTTACGCAAAGGGGAAGAGAAGCGCATTATTAACGATCATCAAAATAGCCATAAGATCACCCTGTCTTTAAGTAAGCGTGGAGTCAGGCCCGCCCATATTTTCACCTTGCTTGAGCTCCTAAGCTATGAAGAGATTATTCTTCTGAGGGCCAGCTCCCAAGTTAAGTGTCTTAAGAAATATATTAAGGATTTTCTTGAGATTTATAATGGGATGCGTCTTTTTGTTTCAGGCCATGATTTACATGGTTTGGGTATTTTGCCCGGACCAAGGTATGAGAAGATATTTGCCCAAGTTTTAGTGGCTAAGCTTAACGCAGAAGTGAAGACCCGCAGCCAAGAGCTGGCCTTAATTAAAAAATTAATCAAGAGTTAAAAAATGAAACGGAGTTTAGAATATGCCTAGACGTGAGAGGGTTGCCGAAGCGATAAAAAAAGAAGTGAGTCTGATTATCCATGATGAACTTAAAGATCCTCGAATTGGTTTTGTGACGATTACCCGGGTAGAGTTATCCCCGGACCTAAGAAACGCCAAGATTTATTATAGCGTTTTGGGCAAAGAGGAATCGCATAAAAAAACAAAACTGGTTTTAGATTCGGCTTTAGGCTATGTCCGCAGCCTGGTGGCTCAGAGGCTCAACATGCGCTTTGCGACCGAGCTTATGTTCCATGAGGATCGCTCAACCGAATATAGCGTACATATTGAAGAAATAATTAATGAGATCAAGGAGCAGCATGGGGATAAATGAGATTTGCGCAAGCTTAAAAAAATATAATAATTTTTTGATTACCGTACATACTAGTCCTGAGGGGGATGCTTTAGGGTCCCAACTGGCTTTCCGTAGCTTGATCAAGAAAATGGGCAAACAGGCAACCATGGTCAATGAGGATAAAGTGCCCTACGGTTATGATTTTCTCCCGGGGTGTAAATCTATCCGGCTATTAAATAAAAGCTCTAAAAATATTGATTTTGATTGTTTGGCGGTGCTAGACTGTGCGGATTTAAAACGCACCGGGGATGTCTATAAATTGAATAAGGATAAGTTGCCGGTAATTAATATCGACCATCATATTAGTAACCGTAATTTCGGCGATGTCAACTGGGTCCAGCCGTATGCTTCTTCATGTTCGGAGATGGTCTACAGGCTTTTTAAAAAATTACACCTGCCTCTGGATTATGATAGCGCTTTAGCTTTATATACGGGGATCATGACTGATACCGGGAGCTTTCATTATTCCAACACTTCCAGTTTTACTTTTAAGGTTGTTGCTGAACTTTTGAAATTCGGGATCAACGTTACACAGGTTTACCGCAATACCTACGAGAATATACCTGTATCTGATGCCAGGTTACTGCTTAAGCTAATGTCTAAGGTCGAATTTTTTTGTCAGGGTAAAGTCGTAGGATTCCAAATTAAAAAAGATTTGGTTAAGAGTAAAAAGTCATTTATTGATTTAGCGGATTTGCTTTTAAATTTTGGTCGTTCAATTAAAGGAGTAGAGGTGGTTGTGCTGTTTAAGGAGAATTTAGGGAATAATTGCGAAGTGCGCGTTAATTTAAGAAGTCAGGGCAATGTCGATGTGAATAAGGTTGCTTCTTTTTTCGGTGGCGGCGGGCATAAGCCGGCCGCCGGTTGTACCTTAAACGGTAAAATTGAAACAATCGTGAAAAAAGTTATTGCAAAAATTCAAGAGTCCCTAACTTAATTAAAAATGATCATAATCCGCGGAATAAATAAAATTAAAAAGTATAAAGGGGCGGTGGTTGCTCTGGGGGTTTTTGACGGAATGCATCGCGGGCACCGTAATATTTTACAGGATACCGTAAAAATCGCCCGTAGGATCAAGGGCACCAGTATTGCTTTAACTTTTTTTCCGCACCCTCAGAATAAAGAAAGCCTTTATTCTCTGGAGCACCGCTTGAGGTTGATTGCCGAATTGGGGGTTGATGTATGTGTGGTGGCTAAATTCAGCCGTAGTTTTGCTAAGATTTCCCCGGTTGATTTTATAACTAAAATATTAGTCAAGAAAATCGGCGCCCGCTTTATTTGTGTGGGTAAGAATTTTCGTTTTGGTAATCAGGCCAGGGGAGATTATAAATTATTGAAGCAGGCCGCCGGTAAATATAATTTTAAACTTAAAGCTTTTAATATCATAAGATCAAAAGGCCTGGCGATCAGCAGCACTGTGATCAGGAAATTAATTAAGAGCTCCGAGATTAAAAAAGCAGAGGAGCTGCTTGGCCGCAGGGTAAGTATCTTAGGCTCAGTGATTAGAGGTACAAAGCTCGGCAGGTTATTAGGTTTCCCGACGGCCAACATTAATCCGCATCATGAGGTTATTCCCTCTTCCGGGATCTATGCGGTGCAGATTATATTTTGCGCTAAGGTCTACAATGGTATTTGTTATATCGGTAGACGGCCTACGATTCATACTAAGAATCGCTCCATTCATGTAGAGGCGCACATATTTAATTTCCGTAAAAATATTTATGATAAGTTACTTGAAATCCAATTTATAAGAAGGATCCGCACGGATAAAAAATTCACTTCTATCCGGGATTTATCCTACCAGATTCAAAAAGACGTAATTACTGCACACAAGCTTCTGCGTTAATCCGCTAAATACCACTATCCCTAGATGTTTGCAGCCCTTTAGTCCACAATTTATTGTGTTTACTGTATTTAGGTAAAATTTTCTCTTGACAAAAGGGATGATTTTGTCTATACTTTGGCTATTAGTGGGAGAAAGTGGAGTAAAGTGGTAGGACAGAAAAAATGTTTTATGGTGAGTTCGAACATTCTATAGATCGTAAGGGCAGGCTGATTTTGCCGGCTAAATTTCGCGAAGTTGCCAAAAGCCAATTCGTGGAAAAATTTTATGTCACCCGCGGCCTGGATAAATGTCTTTTTATGTTTTCTGAGGAGGAGTGGCGTTCTCAGGAAAATAAATTTAAATCCATGTCTTTTACTAAACAGCAGCCGCGTATTTTCAACCGGATGTTTTTTAGCGGGGCGCAAGATGTAACTTTTGATAAGCAGGGCAGGATCCTGCTGCCGCAATACCTGAAAGATTTTGCCGAGATCAAAAAGGATGTGATGATCGTCGGGGTTTCCAGCCGCATCGAGATCTGGGCTAAAAATTTATGGCAGGATTTTTACGCTAATAACCGTCAGTCTTTTGAAGAAATTGCCGAAAAATTAATGGATGTATAAATGTTAGAAACAGTTTGGCATGTGCCGGTAATGCTGCAGGAAGTTATAGATTATTTAAGGCTTGAACCGGGACAAACAATTGTAGATGCAACTCTTGGCTGCGGCGGACACAGCTTAGAGATTTTAAAAAGAATTACCCCCGGCGGCAGGCTTATCGGCTTAGACCGCGATGAGGATTCATTGGCAATCTGCAAGGAAAGACTGAGTGAATTTAAAGAGTCTTGTGAATTTGTACATGCTAATTTTTCAGATCTCGATCAAGTTTTAGAAAAGCAGGGAATTGATAAGATTGACGGAATTGTTTTTGATTTGGGGATTTCCACGCATCAGCTCAAAGATGCGCAGCGGGGTTTTAGTTTTCAGGAGGAGGGGCCGTTAGATATGCGTTTAGATAAGAGCAGTTATATATCAGCGTATGACTTGGTGAATAATCTCAATGAAAACGAGATCAGCCATATGCTCTGGAATTTCGGGCAGGAGCGCTGGCATAATCGTATTGCTCGTTACATTATTGAAGAACGCAGGAATCAGCCTATCGCCACTACTGCGCAATTAGCTACTTTAGTGATGCGGGCCATTCCTTTTAAGTACCGTAAGAGTTACTACCGCATCCATCCTGCCACGCGTACTTTTCAGGCAATCAGAATTGCGGTAAACCGTGAATTAGAAATTTTAGAAAGTGTTGTTAAAAAAGCGGTCGCCGTTTTAAATGAACAGGCCAGGATATGCGTTATTTCGTTTCATTCTTTAGAAGACCGGATAATTAAACATACATTCCGCGCGCTCAAAGCCGAAGGAATGGTCGATATTATTACACCTAAACCCCTGACTCCTACTGTAAGCGAGATAGAGAGAAATCCTCCTAGCCGCAGCAGTAAATTAAGGGTAGCCCAAAGGATATCATAAGATGAAGCTTACCAAATTCCTATCCGCAGTTGTATTTGTCACCTCGTTTTCCGTTCTCTATGTCTATCAACAGAGTGAAATTTTCCGCCTGGCTTATTTAGGCCAGAAGAAACAAGCAATATTCACGGAATTACTGGATAAAAACACCGCCTTAAGATATAATATTAACAAAAGTTCTTCTTTGGTGAATATCGGCGAACGCATCGATCAAAGCGCTGATTTCCAGATGCCGGATAATTACCGTTTTGTTAAATTTGTTTCTTCAAGGGATGGTTTGAAGGTTGCGGATGAGAATCAAAACAGGGAAGGCTTGCTGGCGCACATCTTTAGTTTAAAGCGCGAAGCTCAAGCAAAAACAATTAACCCCTAATATTTATTACTCCTAAAAAATTTAGTGTATATCAGTAATTATCGCCGAAGGAATAAGGCGGTATTTTTAGTTTTCTTTATTTTTCTTCTGTTCTGTGTCGGCCGGCTTTTCTTCATCCAGTTTTTCCGTTCAGCTTATCTTACTTCAATAGCCAATAAACAGCATAATCAGCTTGTAGAGCTGGAGCCGCGTCGCGGAGCAATTTATGATTGCAACCTTAAGACTCAAGCATTTAATATGTCTCTGGATTCTTTATATGCAGTTCCCAATAGCATTAAAGATAAAGAGTATGTTATTAATAAATTATTGCCTATTCTGGGTTTAGAGCGTGTATATCTTGAGGACAGGCTTTATCGTAAAAAAGCTTTTATCTGGATTGCCAGAAAGTTGACCCCGGAGAAGTCTGAAGAGATTAAGAAGCTTAACATTAAAGGGTTGGGTTTCATGAAAGAAACCAAACGTATTTATCCTAATAGTTATTTAGCTAGCCATGTTATCGGTTTTAGCGGTATGGATAATATCGGACTAGAAGGCTCAGAAAGGGATTTTAATAAATATCTGTCTGGAACAGCCGGTTGGGCGATCTTCTTGCGCGATGCCCGGTTAAAGAAATTAGATATCTGGGAAAAGATGGTTCTACCTATCGACGGGCTTGATCTGGTTTTAACTGTTGATGAAGTTATTCAGTATATTGCCGAAAGAGAGCTGGAAAAAGCTTTTAAAAATTCTCGCGCAAAAAGCGCCAGCATTATCGTAATGGATCCGCATACAGGTAGAATTCTGGCGATGGCCAGCCGTCCTACCTATGATTTAAATAGCCATTCCAGAGTCAATAAGGATTCAATGCGCAATCGTTCGATCTGCGATTTGTTTGAGCCGGGATCTGTTTTTAAAATTGTTACTGCTGCGGCGGCCCTGGAAGAAAAGAAGGTTACCGAGGATGCAATTATTTTTTGTGAAAACGGGGCGTATAAAATAGGAGGGCGTATCCTGCATGATTATCATCCCTATGGTAAGCTTACCTTCAGGCAGGTAATTGAGGAGTCTAGCAATATCGGCACAGTTAAAGTAGCCATGCTTTTGGGGCCGGATACACTTTACCGGTATGTAAAAGGTTTTGGTTTTGGAGCAAAATTAGGATTTGATTTATCGGGTGAGATTTCCGGGATGGTCAGCCCGGTTAAGCAGTGGTCCAAAACTTCGATTACAGCTATACCTATGGGGCAGGAAGTTGGTGTGACTGTTTTGCAATTGGCGAGTGCAATTTCTGCAATTGCCAATGGAGGCCAGTTGATGAAGCCTTATATTATCGATTCCATACGCGATAACCAGGGGCAGATAATCAAACAAAATAAACCGACATTGATCCGTAAGGTTATTTCGGTAGATACGGCTATGCGGATCAAGAAGATCCTTACCGGAGTAATCGAGGAAGGCACCGGTAAGATGGCTAAGGTTCCGGGTTTTAGCGCCGCAGGAAAAACTGGTACTGCTCAAAAAATCGAGGAAAATGGAAGATATTCGGATAGTAAATTTGTTGCATCATTTATAGGCTTTGCTCCGGTAGAAGATCCCATTTTAACTATTGTTGTTACGGTTGATGAGCCACATGGGTCACATTTTGGCGGGGTAATTGCTGCTCCGGTATTTCAAAGAGTTGCCGCTGATGCGATACGTTATATAAAAGGAAATGAGACGCCTGTTGAGGTATCGAGACAATGAAAATCGCAGGTATTGAAATTAAGGGTATTACTGCTGATTCTAAAAAAGTGAGGAAGGGGTTTGTTTTTGTGGCGATTAAGGGAAACCGGCAGGATGGCAGCGTCTTTATTAATGAAGCAATTGCTAATGGTGCAAGCGCCGTTGTGGTAGAAAAAAAGCCGGTGAAAATTATAATCCCTCAAGAAATTAAATTAGTTCTGGTAAATGATTGCCGGGAATTTTTAGCAAAAGAAGTAAGTAAATTTTACGGGTCCGCATCAAATAAACTTAAAATCGCCGGGATCACCGGCACCAACGGAAAAACGACTATTGCTTATTTGATTGAGGCCTTAGCTAATGAATCCGGCGCATCAAGCGGAGTTATCGGCACGATCAATTACCGTTTTCCGGGCAAAACTGTCGTAGCTAAGAATACTACCCCCGGCTCCGAGGAGTTGCAAAAATTACTTGCGCAAATGCTGGCCCGAAGAGTTAAGTATTGTGCGTTGGAGGTTTCATCTCATGCCTTAGATCAGGATAGGGTAGCCGGAATTAATTTTAGCCGGGCTATTTTTACTAATCTTACCCAGGACCATCTTGATTACCATAAGAATTTAGAGAATTATTTTTCTGCTAAGGCCAAGCTCTTCGGATCTCTAGTGCCTTCAAGCGTTGCGATAATCAATAACGATGATAAATACGCCTGTCGGATCAAAAGATTAACGCCGGCTAAAATCATAACCTATGGAATTAAAAATCGTTCTACAGTTATGGCCTCTGATATTGATTTCCGGATGCAGGCAACTGAGTTTACTTTAATTGCTCCGAAAATAAAGCTTAGGATTAAGACAAATTTGACCGGCCGGTATAATATTTATAATATACTGGCAGCAATTGCCTGGGGAATAAGTGAGAGATTAAAGATTACGGATATTAAATCTGCGATTGAGAAATTTAAAAATGTCCCCGGAAGGCTGGAAAGAATTAGCTCTAAGCAAGGGTACGCTGTCTTTGTAGATTATGCGCATACTCCGGATGCTTTATTTAATGTGATTAGTACTTTGAGATCGTTAGTTAAAGGTAGGATTGTGGTTGTTTTTGGTTGCGGAGGAGAGCGGGATAAGTTAAAGCGTCCGGAAATGGGCAAGATAGTTACAGAATTGGCAGATTATGCGATCCTTACCAGCGATAATCCGCGTAGTGAGAATCCTGGGCAGATTATTGATGATATCTGTGCGGGTATTGTTAAGGATAACTACTGTTTAATCGTTGAGCGCGCTCAAGCTATACGCAAAGGTTTAGCTTTGATAAAAAAAGAAGACTGCCTGCTTATTGCAGGTAAAGGCCATGAAAACTATCAGATATTAAAGAATAAAGTTTTGAATTTTAGCGATCGAAAGGTAGCCCAAGAGTGTTTAAAGTTAATGAAATAATTAAAGCTGCATCCGGCAGGCTCCTTCAGGGTAGCTTTAAGAATGAGCTAAGCGGTATTTCTACCGATTCAAGAAGCTTAACTGCGCAGGAAGCGTTTCTTGCGCTTAAGGGAACTAATTTTGACGGGCATGATTTTATTGATGAAGCTTTAAAAGCAAAAGCCGGCTGTTTAATCATAGATAAAGAGCTGGATTTTGCGGTTCCTAAAGAGATTGCAGTTATCAGGGTTAAGGATACGATTTTAGCTCTGGGGGATATCGCCAGGTATCAGAGGGAAAAATTTAATTTGCCGATCATTGCTGTTACCGGCTCAAACGGCAAAACTACCACCAAGGAGATGCTTGCCTGGATCTTATCTGGTAATGCCAGGGTATTAAAGAATGAAGGGACCAAGAATAATGCTATCGGCCTGCCGCAAACATTGATCCAGCTTACCGAGAAAGATAATTTTGCGGTGGTTGAGATCGGCACCAATCACTTTGGGGAGGTTGATTATCTGGCTAAAATTGCCCGGCCCAATATCGGATTAATTACTAATATTGCTCCAAGCCACCTGGAGTTTTTGAAAAATTTAAACGGAGTATTAAAAGAAAAGTCAACCTTATTGGATAATCTGAAAAAACCCGCAATTTCCGTGCTTTGCGCCGACGATAAACTGCTCAGGCGGATCATGTTTGAAAAAAACCGTGAAGGGTGTGTTTTTAGTTATGGGATCGATGAAAAAAGTGATTTTTGTGCTTCAGCTATTCAAGTCGGGGATGGAAAGGTGGAATTTAAAGTTAACCGTGAATCTAATTTTATGCTGTCAACATTGGGATATTATAATATTTATAATGCCTTAGGGGCAATTTCAGTTGCACGGATATTAGGTTTTAGCTATGCGCAGATCGGATCAAGATTAGCGGCTTTTAAATTTCCCAAAGGAAGGCTTAATCTTATTGTGCGTAATGGGCTTAAATTCATTGATGATACCTATAATTCCAATCCTTTTTCATTTAAAGCTGCGCTCTCTGCTTTAGATAGCGCAAAGTGCAGGGGCAAAAAGATCCTGATTATGGGTGATATGTTGGAGTTAGGGGAACAAAAAGAATTATTGCATAGGCAAATCGCAAGGAGTATAACTAATAGCTGTGATCTGCTGGTGGCAGTAGGTAGTTTAGCCAGGCTCACCGCAGAGGCAGCCCAGGGAAGCGGATTTAAGAAGGAAGACATATTCTGCTGTCAGAATTCCCAAGAAGCAAAAGACCTATTGTTAAACAAAATATCTCCGGGAAGAAATGACCTGATTCTGGTAAAAGGATCCCGGTCGATGAAAATGGAAGAGGTTTTAGAAATTTAATGCTTTATCATCTGCTTTATCCTTTAAGAGATTTCATTTCCGCATTTAATCTATTCCGCTATATTACTTTTCGCGCCAGCATGGCTGCCTTAACCGCTTTTATCTTAAGCTTGATTTTTGGCCCGCCGCTGATTAGAAAATTAAAAGCTTTAAAAATCGGTGAGAAAATCAATAAGGCTGACAGTATTAAGCTGGATGATTTACATAAGCATAAGCAGAGCACGCCGACGATGGGAGGTATTCTGATTTTGGCGGTGATTACAATTTCAACTTTGCTCTGGGCGGATATCTCTAACCGCTGCATCTGGATTGTTCTGTTTAGCACTATTTGGCTGGGATTAACCGGCTTTATGGATGATTATTTAAAGCAGGTAAAGAAAAAATCCAACGGGTTATCTTCCGGCATTAAAATTACCAGTCAGATTGTTCTGGGTTTGATATTGGGGATCATTCTGATTACGGATGCCGGGCATAAAGCAGGCTTAGAGATTCCCTTTTTAAAAGGCATTAATCTTGATTTAGATGGTTTATATATTTTATTTGTAATATTGGTGATTACCGGTTCATCGAATGCCGTAAATCTTACTGATGGCTTAGATGGATTGGCGATCGGGATTGTGGTAATGGTGGGGATTGCATTTTCCATACTGTGTTATGTCTCGGGTAACATTAACTTAAGCAGCTACCTGCTCATCCCTTATATCAAAGGAGGCGGGGAGTTGGCTATTTTCTGCGCTAGTATTGTGGGAGCCGGTTTAGGCTTTTTATGGTTTAACTGTTATCCTGCCTCAATCTTTATGGGGGATGTCGGATCCCTGGCTTTAGGCGGGGCGATCGGAACCGTAGCGTTATTAATTAAAAAAGAGTTGCTGCTGATTATTGTCGGAGGCATATTTGTTGTGGAGGCGCTTTCAGTTATATTGCAGGTGGCAAGTTTTAAGCTGACAAAAAAACGTATTTTTAAGATTGCTCCGCTGCATCATCATTTCCAATTTTTAAATTGGCCCGAAAATAAAGTGATCGTTAGATTTTGGATTATTGCCGGTTTGCTTGCCCTCTTTACTTTGGTTACTTTAAAGATCAGATAACCTGTCCATGCGTAATATTAAGTACTTCAAAAACAAAAAAATTACAATTGTCGGCCTTGCCCGTTCAGGGGTAGCTTGCGCGAATTTATTATATCGATTAGGGTCTCAGGTTAAGGTTACGGATATTCAAGATAATGCGCAGACCAGGAAGGCAGGCGCTAAACTTTGTTCAAAGGATATTATAGTTGAGCTGGGAAAACATAGCCCAGAATTTATTAAAGATGCGGATTTGATCGTTATTTCCCCCGGGGTTGCTTTGGATACTCAGCCGGTTAGATGGGCCAGAGAATTTAATAAGCCGGTGATCAGCGAGATTGAGATCGCCGGTATCTTATGTCCGTCGACGATTATTGCGGTAACCGGTTCCAACGGGAAAACCACAGTTACTACCTTAATCGGAAAAGTGCTGGCTGCATCCGGAAAAAATGTTTTCCTCTGTGGTAATATCGGTAATCCTTTTTGCGGTGAAGTAGAAAAGATGCAGGAGGCAGATTTCGTTGCTCTTGAGGTAAGCTCATTTCAGCTGGAGACAATTAAAGATTTTAAACCTAAGGTTGCCGTCATTCTGAATTTAACCTCTAATCATCTTGATCGTTATAAAGATATTCAGGAATACGGTGATGCTAAAAAGCGTATTGCGATGAATCAGGATAATAATGATTTTCTGGTTTTGAATAAGGATGATCCGTTGCTTAGCGATATTGCCAAGAATGTAAATTCAAAAGCAGTTTACTTTGGTAAGCAGGAAGGTTTAAATCCTAATCAAAGCGCGGTGCTTAGCGTAGGGAATATTTTCGGGGTAGATCCAGAGGTTATGCTTAAAGTTTTTAATGACTTCAAGGGGCTTGAGCACCGTATAGAGGAAGTGCGTAATATTAACGGAGTAAAATTTATTAATGATTCTAAGGCAACTACGGCGGATTCGGCAACCTGGGCGATCAATAATATTAATACTCCTATAATTTTTATTGCCGGGGGAAGGCATAAAGGTATCGATTACCGGGTTGTTATTGAACCGGCTAAAAATAAAGTGAAACAAATAATTCTGATTGGAGAGGCGCAAGGAGAGATAGCGACTGCTCTGAAAAATAAATTTACGATCGAAAATGCCGCTACGTTAAAGGATGCTGTGCAGAGAGCTTTTATTCTGGCTAAGCCGGGGTATACCGTATTATTTTCTCCGATGTGCTCAAGTTATGATATGTTCACAGATTATGAAGAGAGGGGAAGGGCTTTTAAAAAAATCGTGTTGAATTTAGCAAGGGAGAAAGTTTAGGTGGTTAGAAAGACGCGCATTAATTTGCTTACTGTTTCAGTTATACTTATCTCTGTGGGCATAGTAATGATTTACAGCTCTTCAAGTATTTATGCCTGGGAAAGATACAGGGATAGTTTTTATTTTTTAAAGCGGCATTTAGTTTTTTTGGCAGTCGGCGTTTTGCTGGCTTTTTTAACGATGTTTTTTGATTACCGTTTATTTAGGAAGCATGCCCGGCTTATGCTTTGGATTGCTTTGGTCGCGCTTGTCTTAGTGCTTATTCCCGGTATAGGTAGAGAGGTCTCCGGAGCCAGGCGTTGGTTTAGATTTAAATTTATCAGTTTTCAGCCTTCAGAGTTTGCCAATCTTGCGCTGATTATTTATATGGCTGATTTTATTGCCCGTAAAGGGGATAAGATTAAGTCTCTTTTTAAAGGGTTTATTCCACCGATATGCGTATTGGGTGCAACAGCTTTATTAATACTGATACAGCCGGATCTGGGTACGGTGGTTGCTTTAGGTAGCGTGATTCTGATTATGCTTTTTGTCGCAGGAACCCGCGGCAGTTATATTTTGAGTTTAATACTTTGTAGTTTGCCGGCAGCTTATTTCTTAGTATTTAGCGTGCCGTACCGTAGAGCCAGGATTATGGCTTTTTTGAATCCCTGGCTTGATCCAAAGGGAACCGGTTTTCAGATTATTCAATCACAGATCGCTATTGGTTCAGGGGGGATATTTGGCAGGGGGCTGGGCCATTCACAGCAGAAGCTTTTTTATTTGCCGGCTGCTCATACTGATTTTATTTTTTCAATTATCGGGGAAGAACTCGGGCTAATCGGCACATTGGGCGTTATCATATTGTTTATGATTTTTATTCAGCAAGGACTCAAGATTATTAAAAACGCCCAAGATAAATTCGGGTATTTTCTTGCTTTGGGATTAGTTTTAATGATCTCGCTTAAGGCGATTATCAATATCGGGGTCTCTTGCGGATTGTTTCCGACTAAAGGCCTGCCGCTACCATTTATTAGTTACGGCGGTTCTTCGTTGTTATTTGATATGGTTAGTTTAGGTATCTTGATTAATATTGCACGTTGCGGAGAGTATCCATAAGATGCGAATTTTGATCGTTACCGGTTCAAGCGGCGGGCATATTTATCCGGCGTTGGCTTTAATTGATTCACTGAAAGATTCAGCTAATGATTTATTATTGGTTCTGCCTAAAAAAAATCAAGATAGTTTTATTGTTGTGGAGGCCGTGCAAGTTAAATATATTCCCGCATCTAATTTGAGTTATAATTTAAATAGTAAAAATATAAAAGGGGTGTTTTTGTTTTTGTCAGGTGCCTGGGAGAGCCTGCGTATTGTTATAAAGTTCAGGCCCGAGGTGGTGGTAGGATTCGGCAGCTTAAATACGGTGGCCTTAGTGTTCTGGGCCTGGTTGTTCAGAATAAAAACCATAATTCATGAACAGAATGTCATCCCCGGTAGGGCAAATCGCCTGTTGGCTAAGCTGGTGGACCGGGTGGCAGTATCTTTTAGCCAAACGAAAAAATATTTGAATATATCCGCAAAAAAAATAATCTTCACCGGTAACCCGCTGCGCCAGGATTTGATCCGTATAGACAGAAAAAAGGCGCTTGATTTTTTAGGTTTTACCGATGGGAAATTCAACATTTTGATCACCGGAGGCAGCCAGGGGTCGCACAGATTAAATACTGTTTGCTCCGAGGCAGTATCTATATCGCAGAAAAAAGATAATTTTCAGATAATCCACATTACCGGAACAGGGGATTTCCTGGCGCTGCAGAAAAAATACCGCGCTTTGAATTTGACGAGCAAAGTTTTTGAATTTTTTTTAACCATGCAATATGCTTATAGCGTAGCGGATCTGATAATCTGCCGGGCCGGGGCCACTACCGTTGCGGAATTACAGAGATTCGCAATCCCGGCAATTCTGATTCCCTATCCTTTTGCATATGCTCATCAGAAAGCCAATGCCTGCGTGCTGCAAGATCTTAAAGCCGCTTTGATTATTAAAGATGAGGAGTTGACCGCTGAAAATTTAACCGATAGATTAGATGATCTTTTAATGAATCCCGATAAACTCAAAGCGATGCGCAAGGCTTATGGGCAGCAAATCTCTACGGATGCCGCATTCTTATTGGCAAAAGAGGTATTAAATTTAAAGTAATGTGCCGATTCAGATTTTTATTATTATTTTTATTTTTCCCCATCGTTGCCTTTGCGGCTAAGGGGGATTGGCAGCTGTTGAAATCTACGCATTTTTTTATTTATTATAAAGAGGCGCCGCAGAGCACAGTTGAGCGGTTAGCCCAGGCTGCAGAGAGCTGTTATAGTAATATTACCAATGAGTTAGGTTTTAACCGTTTTAATTTTTGGACTTGGGACAGGAGGGCAAGAATTTATATATTTGATACTCAGCAGGATTACCGTAAAGACACCGATGCTCCTGATTGGTCAGCCGGGCAGGCCGCCGTAGCAAATAAATTGATCAAGACCTTTGTGACTGCTCCGGGATTTTTAAATAATATTCTTCCTCATGAATTGGCGCATATAATTTTTAGAGAGATGGTTGGTTTTAATAATCCTGCTGTGCCTCTCTGGCTTGAGGAGGGGGTGGCAAGTTATCAAGGGGAAAATATTTATGCGGTTAAAGCAAAGTTAGCCGAAGGAATAAGGAGCGGGAATTTTATTTCACTGGGTGATTTAAGCAGGTTGGGATTATCAAAGTCTGAGGATAAAGCCAGGGCAGCATTATTTTATGCAGAAGCATATAGTTTGGTAAAATATTTAATTTCGGAATTCGGCAGAGGTAAGTTTGTATTTTTTTGCCAGAGCCTGCGGGACAGCCGGAATCTTGCGGCGGCATTATCCAAGGCATATTCCTTTTCCAATATGGCTAATTTTGAAGAAGGTTGGAAGGCTTATATCTTAAGATGAAAAAATATTATCATTTTATCGGTATTGGCGGAATAGGGATGAGCGGGATTGCTCATCTACTGCTTAAGGGCGGCTCTAAAGTGAGCGGCTCGGATCTTAAGGGTAATCAGATTACCGAAGAACTTAAAAGTCTGGGAGCAAAGATATGCATCGGGCACAATGCGCAGAATATAGACGGCCAGGATGCAGTAGTTTATTCATCGGCAATAGACAAAGACAATTGTGAATTGCGCCAAGCGCAAATTTTAGGCCTACCCTTAATTAAAAGGGCAGAAGTCTTGGCTCTCTTGATGCAGGAGAAGACAGCGATAACCATTGCCGGCAGCCACGGTAAAACTACGACTACTTCACTGGTTTCTTGCATGTTGCTTGAGGCAGGGCTAAATCCTACAGTAGTTATCGGCGGAATACTTAAGAATATCAATGCCAACGCCTGCTTAGGCAGCGGGGAATTTTTTGTTGCCGAGGCCGATGAATCTGATGGGTCATTTTTAAACTATAGCCCCAAGTATTCAATTATCACTAATATTGACCGGGAGCATTTAGATTATTATCATGATTTCAAGCGGGAATTAGCGGCATTTGATTCTTTTGTCAGGCGCACTAAAGAAGGAGGCACTGTTATAGCTTGTTCAGATGATCCTCATCTTTTTAAAATGGCCAACTCTTATCAAGGAAAACATTTATTTTTCGGCCTCAATGATAATGCTGATATCCAGGCTAAGAATATTTCATTTACCGGTTTATCCTCTAATTTTGATTGCTACTTTAAAAATAAATTACTCGGGCATTTTCATCTGGCTCTAGGAGGCAGGCATAATATTTCCAATGCTTTGGCGGTAATCGGACTGGGGGAAGAGCTGGGTATTGATTTAGAATGTATACGCAGGGCCTTAGCAGGGTATAGGGGAGCCGGGCGTAGATTAGAAACAAAATTTAAAGATGATAAATATTTGATCATTGATGATTATGCTCATCATCCTTCTGAGATCAAAGCTACTCTTGAAGCGATTACTAATTTGAATGCCGGACGTAAAATCGTTGTTTTTCAGCCGCATCGTTATAGCCGCACCCAGTTACTCTTAGAGGAATTTACTAAATCTTTTGACCTGGCGGATTATCTGATTATTACGGATATTTATGCGGCAGGCGAAAAGCCGATAGACGGGGTGTGCGCGCAGAGTTTATTGAAAAAAATACAGGAATATACAAAAAATAAACCGGTATTATATTTGCCTAAAGAGGATATTCTTGAGCATCTCTTAAGTATTATTCTCAAGGATGATCTGGTGATTACCCTGGGAGCAGGGGATATTGTAAAGGTAAGCGATGCTTTGGCCCAAAAACTTAAGTAAAAAAATAAAAACTAAAACTAAGTTAGCCAACCTTACGAGCTTTAAGATCGGGGGGCCGGCAAAATTTTTCTTTGAGCCTGCGGATATTAAAAGTTTACAGCGGGTCTTAGCTTTAGCTTGGCGTAGCGGTATCAAGGTTTTTATTTTAGGCTCAGGGAGCAATGTATTGGTCAGCGATTCAGGAGTAGACGGGCTGGTAATCAGATTAACGGCCAAGGTGTTTAGGGCTAATCACGCTCAAGGCACTTGTATAATAGCGGGAGGTGCTTCAAAATTAAGCCAGCTGATCTTATTTGCTCAAAAAAAAGGATTAACCGGATTAGAGTTTCTCGCCGGGATTCCCGGCACATTAGGAGGAGCACTGGCGGGAAATGCCGGAGCCTGGGATAGATCGATCGGAAAGCTGGTTAAGCAGGTAGATGTTTTAGATTATCGCGGGATCCCCAGAATAATCAATTATAAAGAATTAAAATTTGCTTATCGTAAATCCAATTTAGATAAGTGTGTTATTATTTCCGCTACACTTAGGCTGCAAGCTGCAGATAGAAATTCGATTGTGCAAAAGATAAAAGATTATCTTTTAAAACGCAGCAAAACTCAAGATCACCGCCTTCCTAACGCAGGATGTATTTTTAAAAATCCGGGACGTAATTTGGCAGGGGCTCTGATTGATAAATGCGGACTGAAGGGCAAAGCCAGAGGCGGTGCATCGGTTTCCAGGACACATGCTAATTTTATTTTAAATTCGCATCAAGCAAAATCCGGCGATGTTTTAGCGCTTATGGATTTAATTCAGAAAAAAATTAAATCAAGGTTTAAAGTTAAGCTTAAGCCTGAGATAAAAATATGGAAATAAAAGATTTTGGTAGAGTGGGAGTTTTAATGGGAGGTCCTTCTTCTGAGAGAGGGATCTCTTTGAAAAGCGGGCAAGCCGTATTGTCGGCGTTATTAGGCTTAAGGGTAGAGGCGGTAGGTATAGAAATAACCACGGATAACCAGGAAGAGAATATCAAGCTGCTCAAAGAGAATAATTTAAACGCAGCATTTATTGCTTTACACGGACGCTTTGGTGAGGATGGGGTAATTCAGGAGATCCTGGAGAAGATGGATTTGCCCTATACTGCTTCAGGGGTTGCGGCCAGCCGGCTGGCAATGGATAAAATCGGCTCGCTGGAGAGATTAAAAGCCGGAGGACTAGATGTCCCTATATTTCGGGCTGTCGATAAAACGGATTATCAGAAAACAAAAATTTTTAAAAATGACCTAGGGCTGCCTTTAGTAGTCAAACCGGCTAATCATGGTTCAAGTATCGGGATTTCATTTATTGAGCGCAATGAAGAGATATTTGCGGCTATCGATCTTGCTTTTCAGTTTGATGAACGTATAATAATTGAGGAGTTTATATCCGGCCGGGAACTTACAGTGGGGATCCTGGGGCAGGAGGCTTTGCCGGTTATTGAAATCGTGCCTGAAGGAAAGTTTTTTGATTTTGAAGCAAAGTATCAATCTGCTTTAACCAAATATATTGTTCCGGCCCATTTAGAGGAAAGTATTTTTAGAAAAGTTCAGCAGACGGCTAGAGAAGCCCACAGGCTTCTTGGTTGTTTTGGCTGTTCGCGTACGGATATCATATTAAGTAAAGATAATTGTCCATATGTTCTAGAGATTAATACTATCCCAGGGATGACCTCCAGCAGCCTTCTGCCTAAGGCCGCCAGGATTGCGGGCATAGATTTCAACCACCTTTGCATTAAATTATTGGAATTAGCTTATGAGAAAAAGAAGATTTAATCTACCCGTAAAAATTATTATTACTCTGGCGATAATTTCACTTGCTATCTCTTTTTTAATAGGATATATTTGGAAGGTATTGACGACTTCGGAATTTTTTTCGGTTAAGCAGGTTATCGTTAGAAATTCCGATGCGTCATTTGATTATCTAAAGGGAAGGAATATTTTCAGTTTAGATTTAGGCGTCCAATCGCGCCAGGTTGCTGCGGGGTGCCCGGATTGCCGTAAAGTAAGATTTACCAGAGTATTTCCCAATTGTATATTCATTGATTTTTTAAAACGCAAGCCGCTGGCCTTAGTTAAATTCTATCGGAATTTTGTAATTGATGAGCAAGGTGTATTGTTTTATTCGGATTCAACTGACGAGGAATCCGGGCTACCGGTAATCTATGGCTTAGAGACAAAGATATTTGCTCCTAAGCCGGGGACAAAATATAAGAGACTGGAGCTTGATCTGGCCATAAGTATTATAAAAGAATTTAACGCCAACAAATCATTTCGTGATTTTACTTTAAAAAGCGTTGATGTGAGAGATCTTTCCAGCGCAGGTTTTTTTGTTCTTTTGTCCAAGCTGATCGTTGATTATAAAAAGCCAGCTGCTCCGTTACCGGGATCTGGGTTCGAGGTGCGTACCGGAGAGACTAATATCAGAGGCAAGATGATGATTCTCGGTGGACTAGTCATACAGGCTCATAAGGATTGGGGAAATATTAAATATATTGATTTAAGGTTTAAGGAGGCGGTAATTAAGCTAAATAATGCTAAATAATTATATCTGCGCAATTGACATAGGTTCAAATAAAATTTCTGCTTCATTGGCAAAAATAAAGAAGAATCGTATTGAGGATATCTTTTTTGATTGCCTGCCTTCTAGCGGAGTAAAAGAAGGAGTTATCGTCGACGCTACGCAACTGGTTGTTTGTCTGGGTAAGATCATCAAAAGCCTGCGGGCCAAATCCGGATTAAAGATAAAATTTATCCATACTAATTTTTCCGGCAAAGATATCTCCACTAAACATAGCCATGCGATTATTCCGCTTGCTGAGCGCGGTAATAAAGTAGTTACTTCAACCGATATAGCCTCTGCTAATGAACAGGCGCGTATCCTGGGCTCAAGCTTAGAAGATGAAATAATTCATGTGATTCCGTCCAGTTATTCTATAGATTCTAAAAGCAATGTTATTAATCCGATCGGTTTATACAGCCACAGGCTGGAGGTAGATTTATATTTAGTTTGTGCTAGGCTTTCCTCTTTGCAAAGTTTAAGCCGCGCTGTAAGCCAATGCGGATGCGAAATCAGAAGTCTTTCTTTTTCAGGGCTAGCTACCAGTAAGGCGGTGCTGGGTAGTAAAGAAAAGAAAGGGTTAAGCGTATTTTGCGATGTAGGTAGCGATGTTACGGAGTTGCTTATATTTAAAGACGGACTTCTGCAGGATATTCAGATCCTGCCCTTAGGCGGCAACAGCATGACCGAACAGCTTTCCGAAGGATTGAAAATTAATTTTGAGCTGGCCGAAGATATCAAGCGTTCCTATGGAATTATTGCGGATGCAAGCAGTATTCCGGAAAATAAAGAAATTTTAGTTAAGAAAGATGAATTTTATAAGCCGATCAGGCAGCGCGAAGTAGTGCAGATGGCCACTAACTTCGGACGCCTGATCTGTTCGCAGATTAAAGAGGTTGTGGAGAGAAAAGTGGCATTGCATGAAGTTGATAATTTTATTATGGTCGGTAAAACCCTGCTTACTGACGGATTTATTGAGATGATGGAGACTGTGACGGGCATTCCCGTAAGTATCGGCAGGATCCATAATCCGGAGATTGCAGCGTTAGCCAAAGAGAATAGTGATCTATCCGGACAGAAATATTTGACTTATCTGACCTGTCTGGGAATGATCTGTGAAGACCTGGAAGGTAAAACAATAGGAAATCTTGCAATAGTAAAGCCCGCCAAGAACCTGCTTTTCAAAGTAATTAACCGCTGCAAAGAAGTTTATCAGGAATATTTTTAATTTACGCACCTGCGGAACACCGGCGCAATACCATTAAGCACCGGGTGTACGCATCTGTTTTGTCTGTGTTTTCTCGGGAACGCTTGTTACGGCTCGGCGTGCCGTAACTGCGCTCGGATCGGCTGGCGTCGCTTTCATTGAGTATCAATAGCCGGTGAATCGTGCCCGCTCCTTGCCTCCACGTCCCTCGAAAACACAGCCCAGCCAGACGCTATTAATTTTTTAAAATCTTAGGATTTGTGGTATAGTAATATAAATTAGCAACGTATTTTTATAGTACTGAAAGCAGTGGAAAGGAAATAAAAAATAGGAAGAGGGATGGAAAAGAGAAAGCAAAAGTTTATGATTAAACAAGGAATTATTATATTAGTAATTTTAATCCTGGCAGGATGTTATGTCTCTTTTGGTGAAGATAATGAACATAAGCCTCCAAAAGATTATAAAGAGTTCCAAACCCGAGCTACCGAGTTTTTTGATGTATTGCCAAACACTATAGTTACTGTAACGTTCGAAATCTATGATGTAGATGATTTTGTGGGTTGGTATGTTGATTGTGAGCTAGTAGATGTAAAATTGATAGATCCAAAAGGTAATTTATATCCTTATAAGCGTGCTTCCGGTCCGCTTGAAGGATTAGGAAAAGCATTACATTTTAAAGTTAAAAATCCGATCTTTGGCCAATGGAAAATGGTTTTTTCTCAGGCAAGAAAGCTTCTACATTGTTGCGTATGGATGTACGCTTATTCTGATACAGAAGGTGCTTATAAAAAACTCACCGTTGAATCCCCAAAAACTAATTAATTCAAAAATTCGAATTAACGTTTACCGTTTTGTTCTTTTATGTATTTGACCCTCGTGGGTTATTGTGTATAATATATTATCTATGATTAAAGAGAACATAAGCAGAGTTAAACACAGGATTGAACAGGTTTGTGGGAAGGTCAAGACTGATCCTGATAAGGTTACGTTAGTTTGTGTGACTAAGGGCAGGACGGTCGCTCAGATTTTAGAGGCTGTTAGTTTAGGTTTAAAGCATATCGGCGAAAGCAGAGTCCAGGAGGCCTTGGAAAAGTATAGCCAGATATCCGGAGTAACTTGGCATATGATCGGCCACCTGCAGTCGAATAAAGTAAAAGAGGCAGTAAAGATATTCGATCTTATTCATTCTGTTGATAGCGTTAGTTTGGCGCAAGAGATTAATAAGCAGGCTTTAAAGATCAATAAAGTTCAGGGTATTCTTTTAGAGATCAAAACTTCAGGAGAAGCTTCAAAATCCGGATTTGCCTTGCAGGATTTATCTGAAGTTTGGTCAGAAATAAAAAAGCTAAAGAATGTAAGAATCAAAGGTTTAATGACCATTGCTCCTATTGTGAGTGACGTTGAAGCAGCGCGACCGTATTTCTCAGAGCTTAGGCAATTGCGTGATAAATTAAATTCTGAATGGCTGCTTTCGATGGGGATGAGCGATGATTTCGAGGTGGCTATTGCAGAAGGCGCTGATATTATAAGGTTAGGTAGAGCGATATTTTCCCGCCAGTAATTTTAGAATCAGGCGGGAATTCCACATTGAAATATAACGCCATAATTGCGGGAGAGGGGAAATGATGGAAAAAATCGGTATTATTGGTTATGGAAATATGGGCAAGACGATCGCAGAACGCATAAGAGAGAACTATACGGTCTGTGTTTTTGATAAAGATAAGAATAAAGTCTCAGGCTTAAAAAATATAGCTGTTGCCGATAATCCTGCTGATTTAGTTAAACAATCCGAAATTATTATTTTAGCGGTCAAGCCGCAAGATTTTGATGTTCTGCTAAATGAGATCAAGTCTTTTACGCAAGATAAATTAATCGTTACTATTGCCGCCGGTATTACTACTGGCTACATCAAGAGCCGCTTAGGTGAAGAAACACGCATCATCAGGGTTATGCCGAATATGCCGGCTCAAATCAATCAAGGAGTATCTGTTTTATTCAAGGGCAAAAATGCTACCGCATTAGAGTTTAATTCAGACTGGCAATTAGCCTGGCAGATATTCAGTTATTTCGGTTTAGAGTTGGCGGTGGATAATGAAGAGATGATCAATGCCGCAACGGCAATTTCAGGAAGCGGCCCGGCTTTTTTCTGCTATTATATCAAAGCTAAAGCTAATGCGCAAAATAAACGGGAGGAGTTTATTAAAATGTTAGCCGATGCTGCGGTGAATCTTGGTTTTGACCGTGGGGAGGCTAAGGTTTTATCACAAGGCACTGTTGACGGTATCATTGCTATGTTGATCCAGAAGAATTTATCGTGCGAAGATATAATCAAAATGGTTGCTTCAAAAGGAGGAACTACTCAAGCCGGCCTGGAAGTATTAGAAGCAGGCGGGACTCTGGATGAAGCAGTGAAAAAAGCTAAAGAACGAGCGGATGAATTAGGGCAAAGCCTGCCTACCGGCAGACAGGGAGCTTAATATGTTAAAAATCGGAATTATCGGAGGAAGTGGTTTATATAAAATCGAAGGGATGGAGGTAATCAAGAAGGTAGCGGTCAAGACCCCTTTTGGAAATCCTTCGGATAAATTTACTCTCGGAAAATTAGAAGATAAAGAAGTAGTTTTTCTTCCTCGCCATGGAGTAGGTCATCGTATTTCGCCCAGCCAAATAAATTACCGGGCTAATATTTTTGCGATGAAAAAATTAGGGGTGGAGCGGATTATTTCGGTAACTGCCTGTGGAAGCCTGAAAGAAGAAATGAAGCCCCTGGATTTTGTAGTGGTGGATCAGTTTGTAGATCGTACAAATCACGGCCGCGATATGACTTTTTTTGATCAAGGTATTGTCAGCCACATAGTTTTTAGCCATCCGGTATGTCATGAGCTTTGCGCTAATATTTATACAGCCGGTAAGTCATTAAATTTAAATATGCATAAAAGCGGAACTTATATTAATATGGAGGGCCCGCAATTTTCCACTCTTGCCGAGAGTAAGCTTTATCGTTCCTGGGGTATGGATGTAATCGGAATGACCAATTTAGCTGAAGCCAGGCTTTGCCGTGAAGCTGAGATTTGTTATGCTACCCTTGCCTGCATTACTGATTATGACTGTTGGTATCCGGAGCATGGGTCGGTAACTTTAGAGATGGTAATGAGTAATTTGCAGAAAAATGTTGATAATGCTAAAAAAATAATTTCTAAAGTGATCAAAGAATTGAAGCCTGAACGCAAATGTAGTTGCCAAAATGCATTAAAATTCGCAATCGTTACAGATAAAAAACTTATCCCCTCTAGAATTAAGAAGAATTTAGGTATAATTATCGGTAAATATGTAAAATGAAATCTGAGAACCCCGGATATAAAGACACTCTGAATTTACCTAAAACGGATTTTCCAATGAAAGCGGATCTTCCGAGAAGAGAGCCGCTTTCATTGCAGAAATGGATAGAGCAGGGTATTTATCAGCTCATCAGTAAAAAATCTAGCTCAAAGCCAAAGTATATTTTGCATGATGGCCCGCCTTATGCTAATGGTAATATCCATATCGGCCATGCTTTAAATAAAACGCTTAAAGATATTATTGTAAAATACAAAACTTTGCGGGGGTTTTCATCCGCTTATGTTCCCGGCTGGGATTGCCATGGTCTGCCGATTGAGCACCAGCTGCTCAAAGAGCTTAAAATTCATAAATCTCAAATTTCTCAATTAGATTTCCGCAAAGCTGCATATGTTTATGCGAATAAATTTGTGGAAACACAAAAAGAGCAGTTTAAGCGCCTGGGCGTGTTTGCCGACTGGGAAAATCCATATCTTACTTTAACCCATGATTATGAAGAGAGCATTCTTAATAGTTTAGCCGTACTTAATGAAAAAGGTTACCTGTATCACGGGTTAAAGCCGGTAAATTGGTGTTCTAAGTGCGAAACGGCTCTGGCTGAAGCTGAAGTTGAATATGAAGATAAAGGTTCGCCTTCAGTTTATGTAAAATTTAAACTTAAATCACAAAAAAATTTTCAGGATGAAAGTTTTTTGGTTATTTGGACAACTACTCCCTGGACGCTATTGGCTAATGTTGCCGTAGCCGCACACCCGCAGTTTACCTATCTTTATATTAAAACCGGAAAAGGTAATTTTATCATTGCCAAAGATTTACTAGCTAGTTTCTTAACTAATTGCGGTATTACGGAACATGCGATTATTAAGGAATTTAGTGGAAAGGCATTGGAGGGATTGATCTATACGCATCCTTTTTTGTCAAGAGATGGGAAGTTGGTTTTAGCTGATTATGTTTCGGCTGAGGATGGTACCGGTTTAGTGCATATTGCTCCCGGCCACGGAAATGATGATTATTTTGTGGGGATCAAATATAAGCTGCCGATGATCATGCCGGTTGATGCCAAAGGTATTTTTGATTCCAGCTGTGGAGAATTCAAGGGGCTGCCTGTTTATGAAGCCAATAAGCCGATCCTTGAAAAATTAGAAAAATCCGGCAATTTGTTGTTTCATTCCGATATCCGGCATTCGTATCCACATTGTTGGCGTTGCAAAAATCCGGTAATTTTTAGAGCAACAAAACAATGGTTTTTAAATATGGAGCATAAGGATTTAAGGAATAAATTACAAGAGATAATTCGCAGCAACGTAAAATGGGTGCCTGCCTCAGGGCAGGAGAGGATTTTGGCGATGGTGGCCATGCGTCCGGATTGGTGCTTATCCCGTCAGAGATATTGGGGGGTACCGATCCCGGCTTTAATCTGTAATGATTGCAAAGAAGAATTTCTCTTAACTCAAGTAATTAGGAATTTTGCCTGTCAAAGCGTAAAAACCGGTACGGATTGTTGGCTTGAACAGCCGATTGAGAATTTTCTCGAAGGCAATGTAAGCTGTCCGCATTGTAAAGGTAAGAATTTTTCCAAAGGCGCCGATATTCTGGATGTCTGGTTTGATTCCGGGGTAAGCGCGCAGGCGGTATTAAAGAAAAGAAAAGAATTGGAGTTTCCTGCTAGCCTTTATCTTGAGGGTTCGGATCAGCATCGCGGATGGTTCCAGTCATCGCTTATTTCTTCGGTGTGTGTAGAGGAGCTGGCGCCGTTTAAGAATGTGCTTACCCATGGTTTTGTAGTCGATGGGTCGGGGCGGAAAATGTCAAAATCAGCCGGCAATGTTATTTCGCCTTTTGAGATCATTAAAGATTACGGCGCTGATATTTTAAGGATGTGGGTTGCTTCCAGCGATTACAATGAAGATATTCGCATCTCGGCGGTGATTTTAACCCGCTTATCCGAAGCGTATCGCAAGATAAGAAATACCGCGCGTTTTATTTTAAGTAATTTGTATGATTATAATCCGGATATTCATAAAGCAGGGGATAAAGATTTTCGAAGAATTGATAAATGGATACTTTTGCGCCTGGATTCCTTATGCCTTGCGGTTGATAAGGCTTACGAGGATTTTCAGTTTCAAAAGGCTTATAAATTAATTTATGATTTTTGTAATGAAGACCTCTCGATGTATTATCTGGATATGGCTAAAGGCAGGCTCTATACTTGCGCTGCTGCATCGCCAGAGAGGAGAGCAGCCCAAACCGCATTATATGAAGTGCTTAATTCTTTAGTGAGGATTATCTCTCCGATTTTAGTTTTTACCGCTGAGGAGATCTGGCAGAATATGCCCAAAGAAAAAGATCAGTCTCAATTTATAAGCGTGCATCTTCTGGATTGGCCAAAGCCATATGTTTTCAGCCAGGAGGATAGGCTCTTGGAAAGCAAGCTTCAACCGGTCATTGATTTGATCCCGGTTGCGGCAAAAGCTTTGGAAGAGATGCGCTCTGCCGGTAGCATCGGCAGCTCCTTTGACGCGCAAATAAATATATTGACAAAAGACCAGGAACGGTATACATTCTTACAAAGCTTTAGAGTTGAGCTCTGTGAGATTTTTAAGGTTTCACAGATTGAGATCACTCTGGAGAAGGGAAATTGCGAGGAGCTCTCTATCAAAGTCGGCAAAGCAAGCGGAACTAAATGCCTGCGTTGCTGGAATTATTCTTTAGAGGTAGGTAAGGATCAAGAGCATCCTTTAATTTGTGATAATTGCCTTCTGGTAGTGAAGGGGGAAGTTAAGTGAAAAAAAGATTTTTAAAAAAGGATTTAAAGGATTTTAAAAAAATCGTGCTTAAGAAGAAGGAAGAAATATTGGACGATCTTAAGCATATTTCTGACGATACTTTAAGAAAATCGCAAAAAGAGGCCTCTGGGAATATCTCCGGATATACATATCACATGGCGGATGTGGCTACCGATAATTATGACCGTGAGTTTTCATTGGGCCTGGCTTCTAATGAAAGAAAATCACTCTATGAATTAGATGATGCTTTAAAGAGAATTGAAGAGGGAACATTTGGTATTTGTGACGATTGTAAAGGCGGCATTCCTAAAATCCGCTTAAGAGCGGTTCCTTCAGCCAGGCTGTGCATCAAGTGTCAGAAAAAAAGAGAGAAAAAATAAGGACCCTTCCTTAAATTAGATGATTCTTGTCATCATTTCCAGCGTTATTCTTTTAGATCAAGCTACTAAATTCCTGGCGATAAAGTTTTTACAGTTGAATCAGCCGGTTGTTGTCTTTAAAAATTTCCTTTATCTGACGCTGGTGCATAATCGCGGAGCAGCTTTCGGGATGTTCCAAAACCAGCTGTTGATGTTTGTGCTGATTTCGATTTTTGCTATTGTTCTTATTGTTTACAGCTTGAGAGATAAAAGAAATTCGCTCATCTATAGAATATCCTTGAGCCTGATTCTAGGAGGAGCAATCGGGAATTTAATTGACCGGGCGCGTTTAGGCTTTGTAATTGATTTTTTGGATTTTCGCGTTTGGCCGGTTTTTAATCTGGCTGACTCAGTAATCACCATTGCCGCAGTTTTACTAACCTGGGAGTTATTATTTAAGAAAAATGCTGCCTGAAATCTGCCATATCGGGTCATTTACGATTTATTCATACGGATTGATGTTGGTTTTAGCTTTTTTCGTTTGCGCTTACCTGGCTTCCCGGCAAGCAAGAAAAGAGGGGGTAGATCCGGAATCCATCTTTAACCTTTGTTTCTTTGTTTTTATTTTCGGAATAATCGGGGCTAGAGTTTTTTATGTTTTAAATAACTTTAGTTTCTATTTGCATAATCCTCTTGAGATCATTATGCTCCAGCACGGGGGGATGGCCTGGTTCGGCGGGTTGATTTTCGGCTCAGGAGCAGCAGCTATCTTTATCAAAAAAAATAAACTGGGATTGCTCAAGACGCTGGATTTATTGGTGCCATTTGTGGCTTTGGCTCAAGCCATCGGCAGGATCGGATGCCTTCTGAATGGTTGCTGCTACGGACGGCCTTCTGAATTCGGGATATATTTTAAAGTTTTTGATCAGGTTTTAATACCAACCCAGCTGTATTCGTCGCTACTTTTACTTCTGATTTTTTCTGTTTTAAGATTTATACAAAACAGGAAACATGCATTAGGCCAGGTTTTTTGCGCTTATTTGTTTCTGTATTCTCTAAAACGTTTTTTTATCGAGTATCTTCGTAATGATAGCCCCAGGTTGTTTTACGGGTTAACCCTCTTTCAAGTCCTGTCTTTAGCAGCATTCTTTGTTTCTCTTTTATTATTTATCAGGGTTATGAGCAGTAAGAAGAGATAATTATGAAGGAATTATTGATTAAAGTTTTCCCCGAACAAGCAAAAATGCGCCTGGATTTATTTTTGACGGATCACTCTGAAAAAAATAATTTAGGGCTTTCGCGCACCACGATTCAGAAACTTATCCGGGAAGGGAAAATTTCTTTAAATGCGCAGGCCTTTAATAAACCGCATCATAAAATAAGTTCTTTGGATGAGATAAGAGTGGTTATCCCGGAGAAAGAAAAAGCAGGATTTCTACCGGAAGAAATTCCTCTTGAGATTGTTTACGAAGACGATGATGTGCTGGTAATTAATAAACAATCCGGTTTAGTAATTCATCCGGCTGCCGGAAACCAGGAGCATACTTTAGTTAATGCTCTGCTGGGACGTAGGATGGAATTATCCGATATTAATAAGACTCGCCCGGGTATTGTTCACCGGTTAGATAAAGAAACCAGCGGGCTTTTAGTTATTGCTAAAAATAATGCCAGCCATTTAAAATTAGCCAAGCAGTTTTCCCAGCATACAATTACGCGTAAATATATTGCCATAGTTTGCGGCCGGGTTGAATTTGATGAAGATGTCATTGAAGCCCCTATCGGCAGGCATCCTCTCAAGCGCAAGAGCATGGCGGTTAGCTTTGCTCCGAATACTAAATACGCTAAGACATTCTATAAGACATTAAAACGCTCCAAGAATTTCAGCCTTCTGGAATTGCGTCCGTTTACCGGCAGGACGCATCAGCTCAGAGTGCATTTGGCCCATTTAGGTTACCCCATTTTAGGTGACACTAAATACGGAATAAATAAAAATTTCAGCCGCTTGGCTTTACATGCGCAAGAGATCGGTTTTGTGCATCCTTCTACAAATAAGTTAATTCACTTCACCAGTAAGCTCCCCGCAGAATTCCAAGAATTCGTTCAAAAAAATATCGCTTGATTTTCACGTAACTAATGTTATATTAAGGAGTAATAACTTTTAAAATTGAATTTGATGCTTTTATTATAGGAGGCGAAAATGTATCGTAAAGGTAAAATCATATTACCTGTTTTGATTGTTTTAATTATTATTTCATTATCTTTTGGTGGGGCATCCTTTTATTTATATCAGAAGGAGCATGCTAAAAATATTCAGCTTCAGGAACAGATTAGTCAATTAGGAGATCGCCAGCGGGCAACCGAGAAAAGGCTCGAAGATGCCAAGAAAACAGCTAGCGAACTTACCCTTAAATTACAGGAAGCAAGCTCTAAAGTGGAGGCATTGACTAAGGATCTGGCGCAGGGAAAATCAGCGCTTACAGAAGCGTCGAATAAATTAGAACAGTTTAAAGCAGACCTTGCGCAGCAGAAAACCTTGCGGCAGGATCTTGAGAATAAACTTACAGAAGTTCAGGATGAAGGCAAGCAGATTAAAGAACAGTTAAAGATTGTCCAGCAACAAAAGACAGAGCTGGAAGCTAAGTTTGAGAATATGGAGGCCGGTTCAGACGGAGTAGAACTTGGCAAAGTTGTTGTAAACGGAGGAGTTCCCATTGTAGATAATACTGCTAAAGGTAAATCTAAAGCTAAAGCGGCCAAACAAAAAATTGCTGCAGTTGCTCTGAAGCCGGCGGATCAAGACGTAAAAACGACTACTCCAGTAATTGTTCCGGAGAGTAAGATTATGATTGTAAATAAAGAATTTAATTTTGTGGTAATTAATTTAGGAAGCAAAGACGGCGTTAGCGTAGGGGATGAATTTTCGATAACCCGCGAAGGTAAATATATCGGAGACCTTAAAGTTGAGAAAGTCCATGATTCGATGTCGGCGGCAGGTTTTTCTCCTGAATTAAAAGATTTGATAAAAGAAAACGATAAAATAGCGCCCAAGGCAAAGTGAAGCCTTTTTTAATTAAAAATAAATCAATTCTCTGCGGTAAAGTCAATCTTCCCGGCGATAAATCTATAGCCCACCGAGCGCTAATTTTAAGTGCTTTAAGTTGCGGTAAAACCATCCTTAAAAATTTTCCGGTTCATGAAGATTCTTTAGCGACTTTAAATGCTTTAAGTGCTTTAGGGGTCGCGATACTGCGTAAAGGTAATCAGATTTTAGTTTCAGGTAAAGGCAGGGGGGGGTTAAGGAAACCAGGTAAGCCGATATTTGCGGGCAATTCCGGGACAACCTTACGTTTACTTTTAGGTGTTTTAGCTGCAGGGGATTTCAAGTGTAAAATTACCGCAGGTAAGTATCTGTCATTGAGGCCAATGGCTAGGGTGAATGTTCCTTTACGTTTAATGGGGGCAGATATCCGGGCAAAAATAAAAGCTAACCAGGAGTATGCTCCCATAGTTATAAATGGTGGGCATCTTAAAGGAATTGTTTACCGGCCGCCGGTTGCTTCGGCTCAGGTAAAATCTGCGATGCTTCTAGCAGGTTTATCTGCTAAGGGTAGAACCCGGATTATTGAAGGATTAAGCACTCGCGATCATACTGAACGCATGCTTAAATTTTTTGGCGCGAATATTTCCGTAAATAACAAAAGCATAACTTTGAATCCGGATAAAGATTTAATTACTCCGGGTGAGATTTATATTCCGGGGGATATTTCTTCAGCGGCTTTTTTTATGGTTTTAGCGGCAATCGCCCCTGGATCTAAAGTTAGCATAGAGAGGGTAAGCCTTAATCCCGGCCGTATCGGCATAATCAAAGTTCTTAAAAGAATGAAGGCAAAAATTAAAGTTACTACATTTAAAAGAAATATATCACAGGGATTTGAGCCGCTGGGAAATATCGTGGTAAGCAGTAGTAAGCTTAAAAGCACTATGATTGCTGCTTCCGAAATCCCTTCTTTAATTGATGAATTACCTATTCTTATGGTTGTTGCGTGTCTTGCTCAAGGCAAGACTATTATTAAAGATGCCGGTGAGTTAAGGGTTAAAGAGACTGACCGCATTAATTCGATGGTTAAAAATTTAAAGGGCATGGGAGCGGATATCTCAGTAAGTAAAACTGGCTCTCAAGAGAATATTATTATAAAAGGCAAGGGTAGGCTTTTTGGTGCTAACCTTAAGAGCTTTGGCGATCATCGTACTGCGATGAGTATGATCGTAGCTGCCTTGGCAGCAGAAGGCAAATCCAGGATTGATGATGTTAGCTGCATTAACAAATCCTTTCCGGGGTTTTTGGCCACTCTGCAGGCTTTATTAAAAGGGTAGGATGGGCAAATTTCGGTAAGTTTTTATTTGACAAAGGGTTTAATCTTTGTTAGAATTCTCCTACTGCCAAAATTCAGCAATTTCAGGAGAAATAACATGGGCAACTTCAGCCAAAAGTTAAAAAAAGCGATTAATTATATTTTGGGTCTTTTTTCCAATGATATGGGAATTGACTTGGGGACAGCTACGACCCTAGTTTTTGTTAAAGGTGAAGGGGTAGTGTTGTGCGAACCTTCGGTAGTAGCGATTGAGCGCGGTACTTCGCATGTCTTGGCTGTAGGAGATGAGGCTAAGCGTATGCTGGGCAGAACTCCCGGTAATATCATTGCCATCAGGCCGATGAGAGACGGAGTTATTTCTGATTTTGAGATTACCGAAGCTATGCTTCGGTATTTTATTAAGAAGGTGCATCACCGTAAAGTTTTAGTCAGGCCTAGAATTGTTATTGCCATTCCTTCAGGTATAACTGAAGTAGAGAGGCGAGCGGTCAAGGATTCTGCGGAGCGTGCCGGAGCAAGGGAAGTATTCCTGATTGAAGAGCCGATTGCCGCAGCTATTGGAGTAGGCTTGCCTATTCAGGAACCCGTGGGTAATATGATTATTGATATCGGTGGCGGGACTACCGAGATTGCGGTGATTTCATTGGCCGGCACGGTTTTTTCAAAATCCATTCGCATCGGTGGCGATGAGATGAATGAAGCGATAGTCGAGTATCTTAAGAAGACATATAATCTGATGATTGGTGAACGAACCTCAGAAGATATTAAAATCAAGATCGGTTCAGCTTATCCTTTGGAAGAAGAGATCAGCATGGAAGTAAAAGGAAGGGATTTAGTTGCCGGGCTTCCTAAAACTGTAACGGTTACCAGTGAAGAAATACGCGAGGCCTTACAGGAACCTTTGCGGGCGATACTGGAATGTACAAAAATTTCCCTGGAAAGGACTCCTCCGGAGTTAGCCGCCGATCTTATTGACCATGGTATTGTGATGGCCGGCGGAGGTTCATTATTAAGGGGATTAGATAAATTAATTTCCGAAGAGACCGGTCTCCCTGTGCATATAACTGATGATCCAATTACTGCGGTTGCCAATGGAACCGGAATTGTGCTCAGCGAAATCCAGTATCTTAAGAAAGTAACCGTACCGGTAAAAACCGAAGTACGTAACTAAGTTCCGCTACCTGGCGGATATCCCCACAAGGGGATACTCGCGCAATACCTTCTTAAGCGCGAGATGCTTTAGTATGAGATGTAGAGCCACCCATTCTTTAACTAAGTGTGTTTAAGCTATCCCGAAAATTTTTAATTAATTTTTTCCTCATTGCCTGCGCATTATTTCTGATTTTCAATTCTCTATCCTGTTATAAAAGATTCGCACAAGTCACTTTTGGTCCTCCACTTTCTTTCGTGGGCTTACTTAAACGTGAACTCTCCGGTATTATTTTTTATCATCGTAATATGATGCAAGCTGAAAGATTATACGATGAAGTAGATGCATTGCGCTGGCAACTGTCTGATTTAGGCGAACTTAATCGGGAAAATATCCGCCTTAGAGGGCTGCTTAGTTTTAAACAAAGATCTCCTTTGCGGTTAGTTGCGGCCAGAGTGATTGCCCGGTCGTTTGAGGCATGGAGCTCTAGTGTAGTTATTGATAAAGGCAAAAAAAGTAAGATCAACGCAGGGATGGCGGTGATTGATCTTCAGGGATTAGTCGGTAGAGTGATCGAGGCCACGGATAATAGTAGTAGAGTGATGTTAATTAATGACCCTAGCCAGGGTATTTCCAGCATTGTTCAGCGCAGCCGCCAAGACGGATTAGTAAACGGAACACTTGGTGCTAATTTAATTATGCGTTATCTCCCCGAGGATGCGCAGATCGTTAAAGGAGACCTGGTGATTACTTCTGAACTAAGTCAGATCTATCCTAAAGGTTTATTGATCGGTGAGGTAATTAATATCGGGAGCGATTTTTCCGGATTGAACCGTTTCGCCCAGATAAAGCCGGCAGCGCAACTTACTAGCATCGAAGAGGTATTTGTAATTATTCCATGAAAAAATGGTTGCTTTTGTTAATCATAGCTGTTTTAGCCTTTTTACAATTAATTTGGCCGGTTTTTCTGAGCTTCTTTAATTGTAAGCCGGACCTGCTACTGATTTTAATCGTGGCTTTAGTTTTTTATTTTGATTTTAAAACCGCAATTGTTTTTGCAATTATTGCCGGATTAACTAAAGACGCGTTCCTGCCGCAAGTTTTTGCGTTAAATACAATTTTATTTAGCATCTGGGGTTATTTAATTTATCTGTTGAGCCGCCAGATTTCTATTGAGGTTGTTTATGTGCGCTCAGCGATAGTATTAATTGCGGCTTTACTAACTAATATTATAACCGGCCTGCAAATTATAAATTCCGGATTAATTATTCCGCTGGGCATATTTTTACGTAGCCTCATCATCTCTTCAATTTATACGGCGGCATTATCGCCTTTGGTTTTTAAACTCGTAAAAAAATTAGCTGCTTAATTTTTAAAATATGGAAAGAAAGAATATATTAAATTTAATAATTATAATTACCTTCGCTGTTTTATTGATCGGATTATTGAATCTTGATATTTTACAGGGATCAAAATTCCGTAAACTTAGCGATAGCAACTCTATCCGCTTGATATCGCAATCCGGGGCTCGGGGTAATATTCTGGATCGTAATGGCGAGATTATTGTTGGCAGTAAAATTTCTTATGACGTAATGATCTTACCGGAAGAACCAAGCCATGTTGGCTATCTTCTAAGCCGGATCAGCCATATATTGAAGATAGAGCTTGGGCAGTTAAAGGCGGCATTAAAAAAGAATTTTATTTCATCCAGCGTTCCGGTTGTTATCGCTAGTAATATTGATCTTAAAAAAGCAATATTGCTCGGTGAATATCGAGCGGAAGAGCCGAGTATTATTATCACGCCTAAACCTTTGCGTAATTATCCGCACGGCTCTTTAGCGGCTCATGTTGTTGGCTATGTTAATCAGATCGACCGTTGGCGGCTGACTAAGCTGGAAGATTACGGGTATAAAACCAAAGATATCGTAGGTTTCGGCGGGGTAGAAGAGAAATATGATTACTATTTAAGGCAGGAGGAGGGTGGCCAGTCTGTTGAGGTGAACCATCGGGGGCAATTTATGCGTGTTTTAGGTTTCCAGGCTCCCACTAACGGTAGAGATATCCAACTGACTTTAGATCTTAAGATCCAGAAGATTGTTGAAGACAGTATGGCCGGTAGAAAAGGGAGCGCAATTTTGATGGATCCGCAAGATGGCCAGATTTTGGCGCTGGCCAGTTATCCTAATTTTAATCCTGCTGTTTTTGTGAATAACCGCTCCAGTCTTATTGCCGGGTTAATTAATAATCCCGATGCTCCGTTGATTAACCGCTCAATTAGTTCTAGCTATCCTCCGGCTTCCGTATTTAAAATGATTGTCGCCAGCGCTGCTCTTGAATTAAAAAAGATAGATACCTCGACCAGCTTTCTTTGCCAAGGCTCAACTATGGTGGGAGCAAGAAAATACTCCTGTTGGGATACTCATGGCAGGCAGAATATTTTTCAAGCGGTTGCTCATTCATGCGATATCTTTTTTTATAGAACGGGATTACTTGCCGGAGCGCAGAATATTCATGACTACGCTTTAAAATTAGGTCTTGGTAAAAATGTGGGTTTTGAATTGCCATATGAAACCAGTGGTTTTATTCCGTCTCCTTTGTGGAGGAAACTAAATAAATTTCAGAGCTGGTTTGACGGGGATACCGCGAATTTGGCTATTGGCCAGGGGGATTGTTTGGTTACTCCTTTGCAGGCAACTAATATGATGGCGGTCTTTGCTAATGGAGGTTTTCTGACCAGCCCGTATATTGTTAGAGCAGTAGGAGGATTGGATTTTAGTACCAAGAAGAAAAAATTAATTCCGGTAAAGTTTAAACAGAGTACTTTTAATACTATAATTAGCGGATTACGCAAGGTGGTATCTGATCCGGAAGGAACCGGTAATGCTTTATCTAGTTTACCGGTTAAGGTTGCCGGTAAAACCGGGACTGCTCAGGTGGCCCGTAAAGCTACCCATGCCTGGTTTTTGGGTTTTTTCCCGTTTGATAAGCCCAAGTTTGTAATCTGTATTTTTTTAGAACACGGCGGCCCGGGACATACGGCTAGCGTTGTGGCTAAACAAATTATTGCGGAGATGGATAAACAAGGATTGATATGAGGAGTTCATTCTTTAAAATTTTTATTTTAGCTTTAATTATCTCTTTGTTGGGGGTTTTGTCTATCTACAGCAGTACCTTTCAGAAGCTAGGGGCCTGGCAGAATATATATATGCGTCAGATGCTTTGGCTGATAATCGGTTTGGCTTGTTTTTTTATTTTCTCTGGGATAAATTACCGCAAGCTATGGGATGCTAACTATTTTATCTACGCCGCGGCTTTATTTTTTCTGTTTTTAGTTTTTGCCTTGGGTATTATAAGATTGGGAGCGCAGCGCTGGCTCAGATTTGCCTGGTTTAATTTTCAGCCGTCTGAATTTGCCAAACTTGCCGTCATTATATTCCTGGCCCGGTATTTTAGTCGTAAATCCGTAAACGACACCTCATTATTGAGCGGAAAATTTGGAATTTTTCGGGGGATAATTTTACCGTTCATATTTGTGGCGATACCGATGTTCTTAATCATCGAGCAGCCGGATCTTGGTAGCGGGTTAATGCTCATGTTGATTTTTGTCTGCCTGTTATATCTGACTAATGTGCGGTTAAGGTATATCTCTGTTTTTTTGAGCCTGATAATTTTACCGCTGCCGTTTTTATGGAATTTTTTGCATGATTATCAGAAGCAAAGATTATTAGTTTTTCTAAATCCAAATATTGATCCACTGGGCGCCGGATATACAATAATTCAGTCCAAGATTGCAATCGGCTCTGGAGGTTTTTTTGGCCGCGGATGGCTGGCCGGCACGCAGAGCCAGCTATATTTTCTACCGGAGTCACATACGGATTTTATTTTTGCCACTTTCTCTGAGCAGTGGGGTTTTCTGGGGTCCTGCCTGCTGATACTGATGTATTATTTAATTATCCGTCAGGGATTTCTGATTGCTCAGAGGACACAGGATACATTTGGAAAACTGCTGGCTTACGGGATCTCTCTTTTATTGGCATTACAGGTTTCTATTAATATTGCCATGAACATGGGCCTGGCTCCGGTAGTCGGCCTGCCTTTACCGTTAATGAGTTACGGCGGCTCAAGCATATTGACTACTTTTATTGCTTTAGGTATTTTAGTAAGTATCGACCGCACCAGGACCGTGTTCTGATTATGATTGAAGATTTGTTTTTAAATGTGCACCGCCCTGCACAATATCTGGGTAATGAATGGAATGTATCCCAAAAACACTTCGATCCTGCTTTAATAAATTTTGCTTTAGGTTTTCCTGATCTATATGAAGTGGGGATGAGTAATTTAGGCTTGCGTATCATCTACGGCGTTTTAAATAATCTTGAGGATGTAGTTTGTGAAAGGTTTTTTGCCTGTGAAGCTGACATGGAGGCATCTTTAAAAAATGCCAACAGGCGGCTTTTTTCCTGGGAATCAAATCAGGAGCTGATCAATTTTGATATGTTGGGTTTCTCTCTTGGTTCGGAATTAAATTATACTAACGTATTAAATATTTTAGATCTTGCCGGCCTGCCGCTACAATCCTGCTTACGTGATCATAAACTTCCTTTGGTTATCGCCGGAGGCCCCGCTACTCTTAATCCTGAGCCGATGGCTGATTTTATTGATTTATTTATTATCGGTGAGGCAGAAGAGGCGATTGTAGAGCTATTAGTTTTATATCGGCGTCTTAAGCAAGATTATAAAAGCGGCCGCCTGCCGAAAGAAAAACTGTTGATTGAGCTGACTAAAATAGAAGGAGTATACGCGCCGTCTTTGTATTCAGTAGATTATAATGCTACAGGAGAGTTTGCCGCCTTTTATCCTAGGGTCGATAGCTTGCCCTTAAAAATTAAAAAACGGGTAGTCGTTGATTTTGAATCGTCATATTTTCCCTGTAATTGGATGGTGCCTAATGTTCCGGTGATACATGACCGGATTACTTTAGAGATTATGCGCGGTTGCCCTAACCGCTGCCGTTTTTGCCAGGCCAGGAGCCAATATTATCCTCTGAGAATAAAAAGTAAAGAAAAAATAATTTCACAGGCTAATCTTGCCTATCTGGCTACCGGATATGAGGAATTATCTTTAGCGGGTTTATCCGTAAGCGATTATCCTGACTTAGAAGCCCTTGTTTCTTCTTTAACTGGAAATTTTAAAGAGCAGGGAGTTAGCCTGTCCCTGCCTTCGTTAAAAGCTAAAGCTTTGTTAGGCAATGTTTCTACACTAATTGCCAAAGCAAAAAAGACAGGCCTGACTTTTGCTCCGGAGGCAGGAACACACAGGTTGCGCCAGGCTTTGGCTAAGGATTTTTCCGAAGAAGAGTTTTTTAAAGCTATCGCCGATGCTTATAAATGCGGCTATCAGCATTTGAAGTTATATTTTCTTATTGGTTTACCCGGGGAGACTCAAGCAGATTTGCAGGGGATAATCGATTTTGCAAAACGGTCTTCGGAATTAAAAAGGGAAATCAGCGGAGCTGCAGCTCAAATTAATATCAGCGTAAATCCCTTAATTCCCAAGCCCCATACGCCTTTACAATGGTTAAAGATGGATTCAATTACCCAAATCCAGGAAAAGCAGGACTATTTAAGGTCAAATTGTAAAAACCGGAGGCTTAAATTCAGTTTTCATAATTCACAGATAAGTTTTTTGGAAGGGATACTTTCCAGGGGGGATAGAAAGCTGGGTAAAGTCATCCTTACTGCTTATAGAAAAGGGGCCAAGTTTGATGCTTGGTCGAATTATTTTTCATTTACTAAGTGGCAAGAAGCATTCTCTGAAGAGGGGATTGATCCGCAGGCATATCTTGGTGACAAGTCAACTGCCTGTGCGTTGCCCTGGGATTTTATTGATACCGGGGTAGCCAAGGAAGGACTGTTGACAGAATTCAACAAATCTATTGATATATGATGAGTTACGGGATATAATTATTAGATAAATTAATTGGTTTTTCCAGTATTCGGAATAGATTACGGAGATAACATGAATAAGAAAATCAACCGTTTGTCATTAAGTTCGCGTACCATAAAACAAAAGCTGATGATTGCTTTTCAGCTAATGTCTATTTTACCGTTTTTAGTTTGCGCATATCTGGTCTCAAATTATATTTTGCCTAAATTCGGGTTTAAGGTTGATGTTGTTGCCTCCCTTGTTATTAGTGTATTTGTAGCGGTTATCGGCCTTTTTGTGGTTAAAGAGATCTTTGACCGCCTTTCCAAGGTAGCCACAGAGGCCAAGGTTATTGCTGCGGGTGATATTAGCCGTAAATTGGATGTGCGGGAAGGTGATGAGGTTGGGGAGTTGGGCAACGTATTAAATCAGCTTACCAACCGTATCCGGGGCAATATGGATGAGCTTAAAGCTTACAGTGAAAAGACCAGTGAGATCAACTTAGAGATTCAGAAAAAAATATTTATCCTTTCGAATTTATTACAGGTAAGTTCACTTATCTCTCAGGGTGGGACATTCGAAGATATCTTAAAAATTGCAGTAGAAAAATCCAGGCTTTTAGCTAACTCAGAAACCGCGTTTTTACTTTTTAAAGAGGAAGGCAGGGAATCCTTCCATATAAGAACTGCCGATGGAGCAGGGGCGGATCATCTAATGACTGTAGAAGTAGGGGCATGGGAGAATTTATATAATAAGGTTTTTAATTTGAATAAATCTCTAATCTTAGATAAAAAAAATTCATTAGATAGTGGCCTTGCCACTGATTTTTTTGCCAAGTTTCAGGTAAAAAATTGTTTATCCGTACCGATATTTTTAACCGGCAAAGTTAAAGGTGTGTTGGGAATTACCAATAGCCGAGAGGATTTTTTATATTCTAAAGAAGATATCGAACTCCTGGATATATTCTCAAAGCAGATTGCCATTGCTATCGAGAATGATATTTTAGCCCACCGTGTCGAGAAACTGGAAACCAAGGATATCCTCACCGGACTTTACAATCAGAATTTTATTTCTATGCGCTTGCAAGAGGAGATTAAAAGGGCGATTGTTTATCAGCGACCATGTGCTTTTATTATTTTTGATATTGATAATTTTAAAAATTACCGCGAAAAGCTTGGATTAATTAATGCCGAAGCAGCGTTAAAGAAGATCGCGGTTTTATTGAAAAGCGGAATTGGCGAAGTTGACCGGGCAGGCAGAACTGATGATGATGAATTTTCCCTGATTCTTCCGGAAAAAAATAAGCGTCAGGCTCAAGAGGTGGCAGAGGATATACGTAAGAAAATCCAGACGGCTTTTCTACTGGATCAGGATAGCATAAAAAGTATTACTGTGAGCGCAGGGGTTTCTGAAAATCCGCTTGATGGAGTTAATGCTCAACAGCTAATTGATAAGGCTAAGGAACTGTTGAAGCAAGCCAAGGGCTTGGGAAAAAACCGGGTAGTAGTTTTTTAAATAGTAAAATGTTTAAGCGATGATCAGAAGAGTTAATAAAAAACAATTAGGCGAGCTTTTACTTGAGCGCGGGATCCTTAACCAGTCTCAGCTTGATCAGGCTTTAGGAGTTCAGCGGGATAAGGGGGGATTAATCGGTGAGATTTTAGTTGAACTGGGATTTGTTAAAGAAGATGATATTGCCCAGTCATTAACCGCTCAATATGGCTTTCCTTATCTGCCCTTAGGCAGCTATGATGTGAATACTGAAATTACCAGTATTATTCCCGGCAGAGTTGCCCGGCAATATCTGCTTGTGCCGATAGATAAAATCGGTAATAATCTGACTTTGGCCATGTCGAATCCTTTAAACGTTCAGGCTATTGAGGATGTGGAATTGCTTAGCGGATGCAGCGTACAAACGTTTGTTTCAACCTCCTCTGATATAAAAAAAGCAATCGAAAAATACTATAAGGAAACTGAATAACTGCAAAGTACTTAAGTATTTTAGCGCTGATATCCTAAATATCTATGCTATCCCTTAAAGACCGACTCACCGAAATATTAATCCATAATAAACTTATTACTGAAGACCAGCTTAAGCAGGCACTTAGTGTCCAAACCACTAAGGGGGGAAAGCTGAGCGATATTATTGTAGAGCTTAAGTTTGTTAAGGGAAATGAGTTAATCACCGCTTTGAGCGAGGGGTTGGGCTTGCCTTTAATTGATTTAAAACGTTTTAAGATCGATCTTGATATCGTAAAAATAATTTCAGTTGAAATTGCCCGGCATTACCAGATCATCCCTATATCAAAAATGGGAGATACGATTACTCTGGCGATGGCTGATCCATTGAATATATTTGCCATTGACCACGTACAGTCGCTCACTGGTTTTAAAATTAATCCTATCATTTCTCCGGTTCAGGATATCACTCAGGCCATAGAATTATCTTATCCTGATACGACTAAGGGCTTGATCGATGATTTGGTTAAAGAAATGACTGTTTCTTCCATTGAATTAATTAAGGAGGAAAAGGAAATATTGCCTAGCGATCAGGAGTTAGGCAGGATCAGCCAAGAGGCTCCGGTGATCAAGGTTGTTAATATGATTCTGGAGGAGTCAATTAAAAAGAAGGCCTCTGACGTGTTGGTTGAGCCGTTTGATAAAAAATTACGCATACGTTTCCGCATTGACGGTATTCTTCAAGAGCAGAAGACTCCGTCAAAGAATATGCATCCGTCGATAGTATCACGTATTAAGGTTATGTCTCAGCTGGATATTGCCGAACACCGTATCCCCCAAGACGGGCGTTTTAAGGTTAAAATACTTAATCGTGAGATAGATTTCCGCGTTTCTATTTTACCATCCAGCTTCGGGGAGAAGGTTGCTTTACGTATTCTGGATAAATCGCAGGCAAATCTGGATATGAAGAAATTAGGTTTTAGCGATTATGCTTTGGAGGTTTTGCGTAAAGTTTCTCTGCTTCCTCATGGTATGATTTTGGTTTGTGGACCGACAGGGAGCGGTAAAACTACGACGCTTTATGCGGTACTAAAATCCGTAGATAGCCCGGATAAAAATATTGTTACCGTGGAGGACCCGGTTGAGTTTCAACTGGAGGGCATCAATCAGGTAACTTCAAGGCCTGAGATTGGTCTTAGTTTTGCAGCAGCACTCCGATCGATCTTACGACAGGATCCTAATGTCATTATGATCGGAGAAATACGTGATTATGAAACTGTGGATATCTCGATTAAAAGTGCCCTTACCGGACATTTGGTTCTTTCTACTTTACATACGACTACCGCTGCCGGTGCTGTAGTGCGTTTAGTGAACATGGGAGTTGAGCCTTATTTGATCAACTCTTCTTTAGTCTGTGTTATGGCACAGCGCCTCGTACGCAAAGTCTGTTCTTATTGTAAGGAGGCATATGTTCTTAAGGATGAAGTTGTTGCTAGTTTGAAATTGAAGCCGGCAGGAACTGATAAATTAAAATTCTATAAAGGCAAAGGTTGCCAGCATTGTTTTAATAGCGGTTATTCCGGAAGAACGGTAATTGCCGAGGTTTTACAGGTTAGCCCTAAGGTTCGGGAGTTAATCCTTAGCGGTTCGCAGGAGCAGTTTATTAAGCAGCAAGCGCGCCTTGAGGGTATGAAGACTTTACGTGAGGATGGGCTTAGGGCTGTTTTAGCCGGGCATACCACAATCGCAGAGGTCCTGCGGGTAACCGCACCGGACGAATAACGATAATGCATTCATTAAGAGAAAATATAATCGAGATACTTTTAAAGAGCAACCATATTACCAAAGAGCAGCTGGATCGGGCTTTAAGTTTACAAAAAGAGAAGGAGATGCCTTTAAGAAAAGTTTTGATTGATGAAGGAATTATTACGGAAGAGATCCTGCTTTCATTATTCTCAGAACAGCTTTATCTGCCTTCTTTGCGTTTGGCTAAATTCAGGTTTGATACCGAGATTGTTAATTTGATTCCCGAGCAGATGGCCAAGCTTTATAATACTATTCCTTTATCGAAAATCGGCAATACCCTTACTGTGGCGATGTCGGATCCGTTAAATATTTTTGCGTTAGATGATTTAGGTAATTTTACCGGAAGTAAGATTGATATTGTCGTAAGCCCTGAGGATGAGATCAATCGTGCTATTGATAGCCAATATCGTAAAGAAGTTAAGGAGATGCAGAGTGTCCTTGATGAAGTAACACTGGGTCACGTCGGAGATCTGGAAAAGAATTTAGAACTGGTTAAAGCTGATGCGATTGAGTTGAGCGGCACCCTTCAGGATAGCCAGAAGGCTCCCATTGTGCAACTAGTCGATATTATATTAGCGCAAGCTTTAAAAAGAAGGGCTTCGGATATTCATATCGAGCCGGAGATTGATTGTCTGCGTATTCGATATCGCGTAGACGGCTCCTTGCATGATATTTTAAAGGTTCCGAAAATAAATCAAAATGCAATTTTAGCCAGACTTAAAATTATTTCTAATCTGGATATTACTGAAAATCGCATTCCTCAAGATGGCAGATTTAAGGTAAGAACAGAAGGCCGGGAGATAGATTTTCGAGTTTCCAGCCTTCCGACGACTTTCGGGCAGAAATTTGTTTTGCGCGCTTTAGATAAAGGTAATCTATCGATCGGCTTGGATAAATTGGGGTTTTCCGAACAGCCGGATACTAACTTTAAGAAAGCTGTGGCCAAGCCTTTTGGCATGATGCTGGTTACCGGGCCGACCGGCTCAGGGAAATCCACGACGCTTTATTCTGTTTTAAATCAGCTGAATACTCCGGAAAAAAATATTATTACTATCGAGGATCCGGTAGAATATCAAGTTGATGGAATTACTCAGATGCAGGTTAAGCCGGATATCGGTTTAGATTTTGCTTCAGGATTGCGTTCTATCTTGCGGCAAAGCCCGGATGTAATTATGATCGGCGAGATCCGGGACGCTGAAACCGCCGATATCGCTATCAAAGCGGCATTAACCGGCCAACTCGTACTTTCTACCTTGCATACTAATGATGCGATTTCCAGCATTACCCGCCTTATTGATATGGGGGTGGAGCCATTTTTAGTTGCTTCCAGTGTAATTATGCTTTGTGCGCAGCGGCTGGCGCGAAAAATTTGTCTTAAATGTCGTAAACCAATAGAGGTTCCTGAAGATTTTCTTAAACAAATAGGCTTTAGTAGCGGCAAAACCACATTTTATGCTGCTCAGGGTTGTAAGTATTGCAATAATACCGGTTTTTATGGACGGGTTGCGGTGCTCGAAACGCTGCTCATTGATGATAACATAAGAGAGATGATCATCCGTAGAAATTCTTTAGATGAAATTAAGGCTTATGCAATTAAGAAATTAGGTATGAAAACTTTGCGCGATGATGCTTTTCTGAAAGTTAGGGAAGAGCAGACTACTTTGGATGAGGCAATCAGGATTACTACCGAGGAATAGGTATGAGCAACGGCGGGAAAATACTTTTATTTTGTGAAGATACAGCATATTCTGGTTACGTTAAAGAACAGATACTTGGCTTGGGGGCTTATTCTATTCGCGTGGAATCCAATCCGCATTCAGGTATTACGAGCCTAAATCAGAATAATTATGATTTAGTTTTTATAAGGTATGCGATCTCTCAGGCAGATGCGCTTTGGCTGATCAATGAACTTAAAAAAATTGATCCTGATTGTATAATCGTTATTCTGCTTGAGAACGGTGAAGAACAAAAAGCAAAAGAGCTGGCCGAGGCGGGAATATATGATTCTTTAATCCGCCCGTTCAACATAGAGAAATTAAAATTTATTATTGAAAAAGGGGTTAAATTACACGCCTTACTTTTGGCTAACCGTAAATTTTCTCAAGGCTTGAAAGAGGCCAATCAGGCCCTTGAAAAACAGAATACGCTTTTGGCCAGAAGGATTGAGGATGCCACGACTAATTTAAGCCGCCTTTATGAGGATCTACGGTCAACCTATATGCGTACGATTAAGGTTTTGGCCCAGGCAATCGATGCTAGAGATCATTATACGCATAGTCATTCTGAGAATGTTGCGCGGATTGCTATTGCTATCGCAAATTATCTAAAAATTTCGGCAAAAGAGATTGAGGTATTGCGGCAGGCTTGTGAATTGCATGATTTAGGTAAGATCGGGATTAGCGATAACATATTATTAAAGACAACCGCTCTTACCAGCATTGAGTGGGAGCAGATACGTAAGCATCCGACTATCGGGGCCCAAATCCTGGAACCGTTGACTTTTTTAAACGAAGTGGTAGACTTAATTAGGCAACATCATGAACATTATGACGGTTCAGGCTATCCGGAAGGTAGAAAAGGTAATGATATTCTTTTGGGTGCCCGCATAATCCATGTTGCCGATGCTTATGAGGCGATGCGTTCGGCCCGCTCCTACAGGAAAGTGCCGTTCCTTAAAGACGAGGCGGTTTTGGAGATTAAGCGTAATAGCGGAACGCAATTTGACCCAAAAATTGTTGATGCATTTTTAAAAATAATGGATAATCTATGAACTCCTATCAATATAGCGCAAAAGATATAAAAGGTCAGACGATTACCGGAATACTTCAGGCTGAAAGTGAAACAGAGGTTGCCGATATCTTGCACAAAAAAGATTTGGTGGTTGTTTCTATAGGAGCTGCTAAAGCTGCTGCGGTTAAGCGCAAGTCCGGTGATAAGAAAGTTAAGCTTGAAGATCTGGTTATCTTTTCCCGTCAGCTGGCCACGATGATCGATGCAGGTATTCCCCTGGTCAATGCCCTAGGGATTCTATCTGAACAGATTGAAAATGAAAATTTAAGAGGTATTGTCGGGGGAGTAAAAAATGATATAGAAGGGGGAGTAAGTTTTTGTGATGCTTTGGCCAAGCACCCGGCGGTTTTTTCAGAGCTGTTTGTTAATATGACCAAAGCCGGAGAGGCATCCGGTATGTTAAATGAGATCCTGGATCGTTTAGCCACCTTTATGGAAAAGCAGGCAGCGCTTAACCGAAAGATTACTTCAAGCCTGGTTTATCCTGCAGTAGTTGTGAGTATGGCAGCGGTTATTACAGCAGTGCTTTTGCTTAAGGTGGTTCCTACGTTTAAAGGGATATTTGATTCTCTCGGCGGGACACTGCCTATGCCGACGCAGGTTTTAATTTTTGCCAGTGACCTTTTAAGAAAATATTTCTTGTATACCGTGATTGGTATTGGTGTAGGTATATATTTATTCAAAAATTATCTTAAGACTGAAAAAGGTAGATATTGGTTTGATAAGCAGATATTGAAATTACCGGTATTCGGGATTCTTTTAAGTAAAATCTCCGTTGCCAAGTTTTCCCGTACATTTTCAACCCTGGTTAAAAGCGGTGTTTCTGTTTTAAATGCTTTAGATATTGTAAGTAAAACTTCGGGAAATAAGGTTGTTGAAGAGGCTGTGGTTAATTGTTCTAAGAGCGTACGTAATGGCGAGCCGATTTCAAAACCGCTGGCTAAAAGCGGAGTTTTTCCACCGATGGTCACCCGGATGATCAGCGTTGGAGAGCAAACCGGACAGTTAGAAAAAATGCTTTCTAAGATCGCTGATTTTTATGATGATCAGGTCGATGCTGCTACCTCGGCATTAACCAGCATGATTGAGCCGATGGTGATTGCCTTCTTAGGCATTGTTATTGGAGGTATTGTAATTGCTTTGTTTCTGCCGATCTTTAAGATATCTCAGCTTATGGCCCACTAGATTGAAACTGGTCTTAATCCCCTGTAAAATTAATAACTTAAGACTTTAATTAAAGAAAATCAATACACCCCGCGCTAATTGTGCACCTTGCGCTTATAAGGTATTGCGCAAGTGTCCCCCTGTGGGGAAATTGCGCGGGTGTTTCCCAGTGGTTACACCCGGCGTTTATAAGGAATTACGCCGGTGTTTCCACGTGGAAAAATAAGTAAAAAAAGTTCAAAAAAAGTTCTTGACAAAAAAGCGTTTTGTAATAAAATACGTGTTCCCCTCCAAAGGGGTAATATTATTGTGAAAATAATTAAAACGCAGTTGACAATTTCTTGTAGTTAATCCGCAGCGACAATAAGGGCGCATTACAATAAATTTGGCGTCCCGACACTTTGTCGGGACGTTTTTTTTTGCTCTTTTATAATTGAATTGCCAAGCGAGGCCAACATTAATCTGGCGACAGATTAATATGGTCAATTTCATGAGGTTTGAAATTAAAATGAATCATTAGAGCCATTATACATAATTTTTCGAAATTTTTTTTCGGAGAGTTTGATCCTGGCTCAGAGTGAACGCTGGCGGCGTAGATTAGGCATGCAAGTCGAGCGATGTTTTTTTCTTGATGTGGTGAAGCCGTAAGGCTGATCTGTTGAGGGAAGAATAATATAGCGGCAGACTGGTGAGTAACACGTGAGTAATTTACCTCTAAGTCGGGGATAGCCTTGCGAAAGTGAGAGTAATACCCGATGTGTTTACGACTGCATAAGCAGTTGTAAGTAAAGGAGGCCCGCAAGGGTTTTTGTTTAGAGATGAGCTCGCGTCCTATCAGCTAGTTGGTGGGGTAATGGCCTACCAAGGCTTTTGACGGGTAGCTGGCCTGAGAGGGTGGTCAGCCACATGGGGACTGAGACACTGCCCCAACTCCTACGGGAGGCTGCAGTCGAGGATATTTAGCAATGGACGAAAGTCTGACTATGTGACGCCGCGTGAGGGA
>Ga0210019_1000046_pt1 | contig 167676 bp, 149 predicted proteins | sample CryGeyCG2114_020_2_FD_183969 | JGI IMG/M metagenome (GOLD analysis project Ga0210019, IMG submission 183969) | Groundwater microbial communities from aquifer - Crystal Geyser CG11_big_fil_rev_8/21/14_0.20 (SPAdes) (version 2) | ecosystem: Environmental > Aquatic > Deep subsurface > Groundwater...
CAAAGAAAAAAGGATCGACAAGAAACAGAAAACAAGCGAAGAGAATTCTGGAAACAGACCATGATGTCCGCAAAAAACATAACTTCTCAAACGACCTGATTTAGGTCACCCCTGCGCGGACAGGACAGGGATAGAAATAGTAAGGCGCAAGTCCATCGCCCGACACTACTCGAGGAAGCTCCCAATTCTTAAGTTCATGATTACCCATCATTTTACCCACCATGGCCACCGTCGAGCACGAGCGCTTAGGCTTCCCATATGCGTTGCAAAATTTCAATGAAAACTCTCAACGAGCAAGTCTCGATATTTCGCTTTCTCGGATAGTTCGGTAGAACGTCTATAAAGAGCGTAAAAAACAACATAAAGCGAAGGCATTATTTTAATTGAACCCTCTCCTCCCCCTACCCGGCAGTGACCCCGTCAGTTTTCTTCGAGAATGCTTTCGATCCAAATTACTGGATTTAATCAATTGAATGGCATCGCCAATACAATCAAGTCGAAGAGCATCTTCAGTTCCTTATAACTGAAGATGCTTATAGAGATATCTTAAAAATTTCAAATTTGGACAGAATCGAAATCATTCGCAATAGAAACGGTCAGGGCTTATTCAATAATCGGGGCGATATTATCCTCCGTTTTCCTTCGAAGCCGATGGAACTGTTTGGATAGAAACATTGGAAGATGTTGCAAGTTTGGTTCCGTAGAGACTGTCTGATCAGAGGGGCTCAGGTCAAATCCCTAGTTTTGTGGGCCACCCGCACTTTGAAAGACGCGTAGATTCGAATCGGTGTTTACCTGCCTTTTTGTATAAGGAGCGACTTATAAGGCCTAAGCGACCTGAAGCTTGACTTTAAGTCCTAAGGCTTGAGCAATATCGATGAGTCGATCGGTAGATATCTTTTCTAGATTGCCATTTACAATCGAGGTAATCACGGTTCGACCCACTTCCGCTTCGGAAGCGGCTTCTTGATGTGTATAGCTATTCTCTTCGATAGCTCTTTTGATAGCGATGACAAGATTCCGTCTTATTTCAATTTTAGCAGCCTCTGATTCCGGGAGTCCCAGAAGCTTACAGAGTTTTCTTGTGTCTTTTACTTCAAAAAATTCTTTACTCATAACAAATCCTTCAATCGCTTCGAGGCAATTTCTCTTTCTCGTTTTGGGAGCTGTTGAGTTTTCTTCTTAAACAAGTGGAAGACGAGAATCGCATCCCCCACTTTCGTGTAATAGAAAACCCGATACTGTCCGCCCGCATCTTTAATTCTCAATTCGTGAACTCCATGCGCGATGTCGGACATGGGTCGACTTATGGGCATCCCCAGCGATTCACCGGAAGCCAATAAATCTAACAGCTCAGCAATCCGACTCCTAAGACCTGTATCAAGATCTCGCAGCTCCTTTACTAAAGCCTTATGAATTCGAATTGATTTCACAGAATTCACATATGTCATATAAATATAACATAGTCAAATATTTATGACAATGGGCACAAAAAGCCATTGATTTTACTGATTTATTTGGGCATTTCCGTAAATACATCGGATAACTTCTTTGTTCCATTTCCTTTGCTTTCTTTTGGTCGGAATTCCAATTCCTGAGAAAAAATCAGCAATCTTTTGGAAAGAAAGACCATGACGATCACGCATATCCATAATCGTTTTAATCACTCTTTGCTCAGCCAAATGAGGCACGATTTTTCCTCGAACTTTCTTGGTGCTATATTTCAAGTTTGGAGGATTACCTTTGTCAGCTCCTCTGTCCCGAAGCGAGATACCGAAAGTTCTCAAGGAGTTCCGAATCGTGTTTTTGGAGTACAAAAGTTCGGGAATTAGAAGGAATAGTGGGCGATACTGGACTCAAGCCAGTGACCTCTACCATGTCAATCTCCTTCCACCCTTCCGCTCCAGGAAACACCAGGCAAAACAGGGCAACTTAAACTCGCTGACCATGCGGTCTTGCGCGATTTAGACTTTTCCTGAGTTTGCCTCAACAAGGGTGGCTTTGCTCTACGCACTGCCCCCCCATTGCCCCCAGGATTTTGGGGCTTTTGAAGGAAGGAGCGTAAGATGAACAGGGTAAAGATAACAGCTAGAGTCGTCCAAGGCTTAAAACCGAAAGACAAACGATATGAGATACACGACTGTGAGCTAAAGGGCTTCTTCGTTCGGGTGCAGCCGTCCGGAAGAATGAGTTATTTTCAAACATATTTTATCGGCGGAAAGAGACAAAAATATCTCCTCGGGGATCTTAAAGCTTTGACGGTGGCTCACGCTCGTGAGCAAGCCATTCAAATCTTGGCTGACGCGTCGCGAAATAAAAACCCCCGGGAAGAGTTAAAGAAACAACGCGTGCCTAGCCTCTCCGATTTCGTTCAAAAACAATACGGCCCTTGGGTGTTAGAGAATCGAAAGGCGGGAAAACCAACCCTGAAACACCTCACCTCCAGCGTCTATTCCGACTTCCATTCGAAAAAGTTAAACGAAGTCTCCGCATGGCTTATTGAAAAATGGCGAACTCGTCGGCGGAAAGATGGAATTGAATTCTCCACCATCAACCGTGATGTCAGCCGACTTCGTGCCCTTCTCTACAAAGCTATTGAATGGGGAGTTATCAATGAACATCCATTTTCAAAGGTAAAGCAATATCGTGAGGATAATAATAAGAAAGTTCGCTACCTCACAATGGAAGAAGAACAATCTCTCCGCAAAGCACTGGATGAGCGAGAAGGGGAAATGAGAATCAGGAGAGTGAACTATAATAAATGGCGCGCGGACCGTAGCCATCCCACTCTCGAAGATCTATCCGGGCTTCCATTTGCTGATTATCTGAAACCTATGGTTTTGCTTTCCATCAATACAGGGCTTCGCCGAGGTGAACTCTTTGATCTTCATTGGAGTGATATTGACTTGAACCAAAAAATCCTGACTGTAGATGGTGAACGAGCAAAGAGCGGAAGAACTCGATATGTTCCTCTTAATCAAGAAGCCTTCAATATTTTGACTCAATGGAAAGAACAGTCGAAAGGAAATCCAAAGATGGTTTTTGAATCCAGAGACGGAGGCCGTTTTCAAGATGTGAAGAAGGCATGGGCGCGGCTTTTAAAAATTGCCGGAATTCAAAAATTCCGATGGCACGATATGCGCCATCATTTTGCCAGCCGGTTGGTTGTGGCAGGCGTTGATCTCAATACCGTTCGGGAACTCTTAGGCCATAGCGATATGAAGATGACCCTTCGATACGCCCACCTATCACCCGAAGTAAAGGCCAGTGCGGTAGCGAAACTCAACAGACCAACCCCGAAATGCCCTCAGGAAGCCAAAATTTCGCACCCTGGCGTGGTGTTGATATAATCAACAAAAGGAGTTATAGTGAAAAGGAATAAAAGTGAACTCGTAAGACTCTCGCGACAGGCCAGAAGCCTTGTAAGAGCGGGAAAATATATCATTTCGGAGCATGCTCTAAACGATCATCCCGAACGAGATATAAAGATAGAAGATATATTGGAAGTCCTAAAAATAGGAGAAGCCATTTCGGAGGAGCCAAGAGAAGTAGATGGAGTTGAAATCTACAGAGGAACCCAACGCTACCGCTGGTTTGGTGAGGATCAAAACGACCGCGTTTTGCGCTTGATCGTGGTCATCAAAGCCAATGTCGTTATTATTTCCGCTGCTATTGCAACCGAACGACAAGCGGAAAGATATCGAGCGGAAGACCAGGAGGATTGAAAATGAAAAATTGCGAATTTTGTGGAGAAGGCTCTCTTAAAAAGAAGAAGGTTAAAAACTATAAATACAATACTTCTTTGGGAGTGATTACTGTTGAGGGGGAAGTTTCCATTTTGGAGTGTAGTTCGTGCAAGGAAAGCTTTATTCCAGGAGAACTTATTGCGCGATGGAATCGCTCAATATTGAAACATTTGAAGGAGAAAGCCACCCACCTTTCTCCTTCAGAACTCAAATTTATTTTCTCCGTGCTTCCTTACAGTCAGTCAAATATTGCTGAAGCTACAGGTAAGGATCGCAGCACTCTTACAAAATACAAAAATGGAGAGAATCCAACCGATCCTCTTTTCGACCACACTCTAAGAGAAATCATAGAGGATTATATTCATGATCGAACGGATACCCTGGAAGCCTTAACAGCAAGACATCAACCATCCGGCAAAGAGCGCCCGATCAAAAAAATCAAAGCGGCGTAGTCGGGATTTAGCAAAGCGGCGCCTCTACCCCTAGATGGGCTCTCTCGTGCTCTCTTTACCTCGTCATCTTTTCAATTTCGCAGGGTCCTTCCATATACTCACATTTTTGTGTTAGTATAATTTAATGAGACGACGTAAATCATTTAATGAAGAACTCAGCAGAAAATTAAAAAAGCCAAAATTCTTTCGGAGCTATCTCGAAAGCCTGATCGAGGCTGAAGACGGCGACCTCAGCTACGAAGACGCTCTTCGCGACGCCATTGACGTCATGGGTATCCGCGAATTTGCTAAACTAGCCAATCTCCCAGAGCAACGGGTGCACGAATTTATTAAAGGTAAGGAAGTTAAACCGGAAACTCTTGATCGTTTTCTGAAGCCCTTCAAGTTGAAGACCAAGATTGTTTTTGAGGAAGTGGCTTAACCTAGGCTGGCCTTTGCAGTTGAACAAAATGTAGTGGAACATCGAGGATCCTCATCCTATGATGCAGCTCCTGTATCGAAAATTTTGCAATATTTGATCCGAAGCTCTGTGGATTTCTAATATCACGGGTTTTATCTGGCCGGGATCAAATCTTTCAAACACCACCCCTTGAATGGATCACCCATCGACTTCAATCGTTAAATGAAATCCTCGAAGGCAACACCAAAGAATCAGCCCTTGTTCTTCGAAGACTACTTGGACCCATTATGATGCATCCGACAAAACCAGATATTGGACGGGATTACTACACTTTGAAAACAAAACTCAACTCCATCGCTATTCTCCCCCCAAAAACCAAAGGTTCGAATTCATTGCAATGGTGGGCGATACTGGACTCGAACCAGTGACCTCTACCATGTCAAGGTAGCACTCTAACCAACTGAGCTAATCGCCCGCATATGTCCGTCCAAACTAACAAGAGAACTTATGCTTATACGGAGCACTTCGAGATTCCAAATCCAATCATTAAGCCTAATCTGAAGTCCAATACTTTTTAATTCTTAAAGCTGGGCGTCGAGAACGCCTAAAAGTTGGATGACCATTTGAGCCTGAATATTTCCTTGGCCGATCACAGCGATTTGAGCTTGTTCAAGGATTTGCAGTCGCACAAGTTCCGCGGTCTCGAGAGCAATATCGACGTCTTCGACTCTTGACTTGGCTTCGCTCAAGCTTTCTGCCTGAAGGAGGTTAAAATCGATAATTTGGCCAAGTCGAGTCAAGTATAAATCGGAGGCAAGCTGACCCTTGGCAAGAGTTTCCAAAGACACATCTAATATTCCAATAAGTTTTTGAGCCTTTTCGGTGGAACTTATGTCTAGATCCGCAAGGGCTGTTGCGAGCTTCGTGCGAGATAAATAAATCGATGCCGTATCGTTTGTATTATTGGCAGAGACAATATCAATAACTCCGTCATTATCGAAGTCGCCCGCAGCCACTCCTTCCATATCACCCGCCGCGGTAAAGATTGCCTGGGGGGCCAAGATATTTGCCATTGCCATCTCCCAGTTGAAGTTGAATGCCAGCGTTAACACCAACGAGCGCATCTAAATTTCCATCGTCATTAAAATCGCTAAGCTCAATATGTTGCATCGTATAATTGCCAAAGGCCGAAGTTGCATAAAACGTAGAAGTACCGTCTCCATTCCCAAATAAACAGCAAGATATCCCGCCGGTACCGCAGAATTATCGCCCATGACAATATCCATATAGCCATCATTATTAATATCAGCGACATCGAGTGAGTGGACTCTGAGCTGAGTGGGAAGCACGCTGTCCACCAAAGTCATATTACCGTTCGAATCCGAGATAAAAGTATCCACTTCACTATTAGTACCGCCAACACTAAGCGAAGCAATGACATCATCTCGGCCATCATTGTCCATATCACCAACTGCAAGATCAAATTCAAGAGCTGTGCCGTCTCCAGAAGTATACGTGCTCGCATCTTGGAAGCTTCCATCCCCATTTCCTAAACGAACCGAAATCTCTATGGCTGCGGCCGCCGCATTGGAAACAAGTGAGACAATATCGAGATTGCCATCACCGTCAAAGTCTCCCACATCGACTGCCGTAACTTTGTCGTCTTCGGCAAGGCTCATTCGAGATTGGAAGCTTCCATCCCCATTATTAAAATAAACTGAGATCGTATCGTCCGTCCGATCAGCCGTAACAAAGTCAATACTACCGTCATTATTAAAGTCGCCCACAGCAACATCATGGAGGTTCGTCGCGGCATCGGTAATGACGGCTGTTGCTCGAAAGTTCCCTTCTCCCTCGCCAAAAAGAATATCAATTCCAGCCACAGCAGATCCGCTAGGATTAATAATATCAAGGTTCCCATCACCATCGAAATCCGCTGTAGCAATCCGCCTTGCATTCGCGGTGAGGGTTCCAGAATCGCTTAAATTGTAACTTCCATTGCTAACTGTTTTCTTAAAAACTTCACTCGACTTAAATGATTCAAGACTTGCACTGATATGATCTCCAGCGTTAGGCCCAACTTGCAGATCCAAACTATGAATTCCATCTAAAAGGCTTCTTGTTCCATTGACGTCGGTGTTCTGCACAAGTCGATCAAACTCTTCGCGAAGTGATTGAAGCTGCGTCTGAAGATTGGTTCGATCACTGAAACTTAGACTTGAACTCGAAGCTTGAACGGCGAGTTCACGCATTCTTTGGACAATATCAATACTCGCCCCAAGCGCGGCGCTAGTGGTTTCGAAAACTCCTTTGGCGATATTAATATTCAAATTGCTTTGGGTGAGACCTCTAAGCCTCGCGTTGAGATTCTGAGTTAGAGTATAACCCGCAACATCATCGCGAGGACCAAGCACACGCTTGCCTGAGCTAAGTCGCTGTAGCGAACGGGAAATGGCACGACTCGTTTTTGCCATTTGGTGATTCGCCGAGAGAGTGATGATGTCATTTCCAATTCTCATCGTTAATTGCTGCTACGCATCACACCTAAGACGCAATTAGTCCTTTCCCAAACTGGGGTTTACAAAACTTCATATCGATCCAGTCGGAAGAAAATGCCTTGAGCAAAGCTAAAAAATTTCGTTTTGAAAAACTTGAGTTGCTTCGCTTACCTGTGAACTAGAATAAAATGCGTCACTCAACAGGCTCCATTTATCAGGAGTACAGCTTGTATCGGCTTTAACCATTACAAAATAGGTCGATAGAAATTGCTCACTTGTTCGAAGCAGCGCTCATGCAATGAAGCCTCCGAATCCCCCGACTCGATTGGTTCAAAAAGCCGAAGTTCTACTTCGATTTCTCGCCTTTTGAGTACATAAATTATGTTCTCTATAAAACTCATATCTCTATAATAGAAAAACCGATCGGCCCTTTCTCGATCCATGACTGTACCATCTAGCTTCGAATAATTGATACAAATCGGAAGCACCGGTACACGAGCCATCTCACCGATTTTAAATAGAGCTCTTTTAAAATTTAGTATCGCTCGCCCATCTGAGCTCGTGGCCTCTGGAAAAATCGCGATCCTATGTCCCGCCTTCAACAAAGCGGTCAACTCTCTTAATTCTTGCTTCAAGCGATGAGCATTTCGTCTCTCAACAAAGTAACTGCCACCCCCGAGTGTAATCCAACCTAAGAAGCCCGACTCACGAATCTCTTCGGATGTAATGAAAATGCACTTCACACTAGAAGATATAACAACCACATCCAAGTACGACAGATGATTGCTAACGATCAGACCAAATTGAGGCAGAGAATTCCAATTTACCAAACTATCATCGGGTCGCTTTATTTTGATACCGAGTATCCAAATAGCAATTTTCGACGCCCATTGAAGAAGACGAGCGCTGGCTTTTCGCATCAGTGATTCATTCCATATGAGCAAGAGCCGAAAGGTATTTCCGATAATGATAAAGCTAATAACAAGGGTTGCGAGGCCCCATATCTTCAAGACAAAGCGCACTAGAAAATCATAGAGCAAAACCCAAGCTAAGCTCGACTAAATTTTTTGTCGTAAGCTTCATTTAACGAGACGACATCCAAAACAGTCAAAAAATCAATACACTTAAACTCCCTATCCAAGGCTGGCTCACCCACAACTCTTGCACCGGCCTTAAAATACGATCGAAGCAGGGTTGGAATCAAACCGCGAATATCTTGGGAGGACGACAAGAGTGCCGATGCGGAGCTCGCCGAAAGCTCTTTAATCTTAAAGGCTTCCGTGGGCTTAATATTAAATTCATTCGAGATAAAAGAATTCTCCATCAAATAGTGATAGATAAGGCTGATTTCCGAAATATCCATTGTCTTGATACTCGCGCATCCAAACATATAACGCGTGTCAGTCAGCGCCATATATTGACGAACCCCCCTCCACAGAACGGCAATGACCGACCCATTTCTAAAATCCTTATGAATGCAGGCTCGACCCATTTCCAGCTTCGTACCATCGCGGGATAATAAATCATCCAATTCAAATTCAGATTGCGAATAGAAAACATTTGAATAACTACTCGAAATCAACCGATAGGTTCCAATAATTCTGTTTGTCGGTTTATGTCTAACAACAAGATGGTCGGCAAGAAAATCATACTTATCCAAATCAACTCGAACCGGCCAAGTTTTATTTAGGCCTTCCTGAATAAAGACTTCATAACGAAGTCGCAATACATCTTGCAACTCGGCAATCGATCGTATGGTGAACACTTCATAATCCGAAATATCCAAATGCAAAGGAATTTTCTGAAGGAACCTTCCCATTTGAAGTTGCTGCCAGGACCTCAAACGAATATAAGTTTTATCAATTTTCCCTCGTATTTTTTCCTGGATTGGTCTTACAAACTTCGATCGAGCCTCACGATGTGACATCATCGATAGTAGTTTAACCCAATCCTTCCGTTGGAGTCTTAGAAGCTTCAGCAAATTATCGGTTAGGAATTGGTTAATTTTGGCCACTAATAACGCGGCAATTCCCATAAGCTCATTTTTGGCAAATAGCTGTAGTTGGTCATATCAAGCTGAATAGGCGTAACACTAATTCGTTTGTTCGCCGCCGCTTCACAATCTGTATTGGGGTCCAATTGACTCTTTACGCTTGCTCCACCCACCCAATAGTAAGGTCGGCCTCGGGGGTCGATCCGCTCTTCGAGCACATCGTCGTAGACTCGCTTACCCATCTTGCAAACCTCCGAACGCCTTTCTCCCATCGGCACCTCACTTGGGACGTTGACATTCAAAATTGTTCCAGGATCAAGACGATGCTTACCCACTTTCTCTGCTAAAAAAGTCGCAAAATCCGCGGCCGCTTCATAAGCATACTCGTCGCTATCATTTGGAATCGCCGATACGGCGATAGCCTGGACCCCAAGAAGTGCTGCCTCCAAAGCGGCGGCGACTGTCCCCGAATAAGTAACATCATCTCCTAGATTGGCGCCTCGGTTGATCCCCGACACAACAATGTCAGGCTTTCTGGGCATCAATCGATTGACGGCCATATTCACACAATCGGTTGGCGTTCCATCAACGGCATATATATGTCTCGTCTTATCGATCGTTTTTACACGAATGGGGCGATGCAAAGTAAGTGAATGGCCCGCCGCCGATTGCTCCCGATCTGGCGCGACCGTCCAGACTTCACCTATTTTTCGAAGCGCATTCGCAAGCGCCTTAATACCATCCGTAAAAAATCCATCATCATTAGATACTAAAATTAACACGACTTACTTGCTCCTGACTTATATAGACCCACTCGGCACCATCATCTTCCCCATCGTCACTCTGGTCTCGGAGTGCTTCAACTTTCACTCGTCGATCATAGAGTGACTGAATCTGCGTACCATATTTTTTGAGTACGCTACGCCTTTTTAATTTCATGGTTGGCGTCAATTCCCCTGACTCAACATTCCAAGCTCGTCGAAAGTATCCCAAAGAATGGATTCGTTCATGAGAAGGTAAATTCGAGTTTACCCTTTCTAAGAGTTCAATCAATGACTCTTCGCCAAGATTCGGATCCTGTAAGGCAACAATCACGACACAGTAAGGCCGCCCATCTCCTACAACCATAGCTTCTTGAACACCGGGATGAGCTCGAAATTGAGCTTCGATCGGCAGCGGCGCAACATATTTTCCATTGGAAGTCTTAAAAACATCTTTCTTGCGATCCGTAATAATTAGCTTGAAATCCGAATCCAATCTCCCGATATCCCCGGTTAAAAACCAACCATCCCGAAAGGCCGCTTGAGTCTCTTCTTCTCGTTTAAAATAGCCCACAAAATGAAAAGGCGCTCGTAGGCAAACTTCCCCGTCCTCGGCTATTTTCAGCTCAACGCCAGGATAAGGTCGCCCAACGGAAGCTGGATTGGATGAGCTGACCTCATCCATACAACTAATGCAAAAAGTTTCTGTTAGACCGTATCCCTGAATAACAGGAAGTCCCCACCCAATAAGCATCTCCGCCGTTTCTTCAGAAAGCTTGGCGGCACCTGATACCATGAGTCTCGCAGCATCAAAGCCCATTCTCTTTCGAATCATTTTGCCAAGAATGGTGCGCCGTAAAAATTCTGGAAGCCTGCTTAATACTTTCATAGAGAATTTATCCGTCGAATTGTTCATCTCACGAGCCAGCTTTCCGCGGATCAACTCCCAAACTCGAGGGACGGCAAAAAATACCGTTGGTCTCACCTTGGGCAGAAACTTAGCCATCTTTTCCACACTATCAACGAGGTACACCGCGCAGCCAAAGTACAATGATCCGTAACTCGACAAAGTTCTCTCGGCTACATGAGAAAGTGGAAGATACGAAATCAAACGATCCTTTTCTGAGAGGTGAATGATGTTGTTAGCCACTTGCATCGCTCCATAAATCCCATACTCGCTATGCATGACTCCTTTAGGCTTACCGGTTGTGCCGCTTGTATAGATAATGGTCGAAGCTAGCTCTGGATCCAAACAATCCGAAATAAATTTCTGTCCCTCAAGGGCTCGCGAGCGAATTTCAAGATCCTCGACACTAATATTATTGCATTCAAATTGATCAATAATTGTTTCTGATACCAGCAGCTTTACTTCGGCTTCTTTCAATATATATGAGACTTCATGAATCGTGGACTGAGGATAGAGTGGAACACTGACCCAGCCCCCTGCCGAACAGGCCCAGTCCAACAACAACCATGATGCCTGATTACGAGACCGGAAGGCGATGTGATCACCTTTTTTTAATCCAAGACTTCGGAGGTACAACGCATAAGCTTTTACCTTTTCAAGGCAAGTCGACCAGTCCAGTTCAAAAAAATTCTCATATTCATCGTTGCCAAGGCGAAGCGTTCCTAAAGCTGTTTGATGGGGATAAAGAGCGGCGTTTTTTACAAGGGCTTCGTATGGGCTTAAAAAAGTCATAAGATTAAGGCTATCGAGAAAGCCTCCTTTTGCACAACTGCTTCGTATAACCCACTGCGGCATAAATCTAGGGCTTTATCTCATAAATATCGAAGCCCTCGATCTGATTGACCAAGTTATATTTATCCCGAATGAAACTCTCCAAATTTTCAAATCGACTCAGAGAAAAGGCCGCATAGTCATTTAGGCGCGCCGGACTTGTGTCGATAAAATAGCGAGGATGATTGGCTTTCAAATCCATTAGATAGTTATCCATCGCACCAGGTATGGGAATAGAGACGGTCGATTTAAATCCTGGCAATCTACCCGATACAAAATCTGAGAAAAAATAGCGCGAGGCAGGAGCTCGCCGACTCATCACATAGAGGTGGGAAGCCATCCCCCACACTAAGATTCTGTCGGTTGATTTTGAGTTTGTTCGAATATAGTGGGCCACTTCCAATAACTGTTTTTGCCTGCCTCGGTTGAAAGAGAATTTTTGAGCCCCCATCAATCGGTCGCGCTCCAAATTCAGTATCCCAAAACTTGCAAATAAAATTACTGAAGCCATCCAAAAAAATCGCTTCATAGGTTTCGAAAGATTCAAGAAGCCGTAACTAGCCAACCCGCTAAGAAACCAAATGGCTGGAACAAAATAATGCGTATAATAACGGCCAGAAATGAAAATTGTAGCAAGAGCCCCCCCCCCCCCACAGGCCAATAATAAGAATGTTTTAGCGTCCTCGCCTGTTCGCTCTTCCCTGAAACTTCGAAAGATCATCCACCATAAGGGTGCCCACAAAAGTAATATTCCCGCCCAAGCCAACAAAGCCCCTTCGCCTTGATTCAAATTCTTAGCATCCTGACCAATATACTGAAATCCATTTAGCCAGCAGTAAAACAGGAACTCATCAAAAGCGCCGTTTGTCCAAAAATAAAGCCCGATCAGAACCCAAACCAATACAAAGCCCGCTAAAAAGCCAAATCCCTGTTTGAGCCAAAAAACGATTCTAAAATTTGAAGTTTTTAAATCAAATAGAAGTCCTGCTAGAAAAAAACCGGAATAAATCAAAACGGCGTATTGCTTGACCGCAGATGCCAGACCGATAATAACTCCAATCAAAAATACATTTGCCAATGACGGCCAAAAATTATCTCCGCGACTTCGCAACCAAATCCAGCCCGCACCCGCACATAAGAAAAGCATCAGATATTCCGCGTTGGCCGATACCACTTCACGAGGAAATATCGAAGAAAACAACGCATAGACCAGTAGACTCATCCAATTTTTTGTAATTAAGACCAAAATGAATCCAAGCAAGAGAGTAAGAATTATAAAGTTGATATGCAGGGCCGTCAGATTCCAATCCCCAAAAATGGCCCCGTGCGCCTGAAAAATCCAATATAAGAGCGGCGGTTTTCGATCGACGGCGTCCACATAAGACAGGCCTCCGTCATTTAAAATTTTTGCAAAACTAAGATAGTTCATTTCGTCAACTGAAACGCCGAACGGCTCTACCCAATAGCAAAGCCGCCCCAGAACCAGAACAACCAAGGCAAGCCCGACAATCAAAACCCTCGATCTCATAAATCCTTCTTGATCCTAGCTTTTAATATCAAATATTTACATATAGCTTCTTTTGAAACACGACTTTCGCTAATATTTGTTTGGTTGTTCAAGCTACGCTTTCCAATCTTATCCGCTTTTAAAGAATCCCTATGGGAAGGCTACTCGATATCACGATTTTTTAAGGATGTTCAGGCTGGCTTGGTTGTGGCCGCCGTCGCCATCCCACTCGGCATGGCCCTCGGTATCGCAAGTGGCGTCTCTCCAGCACAGGGCTTGTATACAGTCGTGGTCGGAGGATTTATCGTCGCTTTTTTAGGGGGCTCAAGGTTTCAGGTTACCGGTCCGACAGCGGCCTTTGTGGTTCTTTTGCTCCCCATCGTTAAGGACCACGGTTTGGGGGGGCCTACTTGTCGCCGGTTTTTTTGCTGGCTTCACTCAGTTTGTGATGGGCCTTTCAGGGCTCGGCCGACTCATAAGTTTTATTCCTCACCCCGTTACAACAGGATTCACTTCGGGCATAGCCGTCACGATTGCTACGCTTCAGCTTAAAGATCTTTTGGGCTTAAAGTTTGTTACGCATCCCATCGGTTTCTTGGAAACCATTATCGAAGTCTTTCATCGGCTGGGAAGCCTTCAAGCTTCGGAGTGCATGATGGCTGCCGGAACCCTTCTTATAATTTTGATACTCATCAAAACACTTAAGCGAACCCCCGCTCCGATTATCGCCATCAGCTTGGCCGGCCTGACGGCTTTTGTTTTGAGACAGCTGAACGAACCAGTCTTTGTCGAAACTATTGCCGATAGGTTTCAATTTGTTTTGAATGGCGAATTGATTCGCGGAATTCCACAATCTTTCCCTCCCCTGCAATGGCCCTGGCAATTTGCCTTAGATGGTGGCCTTCCTTTTAAGCTTTCACTGGCTTCTATTCGCGAATTAAGCCCTTCCATTCTAGCAATTTCACTTTTAGGGGCTATCGAAAGCCTTTTGTCCGCTGTGGTCGCGGATGGTATGACTGGCAAACGTCACGACCCAAACTCTGAGCTTCTGGCTCTTGGCATCGGCAATATGATCTGTCCTTTTTTTGGTGGAATTCCAGCAACAGGTGCTATTGCTCGAACCACCACGAATATTCGCTTTGGCGGCGGCTCACCAATCGCTGCCATGGTTCATGCGATTGCTTGCCTTCTAGCAATCTTACTTGCGGCGCCATTGGTTAGCTGGATTCCTATGGCAGCTCTTGCGGCACTTTTATTATTTGTTGCAAATTCAATGTCCGAGAGAAAAAACTTTATAAACATTCTTCGTTATGCCGACTGGGAGGATAAAGCCGTAATGCTCGCCTGTTTTGTCTTTACGGTTCTCGTGGATATGACCGTAGGAGTTAGTCTCGGCGTGGTTTTAGCTTGTATTTTATTTATTAAGAGAATCAGCTCTCAAACAGAAATTTCAGTAATCACTGCCGATTCCCCTGAAAATCATTTGCCCGATGAATTTAAATCCTCACGTTATTTTGTTTATAGGATCTCTGGTTCATTGTTTTTTGGAGCTGCCCAGCAAGCCACGGAATCCATTTTGAATATTACCAATGACGTACGCGTAGTCATTCTTGAGATGGAACAGGTAGGATTTTTAGATTCGACGGGAGCCGTTGCCTTACGAAGTGCTCTATCGCGCCTTAAGGCCCGAGGCATGCAAGTTGCGATCAAACTCGGGCCCAAACAAAAATCTCAATTCAAAAATCGCCTTAAAGAAGTTCTTCATGACAACCCCAACGTAATCGTTGCGACAAGCTGGGAAGAAATTCGTAATCAAGTTTAAGGTTTAACTACGGCGGGAGACTCCTTATTCTCGTTAGACTTAACTTTGGGTCGGCGATCAAAATCTTCGACACCCGTCAGCGAAAGGCCAAGGCCTGAGTCCTGATAGGATTTCAACTTTTCATAAAGCGCCTGATAACCCACGTTAAAGATAAACCCCTTTTGTAAAGCCTGAAAGGCCTGCTTTCGGAAGCGTTGATACCATTCACGATCTTCTTGATTTTCGATGGAAGTCGCATCCATATAAAAGTTCTGCTTCAAATCATCTAGTTTATAAGTCTCATCGTGCTTCCACATCTCATTAGCAAATTTAACTTTGTTAAAGCCCATCGCTGCGAGAGTTTTTGCACTGGGCATTTTTTTATAAACCTCGTCTTCTCTAATATTATGTGTATCCATAAACACTATAACCCCAGGAACCGGTATTCTTTCTTTGATCAAAGCTTCATAAGATATCAGGCCAGCTTTAAGTCGATTGTAGTAATGCAGCCGAGCCAGCAAATGTCCCCAGCGCAAGACGTTGGATTCCCTTATATCCTTTTGTTTAATTTCCGTACCTCTAACTTGGCTCGAAAACTTATAAAGATCCGGCGTAAAAAATAAACTTGAATTTCGAACAATTGGCGAGCTGTATAAGACATCCGAATGTACTCGATGCCTCGGATCTTTCTTTGGCAGGTCTGGCTTCAAGAACCAACTAAAATACAAATCAAGAGCATGCGTCGCCCCTACAAAAATAATCAGAAGCTCATCCATGGGCCTCTCCACAACGAGCTTTGTCATATAATTGAGCATCGCCTGAAACCGGCTCTCTTCTTTTAGAACCTCTTCTCTTTCCATCCAAGGATCGATTTCTTGAAGGTCTAGCTGGTCATGTACTTCAAATCGCAAGGCATGATCCATTGAAGTGAGCTCAAATTCCTTAATTTCATTTCCAAGAAGGTAATATCCCGAAGGCAGTTTAAATTTTGTTACGCCTTGCAATAGTTTTTTAACTTGATCGTTCGTAGGGACAAGAACGGACTCATTCGTTTTTTGAAATCCGAGAAGCGGTTCACTACTAGCGTAAGCATCAACCCATCGTTTCCATTCTGGGACCACATCGCCAAACTGAACGCCCGTGAGCACTAAGAAAAAACTCAACATCTTAGCTATAATTTTAACAGGTTTAGATCAAAGCTCCCGATTTATTTTGAATGCTCGCGAAAAACCCAAAATCGGTTGGCGAGGAAATTAAAGAACATTCCCGCCAGAACGCCTCCCACGGCAGCAAGTTGCGGCCATTTCTCCATAAAAGGAAAGCTGACAATTAAATACATTGCTGCGCCATAATTAATAAGAGCACCCAACGAACTCGCCAATACAAAGCCCAAATACTGCCTCCAAAGATTCTTCGCCTTCGCATAGCTAAAAGTAATCCAGCGGTTTAGAATAAAATTTGTGGTCATCGAGACATAGATTCCGGCGCCAACAGCTATCGATAGACTTACTCCCAGCCATTGAAAAAAACTCAGAACCGCCACGTTTACGATCGTTCCTGTGAAACCGACAATTCCAAACTGGATAAAAAAAGAAAGATGTCCATATCTTTGATTAAGTTGAGCCTTCCAACGCCGAAGCTTTTGAACAAAGCGTGCTGTTGATTCGCGATTCAAAGGGTACCTATCTACTATCTGTCTGATTCCCAAAGCCTCGATCATAAAGAACGCCGCAGGACGCGCAAGTTAAAAATGCGACCTTCTTGTCCCAGTTCAGGCTTAAAAAATAGGCAATTTCAACGCTTTAGCTCAGTAAGCTTCTTGCATAAATAATCAAAGGATGGCGATCAGAATCTTGGCAATACTGTTGGGAGTAATCTGTCTTGTTTACGAACTTCAAGATTCGCCTGCAATACTGGCTCAGGCTTTCGTTTTTGACGAAAACCCTAAACCTTCAAGCCTCCCCATTCAACAATTTGACTTCGCTAGATTCAGAAACACGGGTCGAACCCTTATCATTTTGGATATTGAAAACGGTCTAGACAATCTGTCCAATGTCCTTGGGAACCACCAACACGAAGTGGATCAAATTCTAATTTTAGGTGATCTGACAAAGCACGGAACGAAAAGAGAGTTAGAGAGAGTCCTTCGAGTCCTTGAAGAGAAGTCCAACCTCCCTCCCAATCGAATCATCGTATATCCGGGTAACCGCGAATATCGCCCGTTTCACTGGGTCCGGGACACGCCTTTCAAATTCATTCCGGGATTTCGAGCCGCTCGCGATTCACTCTCTTACGAAGAGTTTGTGGATCTTGTAAGCGAAGTCGCAAGCATCGATCCAAGCTGGAAGGCAACTGAATATATTAAAGCTCCCGATCAATTTGGTCCAACCCATGCAAGTCACTTTCCACTCTCTCCCATTCTCTCCCATTGGAAGAAAATTGTTTTTTAGTACCGTACGTCCAAATCTTCGCTTTTGGCGATTTGAACCCTCGACTTTGAATCAAATGGCTAAATCTTTGCCCCCGCCCAAGAATGCTCAGATCGTTCTCTTTGGACACCTCCATGCTCCCGTAATTTTTTACGATAATGATTTTGAAACATTCTTTTTGAATCCGGGAGAGCTGACCACCCTAGGTCCAGAATCCAAACAGCAAAGGACTTATATGATTCTGAATCGGACAACGAAGAAACTGACTCTCTACGATATTGAGTGGGAAGAAGCATTAGTACATCTCGATTTGACGACTCGACAAATTACTTACGATAGCAGCCTGTTGGGACATGTCTTTGAACGTGTCCATCGTCGAAAATATCGGCGAGAAAATCAAAGAATTGATGCTGGCAAACCATGTGTCTGGTTCTTTAAAAACCTCAGACGCCCACTTATCGATGAGCTTTATCATACAGCTAGAGATTTTGGTTATTGATTCAATCCCCAGCGTGTGATCGACAAGTTGGAGAATCTGGAACTCTAGGTAGAGACTCCCACTCTTCTGGAATGAAAAGATGTAAAGATAACGAATGCATCCCCGAATCAAACTCATCTTTCAAAATAGAATATACTTTTTGTTGCCGGGCAACTTGACGTACTCCTTTAAAGTCATCGCTTACGATCGTCACCTTGTAATGAGTTTCTTTACCTCGCGAGTGGCCAGAGCTTTCGTCTAGGATTACCAGATTCGATATATTAATCTGAGCCCTAAGAAGACTTTCGATTCTTTGAGCGCGATTCATAGATCTTCTTCGCCTCCCTTCAGTAGGTTTGTCAAGATGTCTTGAGTTCGATCAGAGCCTGCTCGGCCGCCGCACGAATTAGAAGACTGCCATGCAATCTTGAAACTTGCAGAGCTAACTTAAGACGATTTTCAGCACCCGCTCGATCTCCCATGCGGTAGACCTCAAGAAGTCTCTTTAACTCCAATTCAATTTCTGTTCGCTCATAGGAGTTGGCTGCGAACAAATAGGCCCTTACAAAATGACGGAGAGCTTTGGGCTCGGAAAAAGCGATAAGGGCTCGAATCTCAGCAGCGAATCCCTCACTCAAAGACTCGCTTTCTTGAAGCTGTCGCACCTCCAGTCGATGAATCAATTCATTGCTTTCAGCTTGGCGAAAGCTATCCGGGGGAAGTAACATTATTTCCCAAAGTGAGTCTGAAGAAAGCCTATGAAGACTAAGTCGGTAGCTTTCTTCGGCTACCGACAGAAGATCGGGATCATCTTTATTCAGCGAAGCCAGACTTTGTTTGATCACGCGAGAGCTATCTAACTTAGAAAGCAGCTCCAAAGCCCTTAGTCTAAGCTTTCTATCTGAGTTCGAAATCAAGGATTTGTATACACTTTCAATGGACTTATCATTTTCGAAATTATTATCAGAAAAGAAACGTTTCTGAAATTCTCGGGCTATAGGATCCTGATCTATTGGTAGTTTCAGAAAGTCTTGTTTCACTTGATCGGCAGCCTCGGCATCTTCTGGAAGGTGAAGATTTAAAGCGGCCCAACTCAAAGCTCGCTGATTCGGATCTTGCAGTTTTGGAATTTCTCGAAGAAGAGATTGTAGACTTTCATTGTCCAACTCGAAGTCCGTAGATAGAAGAACTTCATCAAGATAATTTTGAACGAATTCAGAATGAAGGGCCGAAAAGTTAGTTCTAAGAACTGAACTTGCTTTGTCTTGAAGCAAGCGAATGCTTCGATTGGCAAGCTCTTGAGCGTATTTATCACCACTTGCTTGCAGTCTCGCTAAATATTCATCCGAATGCGAAAGATCTAAAGATTCATAAAAGTTTCGCAATAATCCCATTCCGGGATCTCTGGCTAACTGCAGCCTGGCTTGTTCGCCATGGATTCCTTCGGGATCAAGTAAAAGAGCTCTCTGCAAGAGAGAATGTCTTTCTTCTCTTGAAGGCGAGCGTTCCGCCTGCTCCATCGCAAGTTTGGAATCCTTTGTAAGCTTGTAAGTATCAGGATCGGCTAAATCTAAAAATGGATTTTCTTTTATCTTCTGTGCCACGGCGATCAAGCGTAAGTGGTTAAGCATTCCCGCACCATTCTGGTGATCTAAGGTATTGATGGTTCGAACAGCTGAAAGTCGAAGCATAATTTGAATTTCTTCAGACGTCAGATTGGGAAGTACCGCCTTAAGATCCGCGATCGCTGCGGCGACTTGAGGTGAAGCAAAGCTTGTTCCATAAGATACGGCCTTACCAGATCCATAATCAACGCCAAGATGCATACCTACCGGAGCCAGAATACTTACCTCATCTCCAGACTGCGAATAGTTATCGACAAGACCGTAAGGCGATAGGCTCCCAACATAAATCACTCCAGGAATTCGATTATTCGCGTCCAGAGGATCATCTCCATCATTACCCGTTGAGGCCACAACCGTAATATTAAATTCATCCGACATCATCTGCTCAATGCTTTGGCGAACCCGTGGATCATTTCCCATTGAATAAGAGATATTAATTGTTGTTGGTAGAAGATTTATTTGTTTTAGGGCGCGTAATTTTTGCCTCAGACTCTGAGGGTCTCGAAGCTCGTCATACTTAAACAAGGCCGTCAACTCAACATGGCTACTCGCTTCAAGAGCAACGTTGGCCGTTCCCGTTCCGTGATGTTGATCTGATGAGTCGGCCTGATAAGCGCCTCCAGCCATTCGCGATCCCAATCGTTCGGCCAAGAATCCTCCGTCGGCGACAGCCAATCTTCCTCGAGGAATACTCGAATCAGATCTCAATTGCTCAGAGCCCGTAAGTGAAAAGGCAAAATCGTTGGCGATGTAATTGGGATTATAAAGAAGTGACTCAATGTTTGAAGGGTTAAAGAAGTTAAGCGAACAGATGGGACTTTCTTCAGCCTCGGCAACTGAAGCCAACAAAATCGTTCGAAAGAAATATAAGTTGATTAATAAAAATCTGCTTCGCAAGACGTTTGGCTCCAGGTCTTTAAATGCAAAACCCATGCAAGATCTAAGGCTCTATACACCCCCTATAGGGCGATTCTGGCCTAAGCTATGAATAATTTTGCGGGTTTAGGACTTAAATTATAGTCCATTGATCCAGTCAGCTACGATCTGAGCCCATTGAGTACGCTCATTAATACTTCCAACGTTCTTCATCTGCGCGTTTTCGGCGACACCACCTGCATTGTACTCCGCATACGAGTGACCTGGAGTACCGTGTGCGACGGCCCGATAAATACCAGAACTTTCAGGATCACCTGCGACAACGAGATGCCGAGGGGGGCTTTCTGGTAGACCATCAAAGGTCCCATAGGTAGGCGCATTGAGATACTGAGCCTCAGTTGTAAATAACGGAAAGGCCGTAACGGGCCCACCAAAATCTGTAGGTCGAGACCCCGAATGACAACCTGCACACTCATTGGCGATGAGCTGCTGAAAAGCTGCAAAGCGCAACGCTTGCGGGTCTGGCGCATCGCCAATTAATTCAAATCCTAATTGAATTTTATCCACACCGGGCCCCGAAGGCTGCCCCTCCCCAATGCCCAAACCCATGGAACCAAAAACTGAACCTTCAATAATCAGGCTACCGCTAACAAAATCGGATAGAATCACGCCATCGACGAGTTCGAGTGAGGCCGCTTCGCCCTTTTGTTCGTTGATATAAAGACTAATATTTTTAATATAAATGTCCTGGCTTGAATACAAAAGGATATCCGAAATTAAGTAGGTATCTTCGGTAAAGGCCGAAATTCGAAACTCAATCTTTGATCCGCTCGGAACTTCGCTGGTGATACCGCCAATATCAAAACTCATAATTGGGTAGCCAGTTTCAGGATCGTTTTCGAGGTTTACTGGAACCGTTACGGGATCTGTAACAATACCTTGAAGGCCGCCGCTAACTTCGCCAAGCTGCGTCTTCCAATCTTCGATGGCGGCTAGCAGTAAATTTCCGTCCGTTGCACAGTTATCGCTAAAGCAATTATGACCAAAATAAACTCGTTCAACAATTCTAGAAGATCGAGGATCTGCAAAATTAACTAAAGCTCCATCAACAATAATATCATGTGAGTTTTGTATATCAGTGGGCTGCGCGAAAAACGGCGATTGGAGACTCCCATGACAGCCGGCACAATTTTGTTCAAGCAAGGGAAATAAAGTTTGCGAAAATAATTGAACGGACTCAGACAGCTGAGAATTCTCTTCTCCAGTCGCATTGAGGTTCGGAGCTGGTTCGTCAACAGGTAGATAAACAGAATTTGAACACGCTGTTAAAAGCCCTACCAAAACACCCACAAAAAGATATCTTCTCCCCTCGCCACTCATACCTTGCTCCCCTTAAAGATCAGGTACTTCGCATTATCTCTTCCGGCAAAGGGATCCACACCACTATTAACTTTTTTAATTTCATCTTCTTTTCCGTGCAAAGCTAGCCAATTGTAAGCCATACAAAGTGCGGCTTTGGATGGATCGTTAGACGTATTTAAGTAGTCTATCTTTACGCCTGACTTGGCGAAGGCGCCCACTTGCGTATGAGTCGTACTGATTAACATTTGGGTTGCCGTTCGATTTGGGTCAAAGGTCAAGCATACCGCGCAAGATAAAATGTCCGAATCGCCAGGTCGTTCGGCACGAAAGGCTTGTCCGCCTAAGGGTGTGTTTGATGGGGCAACGGCTTGAGTCTGTAAAACACCATCTTTAACGACTTTTCCCATTCCACCATCGGTCAGCATGATAACAGTCAATTTCTTTTTTAACAGAAAAGCGTAATTGAAAAGTGTGGCAATACGTTGGGCTCCACCAAGTCGCTTCTGGTAAGAAGTCGTTGCGGTTCCATCGTGACTATCATAGCCTCCAAAGGACATGACTCCTACACCGGCAAAATCCTTAAGAACTAAATGAGCGATTGCCGCCTCCGGCGTACTAATCTCACCCGCAAAGGCTTGATTAATAAGGTCTAGATCTGCGCCAGGTAAAGTTGGAAATAAATTCTCTTTATTTGTTTTTCCGGGGGTTGCCGTCGCTTGCTCGTATCCGCAACCCACTAAAACTTTTAGCTGTTCATCGGGAGTTAAGTTATTCAGCTGAGCCACTCGAGCTATGGACATATTTTTCAAGGTGTTTAAAACCTTCTCGGCTCGAGCCTTGTCAACCAACCTGTCGACAAGATCTCCAAGCCCAGCGATGGCCCGCGCTTCCGTGGGGCTCGAAACTTTCGTCGGTGAGGCATAAGGCACGTAAGTGCCAATAGCCAGTTCATGGTGTCCGCCTGAAGCCTTGCCCGTTTGAGTTCCGATATTGTAAGTCAACGAACCATTACGACCTAAAGCAGCAAAAATATGCGCGGCGGACATTTGATTTTGACTCGTGTCTGAGCTGGATTTTAAGGCCATTAAAAAACCTGCCATATGATCCTTAACGCCTGGTAAAGCCGCTGAATTAAATCCATTGATAAAGGCAGAATCAGGATGAACAAGAACGCCTAACGAACTATCTGGGGTAATTTCCGGAATATTATAGTTTTGATCATCGGGAATCCCATAATTCCAATAAGCTTCCTCGCCAGTAATGAAGTCCAACTGTCCACCTTCACCACCGCACGTAAAATCCTCAATCCAAGCCGCTCCACCTGCGGCATGATACTCAATCACAGCTCCAAAGGGGCTTGGACCATTATTGATTAAGCCTTCACATTCTTGGCTTTGAGCATAAAGTTTACGAGATACAAGATCAAAAACGCTCGGGGCAAAAACGAATCCAGCGGCTGCCGCACCAATGAAATTCCGTCGGCTAACTCCCGTCCGACCTCCATGAGTAAGATATTCCAACTTGTCTCGTTCCGATAATTTTTTCTTTATGATCATATATCGTCCTCTCCCCTATTGATCAAAAAAGAATAACAGGGCCTGCGGCCAATGCAGCGGTACATACCGACGCCATTACATATTTAGTTACGTTATTGCTTTGCAGAGTTTCCCCAGATTGTAGGGTGCTCAATAAATAATCGATCATACTTGTCAATTCAGATTCTGCTGATGCTCGATCTGAAAACTGATAAGTGCCCCAAAACTTATTTAGCAAATGATTGATCAGCTCTAGTTTGTTAGCCTGACTGTTCAGAACTTGCGTGGGTGGACCAAGTGGTAAAGGTAGCCCTTCGTCGTTTCGACCCCCAAATATAGTTCCTTCGTAAAAATCTGCGCGTATTTGGTCTGTATCACTAGGCAACCGACAAAATTCGTAGGCAAGATTAAAAATTGCCAAGCGCTGAGAGGCCGTAAACGCCTCAATGGAGTTCGAGTCAGGAAGAGCCGCCTTATTAGAATTATAATAGTTGCGGATACTTTGATTCGCGCCACGAGTGAATCCCGTCACTGACTCAAACGTCTCAACTATTTGAATAAAACTCTTAACTCCCAGCTGTTGCTTGCCGGCATTTATTTCATCTAAATTCTCTTCGTTACTTCCCGTATCGCCACCGTCATCTTCACCATTGGCATTGGTAAGAACGGCATCAAGCTTTCCCGAAACAGAAGTCGAACAAGCCGAAGCCAGAATTAAAAGACAACTACAAATGATCGCGAGCATCTTCATTTATTCATTCCCAAAACAAATAGCTGATATCTTAGATATCAGACCAACAAAATTATATTCCGTATTGGCTCCAAACTCAGAAAGGTCGTCAAAGCCAGACTCAAAATCTCGCGCCATTTGCTTAACTAACAAAGATTCAAAAGGCGTAGGCACTCGCAAACAAACTCTTTCAAAAGCACGATTGGCCATACAGTCACTAAAGGCTTCAGCGTTTGCTAGCACCTCACCCAGCGCGTGGGCTCCCGTACCTTCCGTAAGGCTTTGACCGCCATCGGGTAGTCTCCATCCTAAGGCCACATTCGGCCCCCCGGAAGACCAGAAATTAAACCATGTATTGTTTTTAATTAAATGACCGGCTGGGAACATATTATTTTGTCGCCATTGTTTCTTTTGATTCGTTCCAGCAGAAAAATCTTGCTCGGTAGGTTGGCCGTCTAAGCCATTTTTATTGTATCGCAAAATACCTTCATTAGAGCTTACATCAAAATTGAAGAATGCAAAGGCCCCTGCCATTCCGTCCATTCCTGCGTGACAAGAACGACAATTCGTTTCAAACACACTGTGATCGCCACCAGGAGCGCGATCAATATCCCGTCGTACTCTCACATCAGGCGCCGAGGCATCTTGCAATTGATTCATTTCACTGCAATAGAAAGCACGCATCGAATTGGCCAATCCTCGACGATTCGTTCCGGCTGCAAAGTTAGCTCGTCCCATTTGGCGTGATGTAATCACACCCATAATGTCTTCGTTGTCCACCTTAGACGAGTAGTTGACCGTACTATAAAGTTTCGACTGTGTTCGTGCTTGAAGCCTTTCGGGCCAATTGCTTACTCTCGTTTCCAAATTTCTGTAGTGAATATTGTCATCATATCTAATATCACCGTAAGGTCCATTACCACTAGTGGCGTTTTGAAGCCGAAGCAGAGGTTCAACCTTAGGATTAGCCGCAGGATCGATAACGGATGCGTCCGCGTTTCGATACTGTCTAGGATAATCGCCGAGTTGGTTAAAATTCAATCGACGAACCGTTTTCAACTCACTTCCACCTGACGGAGTATAATTGTTTTTAATAAACTCTTGTCGGTACTCTAATGCGTGAGTCCCCGTACCAGCATCCGTAATATCTCTGGCCGTTCCACTGATAGCATTGTTTAGATTTGAAGCGACTTTAAAGTTATTCACGTCAACTGGAATAATAAAATGATCTGTATCAGCAACAATCGGAGCGGGTAAAGATCCTCCTGAGGCAAAGAACCGGACCTTTTCACCCAATCTCAAGCCATGGCCAGAAATCATAATGCTATCCGTCGCGATACTCACATCGGCCGGATCAAAACTAACTTGAGTAAACTCAGTCATGCCTAAATTACGAAAGACATAATACTCACCAAGTTTATCGTCACCGGTGTAAATTACATCATCATACATTAAACGATTGAAGGCCATGTTATTATAAGCAAGACCTACAATCGTTGCCGTAAAATCTGTAAGCTCTACATCATTGATAAGCTCTTGAGTTCCATACTTGTTAAACATATTAACAAGTGTCGATTTAAAAAATCCTAGAGACTCCCCTCGAATGGCGCGAATGGCAGCAAGGTCTGTCTTGCCCGCCATAATATCGTTTTTCATTGCCTCGAGAAGTGATGATGAGGGTGGGACACCCAGTAATCGCTGCGCCAATCGATTAGCCTGATCCATGGCCGCCTCTTCACTAATCGCTAAGATCGCCGAAGACTGCAGCGAAAACATCATAACCAATAGTAGCCGAGACATCCGCATGGAACAAATAGATGCAAAAACAGCTCCAAGATCTATATACTTGAAAATAAAGCCTTTTCTAACTTACTTAATTGAGAGTTCAGACAATTTTGCCATACTAAAAGTGACAATATTCGCGTTAATGACCTAGTTTACAGAACTTATCCAGGTCAAGATCTTACTGCCAAGATTTTGACGAAAACTCTCGTTGCCACTGCCAGGCATCGGACTCTCGACATCCGAGTAAGTATGTCCCGGTAAGTCCTTCATTACGGCACGATACAAAACAGAATTCTCGGCATCTCCCGGCACGACGAAATATCTTGGACTGTTATCAATCCATGTACCAACTTGATGATTTAAAAAATCCCCAGGTGAATCAAAGTTTATAAAGTCTGGAACAATTCGCTGGGCCCCATTATAAGTATTGTAAATAAAATTCTGTACCTGCGAATGGCAGTTTGAACACGCCGCCTCGAGGTTATCTTTCACATCCAAAAACGAACCAAACTTGCTGCTTAGACAAGGACCTGCCCTATGCCCACGTTACAAACTATCCGGCGTCGCAATGGACTCAAACTGAACAGAAATTTCGTCCACACTCGGGCCTCCAGTACCTTGAGGTAAATTAAATCCAACAGATGCAAACTGACTCCCATCCGAAAGACTCGAGAGTACATTCGCCGGAACAATGGTATCAACCTGCTTAAAGACTCCACCGACTTGAGAATCGGCGGCATTGATTAAGATACTCACAGAGTTCACAGCCAAGGCTTGAGAACTGTGCATCTTGAGATCTTTGATTCTGTAGGAATCTAAACTAAAACGCTCAATCTTTAATTGTAAAATGGCATCAGATGGAACGGAATCATCAATACCGCTTAAAGAAAACTCAAGCATCTCGCTCGCTCCCATATTTACTAAACTGGCAGGTACAACAAGGTTGCCTGTGACATATTTATCATTCTCCACAAGTTCGACACTTAAAGCCTCAGCCCAAGATTGTATGGCTGTTAAAATATCTTCTGCATCATCTGAACAATTGCCACTCCAACAGTTATGAAAATTTAGGACCTTAAGATAGAGCCTTGAAGTGGAAGGCTTATCCAAAGTAACAAGTTCATTACTTAGGCTAATGGAATGTGCCGCAACAAGATCATCTTTAGCAAAAAAAGGAGCCTGAACCGTCGAGTGACAACTTTGACAATGCTCAGAAACAATTGGAAACAGCGTCAACTGATAAGCAAGCTCGGAGGCCGTTAGATTCGTAGGTGGTGGCGGCTTCTTTGCATCCTTTCCGTCGGAATTCGCCTGAATACTGGTTCCCGTATAGGCACTGTTTCCACAGCTCGCAAGCAAGCAACTACTCGAAGCAATCAAAATAAATGCCCACTTAGACATCCCAGGCCTTTTTTAAAATTTGGTATTCTGGCGCATCATCGAGAAAATTATTAGACCCCAGAACTAGATTTATTTTCGGCCCTAAACCTTGAAGCAAAAGATATTGATATAAAATAGCCTGAGCCACCTTCCCCGGGGCATTGGCGGTCTGCAAATAATTGAGAACGACACCTTTCGTCGAAAATGCCCCAATTTGACGCCCTGAGTTTTGGACCAGATCGCCACGAGCCTTTCCTGGAACATATGCTAAAAACCACTGACAGCCCACGATGTTACTATCTCCAGGTCGACTCGCTGTTCCAAGACCGCCCGGTTGATAACCTAATGTATTAACCGTTCCGCTCGGATCGGTATTGTCGATTTGCAGGACGCCACTCACTCGTTTGACACCCATATAACCATCCGTAATCCCCGCGATGAACAAAGGCATTCCCTTGGAAGCAAAATACTTAATGGTGAGTCCAGCAGCAAAACCGGCCCGATAACGAATGGCATTTGGCTCTTTGGAATTACCGTTATGATTGTCAAATCCCCCGACGGAAACACAGCCTGCCCCGACATAGCCTTTGGATAATAAATAGGAAATTGGTGCGAGAGCTTTGGTATGAACACTGTCGTTAAAGTCCGCACCAAAACTATCCAGCAACTCAGCCTCATCTGCCTTAAAGAGATCTTCGGGTGGTACTGAAAACGGCAAATCCTTTGCCCTTAAATAGCCACACTTATGAAGAGCCTCGATTTGATCGGGAATATTCATATTTTTAAAGTTCAAAAGCTGAGAAGAGTTCAACTCTCCAATAGCTTTCAAAACTCTTTCGGCAATGGGCTCACCAAATGTCGTCATTAAATCTATATATCCCGTAAGCTTAGCCGCTTCCGTGGCGCTTGAGACTCGGGAAGGTCTCGACAAGGCCGAATAACCTCCGATGGGATCAGGAGCCAAGGTATTATTTCCCCCGCTTGCGTTCAGAGTACTCCCGACCGAAGGTACGACTGTACCGTAGCGATCTACAAGTGGAATATATTGTAGCATCCCAAGAGGATTGGCCTGAGTATCCGAATCCGTCGCCGAGGCCACGATCCCTCCGTCGACTGAATTCCAGTATTGTGACGGTAAGGCGCTTTTAAGTCCCATCAAAAATGGACTATTGGCGTGAAAAGCTACTCCAAAGCTTGTATCGGGAGTTACATTTGAGGGATGAAGATCAGACGGATATCCAAAATTTTCATAATCAGTTGAATCGCCCGATGCTGTCAAAAAGTCTAACTGCCCACCTTGACCTCCACAAATGAAATCACCTCCGAAGGCCGCTCCGCCAGCATGATCCAATTGAAGAAATGGAATCATCGGACTAGGATTAGTTGGGTAAGTCGGACAATTAAGCCCTTGGCCATACAAAAGGCGGCCCGACAGTATAGATTCGATTGACGGCGCTATAACAGCCCCGAGACTTGCCATTAAACCTCTTGCCAAAAAATCTCGCCGACTTAAGGGGGCAGCATGATTCTCGTGACGATATTCAGATTTTAAATATTTTTTCCAATTCTTCATGTCAATCTCTACTGATACATCATAGGTCCACTTGATAATAAAATTGCACACAATGCTTGCATAAGCTGACGGGTACCTCCGGAATTATTTTGGACGAGTGGAATAAGGTCGTCAGTCGCCATCAAAAGCTCTGATTTGGCTTCTGAGTAAAGTGACGATTCCTGAGGAACAAAGTACCAAATTTTTTCTAACATCGTCTCAACTAAAGCTTCCCGTTGCTCTGAGGTACTCAAAAAAACGGAAGGCTTATGATCGCTATCAGTATCAACAATCGCATAGGGTGTGCCGGCAAAGAAATTGGGCTGTGCTGGATAATTCCCGGCGCTATTATCAATTAAAGATGTGCAAAATTTGGTCGCAAGATTGCCTAACATAATTACGTGAATGGGTAGGAAATTGGAGGCATTGGCATCAACAGGATATCTTGTTTTCCTTACATTGAAAAAATTAATGATATTGGCATGATCACTACTTATTTTGGGTAGCCCGGTAACTTCCCACATTCCAGTATAAACTTGCTCAAAATTCTTTATGGCTAATCCTGTCGTGCCCGCATCTGCTTCCAGGTCCGTGCCGCCATCGTCCGAGCCTGATCCTGTGTCCAATCCATCTTGCCCCGTAGTGCCCCCGTCATCATCTCCGTTTCCAAGTATTTTCTTATAACCGCTATAGGTCGTATTCTGGCATCCGGACAAATAACACATCAAACTCAATCCCAAAAATAAACTGAAGATGTGCGAAAAATTAAAATTTAAAATGTACTTCAGCTTTCTCATATCAATCTTCCGAAGAGAAACACATACCCGCCGAGGCAGCAAACAGTGCTCGCATATTATACTTTCCATTGGCATTATAGCTGGCGTATTGAGGCATCCCCTCTTCGAAATCTCGAGCCAAACTTGAAAGATGTTTGCCCTCCTTTGGCGTCGCAGCTCGGTTGCAGACTTGTTTAAAAACACGATTAGCCATACAATCTCCAAAGGCTTTTGTGGCGCTGAGCGCCCGTCCCAAACTCTTGGCCCCGATACCAGTTTCAAATGATTGTCCATTATCGGGAGTTCGAAAACCAAGAACACCAGCATGTTCTCCCTGAGGTAGCAAATTCGTCCAAGAATTGTCTTTCGGTTTCCAGCCATCCGGGTAAACATCCGCTAACCTAAAGAGTTTATAGTTTGGATCGGTAAGAGCATCACGATTGTAGCGCATAAAGCCATCTTCATAATTAAAATAAACAAAGGCGCCCACATTTCCATCCATATGAGAGTGGCATCCCACACACTGAGACAAATATTGCTGATTGAGCCCACCTGGAGCACGATCAATATCTTGTCGTACGAATTGATCCGGAAGAGATGTGTCATGAAGCTTCTGCTTAAGATCCAGACACAAAAACGAAGATGACATTGTTGGATAGACTCGACGATTGGTTCCGGCAGAAAAATATTCCTTGGCCGATTGCCGTAGCGTATAGATCCCTGCCGTATCTTCCGGCTTTAAACGTTCTGAAAAGTTACCTGTGTAATTTTCGTTTCCAAATAACTTTTGGGATAACTGAGAGTAAGTGCGCTTAGTTAAAAGTTCCGGCCAATTTTCAATTTTTGACAGGTCTCCGAAGTGAGAATTCGCTTCGTCAGAGGTGTACAACCATCGAATAGTAACATTTCCAGTAGGGTTTCCGTTTACATCAAAATTATTAAATGAACGATAGAGGGGTCGAACTTTGCCGGCTGGAGGCGTGCTATTACCTTCTGAACCTCCTTGTTCCGTATTTGGATCCGCCATGATTGAATAGTCATCCTTATAATTCACATCTATGAGCTTACCCATGTCGGTAATAATATTGTAATCCATTGAATAGGCCTCTGGTGCAATATAAATAAAATCACCCCAGAACACTTCATCAAAACGTTCATTGTTTCGAACCAATCCAACGATTCCAGCCGTAAAGTCATTAAGGGGTTCGAAGTTAGATTTCTCTCGATTTGAATCCACCTCAAACATTGTCTTTAAGGTTTCTCGATAGAAATTAAGATCGTTAAGCGCAATGAAGGCTGCCTCATCGGGGCGACCTTCCACTAATTTGGATTTCATTGAATTTAAAACGCTAGAAGATGGCATCGTACCAGCGATCCGTTGGTAGAGTTGTAGGGCTATCAATTGAAGATCGGAATCTGCAGCTTCCTCAGCGCCAAGCGGTGTCGCCATCAAAACAAACGCTAAAACGCCTAAAAATTTCAAATTTTTCAACCTCATACCGCGGGTCAAAATAATGCAAGGCTCTTGCCACAACTCCACCCAAAAAATTGCCGATATTCAGGCATTAAAAGCCCTTAAACTGCTCCCCCATACGTCCGAACCAGCTGTAAATCGAAGCAATATGAAGAAGGATTCGCGCTTATCGGCAATACTTGCATATACAGATCTAGTGATCTTCCACCTCAAATTGGATACATTTATGATTCGAAATGCCTCTTTTAACACCCATCCTACAAGATCTTCTCGTCATTTTTTCATCCTCGATAATTGTCGTCGTTGTCTTTCATTTTCTAAGGCAACCAGCTCTTGCGGGTTTTCTAATTTGTGGTGCGCTGATCGGTCCATATGGATTCGGGTGGGTTCACAATCTAGATCAGGTTAGTCATTTGGCGGAAATTGGCGTGATCCTTTTGCTTTTTTCCCTGGGCGTAGAATTTTCGCTTAAGAGTATTAGAAAAATGAGTCGAGCTTTTTTTGGATTAGGAGCCCTCCAATGCATTCTCACCACCCTGCTTGTAACGCTTATCGGAAAGTTATTCGGTTTTGATTGGCGTACGACATTCGTATGGGGGTCCATTGTAAGTATAAGCTCCACTGCCGTTGTCCTCAAGGTACTGCATCAACGCCGAGAGTCGCTAACACCTCACGGCCAAACCAGCATTGCTATTTTACTTTTTCAGGATCTTTGGATTATTCCCCTAATGGTTTTGCTGCCAATCATCGGGGCCGAATCCGACACCACAGTTTTCTCTACCGCTGACTTTGAAGATTTTATTTTAAAAGCCTCGTTATTTATCGCCTTTGTATGGTTCGGCGCCAAAATTCTTATTCCTAAAACTCTAAAACTTGTGGCCAAAACACGAAACCGAGAGGCGTTCCTAATGGTCGTTATCATCTTGAGTGCGGGCATGGCATTCGTTAGCGCCCAGCTGGGACTTTCATTAGCTCTAGGGGCCTTCATCGCTGGAGTTATGATTTCCGAATCTGAATATGGCCACCAAGCGGTTGCCGATATCGTTCCCTTTAGAGATATTTTCATGGCCCTGTTCTTTGTGTCGGCTGGAATGCTTCTTGATTACCGGATCTTTACTGAACATCTTGGATTGATTATTGCGGTTACCCTGGGCGTTTTCATTCTAAAATTCACGGTTACCTCGACTTTGGCCAGCGCGCTTGGATTTGCGAGTCGACTCTCGGCTTTGGTCGCCATTATTCTTTCTCAGATAGGAGAATTTTCGTTTCTTCTTGCCAGTGAAGCTCGTCGCTACGATTTGATTACCTATGAACATTCCCAAATTTTTCTTGCGGCGACCGTCCTCTTAATGGCTTTGACACCCGTCTTTGTGAGCTTTGGACCCCAGTTTGCTGCGACTCTTGGTCGCTACGACATCCTCGGAAAGAAAATTGCCAAAAGTATTGGATCTTCAGCTTCTCAGCTTGTCGAAGCCACCGCGCTTCCACTCTCGCAACATGTTGTGATTATCGGCTACGGTCATAATGGTGAGACCCTTGCAAATATTCTAACAAAGACGGCTATACCTTTTATTATCGTCGAGATGAACTACGATCTCTATCAAAAGGGCGTAAAGGCAAAGATGCCCATTCGCTTTGGCGATGCCTCTCAAGTGGAAGTTCTTGAGCACACTAATATGGAGTCTGCTCGCCTGGTTGTTTTGGCAATTAACGACAGTCGGGCGATTCGCCAAATTGCTGAGCAAATCAAACGTGACTACCCCGAGATTTATATTTTAGCGCGTTGTCATTATATTCAAGAGGCTGAGGCCATCGAGGATCTTAAACTCTCGGATTTGATTATTGGCGAATACGAAATGAGCTTTGAGTTATTTGCGAGAGTCCTTCGTCAATTTGGCTACCCCATTTCTTCGATTGAAGAACATATTCATGACCTTCAGAATGAAAGCTATCGAAGTTTACGAACGGGATTGAAAACTTAGAAAAATTTCGGGATGAGAGGATTTGAACCTCCGACCCCACGCACCCCAAGCGTGTGCTCTACCAGGCTGAGCCACATCCCGATCTGGGGTCAGGGCGGTTAAGTGCCAGGTAAGGCGAAGGCTTACCTGGCACTTAACCGCCCTGACCCCACTGGAATCTAGAAGAGCTTGCAGGATAAAATCAAGCTGGAAGGCTCTAAGTCTGACGCGCTTCAAGCTGCCTACGGAGCTTTCGAATCTCCAATTGAAGCTCTGTAAGCCTTCGGGCGCGCGGAGGGGATTTTGATGAAATTGATTTAGAGCCCGGGTGGGCCCGCCGTTTGGAAGCCATTCCTAGCTCCTAGGAACCAGTATGAGATTTTTGCTCTGGATGTCTTCGCTCCGGAAGATCCTTGTTCAGCATGGCCTTTAAAACCTGAGACGGCTTGAAGGTCAAAACACTTCGCGCGGTGATCATCATTTCTTCACCCGACTGAGGATTTCGACCAACGCGAGCCTTTTTGCGACGAACCACAAAGTTTCCAAATCCAGAAATTTTTACTTTATCGCTCTTCGTAAGATTTTCTTTGATAGCATCAAAAACAAACTCAACAACATCAGTTGCTTCTCTCTTACTGAGACCGATTTTTTCAAATACTCTTTCTACTAGATCTGCTTTCGTAAGAGTCATTTTATTTTCTTCTTTACCTGGGCCTTTTGCTTCCATTATTTCCTCCATCCCCCTCAACCTTGTGAAACCAAGCCACTGGATCCCTTAAGGATTGCTTATCATTATCCATTAATTTTACTGTTGAGAGAGTCTCTGCGGCAAGGCACCGAAACTTAAAAAGAGCAGTTCTTTCAGTGCTTTAACGCAATGCGATTCGATATTCTGACAACTCGGCCTGGATCTTTGTTAAAAGCCTTTCCTGAAGCTTCATCACCTCTTCCATTGATAAAGAAGTCTCCGAAGACCGATACCGCAATGCAAAAGTCACAGCCCGCTTGGACTCCTTTAGCAAGGCTTCGGATTCAAAAACATCATAAACCCGAAAGTTCTCTAGTTCTTTTGGCTTACACTTCTCCAAGCTTTCCGAAAGTCGGCCCACCGAAAGTTTCTGATCCACCAGCAAGGATAAATCCAAATCTATCGGCGGCAATTGTTCCGCGCGCGCATACCTAAGATCCGCCAAGCCAACTCGTAAAGACCATTCGCCAATAAATAGTCGTCCATTTAGGTCGAACTCCTTTAGCACCCCGGGATGAGCTTCCCCAGCAATACCGAAATCAAAGCTCACTTTTCGACGGGGATGAAAAATGTTCGAAGCCTCGTAGGCCTCAATCCAAGACACAGGCTCTCTCAACAACTGAAAGCCTTCAAATATATCCGCCATCTGACCTTTAAAAATAAAAAAGGGATCAATCTTCGGATGCCAGAGTTTTTTTGTATCGCTGGTCCGCCAAAAAAAGGCACAAGCTACACGCCATTCTTCGCAAAGCGGACTACCCCGATAGTCGGATAATCCATCCTTAGGCGCAGAAAAAACCGGTCCAAATTCAACCAAACGAATATTATCCTCCCAGCGCTCCGCATTGTATTTTACAGATTGGATTAGATGCGGCAAAAGCATCGGGCGCATCCTGGATTTTTCGGAATGAATCGGATTTGCGATTTCAGGAGCCGAGCTTGGGTCAACCCCCAGCAACTCAAGAGATTTCGAATCCACGAAGCTCCAATTCAAAATCTCTGTGTAGGAGCGCGATACAAATCGATCTAATAGCAAATCGGCTGCTTTGGTTTGAGCCTGAAGATCATCAATTAAAACTACCGACTCAGAGGATAGGAGGGGCTTTACCTCCAGTCGATCGTAACCAACTAGGCGCGCCACATCTTCCATCACATCTTCTAATAACTCGGCATCACTTCGATAGGCTGGAAAAACAATTTTGGGACTGCCCCCACGAACATCGAGCTCATAATCTAACATTCGCAATCGATCAAATATTTCATCATCAGACCATTCTAACTTTCCTAGTTTCGCCTCCACTCGTTTTCGATTCCATAGGCAGTGGGGACGATTCAGCTGTCGGGAAACCACCTTTGTTCCCTCAGCTCCTTCAAAGCCAGACAACTCTTGTAACAACCCGAGGACTCTCTCAATGACTTCATCTAACTTCCATGGCATGACACCTCGTTCAAATCGCAGACTCGATTCAGATTTTATTTTATGGCGCTGCACGCTTGCTCGAATGAGTTTTGGATTAAAGGAGGCAACTTCTATTAGAATGTTTTTGGTCTCATCTGTTACCGAAGACGCCTTGCCACCCATTATGCCCGCCAAACTAAGGGCACCCGACTTATCGGCAATCACTAAATCCTCGGAATGAAGATCAATAGATTTTCCATCCAATAATTCCAAAGTCTCGCCTTCACGAGCTCGACGGACGTAAATCGACTGAGGATCCATTTTGTCGGCATCAAAAAAGTGAATGGGGTGTCCCATTTCGAACAGTACAATATTGGTAATATCTACCAGATTGTTGATACTTCTAGATCCACAGGCCTGTAGAAAACTTTTCCAGTTCTCAGGCGTTGCCTTGATGTGAACCGACTTAACCAAACAACCGGCCAAGCCATAAGCATCTTCAAAATTTTCAATAGAAGGGTTGGCCCAACTCGATGGATTTTTCCACCGCACGGAAAATGGGGCCTTAAGTTTCAAGCCCAATTTCGCCCCTACTTCACGAGCCAAAGCTCGCACACAAAGAGCGTCGCCCCTGTTAGGCGTGACATCCACTTCAATTATTTCGTCACGCCAACCCATCACATCAACGACTGGTTTTCCTAAAGACTCCTTTTCGATAGTCTTTAAATAAGCTTCCGGTAAAATTAATATTCCATCGCTTTCATCAGAAAGTCCCAACTCTTTCTCCGAACAGCACATCCCAAACGACTCTTCGCCACGAATTTTAGCCCTTTTTAGTGTCATGCCTTCACCGTCAACACCCGGTATCGTTGAACCAACAGGCGCTACGCCGACATAGTCGCCCGCTTTCATATTGCTCGCCCCGCAAACGATCGAGAGAAGTTCTCGTCCGATATCAACCTTTAGCAATGAAAGCCGATCCGCTTGAGGGTGCTGATTTTTTTCGACTATCTTGCCGACTAGCACCTGAGTTATATCCGCTCCAAGGCTTTTGATCCCATCATTTGGAAACCCAAGGTCAGCAAGGGTTTCCGCCAGCTGAACGGCCGTCCCAGAAAAATCCAAAAATCTTTTCGTGGCTCGGAAACTTAGCTTCATCGGCTAGGACTCCCCAGCGAAGTCGCTCTCAAAAAGCTTAGACGATTTTCAAAAAACGATCGGAGATCGGGCACTCGCAATTTAAGCATGGCCAAGCGTTCAATTCCCATTCCAAAAGCCCAGCCCCCGACGGCCTCGGGATCCCAACCACAAGCTTTAAATACCTCTGGATGAACCAGTCCCGCGCCAGCCACTTCCAACCAGCCGCTCGATTTACAAACACGACAACCTTTGCCATCACAAAAAACGCAAGAAATATCAACTTCAGCACTTGGTTCAGTAAATGGAAAATAACTTGGCCGAAATCGAACCTTTGTGGATTGTGAAAAGAACTGCCTAAAGAAATAATCTAGATGAGCTTTTAAATCTCCCATTCCAGAAGTTTTATCAACGACAAGGCCTTCGATTTGATGAAACATTGGCGAATGAGTCGCATCATCATCAACACGATAGACACGTCCCGGCGCAAACATACGAATAGGTAATGGAAATTCTTTTTTTGCTAAGTCCAACAAGACCCGCACTTGAACGGGAGAGGTATGCGTGCGAAGCACCAAGGATTCAGCTTGAGCATTTTTTACAAAAAAAGTTGCCTGCATGTCCCGCGCAGCATGGCCCGGTTTAAAGTTCAAGCGATCAAAACAATAATCTTCATACTCAACCTCAGGACCATATACGGATTTTAAACCAGCTCGCTCCAAAATCTGGCAAGCTTCACGCATAATCTGACGAACAGGATGCGGTCTACCAAAAGCATTGGTCAATCCGGGGAGACTTGAATCTAGCTCATCATTTTCAAGCTTTTTGTTAAGCTCGTCTTTTTCAAGCTCCAATTTTTTTCTAGAAATTCCAGTCTCGAGATTGATCTTTACTTTATTACCCGTCGCTCCAATTTTTTTTCGATCTTCAGGCGTAGCATCTCTCAGAATAGATAAGAGCGCCGAGACCTTTCCCTTTTTCCCAAGAAATTCAACTCTTAACTGTTCCACTTCGTCGGAAGACTTTGCGGAATGAATCTTTTCTTTAGCCAACGCGAGCATCGACTCAAGATCTTTACAAACATTATCGGAATCAGGGGCTTTAGAACTCACTCTTTGAATTTATCGATCAATGATAAGGAATTAAAGCTCCGAGTAGGTCGAAAAATCGCTCTTTAAGCGATTTGAATTCCAGCAGCCTTCAGAACTGCGTTAAAGTTTTGGGGATCGGTTGCTGCTAAATCAGCTAACATTTTTCGATTGATCGAAATATTAGCCTTGTTCAAGGCTCCGATCACCTGACTATAGGAAAGCCCCCTTGCACGAGATGCTGCCGTTAAGCGAGTCACCCAAGTTTGACGCATATTTCGCTTGAGTTGCTTCCGATGGCGATAGTTGAAGTTCATCGCACGATCCAAAGCCTCTTGCGCCACCTTGTTGGCGTTACGCTTTCGCCCCGTCATACCTTCGGTAAGCTTGAGGACTTTTCTTCGTCTATTTTTTGCTTTTGGACCGCTCTTTACTCTCATTATTTAGTATCCCAAAAATCAGAAATTATAAGGCATCATCGCACGTACAGCAGGCAACTCAGTTTCTCGAACATAGCCCTTCTTACGATAGCGTCTTTTTACTTTTCGAGGGTGAGTTGTCAAGATATGCGATAAATGGTTCTTTTTTCGCTTAACTTTCCCTTTAGCGGTCACCCGGAATCTTTTGGTTGCCCCGCTTTTGGTCTTGACCTTTATCTTTGCCATCCTAGACCTCTATCTGCTCTTGGCGGTTAAAATCAATCCGAAAACATAAAGATTTCAACCGCCTCGGCGCCTTCCATTCACTTCGAATCTTCAGCCTTCGAAGCTGGCGCAGAGGTAGTTTTTGGCTTCCCCAGAGCTGGAGCAAAAACCGAAGCTAAAACCCGGCCCTCCATCTTCGGTTCCACTTCGGTTACCCCATGTTCTTTTAGATATTCTTTAATTTTCTCCAGCTGTTGCATCCCGACTTCAGGATGAGCCATTTGACGACCTCTGAATCGAATACTGAACTTTACTCGATGTCCTTCTTCTAAAAACCGAATGGCGTTTCGAACTTTAAAGTCGATATCGTGCTGCTGGGTCACGGGTGAAAGCGTAATTTCTTTAATAATATTACCAACTTGCTTCTTCTGACCCTGGGATTTCTTCTTGAGTTCGTATTTATACTTTCCAAAATCCATTATTTTGCAAACAGGCGGATTGGCATTGGGCGAGATTTCGACCAAATCCAAACCACGTTTTTCCGCCTCAAAATAGGCATCTTTGGAGTTCATCACCCCAAGCATCGTTCCATCTTCTAATACGACCCGAACCTTAGGGGCCCGGACACGAGAATTTACCCGAGGACCGTCCTCGGAAGGTTTTCTCCGTTGAATAAGTCACCTCCATGAATCATGATTTGTTTGAAAAATTAGTGGGCAAGAATTTAAAGCTTCGAAAAAGCACTGAGACCATCATTCATATCTAAGTTTTTAAAAAATGAATAGCAGAAAGGCTCTGATTAGGGGCGGATCGCACTTTCGGGTGGCCATTTATAGCAGCTTCTGCACCGAGCCTCGTAAGCATCCATGGCGCCCAGAAGTAATTGCTCCTCACTATTAACAAGCCTTTGATTCATATGAGCGGGTCGACCACACTGGGTACAAATTGCCAATTGTTTCGTGACATATTCCGCAATGGCCATCAGCTCCGGAATAGGGTGAAAGGGCCGACCTCGGTAGTCTTGGTCCAGCCCCGCAACAATGACCCTTATTCCTTTGTCGGCGAGCCGCCCACAAACTTCGGGCAGATCTTTCTCAAAAAACTGGGCTTCATCGATCCCGACAACTTGGTGATCCTCGACAATATTATATAAGTCTTGAATCCTCTTGAGCGGAATAGAGGGAAATCGCTCTTGATTGTGAGATACTACATGATCCGTTGAATATCGCGTATCCAAAGCAGGCTTGACCAGTAGACAGGACTGTTTAGCAATCTGGGCTCTCCTCATCCTCCTAATCAATTCTTCGGTCTTCCCAGAAAACATACTCCCCGTTATGACTTCGATCCATCCCGTAGAACTGGTTCGAGCTCGAGAACCGATTTGGCTTCGTATCTCCGCATGCATTTCTGGACTCAAATGAACACCTCCTATTCCATTAAATTTTTAATCATTCATTTATAAACGAACTCAAGACAAATCAGGATTTCTCCTACAGAATTTTTTAAAACTTGTGAGATGTCTCTCGCTTTCGGCATAATCAAGATGCTTTGAAACATTTTCTATTTTCTTTAGTTGCGCAATTCGTTATTGGCCTGTCGGCCGCAGAGGCTCAAAGCGAGGAAGTCTTGCCGGATCAGTCTAAAGCACTCGAGGCGCTTCACCCGGATTCAAACTTTGGAAAAACTCTTCATATTCAACCTTCGGATGACAGTAGTGCCCTTCGCGATGTTCAGGCGACGGATAGAATTGATATTCTTCGCTCGGAGGGCGAATGGTACGAAGTTGACCTTAGAACTCAAGAAGGGATCGAGTTTAGAGGCTGGCTTAGAGGCGGATTGCCTACTCAACGTCAAGCGCCACAACTCCCTCCAGCGACTCCGAAGCAAGCGAAGAAAGAACTAAAACCCCTTCAATCGAAAACAATCAACTGGTTTTGGTCAGGAATGGATGGCGATCACGGCAGCATTTCCTTCGTGGCTGGCTTTCAGCAATTGAAGTATTTTCTGACGGGTTTGCAAGATATAAACTCGGTTTCCACACGTGTAACGGCGCCTGGTTATGATTTCGCGGGTGTCGACCTCGGAATGTTGGCGAGGTTCAATGTCATGGAAGCTCCGATCCTAAATCGAAAACTTCGATGGTATTTTGATTTGCGTTATAATTACGGCTTTTTGAGTGTTACGTTTGGAAATAATTCATTAGGGACCGGACAGTCCGTTCCGCCGGAACTTGAGGGTACGGCCTATCGAATTACGACTCACAACCTCAAAGCCTTAACAGGTACCTCTTGGCAGTTTGCAACTTGGAGTGGAGGTGATCTATCCGGACATATCTGTGCTGGGATTTTTTATCTCGAATCGGCTCCCGACTTGAGAAGAACGGACTCAAGTCAAATTGTCTTTACTCAGATCAGCCTGTCGAGCTTCCTCCAAAGAACTGGGCTAGAGATTAAATTTATGGATCGAATGGCACTTGGAGCCGGTCTTGGACTCATTCTCCTCCCCAGTTTTTCGGAAGATCCAAAATCAGCCGGGGCCGCTAGCTTCGAAAGCACGGGACTGCCCTATCTAATCGACGGAAATTTTCAATTCTGGCTCTCCAAAACTTGGTCTGTACTACTAATGGGCGAGCTTCTTCAGACAAAAGCCAAACAATCGGGGACAAGCTCTCGCCTTGGAAGCGACTACGAAGATTTGATAGCAGAACTGTCTTATTACAAGTTCTTAGCAGGCATCGGCTTTCACTTTTAGGAGGCCGACAAATCTTGTCGCTTTTATGAATTTCACCCTGGCATTATCGCCGCACACTTGACTGTTCAGAGAGAAAAAAGCGAATGAAAATAGGCTGGTCATCGCCTGGCACAGGGGTTGCAGAACTACTTTGTAACAAACGCACCAAATAAAAAAGAATCTCTGCACACAACCCTTCGCAGCCTTTAAAAAGATCCCAAGCTAAAACTTGGGATCTTTTTTTTGCTTTTTTCATCGAGCTTTAGCCCTAGCCCACGTAGAATCGTAAATAGAATGCTGAAGGTTCTCGTTGTCGAAGACGATAAATATCTTAATAAATTGCTTTCCGACCATCTACTAAATATGGAGATGGAAATTGTTAGTTCGCTCGACGGCCAGGATGCGTGGAACAAGCTTCAAGAGGCTCAAGCCGTGGGCAAAGGCTTTCAACTTATCGTTCTGGATATGCTCTTACCTAGACTTATGGGAGCCGAACTTCTCACAAAAATAAATAATCAAAGTGAATTTGATGGCCTGCGTCGAATTGCCATTTCTGGAGTTTATAAATCTGAAGATGATATTAACCAGATCAAAATGCTTCATAGAGTCGAGGCTTACCTTACAAAGCCCTTTGATCTGGAACATTTGAGCTCAACTATATTGCAAAAGGAAATTGATACTTCGCCGAATCAATCCTTCAAAAATGGCTACTTGAATGAGTTTAATATTGAGCGCGTCTTCTATCGAATATACTCCCAAGGACTAACAGGTTGCCTAAGGCTTATTTATGAGGAGCAGCATCGCAGAGTATTCTTTCTAAACGGACATCCCATTTCGGCGGATTCAAGTTCAGTTGGCGAGAATTTTGGTGAGTCCCTGGTTAAACTCGCTTTTATCACGAAGGAGAAACGTGAAGAAGCTTCACGAGAAATGGTGAAGGCCGGGTTACATTTTGGAGAGATGCTGGTCCGAATGAAAGCTATTTCAAAGGATGATCTATTCCGCGCCTTGCGCAAACATACTTATCAATTGCTTGTTAATGTGTTTTTGACTCGGCAAGGTCGCTTTGAATTCGAAAATCTTCATGAGATTCCAGCCCACCTACCACGAATTGAATTTAATCCCTTCCTATTGATGCTTTCGGCACAGGAAAAATTAATTTCGGTGGAAGCCTTGGCATCTCTTGCAAACATTCACATGGATGCCTTCCCCGTAAGGCAATCCCGCTATTTGCAACTTTTGCCACTCTTACGATTGGAAACTCCAGCTCTTGAGGCCCTTAAAGGTTTCCATTCCAAGACTAGTCTTCGTAGCCTGCTAAAGGGATTAGCCTCAAATCAAAGAATGGCGATTTTGCGAGTACTTTACTTGTTTGAAGATATCTCTCTCGTTGGCTGGTCCTCTGAACCCACTAAAGAGAAGGAAGCTGTCGCGTCCAACGAAGTAGATTTTAGCGAGATATTCGAGGAAGGGAAACAAGCCGGCTTAAAGGCAAGCGAGGATCAAATTTTTTCTCGTTATATGGACACCCTAAATCAGGATTTTTTTCAGATATTAAACGTTGAAGCAGAGGCTTCGAACAAAGAAATCGACGCCGCCTATCGCGAAGCAAGAGCACGCTTTCATCCAGATAGCTTCGAGGGGGGGGGTTCGGGGCAATCTCGTCGGATCCTCGATGATATTTTAGAACGATTAGATCGAGCCTACACGACGCTTAGTGAACCTAGCAGCCGCAAGGAATATGCTCAAACCTTAAAACGATTGTCCGCGGACTCTGCGGCCGATTCCAAACGCTACCTCCAAGCTCAAGACTTCTTCCGGGAAGCTGTGAAATTGCTTTCCGCAGAAAAATTTGCCGAAGCCAAGCAAGGATTTGAGAAGGCTTTTCTCACTTGGCGGGCCGGCATTGAATATCGTTTATACGCCGAATATTGCCAGCTTCGAATAAAACTTGGCGAAAATAGCCCTCAATTTGATATCCAAAAGAACCTTCATAAATATAAAGAAATGGCCTCGAACTATCGCCAGTCAGAAGTTGGTTTTTTACTCGCCGGGCATTTATATCGAGTAGCTGAGAATTATGAAGAAGCTCGTAGTTGCTATACGAAAGCCTTGGAACTTAATTCGCAGTCTGCAGATGTTCAGAACGCCTTGACAAGTTTAGCAAGAGAATCGGGTTCAAAAATCGAATGGAGGAAAAAGTTTTCGGTTGCCAAACCCTATCTAAAGAAAGCGGCGGTATACATTGTACTGCTGGGATCTACCATTGGGCTGATAAGCCAAAAAAACCAGTTTATGAAACCAGACCTCACGGTCCGAGAAATTGACGCCAAAGACTATCAATCGATTCTACCGATTTTGAACATAAGGAAAAAAGAGGATATGGCGAAACTTGAGCTGGAGGGAGATGCTCTCAAGGACATCCCAGATCCTGTCTTTAGATCGAAATGTTTGCAGATTTTAGCCCAAATTGAATCTTCTGGGGTAAACAGGTTATACTTTATAGAGAGAGGAAAGGGGCTCAAGGGCTTCTGTAGTCATGAACAAAGTAAGAGATATTAGAGAATTTGGATTTACTTTGATTGAACTAATGATCGTTGTCGCAATTATTTCTGTATTGTTTTCGACTGCCTTCCAGTTTTACGAAGGTTACGTTCTTAGATCAAAAACCCAGGAGGTCTATTTGTTGTTACCAAAAATTGTAGACGGCGAGGTTTTGCAATACCAGACCGTTGGGAACTTTATTGAGCTAAGCCCAGTGAATATTCCGCCATCGATCAACAAAGTTACTGGCGATTTTTCTGCGGATGTCTGGAAGCAAGTCCGTTTTAGTCCGGCCTCCCAAATATATTTTGGATATCAAGGTTATACGAGTGGGGCCGACTTTGTCTGCGAAGCGCAAGGTGATTTAAATGGCGATGGTGACGTTTCAATCTTCTCTGTTACACTTACGCCCACGGGGGCCGTTACTCTAAACAGAGGTGGTCTCGTCTACTTCGACGAGCTCGAATAGCTCATTATTTTTCCTTCAGTTCCATCATTTTTTGAAGCGCAGTATTCTCGCGACGCAAGCGTTTTGCCTCCAAAAATTTGGAGAGCATGCTTCCCGTCAGAACAGTCGATGACAATACAACCCCTACCGAAAAACTAATGATGATCAAACTAGCCATCGAAGTAGGCTTAGTTCGCCATTCTAAAAACATAAGCTGAGCAGGCTCCGCATTTTCAACCCAAAACCTTCCAAGCGCAACGCCCCCCAGAATGATCAAAGTCAAAATAAAAATATAATAAAGCGAACGCCTCATGCGCACTTCCTCCACGCCTGACAAATTTTTAGATAAGTATCATCCAAATGCTCAGAAATAATTTTTACCTCCGAAAAAAGTGGCATAAAATTAATATCCCCCTGCCAACGCGGAACGATATGCATATGGACATGATCCGCTATCCCTGCGCCAGCTACCGCACCCAGGTTAGCTCCCACATTAAAGCCCTGCGCACCCATACACTCACGAAGAACTTTAATGCAACTTTGACTTAAGCTCATTATTTCTAAGGATTCGTCCTTACTTAAGTCTTCCCAATCTCCAATATGCCGATTGGGAACCACCATCAAATGACCACTCGAATAAGGAAATCTATTCATGACCACATACGAAAGCTTTGTTCGGTGAATGATAAGAGTTCGAGAATTGTCACGATCATCTCGAATACCGCAAAGTATACAAGATGAGGAATTGCGATACTGCTCAATAACAGCCATTCTCCATGGAGCCCACAGAACTTTTCGCTCTGTATTTGGCTTATTCCGCCCAACTTTCTTTGAAGGTTGTGACTTCCCCTTCTTTTTCTTAGTCATGCACCCAACCCTGCTCCATTAGATAGAAGGTACCACCAGTCTTCACCAACCAATTGCCTACCCTTGCAAGAGAACCCTCGAACAATCTTTCGACAAAACTTAAAGGCTTACGCGAAACATAGGTCAATTTGGGCTTCGTGAGTTTCGCCTTTTCCGCGAGATAGTCCACGGCATCTTGAAAAGTCCCTATTTGCTGAGCCAAGCCAATTTTTACTGCCTCTGTACCCATCACGACGCGACCGTCACTTAGTCGAGTAATTGTCTCATCACTTAGCTTTCTCTCACGCTTCACATCCTCACGAAATTGGGCAAAATTTTGATCCACCATAGCCTGGATGAATTTACGCGATTTTTCATCCATTGGCTTAGTTGGATTGCCGGCGTCTTTCAGCTCGCCAGATCGAATAGTAATGGGATCCAAATAAATTTTTTGCATGAGTCGAGAGATATTCGTAACGTTCATTAAAACGCCCATCGAACCGGTAATCGTCCCGGGTAGAGCAAAAACTTTTTCGCCCGCTAGCGAAACATACAGCCCGCCACTGGCGGCAAGATTACCCATTGAAACGGCCAAGGGCAGCTTGGCACCCAGCTTCTTCAACTCCATAAAAATCTCTTGAGACGCCCCAACAGCTCCCCCGGGCGAATCGATTCTGACAAGAACAGCCTTAATTTGATCGCTTTCTCGAATCTTTTGAATTTGCTCGATCACCGGAAGACTCTCCATGATGACCCCATTAACCTCAATGACAGCTAGATTCCCGGCCTTTAAGTCTATTTCGTCTTCCGATTCATACATATTAAATTTGGAACCTAGCCAGTTAACAAACAAGAATAAAAGAACCACAACGACGACAAACCAAAACAGCTTCTTCACGCCTTATTTTGTAGCAAATTTTAAAATGACTGTCTTGGATTGTTCCGGCTAAAAAGAGGTCTTATGAAGCCATTTGATCTAAAAGTTTATGCCTCCAAAAACCGCCTGGCCCGAGAAAATCAGTTAGCCTGGAAACTCGCTGAAATCGCCACCGACCCCACTGAGGTCCAAGATGACGTTGAGGAAATGATCATCAATAGAATCATCGATAATGCGTCCGTGGCTATTGGTGCCATTGCGCGCCGACCCGTAGCTAGTGCTCGAGCGCAAGCCCTTTGTCATCCTCGATCCAATGGGGCAACTGTGTTTGGACTTTCAAGTGACCAAAAATTCGATGCCGAATGGGCCGCCTGGGCCAATGGCGTGGCCGTTCGAGAGCTCGATATGCATGATACATTTTTAGCCGCTGACTATTCTCATCCCGGTGATAGTATTCCGCCCATTCAAGCGGTGGCCCAGCAATGCGCGCGCAGCGGCAAAGACATGATTCGTGCTTTAGCGACCGCCTACGAAATCCATATCGATCTGGTTAAAGCCATATGTTTACACGAACATAAGATCGATCATATTGCACATCTGTGCCCTGCAAGTGCTGCCGGAATTGGCACCTTACTTCAACTTCCGATTGAACAGGTTTATCAAGCCATACAACAAGCCGTGCATGTTTCGTTTACGACCCGACAGTCCCGCAAAGGTGAGATTTCGAGTTGGAAAGCTTATGCGCCAGCACACTCAAGCAAACTTGCTATTGAAGCTGTGGATCGTGCCATGCGTGGAGAGGGTTCACCCTCTCCTATCTATGAAGGCGAAGACAGCGTTGTCGCTTGGATGCTTAACGGACCCCAAGCTCATTACCAGGTGCCCTTGCCAGAAAAAGGCGAGTCTAAGCGTGCGATCTTGGAATCCTATACGAAGGAACATTCGGCGGAGTACCAAAGCCAGGCTTTAATCGATCTCGCTTTTAGAATGCGAGACAAAGTTAATAATTGGGATGCCATCGATAAAATTCGAATTCATACTAGTCATCATACACATTATGTGATCGGAACCGGTTCCAACGATCCACAAAAGTTTGATCCTAAGGCTTCACGCGAAACTCTGGATCACAGTATCATGTATATCTTTGCGGTCGCTCTGCAAGATGGCAAATGGCATCATATTCTATCTTACTTACCTGAACGTGCGAATCGACCGGACACGGTAAGCCTTTGGAAGAAAATTGAAACGCTTGAAGATCCTAAATGGACGGAGCGCTATCACGACCCCGATCCTGCTAAGAAAGCTTTTGGCGGAAAAGTTGAAATTATTTTTAAAGATGGAAAGCGAGTGGAAGATGAACTCGGGGTTGCTAATGCCAATCCACATGGCGCACGCCCCTTCACCCGTAACAATTATATTAACAAATTTAAATTAATGACCGAGGACATTCTGAGTGCGAGCGAATCCGAAAGATTCCTGAATCAGGTTCAATCGCTTCCAAAACTTAAGGCGACTGATTTGGCACAGCTCAATGTGCAAGTCGATTCGGCCAAACTCCCCTGCGCGACTCGAGATACTAAAGGAATTTTTTGATGTTATTTACAAAGCGTGATGCCGCACAGAAACGAAAGGATCTCCGGGAAAAATTGAAATCTGGAAAGCTGTTGCAGTTTCCAGGAGCCTTCTCGCCACTTGTATCCATGATGATCGAACGAGAGGGATTTGATGGCGTCTATATTTCAGGCGCGGTGCTTTCGAATGATCTGGGCTATCCTGATATCGGCTTAACGACTTTGACAGAAGTTTCTATGCGTGGACGAGCTATCGCAAGAGCAACTGACCTACCCGCGATCATTGACATTGATACTGGATTTGGTGAGCCCATGAGCGTAGCTCGTAGCATTCAGGAACTGACGGATTTGGGATTGTCCGGTTGCCACCTCGAAGACCAAATCAATCCTAAACGCTGTGGACATTTGGACAACAAAGGAATTGTTGAGCCAGCAGAGATGCTCAAAAAGATAAAAGCGGCGGCAGACTCCAAGAAGGACCCGAACTTTTTGCTTATCGCTCGCACCGACTCACGAGCCTCCGAAGGATTAGAAGCGGCGATCAAACGAGCCAAGTCCTATGTCGATGCGGGTGCCGAAATGATTTTCCCAGAAGCCCTACAAGACGAAAGTGAATTTGAAGCTTTTAGAAAGGCAATCAAAGTTCCATTGCTTTCCAATATGACTGAGTTTGGGAAATCTAAGCTACTCAGTAAAAAACAACTCGAAGACCTCGGCTACAACATGGTTATTTATCCAGTATCTAGTCTACGTGTCGCGATGAAGGCGACTGAAAATTTATTACAAGATATTAAACAAACTGGAAGTCAGGAAAAGTCACTCGAGAATATGCAAACGCGCAAAGAACTTTACGAACTACTCAATTACGAAGGTTATAATCACTTTGATCAAAGCCTCTATAATTTTAAACTCTGATCACTTTTTAGAAAGGAATTAATATGAGCGCCGAACCTATTATTGTACGAAAAGGATTAGAAGGAATCATAGCTGACGAATCCTCTGTCTCGAAGGTCATGCCTGATATCAATTCACTTACCTATCGAGGTTATAAGGTTCAGGACTTGGCGGAACAGTGCAGCTTTGAAGAGGTAGCCTACTTATTGTTGAACGGCGAACTCCCGAAGAAGGTAGAGCACGATAACTTTTGCAAGCTTGAGAAATCTTATCGAAAACTTTCGAAAGACCTAACAAGTATTATCAAACTTTATCCCACACATTCCCACCCTATGGACAGCATTCGAACTTCTGTAAGTTTTATTGGCCAAGAGGATGAGCGTATTTGGGACAATAGTCCGGCGACCAATATGGACAAGGCGATCCGATTGTTGGCCAAAATACCGGTGGCGATTGCTGCTGATTATCGGACGCGAATGGGCAAAGACATTATTGAACCGAAGATGGATTTGGGATTTGCCGACAACTTTTTTCATATGTGTTTTGGCGAGGTCCCTGCTCCTGAAATTGTTAAGGCCTTTGACGTTTCACTAACTCTTTATGCTGAACATGGTTTTAATGCTTCGACTTTCACTACAAGGGTCATCACTTCGACGACCTCGGATCTTTATGGAGCCGTGACAGGTGGCATAGCCGCTCTTAAGGGGCCTCTTCATGGCGGCGCCAATGAACAAGTCATGCATATGATGAAGGAAATCGATGATCCTAAAAAAGCTCGTGATTGGATGCTTACGGCTTTGAAGGAAAAGCGCAAAATTATGGGTTTTGGTCATCGCGTGTATCGAAGCGGCGACTCAAGAGTTCCAACAATGAAAAAGTATGCTCAAAAATTGGCTGAGCTAACAAACCAAACCAAGTGGATGGAAATCTACGATGCTCTGGATAAGACGATGGTGGAGCAGAAGAACATCCATCCCAATTTGGATTTTCCCGCTGGACCCGCCTATTATATGATGGGTTTTGATATCGATATGTTCACGCCTATTTTTGTGATGGCACGTATCACTGGTTGGTCGGCCCATATTATGGAACAAACCGCCAACAACCGAATCATACGTCCTTTGAGTGAATACAAGGGTCCAAAAGAACGTGCGGTTACAAATTTAGCGAGCCGAGGATAAAAGATTTTCTACCCGCCTCGCCGGGTAGATCTTATTGGAGAGGTGCCAGAGTGGTTGAACGGGGCGGTCTCGAAAACCGTTATGCGGGTAACCGTATCGAGGGTTCGAATCCCTCCCTCTCCGAATCTGTTAGAGTCTCCAAGTTCTAGTCATCAGATGAAAATCCGTAACTCTGAAGGCTGTCGCCTTCAGTCCCTCTCCGAATCTGTTAGAGTCTCCAAGTTCTAGTCATCAGATGAAAATCCGTAACTCTGAAGGCTGTCGCCTTCAGTCCCTCTCCGAATCTGTTAGAGTCTCCAAGTTCTAGTCATCAGATGAAAATCCGTAACTCTGAAGGCTGTCGCCTTCAGTCCCTCTCCGAATCTGTTAGAGTCTCCAAGTTCTAGTCATCAGATGAAAATCCGTAACTCTGAAGGCTGTCGCCTTCAGTCCCTCTCCGCCAGTTGTTGTATTCTATACATGTGATTAATTTTTGTAACTATCAGCTTAGAATACGATTTACGTATTTTCATTAATCTTTACAATATCTTATGGACTATGAAATTTTATTCGTATTCTTCAGAATACAAATAGTGCCGGGTGGCTCCTCCTGTCCGAAGGTAAATCTGATACTCTCAATTGAGAATGAAGCCGGAAAAGCCAAACGTATTTGAATATTCGGACTACCGAAGCTTCTTAAGGCATTACTTTCAGTACTTTAAAGCCACTCGAAAAGGTTTTTCATATAGATCATTAAATCTTAAGGCAGGATTTAAGTCGCCCAATTTTATAAAACTAGTAATCGAGGGAAAACGAAATCTCACAGAAAAAAGTTCCCGTGCCGTCGCTACTGCCTTTGGACTCAACAAACAGTCGTCTATGTTTTTTGACTCACTTGTGCAGTTTACTCAGGCAAAAACTACATCTGACAAACAAGCGGCCTATGAAAGAATGCTGAGCTCCAAACGATTTCGAGAAATTAAACAAGTCGAAACCGACAAGTATGGGTTCTATTCGTCATGGTATATCAGTGCGATACGTGAGCTTGTCTGCTTGGAAAATTTTGAAGAATCCCCATCTTGGATTGCTTCGAGATTGACACCAAGAATTTCTGTCGCCGAAGCTGAAGATGGCCTGAACCTTTTAATTCGGCTGGGACTCCTAAGCCGTTCAAAAGCGGGAAAATTAGTTCAGAACAACGCCTCTCTATCAACCGGACATGAAGTGCAGAGTCTCGTAATCGCTAAATTCCATAAAGAAATGATCCACCTGGCTTCGACGAGCATGGAAAGATTTACTAAAGACGAGCGCGAGATTGGCTCCGTAAGTCTTGGCATTCGATCTAGTGATATTAAGGAATTAAAAGATAGAATTTTTAGATTCAGACAAGAGCTTGTTTCAGATTTTGGATCACGAGACAAAAATATCACTGAAGTTTATCAGTTTAATATTCAATTATTCCCATTAACGGCGAATAAAAGTGGAGGTTCAAAATGAAAAGACTGAACCTCCTTTTAATCCTTTTTCTTTTTGGCCTACTGGCCTGCGGAGGGGGGTCCGATGTGGGCAATCCTGCATCCCAACCTGAAAACTTGGATGATCCATCAGATGGATGCCAAGCCCCATTTGAATTTGTTTGCGATGACGACACTGTTGTCCAAAAGGATATGACGACCTGCGAATTTGATGAATGTCCTTGAGTTAAGTTCCAAGTAGAGACGTGCAGGTGGGAAGAGTTATGGGGCGAAGTAAACACAGGAGAAAGAAAAATGAAAAACTTTGCCACTCACACATCAATTATTGCGATTAGCCTATGCTTCTCTCTAACAGCCTGCAATCATGGTTCAACTTCCATCCGAGTGAACGGCCTAACAAGCCTCCAAAACTGTGCGGAAGCCGCCAGTTTAGTTCAAAATTCCTTGAAGCCAAATGTAACCTTCTTGTATGAGCCTGAAGCCCAGGCATCCATAGATCCCCAAGACACCGCCGACCAGGATCTGGACGAATCGGATCGCTCGATCCTTTATAAGGATATGATTCTGACATTAGGCGAAAGCTCTCATATAAGCGTCGTGAAAATCGCTGAAAATGGAAGCCTTAACAAAATCGCAATCTTGAGACCGGAGGAAATGTTATTGAATCCATCACAGATTTTTATGCTGAATGATCGGCTGATCGTTTATGGAAATAGTCTTTCGTCGATGAATAGCGAGAATCAATCAAACGATGGCGGCTTTGGAACTCAGCAAACGACTTATGGGATTCTGGCCTATGATATAGATTCTAATCCTGAAAGTCCGACTCTTCTGGACAAAATCGGGGTCAGCGCCCCAGTGGTCCGATCCATTATCTCACAAGATGACAGATCGGCTCTCATTATTACTCAAGAATATTTTTTTGCATCAATGAGCGCTCAGGACATCCAGCTAAAGCTTCAGGGGAAGAAGGTCAGTCTTGATGGAGATGAATCAGATTTATCGAGTTGTCGAAACACAAAAGGACTCTTAAGTCCTTATCACTCAAGTCCCAGCATGCAACGCTATAGCCTACAACGCTTAAACTTCGCAAATGATCGACTTTCGATAAACGAAGAATTGGGACTCATCGGTGATCAGCCCATCGCTAGATTTACAGCCGAAGCAGTTGTATTTGCCTTGCCCTTACGAAAAGAGCACATCCTCAGTGACGACCTTAATTCAAGCATTAGTTTATCTTCTGGACTTACTCGTTCGATGATTATCAGAATGACGGATCTGGAAGGCAAGCTTTCAAACCTGCAAACTGGATTCATTCAAGGTCATATTCAAGAGGTTTCGAATATGCGCTCGAAAGGCCGATTTGTTCATTTATTTACTGTGATTCGTGAACTTCCAACTGGATCGTCGGAAGGCGAATTCGCCATCGATCCCTCACTGCCAGAGTTGATGAACGAAGCACCTAAAGATAGCAAGCTGGTCGCCCTAGAAGGCGCTGGCGACAAGCTGCTTCAAGTAGCCGAGCTTGAATCACTTGGACCAAATGAGCATCTTTTTGCCACTCGTTTTACTGGGGAGCGTGCCTATGCGGTAAGCTCGAAGGTGTTACCAGAGGCTCCCGCCGCCTGCGGGATACCTCCCGGTTGGGATCCTTATAGTATAATTTCGCTCGATAAACCTGAGAGTCCAACAATCTTGGGACAACTTGAAATTGGAGGTTATACGCGCCAGCTTATTCCTACCGCCTCCGGAAGTATTCTTGGTTTGGGACGCGACGAGGACGGAAAAATACAAGCCAATTTGTTCTCAGCCACTACTTCGGAACTTGTCGACCAACTCCTGCTTGGCGATGCATTTGCTGGCTCAAGTGTTGTCGGAACTGGCTCATGGAATATTGGAGATGATGGTTTTAAATCCTATATGTTTGATGAAGAATCCCAACTTCTGGCCATGCCTTTGTCTGTTTCAGCAACCGGAAGCTGCTCGGAACAACTAAGAGACCAAGTAAAATTTGTTAGGCTTATCGATGAGGATCTTGTTGATGCCGGAAATCTCGAGGGATTTGATTCGCCGGTCCTACGAATTTTAAGCTTCGGAGAATTTGTCTTAAGTCTGAGTAACTCCGAGATTATCTCTGTTTCAAAAGATAGCCCGACAGAGGCAATCTCTATCATTTCGATCGAAGATTAAATAATCCCTAGAATGCGATTTTGACTCATATCCTACCGGTCTCAGGAGATAACTCCTGGGACCGGTGGATTTCAATTAACTAGATTTTTTGAAGGCGTCGCCGAGGCTGGAGGAAAGGGTCTCGGATTCATCAAGATATTTACGCATATCTTTTTGATCCTGACGTCGCTTCATCGCCTTAATGGAAAGTGACATCTTTCGCTCTTTAGGATCGAGATTGATCACTTCGCATTCGACTTCTTGACCTTCTGAAAGAACCGAAGCCACGCTCTCAATTTTATCTTCCGAAATTTCGGAGATATGAATAAGACCCTCGATTTCTGGAGCTACTTCAACAAAGGCTCCAAAGTCCGTAATTCGAACCACTTTGGCTTTGTGTCGCGTTCCAGGTGAAAACTTCTTATCCGCGCGATCCCATGGATCTTCGCTAAGCTGCTTCACACCCAAGGAGAACTTCTCGCTCTCTACATCGATATGAAGAACTTTGGCTTCGATTTCTTGGCCACGCTGATAGACTTCGGCAGGATTTTTGACTTTTCCTGTCCAAGACAAATCAGAAATATGAACCAAACCGTCAATGCCATCTTCAACACTTACAAAAATTCCGAAATCCGTAATATTTGAAATCGTTCCCTTGATCTTACTTCCAACAGGATATTTGTAGATCAAAGCTTCCCATGGATTAGCCTCAAGCTGTTTCATACCCAAAGAGATCTTTCGATTATCAGGATCCAACTCAAGCACTTTGGCTTTTACAGTATCGCCGACATTAAGAATCTTGTTGGGGTGCTTAACCTTCTTATTCCAGCTCATTTCCGAAACATGAACTAGACCTTCCACTCCATCTTCCAATGAAACGAAAGCTCCATAATTAGTAAGACTAACAACACGACCTTCAACTACGCTGCCAGGAGGATATTTGCCTCCCACATGGCTCCAAGGATCATCGCTCAATTGCTTAAGACCCAAGGATACTCGTTGCTTTTCTTGATCGTATTTTAAGATCTTCACTTTGATGGGATCGCCCACTCGGAAATTCCGCTGAGGATTATCCGATCGACCCCAAGAAATATCCGTCACATGCAGCAGACCATCGATGCCGCCAAGGTCAACGAACACGCCATAGTCGGTAACATTCTTAATAATTCCGTCTACATTTGCGCCTTCTTCTAAGTTAGAAAGAGTCGCTTCCTTAAGATGAGATCGCTCATCTTCCAAAACCGTTCGGCGAGACAAAACTACGTTGCCACGCTTTTTATTAAACTTAATAATTTTGCATCGAACCGTTTGATTTATAAACGAATCAAGATCTTTGGTCGGAACCAAGCTTATCTGTGAGCCAGGCAAGAAAGCCTTTACGCCGATATCCACAACAAGGCCGCCGCGAACTTTGTCCACGACCGTACCTTCTAAGATATCGCCACGGTTATATACTTCAGCCACTTCGTCCCAGACCTTAAGCTTATCAGCTTGAGATTTGGAAAGGCTGAGGTAACCATCGTCACGCTCCAAGGATTCGATATAAACCAGGAGTTCATCTCCCGGCTGAACAAGATATTTACCATTTTCATCTCGTTCAAATTCTTCGATGTCTACCGCGCCCTCGGCTTTGAAATTAACATCAACAAGTACGAAATCTTCCTCCACCCGAATAACTCGGCCAGGGACAACTTCACCTTGTTTTAGTTTCTTTTCTCGTTCGAAAGCTTGTTCTAAGAGGGCATCGAAATCTTCGGTATTTCCGGCACCAGAATTGGCGCCCCCCATTTGGGAATCAGTCATTTTTAACGTCATAAGCAAGTTTGATTAACTCTCCTTTCAAGAGATAGGCCCGTAAGCCTTGGATTTCCAGTGGTTACCCTAGGCCTTTGAACAATGTCAAAGCAAAGGATCCTGAAACTATCTAACCAAGGGGCTTAAAACCTCGCCTCTTAATAATGTCTAGGAGCTTATCAAAAACCGCGTTCTCATCAAGGCCTGAAGTATCGATGATTTCCGCATCTTTGGCCGCTACCATGGGAGAGGCCTCACGCTCCTCGTCTTGTTGATCTCGCTTCTTAACATCCGCCAAAACCTTCTCGAAATTGGGCGCCTCCACTCCAAGCCTTAATAAAAGCTCATCGTAGCGTCTTCTCGCTCGAACTTCGGCGGAAGCCGTCAGAAAAAACTTAATTTCGGCCTTGGGAAAGATAACGGTTCCCGCATCTCGACCCTCTAAAACTCCCCCATTCATCTTCCCAATTTCCTGCTGCTTCTTAACCAAAATCTCCCTTAAAACACTCTCTTGGGCGACATAACTCGAAGCCATTGAAATCTCGGGGCTTCGGATTTCTGTGCCCAAAAGCTTATATTCAGATCCGGCATAACAATAGAAGATTCGAAAATCATGAGCGTCCGACTCAAACCTAAAACCCATGCTGTTTGCGATGTCGACCAAGGCGGCTGTATCATCCAAACTCTTTAATTTTTGGAGTGCTACCCACGCAACCGTTCGATACATCGCGCCCGTATCAATATAAGGAAGCCTAAGATATCTCGCGATTCGCTTAGCGACGGTACTCTTCCCACTACCAGCCGGACCATCAATCGTGACAACAAAAGACCTTTGATTCATCTGAAATTATTTTCGATTCCGCTTTGCATTTTTCGCCTGTCCCGAAGCATCTCCCGATAAACAACCCAATCGTCTAAATTTTTCATATCGTTCGGCCAACAGCTGTTCCACATCTTTAGCTATCAATTGCGGAAGATTTTTTTCTATTGCTTCTTTCAAATTCTGCGCACTAAATCCACGATCACGATGAGCGCCGCCCGGAGCTTCAGGCACGAGAAGATCCGCGACACCCAGGTCCAAGACCTGGGGAGCGGTCAACCGCAAGGCTTCGGCCGCCTGCTCAGCAAATTTGCCATCCTTCCAGGTAATCGCGGCGCAGCCTTCAGGCGAGATTACGCTGTAAGTCGAATATTCCATCATCATCAAGCGATCACAGACCGCAATAGCCAAAGCACCTCCGCTTCCTCCCTCTCCCAAGATGGTTGTCAAAATCGGAACCCTAAGACCCGACATAACCATAATATTCTTGGCAATGGCTTCGGCTTGGCCACGCTCTTCGGCATCCAAACCAGGATAGGCTCCCGGCGTATCCACAAAAGTCAAAACGGGAATCTCCCAGCGCTCTGCCAAACTCATTAAGCGTAAAGCCTTTCGATAACCTTCCGGTCGGGGCATTCCAAAATTTCGAAGCATATTTTCTTGAGTATTTTGTCCCTTCTGATGACCGATCAGCATGACAGACTGGCCATTAAATTGCGCTAAGCCCCCAACAATGGCTGGGTCGTCGCGGAAGTTTCGATCGCCATGAAGCTCCACAAAGTCATCAAAGATCAGCTTCACATAGCCTAAAAAATTGGGACGATCCGGATGTCTAGAAATTTGAACTTTTTGATAGGCATTCAAACCCCTGGAAATACTTTTACTGAGACTTAGCGCCTTTTCTTCTAGATCACGAATCTCGGATGAAATATCAACATTTCCTTGAAGCTTAAGCTCTTTGAGCTTTGCGATTTGCTCATCCAAATCTTGGAGAGGTTTCTCGAATTCTAAATAGCGTCGGCGCCCCAAATCCATGAACCCCTTTTATAGGCGTTATATCGTTCTTTTCCCAAGTAAAATCTTGGCCTTGATTAACAGGGCCCTAAACCGCCAACCACTCCACGCAAGGCCCAGGAGGGCAAAACTTTCGAAGCCAAGTCCACTGGCGTTTGGCCAGCCTTCGTGTGTCACGCTTCCATAGATCAATGCACTCACTCAAGCTTCGCTCACCGCGTAAATGCTCAAGCAAATGCTTCAGGCCAATAGCTTTTAAAACCGGCAATCCAGGCGATAACTTTTGGGAAGCCAATAAATCAAAGATCTTTTCCGCCTCGGTCAGAGCTCCATCGCTCATCATCTGATCGACCCTCTCATTAATCTGATCATAAAGGTGGGCCCTTGGTGGGTTGAGAACTGTCATTAGATATTCCACTCGGGGCTCTCCCTGAAAGGGTGTTCCTTTGCGAGTCTCGTTATCCAATCCATAAAGGGCGGCTCCTAAATAAAGTCCTGTTCCTACTAAAATAAATTTTGAGTTCAAGTATGGCTCTACATCTTTGGCAAAATCACCCGCTGAATAAGCCTGTCCAAGCGATCGAGCTCCAACAAGATGAACGGGTTTGTCATCTTGAAAACCTTGATTAGATATTATTGGAATTTCTTTGAAGAATTGAAAAGCATCAGCATTGACCAGCTCACGAGAATGCTTTTGGGCCAATTTATTCGCGTAGGCAGACTTGCCTGATGCCGTCGGGCCGGTCACAACAAATAAAACTTCAGATTTCATACGGGTCGATGAAAGAACTTCTTCAATTCTCTTTGATCCAAACGTACGAATGTTGGCCGGCCATGCGGGCAATGCCCCAGCGCATCTTCTGTTTCGAAGTCCGTGAGAAGTCGCTGGGCTTCAGCCACTTCAAGTACATCATGCGCTCTCACTGCCGAATGACAGGCGATGGTTGCAACAGCTTCTCTCAACATGGACTCCTTAAGCTCTATGGACGAATCCAAGATATGTGAAAGTACTTCAGCTTGATCTCGCTTCAAGACCGATGGCACCGCCACAATCTGATACTTTGAATCCGACCACTCTCGGATCTCAAAGCCAAGTTCCTCTAAAGCAGATTGATGTTCGTGAAGAATATCCGCTCTGTCCCATTGTAGCTTGATTGGAAACAACAGACGTTGACGTTGAAGCGACTGTTTCTGGCTTAGCTCTTTCGTTAGGTTTTCGTAGAGAATTCTCTCATGCAAGGCGTGTTGATCAAAAATAAATAATTCTTCATTTCGCTTAGCTAACAAATAGGTGCGGTCAACGACCCCGAGGTATTCCCAAGATCGACTTGGACTCGAGAACAAAAGCGCTTGAAGCGCATTTTCCATCTGGGTCGCCACGGCCGAGCCCTTTCCGCCTTTTGAATAAAAGGCTTCTGAGGCATCAGATTGGGAACGGGTTAAATCGAACGACACAAGCTCGACTCTCTGCTCTGAATTTGAGCCAAAATTCAGGCTTGGTCGAGTCTCCTCGCACGCCGCCTCTAAATTCTTTAAATTTATGAAAGACTCTCTATGAATTTTTTCGAGCTCTGATCGCAAGCTATGCACAATGAAAGAAAAGATTTTTTCCGGATGATGAAAGCGCACCTCGGATTTAGTCGGATGAATATTCACGTCAAATTCTTTGGCCGGGACTTCTAAGTACATAACAGCACAATTATCCCCCAGCCTTTCAGCGTAGCCTTCAAAAGACCGGCGAACAGCAAACTCGAGTTGGCGATCTTGAACCGGTCGATTATTTAAAAAAATCTGGAAGAACTTTCGTGTAGATGAAAAATAGCGAGGGCGAAGTCCTATATAATCGATCGAATAGGATGAGCCTTTAGATTGAGTTTCGAAAAAGCAATCTTTCCGATCTTCTTCTAAAATAGAAAGAAAGCGCTCGAGTCTAGACTCGGGAGCAAAACTCTTGGCTCGTGATCCGTCAATATGAGCGATCTCCCATCTCTTATCGGCGTGCGCCAGGGCATAGCGTCGAAAGCATTGATAGAGCGCTCGGGTTTCAGACTCTGGCGACTTCAAAAATTTACGCCTCACGGGAAGCCTCCCAAACAGATCCTGGACAAGCACTTGTGTCCCTGGCTTTGGCTCGCAAGGATTGAGACCCAAAAACTTCCCGTGTTCCCAACTCATTTCGTTGCCAAGCTCCGCATTCTTCGTGCTTGTTCGAAAATTGACCTTAGCCACCGCAGCAATGGAGCTCATGGCTTCACCTCTAAATCCCATCGTCAAAAGTTCATCCAAATCATCGAGCGACTCCAATTTGCTAGTGGCATGAGACTCAAAAACCAAGTCTAGCTCACCGCCCGACACACCACAGCCATCGTCACTAATCTGCAAAAGACCAATTCCACCCTCCTCGTAGCGAATTCTGATATCTTTTGCCCCCGCGTCGAGACTGTTTTCGACAAGTTCCTTCATCACAGAACTTGGCCTCTCGACAACCTCCCCGGCTGCAATTTGTTGAATCACGGAAATCGGTAATTTCTTGATCTTCATTTTCGTCCTACAGTCCTACCCTAAGCCAAAGAAACCTGGCAAACTGAAGCTTGAAAGATTCGAAACTGGCATGACGGATTCAGAAGACAAAAAATCATCACCTGCGGATAAGCTGAACGAAGAACGCAGCTTTATGGGGAAATTAGATCCAACCGACAAAATTATCGTTGTGGGCGCCCACACTATTTTAGGAGAAATGCTTATCCATCACTTGGAGAAAAACGAAAGTATCCAAGACTATTGGGTGATTGATCTTCATGCCCCCACAAAAACAACTTATAAAAAAATGCACTTCATTCGATTGGACCTTATTGCGCCTGGAGCCGATGCCAAATTAGCGGACCAGTTTGAGAAAATCGGGGCGACAGTTCTCGTTCATTGCGCTTCGAAAAACAATCCAACTCTGAATTGGGTTTATGCCCATGAATTGGAAGTAATTGGCACTTTGAATTTAACGAGTGCTGCAAAGGCCGCAAAACTCAGGAAGTTTGTGTTTTGTTCTTCCACAGTTGTTTATGGGGCGTCCGCGAAGAACCCTAATTATATTTCGGAGAGCTATCCCCTGGCGAGTCGACCTGATGCTCATTTTGTAAAAGATAAAGTGGATGCAGAAAAACAAGTTGCTAAACTTTATGAAGATGCGCCTCAGATGACGGTCACAGTTCTTCGCTTTTGTTTGATTCTTGGCCCACGATCAGAAAATTATTTTACAGAATTATTTAGACGAAATGTCGTTCCGACCATTTTGGGCTACGACCCACTCATGCAATTCATTCACGAGCGCGATGCTCTTGAGGCTTTAAAGATTGCCGTCTTTGAAGACCATCGGGGCCCCTTTAATATAGTGGGCAAAGGTATCATCCCTCTGAGCTATGCCTTGCGATTGAGTGGAAAGGTCCAATTGCCTATGCTCTCGTTCTTGGCCTACCCCACCGTTCAGCTTCTTTGGAACCTGCAAGCTGTGGCTGTACCAGGACGACTGCTGGATTTTTTCAAATATCTGTGGGTGGCTGAAGGTGAGAAGGCTAAAAAACTTATGAAGTTCGAAGCTCGACTTAGCTCAAAAGAAGCCTTTTTGGAATTTGCAAAAGCCGACCGCCTAGAAAGGTATTCGTTAGCTTCATGACAACACCCCCTGACAAACCAAAACGTCGCTCAGCTTTGGGATCCGACCCATTTTTGAAAGTTGTTCGCGAGGATGAAACTGTGGGAAATGCGATAGAAAACGAGCGCGAAACTGAGGAAATAATTTCTCCATCCGAGCCGCCGCCTAGGCAAGAAAAATCATTTGAAAATGATCCAGAATTCAAAGCGACAAAAAAAACCTTGGAAGATCTCGGAAAAGAGCTGGATGAATTCCATCGAGATCCAAAAAATTATAATCGCAAGAAGCTCGAAGGTCTGGTTAAAGATTTTATTTTTGAACTTAAAACGCTTTTAGTAGATTCCGGATATTTTGCCCGTATTCGCGAGGCCATGACGGGTGATCGGACCTCTTGGACAGGTGTTCTCAAAGGCCTGCGACGCTTTATTCAAAGTGATGAAGTGGATGATTACGGTTTGGATCGTCAATTTGAAATGGCCATTAAGCCATTTTTTGATTTTCTCTATTACAAGTATTTCCGAATAGAGGTTTCTGGAATTCAAAATATTCCTTACGAAGGCCGCACTCTCTTGGTGGCCAATCACTCCGGCGTGATCCCCATGGATGCTGCGATGATGAAAGTGGCGATTTTTAATGAACACCCAGCACGACGGGATCTCCGATTTTTGGTCGATGATTTTGTTTTTCATTTTCCATTTATGGGTACCATAATGAATCGCATTGGAGGCGTGCGCGCCTGCCAAGAGAATGCCGAGCGCTTGCTGAATCATGATGAAATCGTTTCGGTTTTTCCAGAGGGTATTAAAGGTATCTCCAAACTTTTTAAAGATCGCTATCAACTCGAGCGCTTTGGTCGAGGCGGTGTGATTCGCTTAGCCATGAAGACCAAAAGCCCAATCACACCTGTAGCCGTCATTGGTGCTGAAGAAATTTATCCGCTAATATTTAAGAGTCATATTTTAGCTCGTCCTTTAGGCCTGCCGTTTATTCCATTCACACCGCTATTTCCATTTTTGGGTCCGCTAGGAGTGATCCCATTACCTACAAAATGGAAAATTCATTTCGGTGAGCCTATTCAATTCAATCAGTACTCTTCGAAAGACCTTAACGATGACATATTGATTAATCGTGAGACTGAAGCCTTACGACAGCGCATTCAGGCCATGATCAAACTGGGTATTGAGGAACGCCAATCAGTTTTTGGGATGTAGCACTGATTAAAACCCGCCGGGTTGAAAGAATACTGCAAAAGGTGAATGCCAGAGCTCAAAAAATCCGGTAACAAAAACGCCGCCCAAAACAAACTGCAGAAAAAATAGAAAGGTTAAACAAAAACCACCGGTTAAATAAGCAAAACCCCGCTCCCATGCTTTTGCCTTCCATCCCATAAGTTTTTTTATTGTTTGAAACGGAAAAAACCATTTCGAGAATTCATGAGGCGAGCCAATCGCAAAAACCGATACCGCGTATAGGATTCCCGCTACCGCAAGGCCCAAAATAAATATCAGTTGCTGAAGAAACTGCGGATTCATCTATTATTCAAGTTTATCTTTGCACGAGAGAAAAGAGAAAGTTTTTATAACACCCTTAGAACTCTCCGAGAAGCCTTAAAGTCCTCGCCAAAGTGATCGACAGCATCCTTCCGAAGTCTCGGGGCATGGCCCTCAAGATATTGATCCAGCGCGTCTCGATCGCGCAGTTCGTATCGTAGGCAAAGCGATTTCCAGTCCCCTGTCGGATTTAAAACCTCTTCGACTTTACAACCCATAAAACCATCAATCACCACAATCTCAGCGATATGAGGTTTCAACCAAGCTCGATAGGCCGCTTCAATCTTAGGATTATACTCAACGTTAACTTCGTAAATAATCACAGGGAACCCAAACTTTCCGGAGGCACAGGATAATCCTCGGTAAAACAAGCGTCACACATTCGCTCTTCAACTTTAAGTTTTTCATAAATTTTCTTGATGGGAAGATAGCGAAGGCTATCGGCCGCAACATACTTGCCAATTTCTTTTTCACTCATTCTCGCAGCGATCAAATCTGACTTTTGGGGTGTATCGATTCCGTAATAGCATGGCGAGATAGTTGCGGGAGCAGCGATTCGCATATGGATTTCCTTTGCTCCTGCTTCTCTTAGTAGCTGATTGATTTTCTTGGAAGTCGTCCCTCGAACGATACTGTCATCGATAACAACAACTCGCTTTCCTTTTAAATTCTCGGGCAAGGGATTTTGCTTAATTTTCACGGTAAAATCCCGAACACTTTGATGAGGTTCAATAAAACTTCGACCAATATAATGGTTTCGAATTAAGCCCAACTCAAAGGGCAGCCCACTCTGATGAGAATAGCCAATGGCGGCTGCTATTCCAGAATCTGGAACGCCAATTACCATATCCGCCTGCAGGCCTTCATGCTTATCAATTTCGGCCAATGCCTCGCCCATTTTCTTGCGCATTTCATAAACGCTCTTTGAGAAAACCAAAGAGTCGGGGCGAGAAAAGTAGATCCATTCAAATAGACAGGCTGCTTTCCTAGGCACGCTTACCGGAAGTTGCCAAGACTCGTAATCGTTACGGGAAAATTCTAGAACTTCTCCAGCATTAAGCTCTCTCTCATAGCGAGCGTCCACCAGATCAAAGGCGCAGCTCTCCGAGGCTACAACCCACCCCTTACCCAAGCGCCCCAACGCTAGTGGTCGAAAGCCATAAGGATCTTTGACCGCAAACATTCGAGTATGATCATTGTCGCGAATCATTATCAACAGCGAATAGGCCCCCTTCACTTGCTCCAAAGCTTTTTGCAATCGCTCTCTAGGGCTCCCATGAGTCTTCGCTATAAGATGAAGAATCACTTCCGTGTCTACATAGGATTGAAAAACGCTGCCTTCCGCTTCGAGTCTTTTGCGAAGTTCAGCAGAGTTTGTAAGAGTCCCATTGTGCGCGATGGCAATATCACCATTAGAGCTTTCCGCCCATAGAGGCTGCAAATTTCGTGAAATACTTCCGCCGGCCGTTGAGTAACGCACATGACCAATGGCTCTCTCACCCTTTAGAACTTGGATGTTTTCTTTGTTAAAAATGGAATGCACTAAGCCCTGACCTCGGTGGCCCGTAAATCGCCCATGATCCCTTGAAATTATACCCGCACCCTCTTGCCCGCGATGTTGCAGAGCAAATAAACTCAGGTAAGTTATATGCGCTGCCTCGGGGACATCCCAAACACCAACAATGCCGCAATTATCTTGAAAGCCAGATTTGTTAGATGATTTCACCCAGACTCCTCGTCCAAGCTTGATACAAGTCTTGAATATTTCCAGAAAGCAAAGGTCGCAACCGAAAGGATTTTTCCTTCGTAATACTTCCGATCCGCTTGGCTTCTATTTTCCATTTCATCGCATGCTTAATCAGTTCCGCACGATTGGCGGGTTTAATTTCGACGACGACTCGCCCACCATGCTCTCCAAATAACAAGTAATCTCGCCGATTTTGATATTTGGACCAATCCCCCTCAAAACCAAAGCATTCATTTTGATTGAAACAAGCTTCGGCAAGACTTACAGCCAGGCCCCCGTCGCCGACATCGCGACAACTTACAAATAGATTTTTTTCATGAGCCTGAATCAAGACTTCCTTCAAATGCTTCTCCGCTTGAAGATCTAAAAACGGAACGAAGTTCTTAACGCTTTCTTGTTCTCTCCAAAACTCTCGGGCATAAGCACTACCGAAAGGAAGAGCTTGGGTTGACCCAGGAACTTCTAAAAGCCAAACCTCATTACCTGCCTCTTGGAACTTATTGGATTTAGACTTACGAACATCTTCAATTTTCCCAACCATCACAACAAAGACTGTTGGTTTGATATCTCGTTTATGGTCACCAATTAAGGTTTGATTATAAAGCGAGACATTGCCCGAGACACAAGCTGTGCCAAAGACCTCAATCGCCGAGTTGATCCCATCCACACAATCCGAAAGCGCATCTTGAACTTTTTGAGTATGGGGATTTCCCATATTGACTCCATCAGTTATGGCCAAAGCTTCGGCGCCCACACAAGCGAGGGCGCGATACGCCTCGGCCATCGCGTATTGCATCCCAAAATTCGGATCAATAGCCGAAAGAGACTCGTCGCAAGCCCCTTTATAGGCAACACCCATATGGGGATGCTCGGGTGAGCCCGCCCAAAGCACTGCAGCTTCAGCTTGGTCGGGCCCAAAAATGGTCGACGCTCCAACGGAAGAATCATATTGTTCGAAAATATTTCGTTTGGAAGCGATGCGGGGAAGGCCCAACAAATAAAGCAAAGCCTTCCATTCATCCCGAATATCTTCTGGAAGCTGGATTGAGTCTTCAGGAGAAAACCTAGCGCTAATTTTTTCCGAAGAAACTTCAGGCAAATCGGCAGGAGGCGCATCGATAATTTTTTCTACGGGAAGATTGACGATTTGATCCCCGTTGAAACTCATTTTTACAGAAGGTTCTAAGATTGTTTCGCCAATTACCGAGGCTTCACAACCCCAATGTTCGAGGATTTTAATAAACTCGCGCTCTGAACCTTTTTCGACCACTGCCAACATTCGTTCTTGAGATTCTGAAAGAAGAAGCTCAAATGCCTCCATTCCTTCTTCGCGCATGGGAACCAAATTCAAATTGATTTTCATGCCAATTTTGGATTTGTCCGAAATTTCCAAGGTCGAACAAGTCAGGCCAGCCGCTCCCATATCTTGAATAGCGCCAATTTTTGGGCCAAGCTTGTCCATACATTCAAGTGTCGCTTCCATCAGACATTTTTCTTTAAAGGGATCTCCGACTTGAACGCGAATTTTTTGTTCTTTGGTTTGTGTTTTATTTTCCTCAAAATCCGCCGAAGCTAAAAGCGAAGCCCCATGAATTCCATCACGACCGGTCCTGGCACCCCATAGCATTACGGATTGACCGGGCTTTGCTGTATTAGAAAGAAATACTTTTTTCGAAGTCATAAGACCCATCGCAAACACATTAACCAGGATATTGCTCTCGTAACATTCGTCGGTATGAATCTGGCCCCCCAAGGTCGGAATCCCCATACAGTTTCCGTAGTGTGCAATGCCAGAGACAACCCCGTTTAACAAATGCTGCTGTTTGCGAGTATTGAGCGGCCCAAATCGTAAATAATTTCCAAGCGCAATGGGCCGAGCACCCATCGTAAAAATATCGCGCAAAATTCCACCGACACCCGTGGCTGCACCTTGAAACGCTTCGACATAACTTGGGTGATTGTGGCTTTCGACCTTGAAGGCAATCGCACGTTTCTCATCAAGACGAACAAGCCCAGCATTCTCGCCAGGTCCCTGCAAAACGGATTCTGATTTTGTGATGAGGCGCTTAAGATGCCTTTTGGAACTTTTATAACTACAATGCTCGCTCCACATGACACCAATCATCTGCAGCTCTTCAAATGAAGGCTCTCGCTCCAAAACGCTGACAAGATGCTCCCACTCACTCGCGCTGAGCCCAACAGCCTGAGCTTGCCGCCATCCAATCTTCGACTCCGCTATCGCCATGCCCCTACAAAAGCACGAATCCCCCCAAATCTCCATGGGAGACAGGAGCTTAGATGGCAGCACTTAAAACTGAATCGCCAGAAGCAATATTCATACATATTTACATAATATTTGGAAGGGTCGGAGGAGCATAAACAACATTCCTTAGGAATGTGATTTTGACCCTTAGTCTACAGAAAATTCGATGGAAGAACCTTATTGATTGATAAGAATTGCCAAGTATTCGAACCAACGGTCTTGGGCCGGCCAATCGGGAAGCCATCGCTCAGCGCTCGGCATGACAAGGCTCACTATGATTCTTCCACTGCCAAGCCTAAGACTCGCCGTGGCGGGCTGATGGTCTACTTCGGCCAAAACTTCAAAGTCCTGACCGAGTTTAAGATTACCAACTTCGTTTTGATAGGCCGTGATCTTCAACTCTGCCTTCGAATCCACGCATGGACTGAGTGCATTTCCAGGCCCCCGACACTCTCGATTCGAAAGCCATGCTAAAGCCTTCGGATCAATGATCCTCAAAGTTTTTGTTTCGCCCTTAATGGGATCAGCAATGGCATCTATTAGTTCAATTTCAAGATCTAGGCCCATGGCTTTCAAAGCCAATCCAGCCGTAGGTCCCATGACAACTAAACGTCCGCCATCTTCCACCCAATTTTTCCAGGTTTTGGCATCGGCTGCAAGCCCTTCCAAGCTAGCCTTAGAAGAAATAATAACAATCTGAGAATTTGAACTTGGGGATAATTTCCTTAAACTCTCTGGCTCGCATCGGCCAGCCAGGCATTCTTCATCACCTCTAACTTTAAAGACAGCCAGAGACGGGGTCATTCCCATTCGTGAAAGAATACTCTCAAATCCAGATTCTTCAGTTTCCCATATCTTCCAGCTCGGCGAACGCGATCGAATCCCCTTTACAGAATGCGAAAGTAAACTCGCTTCACTAGCAGGAAGTATAGTTTTCCGACCCGCGACAACTGTCGTCGCAATCGTCCTCAAATAATCGCCGAGTGTAATACTCACTTGGAGATCCCCCATCGGCAGATTGTTCAAAACAAAATCTCCATTTTGATTCGTTAAAGTCGACAAGAGAATATCGGATTTTTCATCTCGGACAGTGACTGTAGCACCAGAAATAGGGTCAACGGCATTAGGCGCATAAACTCGCCCCGCTATCGACCCGCTTCCGTCTCTGGAGACTTCGAATTTAATATGAGAAGATCGCCCCAGCAATTCTTGAGCTCGTCGCGCTAAACTTATTTTTTGTTTTGAATCAAATTTGTAGGAGTCTTGAAGAGAGACAAGATCCGATCTCAGTTTTTTGGCTTCCGCGATCTCTGCTTCCATGGCCTCGGGATCTTTTAGATAAAAAATATCGCCATCGCCCTCCAGTTTATATGGCTCGCGATACTTCTCGATCATTTTGTTTGCTGTCTCGATATAGCTATTAATAATCTGATAGGCTTCTTCAAAACTTTTGGAATTATCGCTGAGCGCATCTAATGCCATAGATGCTTCTTCTAGCTCCTGAACATCGGCCGAAACTTCGCTGGCAGGAAATACCGGATACATTTCTCTTTGGTCCGGACCACAAGCGGTCAAAAAAATGCCAAGCACGGTAAATATCAAAATAAATTTAGAAAGGCCTAACATTGCATTTTCCCCCGAATTCAAAGAAGTCTTTAGCAGTAAGTCTCTCATTGGCCTAGACCGCCATATTTAATGAATAATTTCAAATAGTTACAAGGAGGAAACCTCCGTAAATTGACCAATTCGCTGACAAGCTCTAATCTTTTTCTACTATGACAAATGAAGAAAAAAGTTTTCAAAACAAATCTATTCTTGAGTTACTCAGCGAAATTTATAGGGCCGAAATGGCAGGAATCAATCGCTACTTACATTACTCATTTATGATCATGGGTCATAATAGGATTCCGATTCAAAAATGGTTCCGTGCTAACGCCGAAGAGAATATGGCTCACGCTGTGGAAGTCGGAGAAAAGATTACCTCACTTGGTGGTCACCCACCTATGGTTTCGGCGCAAGTTGAAGAATCGAATCTCCATACCGTCCAACAACTTTTGGAAGAAAGTCTAAAGTTTGAATTAGAAGCCATTGGCCTTTATAAAAAACTGGTCGCTGCAGCCTCTGAGTGTGGAGATATTGCCTTGGAAGAACTAGCCCGATCGTTTGTTAAGAACGAGGTAGAACATACCGATGAAGTTCGAAAGATGATGCGACGACCTGACTAGGCGAAAGTTCCCGGACATTAAGCCGCTAGGCGCTTAGAAGCTTGGAGCCACAAATCTATCCCGTCATGGGCGGGTTGGTCAGAATGACTAACCCGTTCGGGGTGGGGCATTAAACCAAACAAACTTCCCTTGCCAAGCTTTCGATAGATACCCGCCAAGCTTTGGAAGGATCCATTAGGATTATTTTGATAAACAAGGGCCGGCTGCATTTCGGAACGATCCAAATCTTTAACCTGATAATTGCCAAAGCGATGCGCGATCGGAAATCGAAATTTTCTGCCGATATCTTCCTTTGCAAACCAGGGAAAAGCCTCCGTCTTAACTTCGCATTCTTCCATTCTCGAAATAAATTTGAGACCTTTATTGACTTGTAGTATTCCGGGAAGCAATCGGGACTCCAATAGGATTTGAAAGCCATTGCAAATTCCAATTACATGAGCCCCCGCTTCCACCGCCTCCAAAAGAGAGCCCATCGCTGGAGAAAGTTTGGCGATTGCCCCAGCTCGAAGATAATCCCCAAAGCTGAATCCACCCGGAATCATAATCACATCATATTTGCTTTTTTCGATAGGCTGATCGTGCCAAAGCATATCCACGCGGACATTAGGAACCCGAGATGCAGCCCGAAAGGCATCATGATCTGAGTTTGAGCCCGGAAATTGTAAGACCGCCCAAGATTGCATCAGCTCGCCAACTCCACTTCAAAATCCTCCATCACCAAATTTGCCAACAAATCATGCGCCGCTTTTCGACCCAAAGCGATGGCCTGATTTGCATCGTCAGCCTCTAACTCCAATCTAAAAACTCTATCGCAAGCCACGGATTTTATATTTGAAAATTCTAAACGATTCAAAGCTGACAAAATCGCTTCGGCTTCGGGATCCAAAATCCCCTCTTTAAATCGAATTCGAATCGAAAGTTTAAAAGTTTTCAACGTCTTTCCTTCCACTGGATGATTGTCTTTAGTCTTGAGAATATTTCCTGATACCCATCCATCAAATTTCCTAAATCAAACCGAAAACGATCTTTGTCTAACTTTTCACCGCTCTCCTGGTTCCAGAGCCGACACGTGTCCGGTGAAATTTCATCGGCCAATACAATCTGGCCTTCCGAGTTTTTTCCAAATTCCAATTTAAAATCTACTAGCTGAAGGCCTACTTGCGAAAACATTTGAGTCAGCACGTCATTAATTTTTAAAGCTTGCTTCTTAAGCTCTGCCATATCCGATGCGTCGGCGATTTGCTTTGCCAAGATCTCAGCTTCGTCCATCATGGGATCCCCAAGAGAGTCATCTTTGTAAAAGAATTCCAGAGCTGGTGGCCGAATCTTTTCACCTTCTTTACTGATCGCACGCTTCAAATAAGATCCCGCCGCATAATTACGAACGACCACTTCGAGCGGAATCATTTTAAGTTGCTGAATCAAATGAGAGCGAGGCGGGATAAAATCCACGAGATGCGTCTTAATCTCAGCATCTTCCAAATACTGAAATATCATCGCACTCATCGTCGCATTGACTTCAGCCTTCCCCTCTATCTCAGCTTTCTTTTGCCCATTGAAGGCCGTGGCCGAGTTCTTAAATTCTTGAAGAATGAGATTATTGGCTGCTCGAAAAAGTCGTTTAGCCTTTCCCTCATAAAAAGGAGATTTTTCGATTTCCACGCCTATAAGCAAGCAAGATGCCTGAGCAAGGGTCAAGCGCGCAATTAGCCTTTCGGGACGCACTCGTTATAATGAATTGCCTACGCGATTCAGGCGGGTTTAGATTGGCCGCTATGACAGGGGAAGCTCGCAAAACGCCAATGATGCAGCAATGGGAAGAGCTAAAGGCATCGGCCCCCCAATCTCTTTTGTTCTTCAGGCTGGGTGATTTTTTTGAACTCTTTGGCGAAGACGCCGTTAAAGCCGCTCCGGTTATGCAGGTTGTTCTGACTAGTCGCGGAAGCAAGTCCGAGGACAATACGCCGCTTTGCGGTGTGCCAGCTCATAACTTTGAGATTTATTTGCATCGACTCTTGGATCACGGCTTCTCGGTCGCTTTGGCCGAACAAACAGAAGAAGCCAAGCCTGGAAAGAATTTGGTTCGCCGCGAGATCGTCCAGCACTTTACTCCGGGAATGCGCTTGCTAGAACAAACTCTCGACGCTCACTATACAGCTGTTGTCGCCAGCAAATCAGGTAGATGGATTCTAGCCGCCGCAGACGTGGCCACCGGTGATTTGCATATTTCCAGCGGAACGGATGAAGAGGAATTGGCTGCTCTGGCTTTACAACTTCCGGTGCAGGATTTGCGTGTGGCTCAAGGTCAAAGCTTCGACATTCCCATTTCTTACCAAGCCACTTGCCAATTAATTCGAGAAGCTGAAGCTCAAGAACTTATTTTGTCGCGACTTCAACTTGCCGACTGGCGCGATAGCCCCGTTTCTTTATCTTTTGATACTCAAGTTTTGGCGACACTGTTGAAAATCCTGGATGAGGCTCATCCAAATCACCAATTGATTTATCAAAGACCCTCTTCTCATGAGCAAAGTGTTTGGCTGTCAGCCTCTACTCAGCGACACCTCAATCTTTTTGAGCCCAAAGAAAATTCCCTTTTTAGTTTTTTGGATCGATGTCACACATCCATGGGACGTAGGCAGCTTAAGCTATTTTTAACTCAGCCCACTCAAGATCTGGAACGGATCAAAGAACGACAGAGTTTTATTCATGAGCTTAAATCTCAAAGCTTTATTCGCAAGCAACTGCAAAAGAAGCTTTCTGGAATTCTTGATATTCATCGATTGTTCCGTCGAAAACAACAGCCAGGAATTTTAACCAGCTTTCGAGATTCATTGGATGGCGGGCTTCGCATCTTTGAAAGCCTTAAACCCAAGCATTCTTATTTTCAAAAATTAAAATCGCAGTGCGATGGACTTTTGGATTTCATGCAGGAACTCGATCGTTGCATTCAAGTCAGTAAGGATTCGGAAGTTGGCTGGATCAAGAAAGGCGTTAATTCTGAATTGGATGAACTCCGAAATCTAGAACGAGACGCCGACAAGAAGCTTTCGCAACTCGAAGAGCGCTTGCGCGAGGAATTTTCGATTCCCGTTCTCAAGATAAGATTTCATCAAGTATTTGGCTTCATTGCTGAAGTAACGGCCACACACAAGTCTAAAGTGCCAACTCATATTAAGATAATACAAACTCTGGCCAACGCGATTCGTTTTAAAACTCCTGAAATTGAAGAGCTTGAACAAAAGCTATTAAGTCTCAAGTCTCGAATCAAGGAAGCGGAGCAGGCTCAGATAGATATTCTCTTTGAAAAGCTTAACATCCATCGGAACCTAATCTCCGAATGGGCGGATCAAATCGGGATAGTCGATGCCCTGACGTCTCTGGCCGAAGTTTCTACTAATTATGGATGGAGCCAGCCACGAACGAGTCGCGCCAAGGATCAAAGAATAATTTTGAGTGAGGCCACTCACCCACTAGTTAAAGATAACTTTGTGCCGCTTAGTTTTAAGCTAATGAATGAGAATAACTTTATTATGCTTCTTAGTGGTCCCAATATGGCGGGAAAGAGCACCCTCCTTCGCGTCGCAGCACTCTGCGCGCTTCTCCATCAAATGGGCAGTGATGTGCCGGCCAAGGACGCCGAGCTTTCGATTTTTGACTCTATTCTTTGTCGCATGGGAGCGATGGATGATCTGGGTCAGGGAAAAAGCACGTTCTTTGTCGAGATGCGAGAAGTGGCCACCATGCTTCAATCGGCGACGAGCAACAGTCTTTTACTTTTTGACGAACTTGGCCGAGGAACTTCTACTTATGATGGAATGAGTTTGGCCTGGGCCATCATCGAAGAGGTTCATCAAATCCGAAGCCTTTCGATTGTGGCCACCCATTATCTCGAGCTTGCCACTCTTGAGAGAAAACTAAGCGGCCTTAAGAATTTTCATGTGGGAGTTAAAGAGTTAGAGGGGCGACTGATATTTACACGTCGACTCGAAGAAGGCCCCGCCTCGCAAAGCTATGGCATTCAAGTGGCGCGCCTCGCCAATATTGCCGATCCAATTCTTCAACGTGCGGAAGCCAAGCTACGCGAGTTTGAAAAGCGCCGAAGTGCGCCAACGCCATTATTCGAACTCCAAGCGAGAAAAAATGAAAACTCTGTTCACTAAAGAAAAATCAGAAGCAGCTGCGACAGAGTTAAAATCAAAAAAGCGCGCAAGTCTTGGTCGCACTTATGACCTTCAGTCGCTATATGATCGACTCAATCGATTGTATTTTGACAGCCAACTCAAGCTAAGTATTCGCTGGGGAAAGCAAAACCTTGTTAAAGCGCGTTCGAATGTTTTACTAGGCTCCTACTTTGATAAGTCTAAAGAAATTGTTATTTCTAGACGTTTGGATAATCCTCGGGTTCCGCTATATTTTTTGGAACATGTGATCTTTCATGAAATGCTCCATTCTGTTTTTCCTCGGGAGAAACACAGAATGCATACAGAGAAATTCAAAAAATTTGAGCGATTGCATCCCGACTTTGATCGAGCCCGTGAATGGGAGAAAACTAGTCTCAAGATTTTATTTGAATCTAATCAAATTAGTTTATTCAATAGCCTAATGGCTCGAATATCGTAAGTTCCTGATTTTTTGAAATGCTAAAATGCTAGTTTTCAAAAACTGGCTCTGCTATTTCAAGTACGATGAAGTCAAAATACAAACCAAAATACAAACCTATGATCAATATAAAATTGGTTATGACTTCTGTCCTGACGATAGTATGTCTTTGTGCTGCAGGTGATAGTTTCGATCCACCAAAATCTGCTGGAGGCTATTCAGATGCCGATGCAATATTAAAATCCAAATTAAATGGCGTGCTCCGCGATGGAACATGGGGATTTAATGGACCAGATGATTGCATTCCAGCCTTTATATCGCTCGGCTATAGAGGAAAGATCATAGATCTTAGCTATTCTGATCCGACTTCTTCCTCAAATCTTTTAGCTCAACACATCAGGGCGATCATCGACTTCAGAGCCTACCAGCCATGGAACCAATCAAGCTCTTTATTCACTGGATGTATGAACGCTACTTGCCAACGGAGGGAGGGCCCCTTCGGACAAGTCGTAGCTATCGTTCACGACTGGAACGTGCATCCCGGAGTTACGGGCGGCCAGTTTATAAATTGGGGTATCGTTGATCCTAACTTCGATTCCGTTGGTGCTTTGGACATCTTACGAAACGGCGGTGAACCCGCCGCTAACCCTGACCTAGCTGCACGCGCTGTATTTAGATTAGAAGGATACTTAAACTTCTCAGGCATACGATACTACAGGCTTGAGCGTAAAAATTTAGGCTCCGCCGAAAGTCCTACGTGGACCATTATCGCTCATATCGAAGACATATCCAAGTCGCCAGAGCCTCGTCCGTTTCTCTCACGCAATATTTGGGGAGTACCTGTCCAATATGAAATAATTGAAGCCAAAGACAAATTTTCAGCAAATTAAAAAATTGCCAGCGCTAGTCAAAAAACTCATTTAGGCTCTGGCTTTTTCTCTTCCGACTTTTCCTTTTCAGGGGTGACATCGATGGCGTCCGCGTCCTTCAAACTTTTCTTAAAGTTACGAATTCCCTGACCCAGCCCCGACCCCAATTGAGGCAGTTTGGAAGCGCCAAAGAAAATGACGATGATGCCTAGTAAAATAAGTAATTCGGTTGAGCCAATTCCAAACATAATTTTTATCTCTTTCCTGGTTGTCCGTCCTAACTCAATAATATCTGTTTTTTCAAAAATTAATCAGCTGGAACTTACCTCATATTAACACCTTGCGCCAACATTGGGCAGCAGGAAAAATTCTCCAGATTTCGAAGGCTTTGCTTTAGACTAAATCTAGGGGAGGTCTTTCTTGATTCAAAACAGCCTACGCGCCACAAGAGCACCGCAGCCCATCTGGGGTGTGGTTTTATTAGTCGTTTCGAGCTTCATTCTTTTGAGTCTCATTTCTTATTCTTCTCAGGATCCCTCTTGGAGTTTTTCGGCAAGCGAAGGGACGAATATCCATAACCTTGGAGGGCGATTGGGAAGCTTTCTCGCCGACGGACTTTTGCAGTCACTTGGATTGGTCTCCTACCTACTTGGGTTAAGCTTGTTTGCCATTGGGTTTCGCCGACTTCGAGGCAGCATTCAAGATCTTGAAGATAGTAAACGAAAAGATTCTCGCTCTCGAAAGTGGAAACTACCGCTGGCTCTCGCCCTTGGCTGTCTTTGTGTTGCTGGATTATTATCCCTCACGCCTTGGACGGTTTATGCCAACATTTCTGCAGGAGGTTTGTTAGGATATTTTGTCTCTCGATTTGCTGTTTTTTGTATCAGCCCGGTCGGAGCCGCTTTATTTTTTAGTGGTGGCCTCTGGATTGCTCTCATCCTTGCAAATGAGAAAATGGGCGCTTTACCAAAATTTTCTCTTCCAAAATTTGATGCGTTTTCAAAAGTTGGTCCTGCTCTGATAAGCTTGCGCACAAAAATCAAAATGCCGAGTTTCCGCAAGAGCAGCGCCATCGATCCATTTGAAACCAAAGTTGATGTCTCCAAAAAATTGGACGAGCTATTTAAAAACCGAGGCAGAAAAACCGAACCCAACAAAGAGAATGAGCATCCAGTCCCAGAGATTAAAAATTCGACTGACGAAATCATTCCGGACGAGCCTAGATTGCCTCTCTTTTCCTTCGGTAAGCCCAAATCCGAAGCCTTGGCCGGCGAACGCCAGTTGCTGGTGGAGCGTGCCCCGGTTCGGAGTAAAAAAATTGAATACCATGACTTTGAATTTCCATCCTTGCAACTTTTGGATCGATTGCCAGAGGATCATTTTGAGGTTTCAAAGGATGAGCTTATAGAAAACTCAAAAGCCCTCGAACAAAAACTTTTTGATTTTGGCATCCAGGGCCGCGTAACCGATATTAAACCTGGCCCCATCATTACGCTCTATGAATTTGAACCTGCCGCAGGAGTGAAGGTAAAAAATATTCTAAATCTTACAGATGATTTAAAGCTGGCCATGAAGGCTGTGAGCATTCGAATTGTCGCCCCCATCCCAGGTAAGGCAGCTGTTGGGATTGAAATTCCGAACCATCGTCGGCAAATGGTAGCTCTTAGAGATATATTGAGTTCACCTATTTTTCAAAATTCGATTTCGCCACTTACGATTGCCATGGGAAAAACTACAGGGGGTGATCCCTTTATTGCCGATCTTGCAAAAATGCCGCACTTGTTGATTGCGGGAGCTACGGGTTCGGGTAAATCCGTGGGCCTTAATGGTATGATTGTGAGCACGCTCTACAAGAGCTCCCCCGAAGAACTTAAGTTTATTATGATCGATCCTAAGATGCTCGAACTTTCGGTTTATGAAGGCATTCCGCACCTTTTACTTCCCGTCGTGACTGATCCCAAGAAAGCATCGCGCGCTTTGCATTGGGCTGTTAAAGAAATGGAGCGTCGCTACAAACTCATTTCTTCTTTGGGCGCGAGAAATTTGAAATCCTATAACGACAAAGTTGAAAGGCTTTCAAGAGAAGAGCTTGAAAAAGAAATTCAAATGGTCGCCCGTGAAGAAGCGGCAACTAGTGCGCTGATTGAAGATCAAGATGGCGCGCCCGAAAAAACTCAACAAGAATTATTTTTGGAAGAAATGGGCATGGATCATTATGTTAAACTTCCACTGATATGTATTGTGATCGATGAGCTCGCTGATTTGATGATTGTGGCTGGTCGCGAGGTTGAAGAGAGTATTACACGCTTGGCTCAAATGGCTCGGGCGGCTGGGATTCATTTGATTTTGGCAACGCAGCGTCCTTCGGTGGATGTTATTACGGGTGTTATCAAAGCTAACTTTCCGACTCGCGTCGCGTATCAAGTTGCTTCCAAAATCGACAGTCGTACGATCTTAGATGGCACGGGGGCTGAGAATTTGATTGGCGATGGCGATATGCTTTTCTTGCCGCCTGGCACCAGTCGACTCGAGCGATTGCATGGCCCCTTTATTTCTGAAGAAGAAATTGATCGCGTCGTCAGACATTTGAAAGCTCAAGGTCGAGCTGATTATTCGGATAGCATCAATCTTGATGAGCAAACTAAAGGCGGAGCCTCAGTGGCTGGCTTAGATGAACTTGATGATGAGCTTTATGATCAGGCCTTGCAGGTCGTCTTTGAGACTCAAAGCCCCTCGGCCAGCATGCTCCAGCGTCGCTTGCGCGTCGGCTACAATCGAGCCGCTCGTCTCGTCGAACGCATGGAAGCTGAAGGCATCGTCTCACCGCCCCTTGCCGGCGGCAAAGGCCGCGAGCTTTTAGTAAGCCCAAGCTATGTGGAGCGATAGGATATAAGTTCCTTAAGATACGACAGGACCTTAAAACTCAAATCTAATACCGGCCGTTGTAATGAGCTGAGATGGTGGACCTTTTTTATCATCCAAGAAATTCTTGGCATTAGAGTCCGTATCCACTTGAAACATATACATTTCGACGTCGGTCGAAAGGACCAGTGCAAACCGAGGTAGAGCATAAAAGAAGAGACTCCCCGAAGCTCGAACCGGAAAAAGTCCCAACTGAAAGTCGTTTCCTCGAACGCCCGTCAAAACCCAACCCGTCCCCACACCCAGCCGTAGATCGATGCGATTTTTAGAAGTACTCAACGGCAAGATCCAACTCGGAACGATCAATAGACCTAGGTTGCGCTGACTAATAAACCGATAATAAAGAATGGCATTGATCTCAATCTGCTTCAGGAGACGGTAGCCGCCTTCCATCTCAAGATGAACCTGTGCTGGTCGACGATTGAAATTAAAACCTGCCCCGGCATCGAGCATATAGTTCCACCCACCTACCAGTGATCCTGACTTACCAACTTCCTTCGCCAAGAGGTCTTCCGAAATTGCACCTCCCACCTCATCGGTTGGAAACTCAAATTCATCAGAAGGGCTTCGAATTTCTGGCAAACTCCCAGGCTGGTTCACATCAGGTTCCACGACCGGTGCAGCCGTTGGAGTCTCACTTGGGCTACTGCCTGGGCTCATTCCTTCAGTCGGCCCTTCGTCAAGAATTTTCGGTTCAATTCCAGAATCCTGGCCGCCTGGCATTTCATCAGGCGCCTCATCAAGCGGCTCCCTCATTTCGTCCCCAGGCAAATCAGGGTCTGCAAAGGGATCACGAAACTCTTCACCAGAGTTGGTTGTAAATTCCTTATCCTCAGGGGGAGGCGCTGCCTCATCGGCTTGAGCGACGTAGAAATGGGAGAAGACTAACAATGAAAAAAAATGAACGACCAACATCTTAACTCAACTCTTCAACCTTCCCATATACGAAAGGATTTCATTCGTAGCTCTAAGATACGTCGAGTTGTGCCCAAGATGGAAGCAATTTGTGAATTCGAAGTTTTTGGATATTTTTCGATCGCTCTCTCAATGACATCCTTTTCCAAAGCCCTCAATAAATATTCCAATCGCAGCCAGCCCCCCTCAATCGGAATGGAGAAAGGCAATTGATTCATTAAATCCTCGGTCGGGACATTAACAAAATTTTTCTCGACGATTACCCCAGTACGGGTCTCAATAGCGGCTCGCTCTAAAACCTGCTCCAGCTCATGAACGTTTGCGATAAAATTTCGCTTTCGAAGGATGTTCAGAGCTTGTTCGTCAATACTAAGACTAGGAAGCTGCATCCTTAGTCGCATGGATTCCAGAAACTGATAACATAGAGCATCAAAATCAGCCGCACGATCTTTGAGGCTTGGCATTCGAACAATATGAGTCGTCAAGAGCTCATAGAGATCTTCACGAAAACCTTCGTTCCTTTGAACGTCAGGATTGACCGAAGTCCCACCAACCAACTTGATCTTTCCATCCGCTACCAGATCCATCACACGGTCTTGAAGTTTTCTGGTCAGCTGAAAAATTTCGGAAATAAACACAAAACTTGATCGAGCCAACTTCTCCTTAAACAAGGGGGACTCTTCCTCGTACATTCCACCATCAAATGAACAAAATTGAGCCTTTTTAGATCGACCCCTCTCAAACATCCAACGGGCCGCTCGTTTTTTGCCGACACCCTTTTCTCCAACAATTAAGACTGGCGAAGCGGTAAGGGTTTGCTTCTCAAGTTTCTGAACGCAATCTTTCATCGCTTCACTATTGCATACCCAACCTTCAGGAATATTTTTGGTCTCCCCAACGATGAGCCCTTTTTTTTCAACCGCCCTCTTTACGCATCCAATCAAATCCGCATTTTCGAAAGGCTTAGTAAGGTACTCAAATGCCCCCATCTGAATCGCTTCCACAGCTTCCGGTACCGTCGAATAAGCCGTCATGACAATCACGGGAGTTTCGGGAGAATAGCGTTTTACCTTTTCGAGCAAGCTCATCCCCGAAGCTTCGGGCATACAGACATCCGTAATAATACAATCAATGTTAGAGCCAAGATGTTCTTCGGCTTCTGGAACTGAATAAGCTTTGACGATATCCCCAACGGGACGCAGTAAAAGTTCAAGCGATCGTACCATCGCGACTTCGTCGTCGACGATCAAAATCTTAGGTCGACGAAACTCCATTGAATCTTGAGATTGCTCTTCGGCAACGGCCATCATGGCTATTTGAGCACAAACTCGGGAGAGAACTCCATCACAAAGCTTGTGCCTTTTTGGCTGCGCGAAGATACCTGAATACGGCCAGAATGCCGATCCACAAAGGCTTTGACGTGCGATAGCCCTAAACCTGTGCCATTAGCCTTCGTTGTTACAAATGGCTTAAAGAGATCCAACTCTTTAGGAATTCCCGGACCATGATCTTTCACAACAATTCGGAGGTGCTGCCGACTTCGCGCGTAGATTTCAATTCCAACCCAATCACTGCCCGCCTCAAAAGCATTGATCACAAGATTCATCAAAGACTGGCGCAAGCCCTCGCGCTCGGTCCACATCCAAAGTGCGCCTTCTTTCCATTCGATTTGGTCCGAATCAACGAGCAGTTTGAGCTCAATGCTGTTTCGAGGAAAGCGCGCTAAACAACTTTGTTTTACCTTTTCTATTAACTGATAAAGATCCACACGATCCCGCTTTTCATCTCGCCCCGAATGATTAAAAATACCTTGAATGGCATCGGACACACGCTCCACTTCGTTTTGAATCGTCCGAACGATTTCTTCCGCCTCCTCACTCTCATCTATATGAGACTGAAGGAGTCCCGAGCAAATTTTGATAACAGCAAGAGGATTTTTCATTTCGTGCGCCAACAAGGCTTGCATCCGTCCAACCGCCAACAAGCCTTGCTGCGAAAGCAAATAATCCCGAAGTACCAATAACTCCAAACATTGGGCTACCGCGTGGACAACGCGATCCCAGCTGGCTGAGGTAACGGGATCGAAGGCCAAAGCATCGCCACCCGAGAACGAAATATCCCCCATGTTTAGAGAGCCCCGCTTTAAATTCGAAAAATAAAAGCACTGATTCTGATAGGCATACATTCTCTGTAATCGCCCCTCCCGATACTGCCAAATTTGCTCATTATCTTTGGACCAAGGATTCGTCGGGTCCCGATAAAATCGAAACGTTACGCTCTCCATATTAAGATAATCATGAAAGTGTTGGCTGAGTTTGGTCAGAAAATTTTCGAGATTCTCACTCGCTTCGAAGATTTCATCAACCTTTGGAAACCTTACTCGCAGCTGAATCAAACTTCCAAGTCTTGCCTCAAACCACAATCCAACAGGGCGTGCCACCAAAACAACGCACATGGCAATCGTACTCCATAAGATCCAATCATATTGAGTCGTCTGATCCGATAGCTGTTGCCAGCTCATCCCCACCAAAACTGCAAATAAGACAGCAATTCCCATAAAGAGAATTTGATGCAAGCCTCTTCTAAAGATTCTCTCTAAATCAAAAACATTTTCTTTCGAAAAAACAAAGGCGAAGGCTACTGGAAATAAAACCGAAACACCCAAGATTCGCTCCCAGGAAATACGGGGTCCGGTCCAAAGAAATGAAAAGAACACACTGACCAATCCAATAAAAAATAAAATAAAGACCACGCTAAGAATTCGTGCTCGCCTTCTGGCCCAAAAGTCCTTTGAAGTAAAAAGAGTATTACCCAAAGCGCACATGGCTGAAATCAAGCAAAGGCCTAAAAAAACCAAATCTGCAAAATGCCAAACCTTGGTCGAACTCTTATCGTCCCAAATGATGACCCGCCAGCCAATGAGAGTCGTTGCCGCCAAATACCCCAAAACTATAAGACCAATTCGAATTCGATCACTACCCTTTCGCTTCGGATAGACGCAGAATAGATGCAAAATTAAACCCCCCATCAAGGGAGTTAAAAGGGAGACAGGATAATGGAGCCCTAAGGTCAAAGAAGGAAGGGAAAGAAGGAAAAATATCGATAGAAAGAAGCAAAGAACCGAGAAGACCTCAACGGACTCTTGTGTCTTTCTAAGATTGTAAGTTTGAAAGGGGGTTAACAGGGCGAAACCCAGAAAAATCAAAGAGAGGACCCCAGGAAGGACCAAAAGTACAAGGATATCTCTTTCGGAGTAGCCTCGAACGAAGGCTTCCGAATACATACGCTTTCCATTGCGGTCGATTAGCACTTTGGCACGAAATTCTTTTTTTTGGCCCGACAACCATTTTTTAATAGCCGGAAATTCAAACTGTCGGCCTTCTATCTCTAGAATCCGGTCACCAGGCTGAAGATATTCATCTTTTTTAAAGATATATTCTCGCTGTACCGAGGCCACCCGACCGTTCGAAAGACTTAAAGACTCAAGACGTTTCCCGCCAATTTCGTTTTCGGCATAAGACCAAACATAAAAAAAGCCAGGAAGCCATAGAGAGACTAGTACAAAACTACGAAATAATAAAAATCGTCTACGACTCATCAAAATAAACCTACATAAAGTGATAAGGATCCCGGTCCGTTTTAATTTTCACTTCTAGTGGCCGCGCCTCAAGATCCTCCAAAACGGTTCGCACCAAGGCACTAATCGCCGAGGGCGCCTTGGATTTGGCCAAAACCTGAACTCGATACAGAGACTTCCAGCGCGACAAGGGAGCGGGAACAGGACCAAATATTTCAACGCCGAGACAGCTAGCCACGATCTTGATTCTTCGCACAAAGCCTTCCGAGATATTCATCAGCTTAGATTCGTCTTGATCACTCAAAGTCCAAAGAATCTGCCTTGAAAACGGAGGTAAACTCAACAGACTTCTGAGCTCTAATTCCTTCTTGGCAAAACTCTCGTAAGCCCCCTCTACGACTAAATATTTTAAAACCTCATATTCCGGACGAAAGGTTTGAATCAGCATTTTGGAAGCCTGGCCTCGACGACCGGCCCGACCCATCAGTTGATAAAGCAGCTGAAAACTTCTCTCACCCGCTCGAAAATCCGGAACACTCCAGCCCTGATCGGCCAGGACAACACCAATTAGACTTAGCTTGGATATATCAATACCTTTTGAAATCATTTGCGTACCAACTAAAATATCAATCTTACCACCCGCAAAGGCCTTCAAGATCCTTTCCATTTCATTGCGCTTCAAGGCTTGATCGCGATCCAATCTCGCGACCCGTGCTTCTGGAAACCTCTCAGCGACTTGGGACTCAAGCTCTTTCGTACCAATCCCGCCGTTAAAAAATTCCTCGGCCGAGCATTTCTCACATTTGGTATCAAGAGTTTTTTGAAATCCGCACAAATGACAAATCGCGCGCCTTACATCAAAATGCATCGTCAGGCGCGCCGAGCAGTGCTCGCATTCATCTATATGACCACAGGAAACGCAAATTCTTTGAGAAGCCGAGCCCCGACGATTTAAAAACAAAAGGGCCTGCTCCGCGCGGCCCAAAGTTTGACTAATTTCATCATGAAGTTTCTTGGTAATAAAACTTTTTTCTTCGCCCTTCCAGGTTTCTCGAAGGTCAACAATCTCAACCTGAGGCTTAGGAGCCTCAAAGAATTTTGGAAGCCTGTAGATTTGTTGAGGCTTAGAATCTTTCATTCTCTGATAGGTTTCGATACTTGGCGTAGCACTTCCTAAGACAACGGGAATATTTAAAATCTTCGCCCTCAACAAAGCCAAGTCTCTAGCTTGATAAGTGCCGCGTTCGCTTTGTTTATAAGAAGCATCATGCTCTTCATCGATGATAATGAGCCCCAACTTTCGATACGGCAAAAATAAAGCCGAACGCGCTCCCAAAAAAATATCGGAACGCGCCTGCCAAGCCGATGCAAAAGACTCTAAGCGACGACTTTCTTTCAAATTGCTATGAAACACACTAATGTCGGAGCCTAATCTCTCCGCAAGTCTTTGCTCTAATTGAGGCGTCAAGCTAATCTCGGGAACTAGCATCAAAACTTGAAGGCCCTCCATCAAGGCCTGATCGATAAGATGGAGATAAATCTCCGTCTTTCCGCTTCCCGTATCGCCTAAAAGCAAATGATTTTCGTAACGCCCAAAACTCTTATGAATCGCCTCGAAGCTTGTCTTTTGAAGCTCAGACAAGTCGGCCAGCTTAGAGACAAAATGTTTCGGCTCGAGTGTGGGAATAGGCTTTCCATCGCGAACGGCTTTTGGGACTGAGGAATGCAACAGCTCTCCCAAGGAAATCCCATAATAATGAGAGGCCGTTTCATAAAACTGCAAACTAGCCGCATCAAAAATGGGAATTTGATCCAAGCTTTGATGAATGGCACGGAGACCTTTGGGAGCTTCGATGGTTTGTCGCCAAACAAAGCCAATGCGATCCTTCGACCGAAACGGCAAGCTCACACGACTGCCTGGTTCGAGTGCTTCGGCAGATTCGTAGGTAAAAAGCCGTCGCAGAGGAGTTTTTATGGCAACTTCATAAAGCATGGAAAAATGAGGCTAACAGGGCCTGAAGCGGGCAGAAAAGCTTTTTCGTGATGGGGTCAGGGCGGTTGCCAGGTTCCTTACCTGGCACTTAACCGCCCTGACCCCTCGATTTATTTTCTGATTGTGCTAAGGGGACTTATGGGTTTTTTGGGATTTCAGCGCACCTATTGGCTGTGGCTCTGCTTATTGATTGGCAGCCTATTGATTGACAGCTTCTGGGCAAGCGCTCGGGCGCAGAATCACGTTCATGAGTGCCGAAACCTCCTTTCAGAGATTTCTCGTCGAGCGAAATCTCCCGAACTTTCAAAACTAAAACAACAAAGACAGGACGCTTATGAAATTAAAGCAAGGGCCTTAATTTTAAGCGCCCAGAGCCTCCTTTTCCGGACACAACAATCCGGATTGAATCCGATGGATGACGACGAAATGACCAGTCTTTCCATCGAAGTTCACGACCTTTTGATTAAGCTGGCCAAAGAACTTTCGGACAATAGATTTGATCCTGCCTTTTGGGAGGATCTGCCCTTTGAAGTTGAATCTCCCGACGGCACTACACTCCGATTCAACCCTAGAGTCTTCGAAAAAGTCTTTGAAGAGGAATCCGCACTGAATCAGGAGATCCTCTCTCGGCTTCCCACTCAAATCCTGATCAATAATTTAATAATGAGACTTCATTTATTTCACTATCCGGAGGGAGTGATCGATATCAGCTCTCCCAAAGCAAAGCTGGATGCTTTTGTTGCGGAACTGGAAGATCTAGAAAGTTTGCAAACTCTTATGATCGTGCAAGCGCGTTCGGTTGATGATTTTGAGCAAGTTAAACTTAGAATTCAAAAGGCCATTGAACACTACGCTCCCGCTCTGGCTGACGTCCCCAACCTGACTGAGCGGGTGCGCAAAACCCTTTCGAATTTTTCGATCTTGCTCGACGATGAATTCTTTAATTCACTCCAGTGAGCAGCCTAGACTGAACAGAGATCACCGACGCCCCCTATGTAAAAAAGCTATCCCTCCCATCAGAAAAACAATACTTCCTGGCTCGGGAACACGAGAATCCAGTCGATAGAAACCGTCGTCCAGGATGATAGGACGTGGTCCACTGATTCTATCATCGAGTTTCCATTTATAGTGTGTCATCAACATCTGTCCATCCTGAGCACTTGGACTCAAAGTCCAAAATTCATAGATACCCGGTGTATGGGGCGTTAAATCATAAATAGAAAAACTACTATTCTGCAAATAGATCGGAAGCTCCGAGGCGTCGACATACCACTGTTGAAGATGCTCCTCAGTTGGTCGCCATGCCGTACCGATTCTTGAAACTTCCGTTCGATTATAAATCCCATTATGAAATATCCAGCCGTGGGGCTCTCGAAAATCAATTAAATATGTCGGAGCGCTGGCTTCGTAAGTTCGAGGATCGAACAATACATGCTCGCGCCAGTACGAGGAGTCAGAAAATTCCGATATTAAATCACCTGCTGCCGTTGCGTTAATTGCTAAGGACGAAAACGCAGCCATTATAAGAGGGCATGACTTTGCCTTTGCGGAGCCCTGACCCCATTGAGCAAGTAAAATTACTAGTCCTACAAGTATTTTTCTTTTCATTTATACCCACCTAAACCCGGCTCATAGATAGGCAATATAGACTGAAAATCAAGGGGGTCAGGGCGGTTAAGTGCCAGGTTACTACTACCTGGCACTTAACCGCCCTGACCCCCCAGCATCGGAATCTTGATTCCCATTCTTTTCGCGCAGGCAATAGCTTCGGGATAGCCAGCGTCGGCGTGTCGAGCGACGCCCATTCCAGGATCTGATCTCAATACTCTTGAAAGTCTTTTGGCCGCTGATTCCGTGCCATCCGCAACTATCACCATGCCAGCATGTTGCGAATAACCCATGCCGACTCCTCCACCATGATGAAAACTCACCCACGACGCACCATTTGCCGAGTTAACGAGCGCATTCAAAATCGGCCAATCACTTACGGCATCCGAGCCATCCCGCATACTCTCGGTCTCTCGATTGGGTGATGCCACGGAACCCGAGTCCAAATGATCACGGCCGATAACAAGGGGCGCTTTGACTTTTCCGGATTTAACTAGCTCGTTAAAAGCTAATCCGGCCTGGGCACGCTGACCATATTTGAGCCAACAAATTCTCGCCGGTAAGCCCTGGAAGGCAATGCGCTCCTTGGCCGCCTTCAACCATCGGTGAAGATTTTTTTCCTCAGGAAATAAATCCATCAAGCATTGATCGGTTTGCTCGATATCTTCTTTCTCGCCAGATAGAGCCACCCATCTAAAGGGCCCGCTGCCCTCACAAAAAAGCGGCCGAACATAGGCCGGAACAAAACCAGGATAGGCAAAAGCGTCCCCGTAACCACCTTCTTTGGCATAGCCACGCAGATTATTTCCATAATCAAAAACAATGGCACCACGTCTTTGAAATTCCACCATCGCGCTACAGTGTTTGACCATTGTGCGCAAAGAGTCGTTGCGATATTTTTTTGGATCTTTTCGAGCTTCGATTACCTGATCGAGCCGAAGATTGTCTGGAACATAACCATACACCGGATCATGCGCCGAGGTTTGGTCCGTAACAATCGGTGGCAAAATATCTCGCTTGAGTAATTCCTCATAGACGCTCGCGGCATTTCCAACAAGACCAACGGATTTAGCCTCCTTTTTGGAAGTCCACTCATTGATCCAAGCGATGGCTTCATCAAGAGACTCCGTCATTTTATCAAGATACTTGGTCTTAAGTCGCTTTTGAATTCGTACGGGATCCACATCGATGCCCAGGTAAGAGGCTCCCGCAATGACCGCAGCCAATGGCTGCGCGCCGCCCATCCCACCGAGACCTCCAGAGAGAATCCACTTACCGCGGAGATCGCCTCCAAAATGCTGATTCGCACAAGCATTAAAGGTTTCGTAGGTACCTTGAATGATCCCCTGAGATCCAATATAGATCCAGGATCCGGCCGTCATTTGACCATACATCATAAGGCCTTTTTGATCGAGTTCATCAAAATGTTCCCACGTGGCCCATTTAGGAACGAGATTAGAATTTGCCAACAGCACTCGAGGCGCATCTTCATGAGATTCAAAAATGGCAACGGGCTTTCCCGATTGAATCAAAAGAGTTTCGTTTGATTTCAATTTCTTTAGAGAGGCCTCAATAGCCTGAAGACATTCAGGATTGCGAGCAGCCTTTCCACGTCCACCATAGACAATGAGATTTTCTGGATCTTCGGCAACCTCGGGATCCAAATTATTTTGCAGCATTCGAAGCGCCGCTTCTTGAATCCATCCTTCGCAATGCAACTCAGTTCCTCTAAATGCCGGCATGGAGCAAGAATAGGTCTCCGATCAATTTCTGTCTAGTCGGGAGAAATTAGAAAACCCGGGTATTTTCCGAGAACGACTTCCTCAAGAAACTCGGCTTGATTGAGCCATCTTCCCTTTTTATTGATAGCCTCACTATCGTCACGAATAGGACGGATTAATCTCATTGATAAATTCAAACTGCGTCCAGAAGCTATGGGCTCAGAAAACACATGAAGCTCGAATTCATTCAGAACCTCCACAGAAAAATCTCGAAAATTGTCAGATAAACTTTTGAAAAAGGGCACACTATTGGTGTCCAAAGCCAAAGATCGATCTACCCGATCGAAATTTCGAAGAGCCGAAGAAAGAAGTTCTTGAAATCTTCTGAGATTCAAAAAATCTAAACGAGCATGAATTCTATAATCGGGGAAGGCCCGAATAAGTATATTAAAGATCGTCGTACCAGTGCCGGGCCTCTTCAGCATTCCCGCCATCAGACCCACTTCAAGAGTTTCGCGATCATCATTTACCCTAAATCTGACAAATCCCTGTCCCAAATCTGCGCCCGCCACAAAAATCATCTGGTCGTACTCATCGAATGCCGGTTCAAATGATCGCAAATAAAGTTTGGTTTGAGGGTCCAACTCCAAGATAAACTGATCGCTCGGAAGTGCTGTGTGACTAACATTTTTGATGGGTTGATATACGGATCCCCTTGCTACTAAGCCTCTCATCTCTGCCGGACATCTAAAATGAGACTGCAATCGAGACCACCAAGAAGGGGCGGCCTTCGCTGAAGACAGTAAAGTTCCCAAGCTAAAGGCAATTAAACAAATGATACGTCGGCAACTCACGACTGGCCTTATATCACAAATCCGCAAATAGGAGATGGGATATTATGTCAAGCTTAAAGCCTGCCCTCGGAGACTTTTAGACTATTGGAGTGCGGCGATACGTTCGTCAAGGGGGGGATGAGTAGCAAAAAGTTTTAAGAACTTTGGCGTTCGGCCTGAAATTTTCAAGGCCGCCAGTCCCTTCTCATTCGCAAGGTCCAATGGCGCAATCGAATGTTTTAGACTCTCGAGGGCCGCAATCATTTTTTCTTTTCCAGCAAGTTGTGCGCCCGCAGCGTCCGCACGAAACTCTCGTTGGCGGGAGAAGTACGCCACAATAATTGAACCCAAAATTCCAAATAAAATTTGAAGAGCAATAACCAGCACAAGATGGACCATCGCCCTACCCGAACCCTTCATATTGGAGGTAATGAAGCCCGCAACAACTCTAGCAAAGAACATTACAAAAACGTTCACCACGGCTTGAATTAAAGTCATGGTCACCATATCGCCGTTGGAGACATGGCCAATCTCATGGGCCAATACGCCATCAATTTCATCTCGATCCATTCGATCAAGCAAACCCGTACTCACGGCAACCAAAGCCCGGTTTCGAGTCGGTCCCGTCGCAAAGGCATTCATCTCAGGACTGTTATAAACGGCCACTTCAGGCATTGTTTTAATACCTGCCAGTCGAGCATGATCATGAACACAATTCACAAGCCATTTAAGATCAGGCTGCGTTGTATGGGGATCAATGACTTTTGCACCGGTGGACCACTTCGCAATGATTCGTGACAAAGCCAATGAGATGAAGGCTCCGGCAAAACCCCAAACGACACAGAATACAAACAAATTTTGAAGACCGCCCTGACCCATATAACGATCCAAGCCAAAGACATACGAAATAACGCTAACGGTTAGTATGATTAGAATGTTCGTTGCAAGAAAAAGACCAATTCGTTTAAACATTTGAACTCCTCACAATTGTTAAATTAATACACAATTGTAAGAGTTCAAGTTAAATCGAAATATTAAACCCTTGGGAGGTCAATATTGGACTTTAAAGTGCGGATTGAAGGCGCCAAGCCTTAAAACTCACGATTCTTGGAAAGGCATCAAAGTCATTTGAAATTGGGAAAGCCGGCGGCTGGATGTTTTGCCTTAAGCGATAATCGTAGGAAAACAATTGCTCATAACCTTTAGGGGGATTCGAAAGGACTCCCGTCGTTTGGTCTTTGAACTCCGCAATACTTCCCAAAAGCTTTATGCTCCCCATATTGAGGGCCGTATTCCAAGCTTCATAACCATAGCCACAACCTCGCTTGGCGGCTGTATCGATTCCACAACCAAGACCCGTGCCAGCGTCGAAAGCGTTTGAGTTCCCGGCATAGACGGCCAAATGCAAATTGATATTTGGAGGAGCATTCGTATGAATCAAAACATTCCTATAAAGCGAACTAACCCCAAGGACCGTATGAGATTCATCACTAATCATCGGAGACAAATCTTCTGCTGTTGGATCTAGCCCCGAAGAATTAGCTTCTCCCCAAGCTGTGGCAACAACTCCCGCTCCCGAGGAGCCGTCCGCATTCAATTCATGGTATTCAACATCTTCATATTGCAAGTCGTTAACAATCCGCACATCCTTCGTTGCCGTAATATGAAACCCAAAATCCTGAGCGATGGCCGGCCGAGTACGACTCTCCCCACCCAATTCGTCTATCTTTCCGTTAACATAGACATTCCCATTTAAACGACTAGCCAAAACAACTGGTGCGTTGGTCAAGGTGTCCCCATCAAAGACATAGGTCACCTCACAAGGATCATCACCTATGTAAATGTTTCGAGATGTCATGGCACCTGTCGGAGATACGATTCGAATTTTTTGAAATTTGCAGGACTGATGACTCACATTAATATTGGTCCATTCGTCACTCGAAAAATCACTCAATCCTTGAACGACGTTTAAAGAAACGCGAGCATCGCCTTCAACATAAATCCCCCCATCGGGGTTTTTGGAGACTTGATTGTCGATCGGAATGTAAATTCCTGTCGTCACGGAGCCCACCAAGGTCCCCAAAGCATGTTCCGCCAATAATCCTTCTAGCTCGGTCGAATCAACGGTCGCTGTATTTGTTGCAGCGGTGGCGCTTGTATCGCCAGCCGCCAAACGTAAGGTATTAAAAAAGTCCGTGGGAAAGGTCACGGCTGGAATTCCCGCCTGATAGCCGGCATTGAAAATCGCACAACAGGTGTATCCCGAAACACTCCAGTTGTACCAAGAAGAATAGGCAGCAGCCGATGTAAATTCGTCATTGAAGATAGGATGCCCGTAAAAATATCCCGGGCCATTTACGTGAACAGGTCCATTATAAACCTCCTGAAACTGTTCAGACGTATCGCCCCCAGCAAAAACCAAAGTACTGCCGTTCTGATTCTTAAGCTCATTCAAAATAATCGCCCATTTAGAAAACGGCGCATTTTGCAAGGGCACTTTGATCACACCTGATAGCTCGGATTGCATCTCTGTGTAGTTAACCGAACCATAGGCTCGAACTTCGACCAAATATTCGTACTCGAATTCTATTTCCGCTGGGCTCACCTGCAAACGTGTCGGCAAGGGTTTAAACGTATACTTAACTTGATAAAAGGAATCGTCACTTTCATTCGGATCGATCCAATCACTTGGAAAGGCGGTCGCAAAATCAGTAAACTCATGCTCCGCGATAGGCTGCCCCCCGGAAGTAAAGGACTCGGATTCAATCGCGTTAACGAGAAAGTTCTTCGAAAGGATCTTACCATTTTCAACGTCATTTGTCGGATCGACGTAGAGGTTGCTCAACTCAGTAAAGTTTTCAGTCGCGGGACCTCCGGCATACTGCAATTTTCCGTTTAACTTTATATTTGAAATGGCCCGCTTAAGCCTTGCTTCTTCAATATTCATCGCCGTCTCCATTTGATATTGAGCGCTGACTTTATCGTACCGAAGGTTTTCTAGCGAAAGACTGAGATTTGAACTTTTGAGAAAAGTCAAAGTAAGTCCGGTTAGAATGACAAGTGTCACTAGACTCACCAAGACGCCATTTCCTTGATTCGTTTTATAAACTTTTAAACTGGTCATATTCATCCTTTTCTCGGATCAGCATTTTACCGGTTGATCAGTGCGACAAAAAACTTCTCTTGCTTGCGATAGTAACGATCGCTTTCGACAATTGACGTGATTGGGTTATCTTGAGCGACCTCTTCACGTTTGCCTTCGCTTGATGACCGAACCACATACCAAGGCAAAACTCCGACGATATCATCGAGGGCATCGTCTGTCGGTTCGCCTGAATAATTCATGCTTCGAGAATGAATGTGACCTCCCGTGGCCGTGAGTGTTACAGGGAAGAGTTGGAAGCTCTCGACTTGAGAATGAAATACAACCCAATCTCCTTTTCCGACTAAATCAGGTTCACTCGGACGAATATCCCGCTTCATCAGTCCCCCGCCGGCGGCATTCAAAGCAATCTCCTCTAGATAGACGGGAAAGATTCGCGCTCCCGTTCCATATCCAGAAACTCCAAGCCCACCAGTCTGATTGTAAAGATTATCGATACTCGAAGTTTCCACTTCTACTTCTGAAATCTGGTCCGTCACAGCCGTAATTTGAAAGAGATTGGTAAAGGAATTGGTGCCATCGTCATCCACCATGATATAGAGACGGCCGACTTCCAACTTGGAAAGACAGTCTGGTACCACCCAAAATTTCTCAAGGGCGAGGGAGGGATTATTGCTGGCGTGATCTTTATAGAGACTACAGTCAAAACTATCTTGATAATCAAATCGAATAATCCTCGCCGCATCCATTTCGGCATTTAAATATTGGCTTTCAAGATTGTCTGGAAGATCAAAATCATTAAGGGCGTCTATATCTTCCCGCGAATGCCCAGGATAAGGCGTGATTCCTCCAAAAAACTTTAAATCCGCGCAAGCAATTGTCGCATTAGGAGCTAAAGGATTATCTAAACAACTTGGAACATAATGAACTGCCTGGCTAAAGAGTAGTTTAAGTTGATCTGACAGTATCGAACTAACCTTTGTAAGTTGAGAGCTTGATTGAGAATCCGACATCTGCCTGCCCGAATTCTTGAAATAAGAAAACACGCCCAAGCCAACCATCGAAAAAAGAAGTAAAGCTATGCTCAGCTCGACAAAACTAAAACCTGAAACTCGAGCCTCTCTTGTATAGAAAGGATTTCGATGAGAACGAAGCATTCATTTCCCTCAATCTTTCCTCTACACACCTATGGACATTGTATCTTATTCGATACAAAACTAATCCTAACGCACAGAAATCACCCGAAACAATTTTGGCCTATGAATGCCTGTTCAAGTTACAGGGGTGTTTGCATAGTCTGCATTTTTTTCCACTAGCCCTTAAGGTCCGTGCCCTATTGAGTTTTCCAATTTCCCTATAAACTTTAATTTGAGGCTAGTGAAGATCCTTAAGGAGGCGCTTCGTATGAAATTCAATTTTATGATTCTAAAAGTAATGATTGGCTTGGCCGTCCTGCTTTCTGCATCTCAGGCTATCTACGCTCATTTACCTTGCGGTGAGGGCACTGACATTGAATGTCCTGGCAGTGACGATGGCGGTGATGGCGAGTAGGAGCTAAGCATTCTAATCGATTAGATTCCAATTTAACGACTGCCGAAGATCTTTAAAGACTTCGGCAGTACTTTTTTTTAGACTACTACCGTGGCGCATCAGTTAGGTCCAACCATAGCCAAACTTCAAGAACTTTTAAATATGGGCTTCGTGAAAATGCTAGCCTCCCCTCGGTCGGACAGATGCTTGACAGAGATCTATGGCATCAAATTTTGGATTGATTCGCCTGAAGAAGTTTTAATTCTCAAAGAAGTTTTTGCGCATGATGAGTATCCCAAACAAGTCTCTGGAAACTTTGTCTTTGTCGACATTGGGTTAAATGTCGGTTTTACAAGTCTCAAATTTGCTTCGGACCCGAACTGTAAACGAATTTATGGCTTTGAACCTTTTGCTCCTACACTTGAGCGCGCCCAAGAAAATTTTGAGCTCAATCCAATCTTTAGAGACAAAATTAGCGTCTACAATTATGGTTTAAGCGATCATCATGAGCATGGAAGCTCTTCTTATAACACTGCAAAACGAGGGCAAATGAAAACAATCAAAGGTCCTGCCGTCGAAACACTCGATTTTCCAGAAGAAAGTTTTATTGTCAAAGAGGCCTCCGCGGTTTTGGAAAGTATCTTTCAAGAAGCCAAGACGGATCTTCTCAAAATTATTTTAAAGATTGATTGCGAAGGCGCCGAATACGAAATTCTTCCTCATCTGGATAAGCAAAATCTTTTAAAACTCGTCGATCAGATATTTATTGAATGGCATTTCAAGGGCAGCGAGAGCTTGCTGGAAATTCTAAGGGCAAATCAATTTCAAACCAGAGAAGAGGCCTGCATAGACCTCTGGGAGTCAACCGTCAGCGGAATGATTCATGGTCTTCGCGCGCCATAAGCTTTTCGATAGCCGTCCAGTCCTTTGCAAAACTTCGATCACCCGATTGAAAGGCTTCGGGCACGTCATCAGCGAGGGAGGCTAATTTTTTCTCCACAAATCCGCTAAATCGCTTCCCTGTCCTCGTTGACTCCAAAACACAGGAGCGAATACTGCAGAGGATTTCGGAAGCCACAATTTTTCGAAGATTCCCAAGAATCATAAGCGCCTTACGGGCGGCCCAAGGCGCCATGCTTACATGATCCTCTTGATTACCATTGGTTGAAATCGTATCAGCCGATGCCGGATGCGCAAGAGTCTTATTTTCACTTGCCAGTGAAGCCGCTGCTGTCTGAACAATCATCAAACCGCTTTCCACTCCTGGATTGGAGGCCAAAAAACCAGAATGACGAGAGGTTAGAGGATTGACCAATTGATCAATACGTCGCTCCGATAGATTAGCAATCGTTGTCATCGCTATACTCAACAGATCACAGGCCATACTCACGCTCTGAGCGTGAAAATGCCCACACGATAAAATCTCTTTGTCGTCCGCAAAGATAATGGGATTGTCGGACACCGAATTAATTTCGCCAGTCAAAAGTTCATCGGCCTTTTCAATCAAGGACAAACACGGCCCTAAAACTTGAGGAATGCAGCGAAAGGAATAAGCGTCTTGAACTCTGTCACAGTCACGATGAGCTTTCATATGCTCGGACGCCTTTAGGCGCTTTATCATTTCTTTGGCAATTACTTGCTGGTGAGGATGGCTCTTAAGTTGATGAATTTTATCCAAATAAACCGCACTCGTCGCTTGATGTCCTTCGACACTCAAAGCAGCCGCGTCCAACACCCAAGGCCAAACCTGCTTAAGTTGTCTCAAAACTTCCATGGCCCACGCTAAAGAAAACTGTGTTCCATTAGTGAGTGCCAAGCCTTCTTTGGGCCGTATCGGAATGGCTTGCCACTTATGCTTTCGCAACACTTTTTGAGCCTCGATCAAAGCCCCCGTCTCGGGATCAACAAAGTCTCCCTCACCAATCAAGGTCAGGGACAAATGAGCCAAGGGAGCTAAATCACCACTAGCCCCAACACTCCCCTGCTCGGGTACATAAGGCAAAAGCCCCGAATTAAGATAATCAAAGTGTCTCTGTATAATCTCTTGGGAGACGCCGCTATAGCCTTTGCCCAAACTCAAAACTCGAAGCAAAAGCAAGCGGCGAACCACGCGAGCAGGGCTCGGCGCCCCCAGTCCGCAGGCGTGCGAACGAAGCAAATTGATCTGCAAGGAAATTAGGTCTTTTTCAGGAATTCGAACTTGGGCCAATCGTCCAAAGCCCGTATTAATACCATATATAGGACGATCCTGATGAACCACCGTATGAACAAACTGAGCCGCCTTAGAAACTCGAGTCGCGGCCTTAGGCGAGAGCTTCCAAGGGCCCTCTTTCTTAAGCAGCTCCTCGACATCATCGGAACTAAATTTTGATTGAGGCTCCAGGACCATGCCCCTAAGCTAGGGCGAATAATTAAGGGAAGCTAGAAAATTATGATTTACAATAATGTTTTAGAACTAATCGGCAACACTCCCATCGTAAGACTTAAAAAGATCTCGCAAGGATTGTCCTTTGATCTTTTGGCAAAGGTTGAATTTTTGAACCCAGGTGCGAGCGTTAAGGATCGCATCGCCGTGAAAATGGTAACGGAAGCCGAAAAAAAGGGTCTTCTCAAACCTGGTGGCACAATCGTCGAAGCCACCTCAGGAAATACCGGCATGGGCCTAGCCCTGGTTGCTGCCGTCCGCGGTTATAAGGCCATCTTTGTCATGCCCGATAAAATGTCTCTAGAAAAAATTCAAGCCCTTCGCGCTTTTGGCGCTCGAGTTGTTGTCACGCCTACGAATGTCGCCCCCGAAGACCCTCGCTCTTATTATTGTGTCTCGCGACGAATCGCGGATGAAACTCCCAATTCTTTTTACACCAATCAATACCACAACCCCGATAACCCCCAAACTCATTATGAAACGACAGGCCCTGAAATCTGGGAACAAACCGAAGGTAAAGTTACAACCTTCGTTGCTGGACTTGGAACGGGAGGAACCATCACAGGAACTTCTCGCTACCTTAAAGAAAAGAACCCAAAGATACGCGTGATCGGTGTGGATCCTTTCGGCAGTATTTATACGGACCTCAAGAAAACCGGAAAGATGGGCGAAGCCTACCCCTATAAAGTTGAAGGCGTGGGTGAAGACTTTCTCCCGTCGACGATTGATTTGAGTCTTGTAGATGAGATTGTTCAAGTTACGGACAAAGACTCATTTGCCATGACTCGAAAGCTCGCCAAATCTGAAGGCCTCTTTGTTGGAGGTTCTTGCGGCTTTGCTGTGGCTGGCGCGTTGCAATGGGCGAAGACTCAAAAGGAAGCCCAGGTTCCTGTCATCTTATTGCCGGACTCTGGCTCTCGATATTTATCGAAGGTCTTTAATGACGATTGGATGAGAGAAAATGGATTTTTGGACGAATCTGATGTTCGTGTTGCAGATGTCTTTAGTTCACGGCCATTAGTGTCGGTCTCGAGTTCTCACAAGGCCAATGAATGTATCGAATCTTTCAAAAAACATGGCATTTCTCAAATGCCCGTTCTTGATAAAAACGGCAAACTTGTCGGCCTGATTACCGAAGATGAGCTGCTTCGAAAGGTGGCTCTGGAACCAGCCGCACTTTATGAAAGTATTCAGCTTTCGATGATCGAGAATGTCGAAACCGTTGGATTAGATACCTCCATCAGTAAGCTTCAAGACATTCTAAAGAAGGATTATGTTCCGGTAGTTGTTCACGACGGAAAAGTTCTGGGCGTTGTTACCAAAATTGATGTTTTGGACTATTTGATGCGAAGGAGCTCGGCAGTATGAAATCTCCCGAAAAATTCGAAACTCTTGCGATTCATGCCGGGCAAAGTCCGGATCCTACAACCGGCGCCATCATGACGCCCATCTATCAAACTTCAACCTACTGGCAAGAAAGCCCCGGGAAACACAAAGGCTACGAATACTCACGCACTGATAATCCGACTCGCGCGGCTCTCGAAGCTAATCTTGCCGCTCTCGAAGGGACAAAGTATGGACTTAGCTTTGCCTCAGGATGCGCCGCCATGACAACGATCATGATGGGCTATCAAGCGGGTGACCATATTATTTGTTGTGATGATGTTTATGGTGGAACCTATCGATTGTTTACGAAGGTTCTATCAAAATTCGGTTTGGAGTTTAGCTTCGTGGACCTTACAGATCTTAGCAAATTGGATCGACACAAGAAAAAGCAAACAAAACTTGTTTGGATCGAAACACCCACCAACCCATTGCTTAAAATTATTGATATAAAGCAAGTAGCTCAATGGGCTAAAAAAAATGGCTGCCATAGTCTTGTTGATAATACTTTTATGTCTCCATACCTTCAAAACCCTTTGGCTTTAGGTGCTGACTATGTCCTTCACTCAACAACCAAATATATTGGGGGTCATTCGGATGTGGTGGGGGGATTTATTGGCACGACTTCGGAAGAATTATTTAAGCTAGTAAAATTCAATCAAAACAATCTCGGTGCGATTCCCGGACCTATGGATTGTTTTTTAAGCTTACGCTCGACAAAAACTTTGGCCATCCGAATGGAGCGTCATTGCGATAACGCAAAAATAATTGCGAACTGGTTAAATGAACATAAGCAAGTCGAGAAAGTTATTTACCCTGGGCTTTCGAGCCATCCTCAGCATCAATTGGCTAGTGAACAAATGAAAGATTTTGGAGGAATGATTAGTTTTGTAATTCGTGGCGGCCTTGAAAAGGCGCGCCAGACACTGGAGAAAGTAAAAATTTTTAGCCTGGCTGAAAGTTTAGGTGGTGTTGAAAGTTTAATCGAGCTCCCCGCGATTATGACACACGCTAGCATTCCGGCAGATATTCGAAAATCCTTAGGAATCGACGATGGGCTAATTCGGATATCTGTGGGCCTCGAGCATCACGAAGATCTTGTCGCAGATTTAGATCAGGCATTTAGAGAATAAAAGTGAAAATCAAGGAACTAAAAATCGCAAAGAAAGCTGCTTGGGCAGCCGGCAAAATTATTCGTCAACATTACGAAAAGGATTTTGCCATTCGCCATAAGGGTAGCATCAACCTTGTAACCGAAGTAGATCTCAAAGCTCAGGATAAGATCGAGAAAATTATCCGGAAAGCTTTTCCGAAAGATTATATTTTGGGCGAAGAAGGGCCACAAACCAAGCGCATTCGCGCGACTCGTCGCTGGATTGTCGATCCGCTGGATGGGACCACAAACTTTGCGCATGGTTATCCTCATTTTTGCGTTTCCATAGCATTTGAAAAGAATCGAAAGCTTGAAGTCGGGGTGATCTATGATCCCATGCGCGACGAAACCTTTTGGGCCGTACGCGGAAAAGGTGCCTATTGCGACGAAAGAAGAATTCATACTTCGTCCACGGATCAACTTCGTTCAGCCCTGCTCGTAACAGGCTTTCCTTATAACTTGTATCGCCCCGAGACAAATAATCTCATTTTGTTCAACCATATGATTTTTAAAGCCCAAGCAATTAGGCGAGACGGAACAGCCGCTCTTGATCTAGCCTATGTGGCTTGTGGAAGATTTGATGGCTTTTGGGAGCTGGGACTCTGTGCTTGGGACGTTGCGGCTGGCATCTTGATTATTACGGAAGCTGGCGGCCAATGCATCGACCTACAACCGCGTAATCGACATGAACTTTTGCCCTCCGCTCTAATAGCTGGAAACCCTCACATTGCCGAGAGCCTTCATGAAGAAATTAAGAAAATATGGTCTTTTCAATCTACGCCCAAAAGAAAGAAATCTAAAAAGTAATCAGAATGAGGCGTGTGTATTTTGGAGTTCGATTTAGCTCAGCCTTCCAATCGGATCTTTGCTCGAGCCTCCATGGCCTGCAAACTAGGGCTCCCTCTGATATTAAATGGACAGCAGAGAAGGATTTTCATCTTACACTTTTATTTTTTGGAGCCATATCCGATGATCGTTATGAAGTTTTGCGACAAATGTCGTTTGATCAGAAACTCTTGCCCGCCGCTTTTAATCTAGAGTTTAATGATATTGGATTTTTTCCCTCCACAGATAAACCTCAAGTTGCGTGGCTAGGCGTCAAAGATGAGTCCAAGGCTTTACTCAGCCTTCACGAAAGACTAGCCAAAGTTTTTAAATCCTGGATCGATAAATCAAACGAAGAAAACTTCAACCCGCACATCACAATCGCCAGATCCCGACACAAGTTAAATCATGAATTGTTTAAAAAGGTTAAGTTAACACTCAAACAAGAGCCTATTCACGAATTCTTTCTTTTTGAAAGCCTGCCAGGCCGAACGCCTCGCTATCAGATTCGGGCGATCTATCCTTTACGTCCCAAATAGAAGACGATAGGTATCAAACTTATGTGGAGCCGGCTCCGCGAACTCTTTGCTGACCCTCAACGACCCTTTGTCCATCGCGATTTTAGCTGGCTGCAGTTTAATGACCGAGTCCTGGCCGAAGCTCGTTCCAATGAGAACCCACTTTTGGAGCGGCTCAAGTTTCTTGGCATCACGTCTTCCAACTTAGACGAATTCTTTATGATCCGCGTGGCCTCCATCGATCGAGAAATTCTCACAGCCCAGCGCAACCCAAGGACCGATCCGAAGGTCTTGCATCGACTCATCCAAACACGTGCTGAGATTCTTCAGCGCTGCGCTCAGTTTCATCGGCGACAAAGCCAAACTTTCAATCACCTCCGACGATTGTTAGCGCAAGAAAAGGTTTTTATTTCAAGACGCTTTCAGCAGAGTGACCGCATTTATATCACTGGTGAACAGGTGTTCTATTCGGAAGTAGCGCCTCTTCTTCCCGCTCTCGAAAGGTTTGAGCCTGATAGTTTAGCCGAGCTTACTAATTTGCAATCGGCCCTCGTTTTTCCAAACGGACAATTTTTGAAAATTCCAAAAGCACTTCCAAGTGTGCTTTGGATCGACATTTCCTCCAGGGAGTTCGCACTATTTTTTACCGATGACTTGGTTCGCTACTTTGTTCGGAAGGCTTATGGGCTTAAAGGCTTACCCTTGCTCTTGCGCCTTACACGAGATGCCGATGTCAGCGTTGACACCAATGAAGAAGATCCCGCACTTATTCCTGATGCTGTCCGAAAGAAAATCAGGTCCAGAGATGTTGGGCGCCCAGTTCGTGCGCAGATTTCTGGAAATCGAGCTCTCCTCAGCAAGACCAATCTTTCTAAAATTCTTCGAATTGATGAAAATAAGATTTTCGATGTTCAACACCCCTTCCTTCTTCATGGTGCCTATGAATTTGCGAATGAGCTTGTAAAGGATACGCGATTCAAGTCAAGTTTGACCTATCCTGAGTTTAAACCTGTCATTCCCAAAGCCTTTGCTCAGACCTCCGAAATTTTTAAAAACCTTCGAAAACATGATTTCTTGCTCCATCAACCCTACGATTCGTTTGATGCGTATATTAATTTTATTGAGGCCGCAGCCAATGATCCCGAAGTAGTTTCAATTCAACAAACAGTCTATCGAATCGATAAATTATCCCACTTAACCCAAATCCTAAAGAAAGCGGCAGCGACAAAAAAGGTCCGGGTCTTTATTGAACCTCGAGCCCGATTTGATGAAATTCAAAATCTTCAATTGGCTGAGGACCTTCGAGCTAGTAGCGTAGACGTAAGGTTTGCCTTTGGTCCATTAAAATTGCATGCCAAAGTCGCACTTGTAACTAGACGGGAAGATGGAAAGCTTCTCAACTACACCCATCTTTCAACGGGTAATTATAATGCAAAAACAGCTCGCCTCTATACCGACATGGCAATTTTCAGCGCCAACCAGGAAGTTGGCGAAGATGCCAAATTATTCTTTGAAGTCTTGAATGATGCTAAGCTTCTCGAAAACTTCGGTCAGTTTAAACGACTGGTGGTTGCGCCGATTCGTTTGCACAAACGATTGATCAGCTTGATTCAGGCAGAGACGGCAGCGGCACGCGAAGGAAAGTCCGCGCGAATTTTTGCCAAGATGAACACACTTGTAGATCAAAATGTTGTGAATTCACTATATGAGGCTTCGAAGGCAGGTGTTCGAATTGACCTCAATGTTAGAGGTGCTTGCTCGCTTTTGCCAAAAATTAAGGGCTTGAGCGAAAACATACGAGTGATCAGCATAGTGGATCGATTTTTGGAGCATACGCGAATTTATTATTTTCAAAATTCCAAGATTATTTACCTCTCAAGTGCGGATTGGATGCCTAGAAATTTTTTTAAGAGATTGGAATTAGCCTTTCCGATCCTTGATCCTGCGATTTATGAATTTATCCGCAAGCATGTGATTCCTACTTATCTTCGCGATCGAGAAAAAGCTTGGGAATTGACCTCCAAAGGATTTTGGCGGCGACGACGTTCAAATAAATTAGCGCCGGTGAGTCGAGCGCAAAAGGTTTTTCAAACTCTCGCCCTGAGATCCTATCAGGGCACGGAACTTGGTAAACGATAGATTAAAGAATAAGTGGCAAACCCCAGCGACCTTTTTGCGTCGTTTCGATCTCATCGATTTTTTGTTGAAGTAAACCTTCGCGCAAAGCAAATTTGGTTCGAGCAATTGAACGAGAGCCAAAGAAATCCATAATCTCCTCTAAAAGAATGGCTCCGGACAGAATGATATCGACGCGCTTCTCTTCCATGCCAGGAATATGCAAGAGCTCCACCTCAACAAAGCTTCGACTTCGACTATCTATGAAAATCTAGCTCATCAGATCTTCGCCCAGAAGCGACAACGATCTCGCTCTGAAAGCCTGAAAAACCTACAAATGCGCCGAATCAAACAGTCCTACTTGCTCATTCAAACCAAATCCCCTGACTGAATCGATCAAAATGGTGACTAAACTGCCTAGGCCAACATGATTATCTGTCCAACATGCTCGGCGAAATAGCGTTTGAATGCCTTATCCTTTCTTTGTTTTTGTAGCTGCCGCAAGATTGCCAATCATTTTTAAATCAACATTTTTGCGCGCACCCCCATAGTTGGTGAGCAACATACTCGCGCCCACAGGGTCGCCTGATTCAAAGATGCCATTAATAAAGTCCCCGGTTTCAAAGACCTGGAGATTTCGATAATCAAACTCCAACACCGCATTGTTCGAATACCATGCGAATCGCTCACCAAAATTATCCTCATAAACGCCGCGATACTCGTTATCAAAGCCGTCGATTGAGGCGAGCTTGAAATTGTGGTTATAGGTATCGATCAAGCCCCACTGATAGGCAAAGTGTTGTCCCATATCGGTTCCCAAATCAAAACCTTCCGGTTCTGAGCGGCGGAACGCACTTCTTTGAGCGTCATCAAAAGCTTCATCAAATTCGTCTGCATAAATTCCAAGGAAAATATCGCGCCAATGCTCTTCACCCCTTTCATTGTAGATATTCCAAAGACTCATTTTAACGAGTTGAGAAATATATGAATTACGAGGATTTCCAAAATCGAGCGGCAGGTGATGACGCCCCAAGGCCTCCATTAGTAGATCTTCTTCTGATAGAGTGCGGTTACCATCTCTAGTCCATCCGTCGGAAATTCCGTTGAAAGCTGGTACAAGATAATTCAATTGGTCAGAGGGCTCGCCTCCGCTCCTGGTAGCGCTGACAAATCGCTTTCGAACATCGGCCTTGGCTTCAGAAGCCGCCAATTCGCCAGCCTGATTTTGTCCCAAGTGAATGGCATTCGACCATGCGTCTTCATCTTGTAATCGAGGAGCATCAGATTGGCCCGCCCGCCTTGAATCGTCATCCGTTTTAGATCGTCGAAATCCAAAATTAATTCCTCGCGAAAGACCCATCAAGGTGCCAGCAATATAACCCGCTTCGTCACCCCAAGCTTGTCCATAGTCTCGACCCTCATCGGCAGCTCGAATACATACACGAAGTGCCTCAGCATATTGGTTCGATTGAACGATTTCATGGCTGCTTTAAACAGGAGTGTGTTTATTTAAATTGGTTTGAAGATCCAATCCTTGCAGAAAAAATCTGCCGTGAATACGGAGTTTACTACAACTTCGAAAGGCCTCACTGGGGCTTGAAATTAAAAACTCCCGCCGAAGTCTATCTGGGAATGAGCTACCAAGAAACTTTGAGCTTTAAACCCACCGAAGAAAAGATCAGAGAAAAAATCGAAGGAATTTCAACTCAGTGCGCCTAAACTCAAATCACCAAAAAATATTTCGCTTGCCTGGGGGGCCAAGATAGGCAAAATCTAAGAAAAATGCTACCTAAGCTATGTTAACCATATGGTTAGAGGGGGCCGTAAATGAAAGTAGAAAATGACTCAAAGTACGCAAAATCCGCCAGAGTTACTTTTTCCACGAACTTCTATATTAATTGTCGAAGACGAAAATATTTCAGCGATGAATCTGGAGCGAAAGCTTGAAAGATTGGGATACTCTATTTCAGGTATCGCATCCTCAGCCAAATCGGCGGTCCAGCAGGCGAGTGAGAAGCATCCGAATCTTGTTCTTATGGACATCGCTCTCAAGGGGAACAAAGATGGAATCGATGCTTCTCGTAAAATTCAGGAGCTAGATATTCCGGTCGTTTATCTTACCGCATTAAGCGACGATCTCACGATCAGGAGAGTCCAGGAAACCGATCCCTTTGGCTTTTTGATCAAACCCGTGGAAGAAAAATCTCTTCACGTCACTATCGAGATGGCTCTTTATAAACATCGACTGGAACAGGAACTCAAGGGGGAGATCGCTGCAAGAAAACGAGCGGAAATTGAGCTTAAGAAAAATATCTTGGCACTGAAGCATTCTAACGAGGAACTGGAATCTTTCGCTTCCATTGCCTCCCACGATCTTCGTGAACCACTGAGAACAATGTCCTGTTACCTGCAGCTGTTACAAAATGAATCCAAAGGCGAATTGAATCCGAAATCAAAAGAGTATTTGGATTTTGCGTTGAAGGCAGTCCCTCGTATGACTCATCTCATTGATGAGCTTCTGAAATATTCACGTGCTGGTAAAAACCAAGAAGGCACTACATTGGTAAATTGCGAAAACGTTTATATGACCGTCTTAAGTAATCTTTCGGCAGCGATTAACGAAAATCATGCGGAAGTAACCTGCGATTCTCTCCCCACTCTCCTTTTTAACGAGAGAGAGCTCGGTCAGGTATTTCAAAATTTAATTAGTAATGCGATTAAATATCGAGGGGAACAAAATCCAAGGGTCCACATTTCTTGTAAAGCCACGGGTGAGAGACTAAAATTTTCGGTGAGTGATAACGGAATCGGTATTTCTTCCGATAAAAAAGAGATTGTTTTTGAGGCATTCAAGCGTCTGCATTCCAGGAGCGAATTTGAAGGGAGTGGACTCGGACTTGCTGTTTGTAAAAAAATTGTTGAGTCCCATCAAGGGGAGATTTCGGTTGAATCAAAAGAGAATGTGGGTTCTACGTTTTACTTCACACTACCGATCTGTAACGCTCAAGAGACGAGTAAGCTCGCCAACGCGTGAAGAATACAAAGAACAAAGCGAAGACAAACTTGCCGACGGGAGAAAACCCCTCGGGATCTTTTCCCATCGTAGGGGTCGGCGCTTCTGCCGGAGGACTTGAGGCATTTCAAAAGCTATTAAGAGCCCTACCCGCTAAAGCGAATATGGCCTTTGTGCTTATTCAGCATTTAGATCCTAAACACCAGAGCGCTCTGACTTCCATTTTGAGCAAGTCTACTTCTATGCCCGTCTTAGAAGTAAAAGACGGAATGAAGGTAGAAGCTAGCCACGTCTATATTATTCCCCCCAACTTCGATCTTTTCTTATCTGACGGACACTTAAAGTTATCACCGCGAAGTCGCAGCCAAGGCCAGCATCTGCCAGTAAATTCCTTTCTTGTGAGTTTGGCTAACGAGATGCTCGAGAATGCCTTGGGCGTTATTTTGTCCGGCACAGGATCGGATGGCAGCCTTGGAATTCAGTCCATCAAGAGCGGCGGAGGTATTACTTTTGCGCAAGATGAAGAATCTGCAACCTATGATCAGATGCCGAAGTCTGCCATTGCGACAGGCTGTGTTGATTTTGTTTTAGCGCCGACAGAAATCGCTAAAGAACTCGCCCGCATTAGTCAGCACCCTTATTTGATGAGTCAAGAACAGGCGTCCCCACAGGATGAATTAGAGAACACGGAAGTGGAAGAGTTCGGAAAGATTTTGTTCCTCCTTCGAAAACATTTCAAAGTAGATTTCGCCAACTACAAAGAGGCAACGATCAAAAGACGGATTCTAAAACGCATGGTGCAGAACAAGCTCGATGCTATAGGTGCCTATCGACGCCTCCTCGAAGTGAACGCTACCGAGGTGGACGCACTCTACAACGATATTCTTATCAATGTGACCTCGTTTTTTAGGGACACTGAACCCTTTCAAGTTTTAAAGGACGAGATATTTCCCGCGATCATGAAGGGGAGAAAAAATGAACCGGTCCGCATTTGGGTGCCCGGATGTTCAACGGGAGAAGAAGTTTACTCTATCGCCATTTCTCTACTTGAATTTCTCGGCGATAAGGCAGCGACTACCATTATTCAAATTTTCGCAACCGACATTAGCGAAAGAGCTATAGAGAAAGCGCGAAAAGGCATCTACTCCGAGAACGGGGTCGACGGGGTCTCCCAAGATCGTCTGCTACGTTTCTTCACAAAACAAATTGAAGGCTATCAAATTAGTAAGAGCATCCGTGAGATGTGTGTCTTTGCCACGCAGAACGTTACGGCTGATCCACCTTTTTCAAGAGTGGATCTTATCAGTTGTCGAAATCTCCTCATTTACTTAGGTCCAGCTCTGCAAAAAAAAGTGATGCCTATTTTTCATTATGCTCTAAAAGACACAGGCATTCTGCTTCTTGGAACTTCAGAGACGATAGGCGTCTTCTCTCATCTCTTCCAGCGAATAGACGGGAAAAATAAGATTTATTCCAAAAAGTTGACAGCGATGAGATCTCGATTCGAACTCCCTAACAGTTACAGTCCAAGAGATTTTCCTTCTGTGCCTCAGATCATAAAAAATATAAGCGCCGCTCCTAAAGTAGATATCAAGAGGGATTTTGAACGCTATCTTTTAAATCATTATGTTCCGGTGGGTGTCTTCGTAAATAAAGATTTGGAAATCATTCATACGATGGGAGACATTGGGCCTTACTTGACTCTAAGCCAAGGCGCTCCCAGTCTTAACGTCGCTAAGATGGCGCACGAAGGCTTAGCAGTAGATTTGCGTACATTAATTCAAAAAGCAAAGAAGGTTGAAACTCCTATCAAAAGTGAGCCACTTCGTATCAAATATAATGGTGGCTATAAAAATGTTTGTATTGAGGTCGTCTCACTTAAGGGTCCCGAACTAGGCGGCCAGAATCTTTTAATTCTCTTCAGGGAAGTAACGACCGAACTTCAAAAGCCCTCCAAAGGATCAGGATCTCGCTTGAAATCTGGTAAAAAGATTTCAGCTGGGACGATGGAGTCGAAGAACTTCGAATTGCAACGAGAACTGGCCGTAGCTAAGAAGTCACTTCAATCCTTGAAAGATAATTTTGAATCTTCTCTTGAAGCCCAGGAAGCCGTTAATGAAAAGCTCAAATCATCCAGCGAAGAGATGCTTTCGAGTAACGAAGAGTTACAATGCACCAATGAAGAGCTTGAAACGTCCAAAGAAGAGTTGCAATCGACGAACGAAGAATTAAATACCATCAAACAGGAGCTCAAGAACCGAAATGTAGAATTAAACCTGACGAACGATGACCTCGTGAATTTGCTTAGTAGCATCAAGATTCCAGTCGTTATGGTGGGAGGAGATTTGAGAGTCCGCCGCATAACTCCAATCGCCGAAAAGATTCTAAACATCCTTCCTACTGATATCGGTCGGACCATCACTGACATTACGCTAAATATCAGCATGCCAAATTTGAGAGAAGTTATTTCAAATGTGATGGAAACGGTTGTTCCTCAAGAATTCGAGGTTAAAGATCAAAAGAGCCATTGGTATAGCTTTCGAATCCACCCTTATCGCACCATTGATAACAAGATTGATGGAGCGGTTCTCTTGCTCGTTGATATTCATCAGCTAAAACTATCGCGCGATATGGCGGTCTCGATTGTGGAAACGGTTCGTGAATCTCTTCTTCTCCTGAGCCAAAACTTGAAAGTAGTGAGCGCCAATCAGTCCTTTTATGAAACCTATCAGGTCAGCAGAGAAGATACAGAAAATCATCTTATCTATGATCTCGGAAACAAACAGTGGGATATTCCAAAGTTGAGATCACTGCTTACGGAAGTCTTGTCTAAGAAATGTGCTTTCAAGGACTATAAAGTAGAATATGAGTTTCCAAACATTGGCAAAAGAACCATGCTTCTTAACGCTCGTCTTATTAATATTCAAATCGACAAAATGGAGGAGATGATACTTCTGTCTATCGAAGACACCACCGAACGAGCGAAAGCGGAAGAGCGAATTCTTGCTCAGTTGGCGGAAAAAGAAGTTCTCCTCAAAGAAATCCATCACCGAGTTAAAAATAATCTCAACATTGTTTCAAGCTTGCTGGATCTGCAGGCTGATTCCATCAAGGATGAGAATGTACTTAAAGTATTTAGAGAAAGTCAGAATCGAATCCGCTCGATTGCCTTGATTCACGAAAAGCTCTATCAAGCGAAGGATTTGGCGAGAATAAACTTCGGAGACTACGTTGAGGATCTTGTGCTATCGGTGATGAATACCTTCGGTATGGATATTTTCCAGCATACGGTTAAATTCGATATTAAGAATGTTCATCTAAACGTCGATACGGCCATCCCGTGCAGCCTCGTTATCAACGAACTGGTTTCGAATTCACTCAAGCACGCGTTTCCAGAGGGGAAAAACGGAGAAATTTTCATAGGACTAAAATCGATCGCAGAGAAAAAATTTGAACTGATCGTGTGGGACAATGGTGTTGGCCTTCCTAAAGGGCTTGATTTCCGAACCACGAAGTCTCTCGGGCTTCAGCTTGTCATTGCGCTCGTAAAACAACTCGAAGGAGAAATTGAACTTTCTTTCGACAAAGGAACAGTTTTTAAGATCCGCTTTGCAGAATTACAAAAGGAGGTCTGATGTCCCAACCTATGGACAATCAAATTCTGACGACTATGCGAAAATCAACGGAATCCAAAAAACGCATTGCCCTTGTGAACGACGACCCCGCAATGATGCAGTACTATTCTCATTTTTTAGAACAGAACGGTTATGAGGCCATGATTTTCTTCGATGGAACTAGACAGCCCGATGGCACAGGAGTTTTTAGACATTGGGGTCGCGTACGTCCGAAAAGTTGATACAGAACAAGAATTCGTCCAGATGATTGATAGGCAGATATGTGCTTGTTCTAAAAACCATATGGGAGCGAAATAAGCTAATATGGCCTTTGTTTTGCTCACACATATTTTACGCGGAACCGATGTCTACTTTGTGAACGCTTCACGCACATAAGCCAGACGGTTCTCAAACCGCTTTCGGTCGTGCGGGGACTCGATGCTGCGATCGGCCATTTCGGCAATCCACTGTATCTGCTCCTGAAGCACTTTCCGCCTGCTTGGGTCGGTTGTCAGACCGGAGATGGTTCGAAGCGCACTCAGCATCCGTAAAATGATGCCGACATTTCCGTTGGCGCTGCTTCGAATTTGATCGAAAGAGTTGGCCACCAGACTCGAAAACCAGGGCGTGATCCCAATGATTCTCAATTCCTGTTTGTCTGTGAAAATCTAGCTCATCAGATCTGCGCTCCGAAGCGACAACACTCCCGCTCGCTCTGAAACCCTAAAAATCCTCCAAATCCTCCGGATCAAACAGCCCCACTTGCTTACCCCGACCAAATCCCCTGACTGAATCGATCAAAATGGAGACTAAACCGGCTGAGCTACCCCAATCATGAACCCGGCAGACTCACGAAATAGCGTTTGAATGCCTTATCCATATCCTGCGATTTATGAATTTATCCGCAAGCATGTGATTCCTACTTATCTTCGCGATCGAGAAAAAGCTTGGGAATTGACCTCCAAAGGATTTTGGCGGCGACGACGTTCAAATAAATTAGCGCCGGTGAGTCGAGCGCAAAAGGTTTTTCAAACTCTCGCCCTGAGATCCTATCAGGGCACGGAACTTGGTAAACGATAGATTAAAGAATAAGTGGCAAACCCCAGCGACCTTTTTGCGTCGTTTCGATCTCATCGATTTTTTGTTGAAGTAAACCTTCGCGCAAAGCAAATTTGGTTCGAGCAATTGAACGAGAGCCAAAGAAATCCATAATCTCCTCTAAAAGAATGGCTCCGGACAGAATGATATCGACGCGCTTCTCTTCCATGCCAGGAATATGCAAGAGCTCTTCCTGACAAAGGGGGATCATATTTTTTACTAAATCGTTAAGATCTTTCTTCTGGATATTATCTCCATGGCCCAAGGTCTTTGTTAGCTTGGCGATGGCTTTGACCGTCCCACTGGCCCCCAGGACAAGATCGATCTTGGGCCAATCCTTAAACCCTCTAACAGCCCCGAAACTCTGTCGAATAGTAGCACGCACATTATCCACATCCGCAGTAGTGGGTGGATAAAATTTCATCATCTGTCTTAAGCGCGCCGCTCCGAGGGAAAAGCTCTCACTAAACAAGACTTGGTTATCATGAAAGACCCCAATCTCCGTACTGCCTCCCCCGATATCAACAAAAGCAAAAGAACTCTTGGCTCGTGTATCAAAAGCACGAATCCCCTTCATGATGAGTCGGGCTTCTTCTCTTCCACTAATAATCTGGATCTCGATACCGACATCTCTCTTTACGCGCCTTAAAAAATCTTTGGCATTTTTTGCCTCTCGTACCGCACTTGTGGCGGCTGCGACAATCTCATCAACGCCCTCCTTTTTCATTAGCCGAGTAAATTTTTGAAGGGCGTCAATGCTGCGCTGTATGGTGGGCTCTTGAAGCCTGGATGTCCGAAATACCTCATCGCCCAGACGAACCATCTCCTTGTAGCGCTGAAGACATTTAATTTCTCCCGCTCCCTGAATCTCGTGGATATCGAAACGAATCGAATTGGTTCCAAGATCTATAACGCCAACACGCATGCTCTTAGCTCTATGTTAAGGGATGCAGACCTTGATTCAAAAGCCTTTCTCCCACATCTCCCAATATGTCCTTTCCAAGGGCTTAAATGGGTCATTCAGACCCCAAGTCTGAGCTTGTTCCTCCTGCCATATCAAACACTTAGCTCAGGCATAGTTCCTGCAAACATGGGGGGGCCGGAGTAAATTTAGGGAGCATCAAATGGACGCAAAAATTGGGGAAATTCTTGTACAGAAGGGACAAATTCGACGTTATCAGCTGGAGTTTGCGCTCCTTCTTCAAAACTCGTATCGTCATCTTTCACAGCCTCGTCGCCTTGGCGAACTTCTTGTGGCTCATCGCGGCGTTAGCCAACGAATTGTTGATGAAGCCCTTCGAGTTCAAAAGGAGCTGCCGCGGGAACCCCTCACTCAGATCATCCGCTCTCTTGAGGGATCTGACGGCGATCACACCAAGTTGCTAACACCTCAAAAATTACAGAACGATTAATTTAGAATGGGCCATCAGGTCCAAGGCGATTTTTTTCCCACGCTCGACGCCGGGTTGATCAAAAGCATTAATTCCTAATCGACCTCCAGCATATTCAACGAAGGCTTGAACAAACGAAATCGCCTCGCCCAAATCCTTATTCAAATCTGAAGTCAATCGCCAGCGGATAAGATCCTGCTGACTCCCTTTCTGCTCAAGTTTTTCATGGAAACTTTGATAACAAGATTCCGACAAAACACTCATCACTTTCGCTAATCCAGAAGGTGCCACGTCAGACATCCAATCAAAAAACCATAATAAATGATTGTTCGGCCCTTGATGAAGAAACTGCAAAACCGAATGTTGATCCTGAGGTCCAATCAATACGGTCGGTAGCTTTCCTACTCGAAGATCAAATTTGTTTATCTTACCAAGGCTTTCGGCCAAGACTTGCTGAATCCACTGAGCCAAACCCAAAAGCCTCTCACCATAGGCCCAAAGAATCAGGCCCTGGCTTTGAGGATTGGCCATAAGCATTTGAAAGTACATCTCTAAAATTTTTGGATTGGCTTTGAGCCCCTCAATATTTTCCTTGGCCGCCATTCTCACCACATTTAGATCAACTCCGAACCGTTTCAAGAGAAGTTCGTGAAATAAAATAAAATTTGTAAATCGTCCGCCAATTTCTGAAGGAATAGAACAAGACGGAACGGAATTCTCTCCGGCCCAGTTTCTCAATGGCCCTTTTTCCCTGTCCGTAACGACCAAAATTTTATCTTTATGAATACCTTTGGCCATGAACCATCTGAGCGTGGCCTGAAGTTCCAAGGTTTCGCCCGATTTTGAAACCAAGATGAAATCCGAATCTCTCCAATATTTCAGAAGATGCTCCGCAAAGACTTGGTCCATCGTATTCCAAATTAAAATCTCATCCCAAAGACCAAAAGCATCGACAAAAACCTTAAGAGGAAGGACGCTCCCGCCTTGACCGACAACTACAAATTTTTTTCCCTGGACCACCCGATCTCGAAAAGCCTCATCAACACTCTCACTCGCTTCGTAACGAAACATCGGATGTTTGGCCAAAAATTGCTCTCCCGATAATTTGTCTTCCTTAATATTTTGAAAGCCTAGACTAGTTTCCATAACTCAAACCTTATTTAGCTAATATCTAGTGCTTTCAAAAGAAATCTCACTAGAGCTCAGGGGCTAGACACTGTCCCACAAATGCCTCAAAATTGAAATAATGGCTTTGGGGCATTTTCGTCTCTTTATCCTCTTGATGGGGCTAGTCAATCTGCTGGCCGCTGCCCCATCCAAGCCCATCCACGATGAGCAAGTCTATGATGCAATTGGAAAAGGCGAATGGCAATCTAGTCTGGACCTGCTGGGACAACTATCCCCCAAACAAAGCAAGATGAGCTTGGGACAACGAGAGCTCCTTAAAAGACGAGCTTTATTTGAACTCGAAAAGTGGGATGAGCTTCGAAATCTTCCGGAGATTCAAGACAAGAGTCTTAAAGCCCATGACGGCTATCTCCGAGCGCGAGCGGCTTTCGAGTCCAAAAATTACGAACAATTTTTGAGTGTTAAATGGGAACAAGAATTTCCACGAAGCTTTCGAGAGATTTTGGATTTATTCAAAGCCCGAAGCCTTACCGAGCTCAATCGAATTCAAGAAGCCAAAGTGGCCTACCGTGATTTCCTTAAGAATCATCCGTATAGTTCTGCAAAAAGCGATGCAACTCTGGAACTAGCGGATATCGAATGGCGGTTAGAAAATCAATTTGAAGCACTGGCCCTCTATGAAAAAATTTATATCAACCATCCTGCTCGAGACACGGATAATATTGCCAAAAAGAGACTCCAAGAGACAGGGCGGCTTGACAGCCTGGATGCCGACGCTCATCTAAGTCGCATTCAACGACTTAAGCGCGCGGCTCTTTTTTCAAAAGCGATAAGAGAGCTTGCTAGTCTGGAAAAGAAAATTTCTCCGCAAGAAGCTCAGAAAGTCGAAATCGCGATTGCTCGCTTGGAGTTTGCTCAAAAAAATTATTCTCGTGCAGAAAGTTTATCGAAAAAATCACTCCGTGAGAAAGAAATTGATCCAGACTATGAAATTCAATGGTTGCAACTTTTAGCCTTTTCACTAACTCGCCAAGGAAAGTATGATGAGGCTCGAAGCCATTACGAAGCGCTTCTACTTAAGAACCCGGCTGACAGCATTAAGGAGACGAGCCTCTTGAGATTGGGGCTAATGGCTCTTGATGACAGGAAATTTGAGGAATCGTCTAAATATTTCGCACAGCTTCGAACAGATTTTCCAAAGGGTTCCTATCGCGAGAGCTCTCATTGGTTCGAAGCCTGGTCGCGGCTGATGAAAAATTGGAAAATCAAAAAGGGCAAACAGAGTTTATCTGAGGAGGATCAGGAATCCTTGAAACAAGCTCTTAACCTCCTCGAGACACTGCCTCAGCTACCTGAAGGTGAGGCCCTGGGGGCTCAATCCATTTATTGGATGGCTCAGATTTATGAGCTTCTGGATAACAAACGAGCCAAGGAAAAAACTAACTACAAGCTAAGTCATGAATGGAAAGCTTCGTTTCACTATCTTTTACAAGATGAGAATTTGTTTAAGACATTTCGGTTTAATCCTCTTTTCATTGACGGAAGCATCGTGCGTAAGCCAAGCAAGAAGCACCGAATTGCTGACCCAGCTTTTCAGCAAGGCGCCTGGCAGCGATTGGAGTTCTTTGCAAACGCCAACCTTTTCTCATGGGCCAAATTGGAATTAGAGAGTTTTCTCGAGCGCACGGGTTCGAAAAATCATGGGCTAAAAGAATCCATCGCTTCCAGACTTGTTCAGCTTGAAGACTGGAGCGATCTCATTCGTTATGCTCAGCATAATTTTGACTTCCAGATTAAGGGTCTTAATGCGCAAGACCCGATTGCCGCCTACTATTACCCTCAAAGTTATCATCAATTTGTTGTCGCCGCCGGCAAGGAATTTGAAGTCTCGCCATTTCTCGCTTGGGGAGTCATGAGAGAGGAAAGTCGCTTTCAAGCCGATGTCATCTCTTCGGCCGGTGCCATCGGCCTTCTACAAATAATGCCATCACTCGGTGACCGCTTGGCTCGCAAGCTCAAAGTAAAACATTTTGATGCCAGTCGACTAACCGACCCCGAAACCAATGTCCGTTTAGGTGTCTATCACTTGAGAGAATTAATCGATCAAGTTCAAGGTTGGGATTTGCCCCCTGCCTTTGTCTTTCCCGTAGTTGTTGCCTCCTATAACGCGGGAACAACCCCAGTTAAACGATGGCTTAAAGAACTCGGTATGGATCGCTTAGATATTTTTGTTGAATCCATTCCTTATGCAGAGACCCGCGCCTATGTAAAACGTGTTTTGCAGAGCGCTCAAGTTTACTATCTTCTTTACGGAGAAAAAATTCAGAAAACTGCCTATGAAAACCAAAAGGGGAAACTATGAGCACGGAGAAAACGGGAAAAACTAAAGTCATTCGATGGGAGGAGCAGCCTACGCGCTTAATACTATCAAAGTGTAAGCTCAGCATTCTGAATGGCGAGCAAGAGGGCAAAGAATTTACGTTAACTCAACCTATCATTCGGGTAGGAACTCGTGGCGACAATGAAATCGCCTTAAAAGATGATACGATGAGCAGACTGCACTTCGAAATCAAACAAACAAAAAATGGTTACCTCGTTCAAGATGCTGACTCATTGAATGGTGTCTATATTAATGGCATACGAGTGAAAGAAGCTTTTCTTAGCACGGGCGCTTTGATTCGAGCGGGCAAAACGGAAATGAAGTTTATGCCTTTGGACGAAACCTTTGAGATTACTCCGAGTAAGAAAAGTAAGTTTGCCAACTTGATTGGTGGCAGCAACGCGATGCGAAAGATCTACACGATCATTGAAAAGATCGCCCAAACCGACGTCACAGTGATTATTGAAGGCGAATCAGGGACAGGAAAAGAACTTGTAGCCTCAGCGATTCATGAGAAAAGTAAACGCGCTAAAAAACCCTTTGTTGTTTTTGATTGTTCAGCGGTTGCTGAAAACCTCATCGAGAGCGAACTCTTTGGTCACGAAAAAGGTTCCTTTACGGGAGCGACCGGGCTTCGAAATGGAGCCTTTGAATTAGCGGACGGAGGCTCAATCTTTTTGGATGAAATCGGCGAACTCCAAATGGACCTTCAACCTAAACTCTTACGAGTTTTAGAGTCTCGACACATTCGTCGAGTCGGTGGCGATCGAGTGCTACCCGTTGATGTTCGAGTTATCGCTGCCACCAACAGAAATTTGGAAGCGGAAGCCAAAAAAGGAAGTTTCCGAGAAGATTTGTTTTATCGGTTAAATGTGATTCCGATTTATCTTCCGCCTTTACGAAAGCGAAAAGAAGATGTTCCCCTTTTGGTCGATCATTTTATCGAGGAACATAATAGAGTCCATCCCGAGAGAGCCATCGAAGGCATCAGCTCTAGTGCTATGGAGTTACTACTCTCTTACGACTGGCCTGGAAATGTACGAGAACTTCGCAATACGATTAGCCGGGCTCTGTCGATGATGGAGGGCTCACAAATAATTCCTGAGGATATTCCAGAACGAGTCCGCGTCCCAGTCGCCAAGGCCGAACTCGATATCCGTGATGATTTGGGTTTCAAGGATGCCAAGGAACAATGGGTGGCTTCTTTTGAAAAACAATACCTCGAAGAAATCCTACAGCGAAATGGTTACAATATATCAGCCGCAGCTAAAGAAGCGGGTATTGATCGAAAAAGCGTGCAAAGACTTGTTCGAAAATACGGTATCAATGCGGGACGAGGCCGAATGGGCGGCAATGATGATGGAGACTTTGAAGATGAGGTCGAAGAAACGAAGGAATAAACGATTGAACTAGGCTTCTAGAATCGATAGCGTTCAGCCGTAATCACGCCCTTCAAACCTTCGATCTTTCTAATCAGACCATTTAAATGGTTCAAATCGGCCAGCCCAACCTCAAAATAAATATTCGCTTTGGCATCCGAAAGCATTTGAACTCTTGCATCGCTAATATTGGCCCCTGTTTGAGAAATCATTTGAGTAATGTCGGCCAGCATCCCTGGACGATCTTCAGTCGTAACTTTGATACCTGTTTTAAACTGTTTTTTCTGACCTGGATCCCACTCGAGCTCAAACTTTCGTTCGGGATCAAGATTTAAAGCCAATTCACAATCCGCCGAATGGACGGTGATGCCTCGACCTCGCGAGACAAAACCTACAATCGGCTCGCCGGGCAGTGGACTGCAACACTTAGCAAAGTGGACCAAAACATTGTCGATACCCTCAACGAGTACCGCGCTTCGCTCTCGCCCACTTCGTTCCCCAGCCTCTCGAAGCTTTCGTCGCTCGGCCGCAGCTTCGATTAAGGCGCTCTCCGGCTCCGCCTCGGTTATACCCATATGCACCAAAATACTTTTGGCCATTTCTCCAGCAAGCATCTTGCCATAGCCGATTTTTACAAATAGATCCTCCTCATTGGCGGCTCCAAGCTTCCGAATCGCTTCTTCAAACTTTGGATCTTTCTGTAAGCGAACAACATTCTGTTTAAGCTTCTTAAACTCTCGTTCTATCAGCTTGAATCCCATTTCTTTGGATTCATCACGCTCAGCTTTTTTGACATGAGCACGGATTTTTGAACGAGCTCGTGAGGTGACGACAAAATCCAGCCAATCCTTTCGGGGCGTTTGACCTTCGGAGGTTATAATTTCGATTTCATCTCCACTTTGAAGCTTATGACGAAGAGGTACCAATCTCCCGTTTACTTTGGCCCCGACACAGCGATGCCCCACTTCAGAGTGAATCGAATAGGCAAAATCAATCGGACATGAATTGCGGGGCAGAGCTACGACATCACCCTTCGGAGAAAAGACAAAAACCTCTTCTTCAAATAAATCTACTTTAAGAGTGTTTAAAAATTCAGAAGGATCTTGAACACTCTCTTGCTCTTCAACAAGGCGACGGACCCAAGAAAATTTTTCGATAATGTTTTTCTCAACACTGCCGTCCTCTTTGTAAGTCCAATGGGCTGCAATTCCAAGTTCAGCAATCTCATTCATATCATGGGTACGGATTTGAATTTCCATCCGCTGACCTTTTGGACCCACGATCGTTGTATGCAAACTCTGATAGAGGTTGGCCTTAGGCATCGCGATATAATCTTTGAATCTACCGGGCACCGGCTTCCACATCGAGTGAATGATCCCTAGAGCTTGATAGCACGAGCGAATATCTTCGCAAACAATTCTAAAGGCCAATAGATCATGGATTTGATCAAAGTTAAGATGTTGATCTTCCATCTTGCGATATATGGAATAAAAGTTTTTAGGGCGCCCTGTTACTTCAAAGTTTGCAAACTCCGCCTCAATAAGCTTGGCATTTAAAATTTCAATGACCTCATGGATATATTTTTCACGGCTCTCTTTGCTTTGCGCGACCAATTGAACCAATTTGAAATAAATCTCAGGCTTAAGATAACGAAGCGACAAGTCCTGTAATTCCGTTTTCAGCCAGTTAATCCCGAGACGATGCGCCAAAGGCGCATAAATCTCTTCGGTCTCAGCCGCGATGATCAACTGTTTAGCGGGACTCATAAACTGTAAGGTTCTCATATTGTGCAAGCGGTCTGCCAATTTGATTAGGATCACACGGATGTCCTTGCCCATGGCTAAAATCATTTTTCTAAAATTCTCAGCTTGCAGGCGATGCGAGGATCGGAAAGATAATTTTGAAAGCTTGGTTACACCATCCACTAAGAACTTAACCTCAGTGCCAAATTCATCTTCAATCTTATCAAGGGTCAAAAGAGTATCTTCCACTGTGTCGTGCAAAAGCCCCGCCACGAGGGAGGGCAAATCGACATTCATTTTAAGTAAAATACGTACAACTTCGATAGGATGGACGATATAGGGTTCACCGCTTTTGCGTTTTTGAGTTCCGTGAGCAGACTCGGCGATCAGATACGCCTTGCTTAAAGGCTCCAATGGAAAATTAGGATGATCTTCTTTGACCTCCTGAAGGAGGCTCTCCAACAAACTCACGATTTAAATAGTTTAGCAGGCAATGGCCCGAAAGATCGACCTAGGCTTCGTCTTCATCAGGCAAGGCTTTTGTAGAATTGGGCGCCCGCTTTACACAGCCAGCCGCAACTTCCCTTAAAGCCAAAACCACGATCTTATTTTGACTAAATGTGTTGTCGACTAGAGGCCTAGCCCCCTTCATCAGCTGCCGAATTCGCTTCGTGGCAATATGAACAAGTTCAAACCGACTATCAACATGATCAAGACAATCTTCAACTGTAATACGAGCCATTTGTGCAACTTCCTTCTTTAAATCTAACTAGCCTAGGCTTCCCACCAATTCAAGGGCTTTTCAGAGCTTTAAACGCTCTTTCTCCACAATATCAAGGAGTTGTTGATAGGCGCTGGAAAACTCGCCATTTTCTATCCTGTACTCATAGGATGGGGCCATGGCGATTTCTCGAGCCGCCTCTTCCAGCCTCATTTCGAGATCCTTTTGATTGTTTTGACGGCGCTCGCGTAGTCGACGTTCAAGCTCCTGCATCGATGGTGGCAAAATAAACACCGTAACAGAATCCCGACCCATCCGCTTTTTAACAAATGATGCCCCTATGGTATCGATATCCATCACAATAATTTTGGCCTTCTTTAGACTTTCTTTTACAGGCCCCACAGGTGTCGCATAGAAATTACCAAAAACCTCGGCCCATTCCAAAAATTGCCAGGCCTCTTTCATCCTTTCAAACTCCTCATGGGAGACGAAAATATAATCCTTACCGGAAAGCTCCCCGGGTCGCTGAGGACGTGTGGTCACCGAGATGGAGCGATCCACATATTCATGTTCTGCAGCAAGTCGATCACAGAGGCTGGTCTTCCCACTGCCTGAAGGGCCGGATACACAAAGAACAAAACCTCGAGTTTTTTGATCCGTTTCGACCATTTTTTATTCTACATTCTGAATTTGCTCTCGAATACGCTCAACCAAAGCTTTCATCTCAATAATTTCATGGGTCGTCGCAACATCCACACATTTAGAGCCCATCGTGTTCAGTTCGCGATGCGCTTCTTGCAGTACAAACTCCATTTTGCGCCCCACCTCACCGGTTTTGCCCGCCAGAGATTCAAGCGCCTCAAGATGATGCCGCAAACGATCAATCTCTTCTTGGAAATCCGCACGTGCCACCCACAAGACAATTTCCTGCTCCAAGCGAGCCGGATCTTGATGACAAGCATTTGAAATTAGATTCAATCTTTCACGAAATCTTTCCTTTAGAGATTGAACGAGTGAGTCAGACTTGGGCTCGATCTTGGAATAAAGTGCGCGAATATCCCTCAAATGTTGCAGAATGACTTTGGTCAAGCTTTCGCCTTCCGCTCGTCTATCTTTATTAAGCAATTCAAGAGCCTGCTCCAAGACTTCTGAGGCCTGGGCTTTTTCTTGATCCAAGGCATCAAGTTTCTCATCACTTGCAAGCCAATCAGGAAACTGCAAAAGATCTCTTAGGCCAACGGTCGACGCAAGGGAGTTCTCTTCAACAACTTTTGCAAGTGCGGAAGCAAGCTTACGAGTTTGACCGATGTTGACATGAATCTCTGGCTCGTAGCCTTCCAATACACGACGCTGAATAAAGACTTCAATTCGTCCTCGCTTGAGTCTTTTGCGAATAATTGCCGAAAACGCCTGTTCAAGACCTAAATAAGACCGGGGGGAACGAATCTGAAGATCGAGAAATTTTGAATTTACCGATCGTATCTCAACTCGAATCTCTAATTCGCCCTGAGGACCCCGAAAGATTTTCTGGGCTCCTGCATAACCCGTCATACTCTGAAGCATAGAGTGTTTTAGCCCCCTAAAAACAGAAGGTCGAGTGTCTAGCTTCTAAAATGTATATCGAAGATAACCTGTGGCCTGGAGGACGGCTCCCTGGAGGTCTTTGATAATACTCAGACTCGGATCCAAGCCCATGGCCAGGCCCTTCACCTTGAGAAAATATTGAAGACCTAGACCTGCCGTAAACATTCCTCGATAGGCCGTGCCGACGATTTCTTTTTGATTAGGATTGGTATACCAAAGTCCTCCACCGGCGTTGGCAAATAAGGTCAGACGGCGTGTCACAGGATAGTTTCCGATTAGAAACCCAAGACCTTGATAGGCTAAAAAACTATTAGGAACACCTGATTGACCTTGGGTTGAAGTATCATGTCCGGAAAACCGAAATTGCCCCTCGATAGAGAGATACTTGATCAGATCGTATCCGGCGCGAAGTCCCACGACCCATGCATCTTCAAAAACCCGTCGATCATTTTGATTCAAAAAATAAATCTGCCCCGTACTCATTCCGACATAAAAACCCCGTGGCACATCCTGCGTGTCGTCCACAGCTTCTTGAGACATAAGTCCTCGAGAAAATCCCGCCAAAGCCAGGAGCATAATGACTGATGCGATCCATTTTAATTTCATTACGCGTCTCCCTATAATATCCATCAACCACCTTTTCGGAAAACAAAGGGCCACGATACTTGAGCACCCGACCCACCACGAGGCTGTGGAAATTGCCAGCTCTCGATTCTGCGGGCCACGCAATCAAACAAGCCAGCTTCATTTCCAAAGCTACTCTGTTGTTGAAGGTTCTGAGCGCGGCCCGATCGATTGACAAACCAGCCCACTTTAAGACGTCCCGATAAATTCATATTTCCTGAGTTAATCAGGGCTTTCTCGTAACACGCTCGAATCTCATTTTGATGTGCCATCACGACCCGCTCGATCTCTTCGCGAGTCAAACCGTCTCGAACTTCTACTTCTTCTTGGACATAAGAAACTTCGGCCTCACCCTTTTTGCCGCTACTCCCGAGACCAAAACCAGAGCGACCACCGCCCTTACCTTTAGTTCCAAGTCCACCCACATCTAATGAACTTCCGCCGCCACCAAATTCTTTTCCACGTTCCCCACGTCCACCAGCCCCTCGTCCATCAGCCGTTGAGACACGTTCAAGCCCCGCTAGAGCGCCTTCTAGAGCACCTCCTAGACCTTCCCCCTCAGCTCTCCCACCGGAAGATGATTTTCCGCCGCCTCCGCTGCTACCCAAAACTCCCAATATTCCTTGATCCTCAACACGAATTTTAGGCTTGGGTTTAAGAGTGGCAACTTGTTGGCCCGTGCCCTTGGGTTTTTCCTTTCCAGTTCCGACGCCTCGATCAGGCGTCAAGCCTCGTTTGGCCACTTCGGATTTTTCCGAACCAAAGGCCCCTTTTGGAATAGCTTTTTTCGGGGGACTCGCCTTTGATTTGTATCCAATGGCGCGACCCTTAGCTTTCGTCGTGCCGTCTTTGCTTCCTCGCTTCCCTTCGGCGCCCTTGGCGCGAGCGCCCTGGCCTTCCGTTCCCGAGCTCTGGACTTTCTTCTGAGCCGTCGGCCCGGTTTTTACTTCCGGCCTGGGCTCCACTTTCGGCTTTGGTGCCGGCGGCGTAGGTAAAGGTTCAAATTTAGGTTTTTCAACCTCTGGCTTTTCAAGTTGAAGTACTGCGACCGGCTCTTCCTCGATGACGTCTTCCCGGGCTTCGGACAAACCTCCGACAATCAATAAAAATAAAACAAAAGAAGTAGCCACCGTCGCCAGCACACCCGAAAAGAAGGCTTCTTTAACCAAAGGAGCTTCTAAGGCCTCCGTAATTCGCAGTCGCACCGCCTGAATAAAAAAGCTAAAGGGCCCCATCTCAATCAAACAACGATCTTCAAACGGTATAAAAGTGCTCAATCCCATCTCGGAAGGCCGAGCCAGTTTTCGAAGCTCCTCAAGATCTTTTGTTTCTTTACGAGTTTCAACCAATCCATTCATCGAGGCATGAAGATTCATCTCGATTCCCGTCGGAAGAATCTTCAAAAATTCAAAGCTGTCAGGAAATCCGGGCAAATGAATGACAAGATCATTACCAGCGCCGGTTCCGATATGAACGCTCTGACCCCTATCGAAACATTTGATATCAATTAATTCTTCTTTCCAAAACAGTGAAACTTGAACCCAATCCTTCGTTTGTGTTACTCGCTGAGGAGCCACTTTTAAAATAACTGGGGTTTTTAAACTTACTTCCGTCCTGGAATCGTCCGCAGGTGGCTCGATTGGCAGAGGCGAGACCTCATCCATCGGCTCGGTCGATTCACCTTCCGGTTGAGGTTTCTTAGAAAGCTTTGTTCCCGTAAGCTCAGGAACCTGTCGTATCTCAACAGGAGTCAGATCAAATACGGTTGACTCCTCTACGGTTTTTGAAATGCGCTCAATATGAATTTCAGTATCCCCGATTTTAAAGGAGTCACCAGCTTTGATGGCTTGCTTATCAATCTTCTGCCCCTGAAATTGAGTTCCGTTGGCCGACTGTAAATCGACGAGACGAACTTGACCCGCATCCGTTGGCTCCAAAATACAATGCTGACGAGAAGCTAAATTGTCTTGAAGTACGAGATCACAAATTTTCGATCTCCCCATCAATATAGGAAGCCTGTCGAATATAGATTCAACGCTTTCGTGAGTCTTTAAATTAACAATTTTTAGTATAATTTTCACAGCTTAGGTGGTTTTGCCTATAGTAAAAGGCTAACCGATGCTCCGAAAAATTCCTACAGATTTACAGACTAACTCGCTGCATCATTTTGCGGCGGCGCTCAAAACTTCCAATTGAAAAATCGAATTTGGCTACTGCCATCCAGCTGATCATGAACAATCGCCTGACTAACCCGCGAGTTTTCGACCCAAACATCAATCGATTTGAAGCTCGTCTCAAGCCCCTTCTTAACCTTTAGACGAAACTGTTTCGTCGAAACCTTTTCTATATCAAATATTTTTGAATCAGCCTCCCCCCATAAAAATGAAAAAGCTTCTTCCAAGCTGATGCCCGGCGTCGTCACGAGCTCGCCGTCAACCCAAAGTTGCTTGCCGTCGAATCGGATTTTCTTTTTTTGGGGTTTCTCATATACCCATTCAAATTGATTGGGCTTTGTGAACTGAATCCGCCCGGAGGCTTGTTCGGGATCATCCGGAAACAATTCTTGCGTTACCTTTTGCTCAAATTGAACTTTGAAGCTTTCTTTGTTTTTAAACTCCAAACGCACCGAATCCAATGCCGGATGGCCCGCCGAAATCAAGGAGATTAAAACTAAAGCAAGAGTCACGCCTATTATCTAGCTTCTTGAGCGGACGTCTTCAATTCAGGAATAAAGGAACGTCTAAGGTTTAATGAACTCTTAAAAGGAACGCGATCCTTCCGAAACACGCTGGAACCTTCGGGTCCTACTTTATCTCCCCGGATCAAAGTATCCTCGAAGTCATAATAAGACTTCTCCTTATAAATGATTCTCTTTCTTAGCTCAGGACTGAGCGCCGGCCTAGATTCATCGCTTTGGCCAAAGCTCACGATCACGCTAAACAGCATATAAGAAAGCAAAGTACATAATACGCATCGGAGAGCCATATACTTATTATCTAAAAGAACTGGCGGGATGTCTACGACGACTTAACCTTTTAGGCCTGCTGTCTTATCCGCCGCCGCTTTCGCCTCGGAAGCCTTAACTTCATAAGCAGCGGCTTGCTCGCTTACGGCATTAAGATACTTTTGACGATCGTCTCCTTCGAGCACGGAAGGTACAGGGGCTTGACGAAGACTATTGGCCATATGGGAATAGGCCTCGCTCAAAAGCTTCAAAGCTTCGACAGCCAGGGGTGCGTAGCCAAGCTGAACAAACTGAGTTACTTCGGTTTCGAATTTTTCAAGGCCTCTCATTTTTTTCTGAGTATTTTCCTTAAGCGTTTTAATACTAGACATCGAAAGACTTTCAAAGTTCTGGTGCGTGACTTCAAGAGCTCGAATGCGGCCTCGGGCCACCGCTTCGCGGTTGTCATCGGTCACCGGTAAACTCGCAAATTCCTTCTCTAAACTTCGCTTCTCCGAGTCAGTAGAGAAGTCATAAAGCATCATTCCCATATTGCCTCGAGTCGCCGCCGGTTGTGCACGCATCTGCTTCAACCAGGTATCGCGATAAGCTCGATAGGCGCTTAGGATTTGAGTCCCCGGTTTGATATAAGTTAAAAAATCTCCCATTAGCTTAATGGCTTCAGGAGCAAATTTGGAGTTAGGGTAGCGCTGAGTAAGAAGTTGAAAACTAGCTCGAAGCTCCGAGAAATTTTTATCTTGTGCCGCTGAAGCCGCATTAGCGTACAACTGCAATCCCGCCCAAATGGAAGCATCCACAAATGATGATTGGGGATAGTTACGAGCAAATTCCATATAGCGGCTGGCCACTCGACTTAATTCGCTCATTTGACTCTCCAGGGGTAAGGACTTCGCTTTGGTCTCATCTTCCTGAATGGTTTTGAAAACAGCTTTCTGTTCAATCATGCTTAAATAAGATTTTTCAGATCCACTGGCCGACGATTGAAAGTCCTTTGCAAGCTGTGCAACTTGAGCATAATCCTTTCTAAGATTATAAATATCCAAAACTAACTGCGCCGATAGCTTGGCCTCTTCGGTTCCTGCATGTTGCTTCGCCAGCGTTTCAAATATCGGCAAAGCTCGATCAAAATCATTAAGCTGATAAAGAAGGCGAGCTGATTGATAACTCGCTTTTCGTCGTTTATTTATATCCATATTGGACAGCCTGGCGACAAAGCTCGCGGCTTCCAAAAATCTCTCGTCATCGGGGCTTGCGGCCTGAACATTTTTGCCCTGATAACGAAATCCAGGAGCCGTTTTTTCGGTCGTTAAATACCAGTTCCAAGCAGCTTCCGTTTGTTTATCATGAGGCTCTTTGGCCGCCAACTCATAGGCCTTAGAGGCCTCAGAAAAGCGGGCTCGGGCATAAAGGGCTTCGCCGTAATAAAACGACGTTTCGGCATGCTTGGCGGGCGATTCGTCTCCGAGCTGAAAGTAAGCCTGATAATAAGCAATGGCTTGATCAAGAAGAACGGACTTTCGCTTAGGATCCTTCTCGACCTGAGCTTCAGAGTGATATTTTTTAGCATTAGAATAAATTTTTGATCTCAGTGCGGGCGAGTTTCCCGCCACGCCGCTGAGTCGAGAAACAAGTTTAGCGATCTGATCGGATCGTCCCATTTTTTCTTCCGCCTCAAGTTGACCCGAGACCCATGTTTCGGCATCAACCTCCTGAGGAAATCTCTGAAGAAGGTAAGCATAGACTTTGCTCGCCGTCGCATATTCGCCCTTATCATTGAGACCTTTGGCAAGACCAGAGAGTCCAATTTTCAGAAGCTCTGCACTTTTTAGAATTCCTTCGAGATAAGGAATCACTTTGGATGGAGAGTAGACTTCAATCGCAGGCCAAACAATTTCGCGAGCCGCGTCGCGAGAATAATCAAAGGATTTTTCGCCATCTTGAACATTTAACTTTATCACTTGTTCGAAATGCCGAAGGGCCACTCCGGGCTGATCTTGTTGAATAGCCACCCAAGCCAATTTGTAATTCGCATAGGCTCGAGATTTTTCATTCTTCAAAGCCTGTTCATAAAAATTCTTGGCCTGAGAAAACTGAGATTTATCAAAATAATAATCACCAAGCAAATAAGAGGCTTGTTCCATAATCGGTGAATTAGGAAATCGATCCGCAATTTCGGCGAGAACTGAGCCCGTTTTAGCGGAATCACCCTGCTCGATGTAGGTGCTCGCTAAAACCAATAAAGCTTCGGGCGCACGCTCGTAGTAGGGGTGATCGCGACGAAGTGTTTCTAAGGCTTCAATAGCTTTCTGCGTATATAAAGAACTTCGGGAGTCCTGACCTTGAAGCTGAGCGAATTTGGCACTTTCAAAATATGCCTCGCCCAATCGAAACAAAAAATTAGCGCTCTTCTCACCCTGAGGATACTTCCGAACGTATTGCTCAAGTAGAGGAATTTGTTTTTCGTAAAGTTGTTGGATCTTTTCTCTTTTTTGAAGCTCGCTGGCCGTAGGAGCCGTATCTTCAGCGTGTAAGGGACGACCCGATAAAGTTATACATGCCGTCGTTATAAGCGCGACATAAAGGCCCCATATAATTCTCTTGCCAACTGGGTCAATAGAGCGGCGGTTCATAAGTTTTCCCCTGTTATTATAATAGCTTAGAACTTTCATAGGCTCCCTTTTGGGTAATTTCCCCGCTCTGAGTACTGCAAGGCTTATGCCATTGTGGAGGTCCTCAAATGCTCCCAAAAACGCGATATAATAGCTATTCTGTGGCAATTATCGATAGTGATACAACCCGTGCGTTTCTGGGCCCTATCCTTGAGTTTTTGGACGACGATACGGTCTCCGAAATTTTAATCAATGCGCCAGACGTAATTTATATCGAACGCAAAGGTCGTCTTTATCGGGCCGAAAGTGTTTTTGAAACCCAAGATGCCCTGATGGCCGCTGCTCGGAACGTTGCGCAATTTGTTGGCCGTCGCATTGATGAGAAGCATCCCATTTTGGACGCGCGGCTCCCCGATGGTAGTCGAATCCATATCGTTGTTCCCCCGGCTGCTAAAGATGGTGTGTATATTGCCATTCGAAAATTTGGAAGTGAACCCTTGCTCGTAAAAGATATGATCCAAGGCGGAGCGATTTCTGTGGAAATGGCTCGATTTCTACATATGGCCGTACAGTTAAAGAAAAATTTGATTGTATCGGGTTCCACAAGTTCAGGAAAAACAACTTTGCTCAATGCTATCTCGAGTTTCATTCCCGACGAGCAGCGAGTTGTAGTAATCGAAGATGCTTCCGAACTTCAGCTTCAACAAGAACATGTTTTAAGAATGGAAACCGTCAACAACGATAAACTCCATATCGAAATTCGCGATCTAGTTAAAAGCAGCTTGAGGCTGCGCCCGGATCGAATCGTCATTGGGGAAGTTCGAGGCCCTGAAGCTCTAGATCTTTTGCAAGCCATGAACACAGGCCATTCGGGATCGATGGCGACACTTCACGCCAACAATCCCAAGCAAGCTTTAGCGAGGCTAGAAACTCTGATTATGATGAACAGGCTTGAAATGCCTTTGATCGCCATTCGTAGTCAGATCGCCAATGCCATTCAAATAATTGTTCAAGCCTCCCGCCTTCGAGATGGTTCGCGAAAAATCACTCATATCTCGGAAGTTACCGGCCTCGATGAGGACGGAAACTATCTGGTGAACGACATTTTTGTTCTTGAGATTTTAGGCATCGAAGGTGAAGACGAAAAACTTGTTACAGAATTTCGAGCCACGGGACACAAACCAAGCTTTTTGGAAGAAGCCAAGCGCGCCGGGATTAAAGTTCCGGACACGATGTTTGTCCAAAAACGGAAGGCTTCCTAATGCTACAAAGCAAACAGCTGAAAAAGGGCACCCAAATCGTCGTACATGCTAACTCCTGTACTTACAAAGGTGAGCTCATCGGGATGACCGAAACTGAGCTTTACCTTAAAACCCCCACACGTATATGGACACTCCCAATCGACCGAATCAATCATGTCAAGAACTTAGATACAATTCAGACTTTTGGTGGAAGCCGCACTCCCCGCAGAACTTGAGATTTTTGATTCCTTGGGCTAGGTTCGTGCTGAGTTTTAAGGAGGCAGATTTAGTGAGGGGATGTCCCGCATTTTTTATTTATTTTATATTTGTAAGTTTTATCGCCCATGCGGAAGATCCATGCACGCCAAATTTTCAAAAACTGGCCGGTGAAGTTGATTACGAAAAGATCAAGACAACTGGTCAGCAAGTCCAAATGCCCCTCCGGCATCAGATGGAAGACCCCGTCGTAGGCCTGAATAGCCATCGCGTTTATCGTTCAGATTGGTCTTTGATTCTTAATTTACGTGATATGAATCGTGACGGAATTTTACTTTTTGATTTTCATACAAGAGATCCGCACTTTGTCCCTCGAATTAAACTTATTGTGAGGGATAAAGCCGAAACCGAATATGCTTTAAGACATGGTGAATTGATCGAGCGCCACGTACTCCCGAATATCGAACTCGATCTCCATCGCGCTGAAAACCAAAGCTTTGAGGACCTAAATCTCTTAAGCCCTGTTCTTGATCATATTGCTTTGCATACAAAGCCTGGCGAAATTTTTGATATCACTCTCAACGATCCCGTCCTAATAGATGAATTGAATACGATTTTGACCGAGACCTTGGATCGATTCGCCTTCAAAGGTCAAGTCGATGCGCCCCGACGAGCGAGCCCTCGTGCAGCCGAAAACCCTTTATCGGATCATCATGCTTTTGATTCATTAACTGAGAGTTATTTTCCGGTCTTGGATATGGCAACCGCACAGGGAGTTCTTTCAGGGCTTACGAATGATTTTGATTTTACAGGTAATGCTCTCGCTCATATCCGAGAAACGGACTGGGGTAAGGCAATCTTAGAATACACGGATCAACGTGCCTGGAAACTTAATCTCGAAATCGTTGGCTTTGATTTGGTGATGCGCGAAAAAGTCGATGAGCACGACGCTGAGACTGAAGGCGTGCGCCCCTTTGTTTTTACCTACGTCTTGAAGTTAGAAAGGGGTCAGGGCGGTTAAGTGCCAGGTTGCTAACCTGGCACTTAACCGCCCTGACCCCTAAGTATATTGCGGGAGATGATCATACGCTGAACTTCGCTCGTGCCTTCGCCAATCGTGCAGATACGGCAGTCCCGCCAATATCGCTCAACAGGATAATCTTTAATATAGCCATAGCCCCCATGAATCTGAATAGCCTCATCACAGGCTTTCAAGCCAGCTTCCGAAGCAAACAGTTTAGCCATCGAAGCTTCCGTATTAATCGATCGCCCTTCCCTATGAAGATAACAGGCCCGATAGAGTAGAAGTCTCGCCGCCTCCAACTCAGTTGCCATATTCGCCAGCTTCCACTGAATCGCCTGAAAATTGGCTATCGGCTGACCAAACTGCTCCCGCTCTTTGGCATAGCGAATACTCTCTTCGAGCGCCCCGCGCCCCAAACCCAAGGCCATCGCGCCAATGATCACCCGACCCTTATCCAAAATTTTCAACGTATCGATAAAACCCATATCGCGTTCACCGACAAGATTCTCCTTAGGCACGCGCACGTTATCAAGACTCAAGGTCGAGGTGTCGCTTCCTCGACAGCCTAATTTGTCCTCAGGCTTCCCAGGCGTAAAACCAGGTGTCCCCTTTTCAATAATAAAAGCCGACACGCCTTTCTGACGTTTTTCTGGCGAGGTTTTCGCCAAGACTAAATAAACATCACCAACCGATCCCTGGGTAATAAAAGCCTTAGAGCCATTCAAAACAAAGCAGTCCTTTTCTTCGACCGCCACAGTTTTCATGCCACTGGCATCACTACCACTTCCAGGTTCGGTTAAAGCCCAAGCCGAGAGTTTTTTTCCAGCTGCAATATCTGGAAGATATTTCTTCTTTTGAGCTTCATTTCCAAATTCCAAAATATGTTTTGATCCCAGTCCATTGTGAGAAGCCAAGGTTAAGGCCGTCGAACCACAATGACGGGCCACTTCCTCCATCACAATTGCGCAAGACAATAGATCCAAATCCGAGCCACCATACTCCTCGGGAATACTCATTCCCATAAAACCTAGTTCCGCTAATTTGGGGACTAATTCATGTGGAAATTTTTTTTCCTGATCCCACTTTGAAGCGGTCTCTTTAAGATCGGACTCACTAAAATTTCTTGCCAATTGTCGAATCGCCTTGTGATCATCACTTAATTCAAAATTCATAACCCTCCCAAAATATTTTTTGCTATCACTGTGCGTTGAATCTCACTCGTTCCTTCATAAAGAGAAGTCACGCGAACATCTCGATAGTATTTTTCAACCGGATAATCCTTGATATAACCGTAGCCCCCATGAATCTGTATCATCTCATCGCAAAGACGAATCGCCATCTCGGTTGAAAATAATTTTGCCATACTGGCCTCAAGACGATGCGGAAGCTTCTGCGACTTAAGCCAAGCGGCTCGCCGAATCAAAAGTTCAGCAGCTGATAATTCCGTCGAAGCATTTGCGATTTTCCACTGAATCGCCTGAAACTCGCCAAGCGTCTTTCCAAACTGTTCACGAACTTTGGCATATTCGATTCCAGCTTCTAGCGAACGTTTTGCTACTCCCAAAGCTTGCGAGGCCACCGAAATTCGTCCGCCGTCCAAAGCTCGCAAAGCAACCTGCATGCCCTCGCCTTCATTCAATAAGCGGTCTGATTCGGGAACTAAGACGTTCTCAAATACCATCCTGGTCGTACTCGAAGCATTCAGCCCCATTTTGTCTTCTTCTTTTCCAATGACTACACCTTTGCTTGCTCGCGGAACTAGGAAAGCCGAAACACCTTTTGATCCGTTAATTTCCGTATTCGTCCGGGCCATAATCAAAAAGAAGTTTGAAAAAGCTCCGTTAGTCACATAGATTTTTTCACCATTGAGGCAATACTGATCGCCTTCTTTCTTTGCGGTCATCTGGAGAGCACTCGCATCAGATCCACTTGAATTCTCGGTCAGACAAAAACTTGCGGTCGGGGATTCGCCCGAAAGTAACTGAGATAAAAACTTATCATGATGATGCTTCTGGCCCTCACGAACCAAGACATCCGCAATCATATTTGTCACAGCCACCGAAATACTCGTCGAGGCACAAATTCTTGCTAGCTCAGTAATGACGAGAGAAAAACTTAGGCTATCTAGCCCCGCCCCGCCCTGAGCTTCCGGAACCATCAAACTCATAAAGCCTTCGGCAGAAAGCTTTTTGAGAAGATCCATGGGCAATTTATCGCGATCCGACAGTTTACTGACAACTGGCGCCACAATAGTTTCCGAAAAATTTCTCGCCCATTCCTGAACAGCCTTTTGATCATCAGTTAGTTCAAATTTCATAATTACTTGTCAGATCTTATAAATCTGAAAGACCCTCTTTTATAAGATTCCGCGCAATTAGTATCCTTTGAACCTCGCTGGTTCCTTCGTATATTTCGCAAATTTTGGCATCTCGGAAAAGCCGTTCGGGAATATAATCTTCGACATAGCCATAGCCGCCATGAATCTGAACGGCTGCCCAAGCGTTGTACATGCACATTTCCGAGGCATAGAGTTTGGCCTGACTTGACTCGACAGGCGTTCGAGCCCCAGTGCCTTTGAGCTGCGCCGCTTTGTAAGTCAGCATTCGAGCGGCTTCGAGTCGAGTTGCCATATCCGCCATCATAAATTGAATGGCCTGAAAATTCGCAATCGGTTGTCCAAATTGTTCCCGCTCCTTGGAGTACTTTAGCGAAGCCGTCAGCGCTGCCTGACCAATCCCCAAGGCTTGAGCGGCAATACCAATTCGACCTACCTCTAAAGTGCTCATAGCTACTTTGAAGCCCTCTCCTTCACGATGCAAAAGATTGGCTTCGGGCACTTCCACATTATCCAATACGATTTGGACACAAGAGCTTCCCTTAATCCCTAGCTTCTTTTCCTTCTTCGAAATCTTAAAACCAGGACTTTTGGTTTCCACTATAAACGCGGAAATTCCTTTGACACCTTTTTCGGGAGCCGTACTCGCATAAACGATACAAAGATCAGCTTCGGCCCCGTTAGTTATAAACTGCTTCGTTCCATTCAAAACAAAAGACTGTCCCTTTTTGATCGCCTTAGTTTCCTGATGACCAGCATCCGTTCCAGCATTGGGTTCGGTAAGCGCATAACATCCAAGCTTCTCACCCTTGGCTAGGGGAACTAAAAATCTCTGTTTCTGTTCGTCCGTCGCAAAACTCTTGATAGGCTCACAAACCAACGAATTGTTTACTGACATAATGACACCCGTGGAGGCGCAAGCTGTCGAAATTTCTTCAAGAGCTAAAACATAGGCCAACATATCCATGCCGGCACCACCCAAACTTTCGGGAACGCACATCCCCATCAAACTCAATCCCGCCATCTCCTTGACAAGTTCTTGAGGGTATCGCCCTGTCTTATCCAATTCGTCTGCAAGGGGGCGCACGCGTCGATCGGCAAAATCTCTGGCCATATCGCGGACGGCTATCTGCTCATCAGTAAAATTAAAATTCACAAGTTCTCCTATTTTTGAGGATATTCGTAAAAGCCTCGTCCGGACTTCCGACCCAAGAGCCCCGCCGCCACGTAGTTCTTGAGCAAGGGGCAAGCCCGGTATTTGGAATCGCCAAGCCCTTCATGCAAAACCTCCATAATCGCTAAACAAGTATCCAATCCAATAAAATCAGCAAGCTCCAATGGTCCCATAGGGTGATTGGTTCCAAGTTTCATACCCGTATCAATCGCTTCTTTGCAGCCGACTCCTTCATAGAGTGCAAAAATCGCTTCATTAATCATGGGCATCAAGATGCGATTAACGACAAATCCAGGATAGTCAGCGGACTTCGTCCCAGTCTTATCGATCGCGGCCACAAGCGCTTCCATCCTTGTCATCGTGTCACTAGAAGTTAGTTGTCCTGAAATTAACTCCACTAATTTCATGATGGGCACAGGATTCATAAAGTGAACCCCGACAAATTTTTCGGGACGATTCGTTATGGCGGCTAATTTTGTAATGCTAATAGACGACGTATTGGAAGCCAAAATAGAGGACGAAGGCAGAATTTGGTCGAGCTTTTTAAAGATTTCGCACTTTATGGCAAAGTTCTCCGTCGCAGCCTCAATCGCCAATTCGGCCGAAGCTACGCCTTCCATTTGATCGATCAATTGAATGCGCTCCATAACCTTTGATGGTTCCTCTTGAAGCCTTCCCTTTTCCTGTAACTTCGAAAGACTCTTTTCTATCCCCGCTTTAGCTTTTTTCAATTGATCCCCAGAAATATCAAATAGAAACACATCCGCCGAATGCGAGGCCAAAACCTGCGCAATTCCAGAGCCCATTTGTCCTGAACCAATTACCGCAATTTTTTTAAAATTCATCTCTCATCCCTTTCATTGAGCAGCCCTCGAGTAAACGATTAAAGTCGCTCAACCAACATAGCGATCGCCTCTCCCCCACCAATACAGAGACTGGCGATTCCTTTTTCACCTTTTTTCAAAGTATGTATGAGCGTTGTCATGAGTCGGGCTCCACTTGCACCAATTGGATGGCCGAGTGCAACAGCTCCGCCCCGAGGATTCAAGCAATCACGCGGAATGCCTAATTCTTTTTGAGCCGCCATCGCTACTACCGAAAAAGCCTCATTAATTTCAAAACTGGTGATATCACCAACCTTAAGACTAGTTTCTGATAACAATTTTTTCACACAAGCCACAGGAGCTGTAGTAAACCACTCAGGTTCATGAGCGTATTCCGTTGTATGAATAATTTTGGCCATCGCTTTATGACGAAGAGCTTCATCCTCCGGCCCCAAAATTAAAGCTGCCGCGCCGTCATTGAGGGAGCTCGCATTGGCCGCCGTGACCGTGCCCTCTTTGTCGAAGGCTGGTCTCAGGGTTGAAAACTTTTCTATCTGACCTCGACCAGGCTCTTCGTCGATCTCCACAGTGATTTTGTTTTTCTTCTCTTGAATTTCGACGCCGACGATCTCGGACTTAAATAAACCTTCTTGAATACTCTTTAAAGCCCGCTCGTAACTTTCACGAGCAAACTGATCTTGCTGCTCGCGAGTAAATTTATATTCGCGAGCACAAAGCTCGGCAGCATTTCCCATATGGAAGCGATTATAAACATCCCAAAGTCCATCGTGAATCATTCCATCAATCAGCTCTTGGTTGCCCATTCGAAATCCCGCCCGCGCCTTCGTCACATAGTAAGGGCATTGAGACATATTCTCCATTCCACCCGCCAAGATAAAACCTGCCCGTCCAAGAGCTATCCGATCCGCGGCCAAACTCAATGCCTTGAGACCTGATCCACAAACTTTGTTGATGGTCATTGCCCGAACCGAAATGGGGAGCTCAGAAAAAATCGCGACCTGTCTTGCGGGCGCCTGACCCTGGCCTGCCGTCAATACCGAGCCCATAATCGCTTCATCAATTTGAGCAGGCTTAAGACCCGACTCCATTAAAGCCGCTCGGGCCGCGGTCGCTCCGAGCTGCGAGGCCGAAATCGAGGATAAATTTCCCATAAAACTACCAATCGCGGTTCGTTTGGCACTGTAAATAACTGCGGTTTTCATGGAGAAAGCCTATCGATTTTTCCTTGTAGTGGCCAGCACTTGGCACTTGAACTAAGCTAGGTTTTTTATGACTGCGCTAGATTTTGCTAATTCGATTGTCAAAGGCCTCCGAAGCGCTGGATTCGAAGCTTATTTTGCGGGCGGCTGTGTACGCGATATGATATTGGGTCGGCCACCTCAAGATTACGATATTTCAACGAACGCCTTACCGGTCGATATTCAAAAAATTTTTCCTCGCACGGTCATCGTTGGCGAAGCCTTTAATGTTATTTTGATTATATCCGAACACAAAGAAAAACCATTTACAATTGAGGTCGCCACTTTTCGGAAGGACGTGGGCATCAAAGATGGTCGGCATCCTGAGCGAGTCGAAATGGCTACCGCACGTGAGGATGTCGAACGTCGGGATTTCACGATTAACGGCATGCTTTATGATCCGGTCGACGACAAGATCTTGGATTGGGTTGGAGGCCAAGAAGATCTTAAAAAGAAAATCATTCGAGCCATAAGCGATCCAGAACTCCGATTGCGGGAGGATCACTTGAGAATGCTTCGAGCGATTCGCTTTGCCTCTCGATTTTCCTACCAAATCGAAGAGTCTCTTTGGAAAGGAATTCAGAAAAACGTTAGTTGGATTCAGAATATTTCCGCTGAAAGAATATTTGATGAATTTACGAAAATGTTAACTGAGGGACATGCCGCCCAGGCCTATGAAAGCTTAGCCGACTCTGGCTTGCTCGGAATCATCATGCCCGAGGCCCTCAAAATGAAGGGCGTTCCTCAGCCACCCGAGTACCATCCGGAGGGAGATGTTTGGGTTCATACCATGCTTCTCCTTAAGCAGCTAACGACAGCTCACAGCAAAGAAGTCGCCTGGGGATGCTTGCTTCATGATATCGGCAAGCCTTCGACTTTTGAGCATCATCCGCCCGATCGAATCCGCTTCAATAGGCATGCCCAAATTGGACGCGAAATGAGTGGTTTAATTTTAAAGCGATTGAAGGCCCCGACGCATTTGAGAGAAGTTGTCTGCGAACTGGTCGATCAACATCTTCGTTTTGCCGATGTCAAAAAAATGAAGCCCTCAACTTTGAAACGATTTTTGCGAAACCCAAACTTTCCATTGCATTTGGAACAACACCGAATCGATTGTCTCGCTTCGCACGCGAATCTCGAGCTTTATGATTTCTGCCAGCAAGCCTTGGCCGAAATGCCGGAAGAAAGCCTGCGCCCCAAGCCCCTGATAAATGGTGATGACCTGATCGCAATGGGGCTTCAACCTGGACCAAAGTTCAAGAAGATCCTTGAGGCGGTCGAAACCGAACAGTTGGAAGGCCGTCTATCGAGTGAAAAACAAGCACTAGAGTTCGTAAGAGAGCATTTTTAGGCCATTTATCTAGCCAAGAACTACTTTCTGAAGTCTAAAGCTGCCGACTTGCTCTTTGAAGATTTTGGAACTAGCTTCCGAAATCAATTATGAAAGCTATTAGAAAAAAACATCGGATCGTTCTCATTCTTTCCTTGCTAAGTCTCGCCCCAATAACTGGCCAGAATATTTATGCGCAAGAAGCCAATGGGGTACCTCCAGCATCTGACGGTCCTGGATGGGTAAGGCGCCCCATAGATCTTGAAAGTATCGCAGCTTATCGCGATCTCGAAGACAAATTGAAAGGCCGCACCCCATTCTTTCCAGCAGTTTACGATCCAGCGACTGGCTATATGCCTGCCCGACTTCTCTACACAGCTCGAGAAGAAAACCCTGAAGGAAGTTTTCGCTATGGAGTCAAAGAAGCTCCCGATGGGGCCTTGTATGCCTATGTCGAAATCGATGGTTATGGCGAATTTCGAATCGGCGACCTAAGCCCTGAGCCTGAACTTATCGCGCCGCACCACAGTATGCCCGTAGTGGAACCTAATGAGATTTTTCCCCTTCGATTCAGCCCGAACGCTAGATTATTTCCATTTCCTCATCCAAAGATTCCAGGATGGAATCGCTATTTCCTTGGACTCAGTGGCCAGCCAAACGCCGAGGGTTGCGTCATGCTGCTAGTGGATGTTGCTCGAAACTACTAAGCTTGGAAATTATTATTACGAGGCCTTGGATTTCGTAGCCGTAGATTTTTCGTCAGTAGATTTTTCGTCAGAGGCTGGTGTCGCGAAATAAGTATAGTAATTGATCGTGCCCTTTAGACGTGCGGCGCGCTTTCGCTCCTTGCCGGCTTTCGTACGTTTCAATTTTCGATGGAGCTCCGAAATCGCTGTTGGTGATGGCATAGACCGCCTTTTTCATTCAGTTTTAAGCCTGGGTCAACAAGAAAGCTTAAGTTTGTAGCCCTTTTTACAAGGCCAGGAGACGGCTTAAAACGGCAACTTAATTTTCGGAGCCTGCTTTGTGATATTTTTAAGTCTATCGCCAGCCTCTTTTTTTACCTTATTTTGAAGCTCCTTTTTCTTTTTCTCAGCGATATTTTGAACTTCCTTAAGTTTGGCTTCGGCTTGCTTTTGATAATTCTCAGCTAGCTTCTTTTTCTCTTCGACTTGGCCTAAAACATCTTTTTTATAGCGATCAATTTCTGCCAAGGTTTCCTTTCGATATTTCTCAACCTTTTCCTCAATCGCCAATTTTAACTTAGCTTGAAAATCTTTCCATTTTTCTTCGATAACTTCCATGAGGGCCTTTTGCATCTTATCATCCAAATCACTGCGGACAATAAAATCAAAGTCCCCTTCTTTCCGAAGTATTTCAAATTCAACAAAGAAGTTTTTTATCCTCTGGAGAACTTCTGAGATGGCAGGAATGATAAATCCAATTCTAGGAACCTCACGAAAATCCCACGCAATATCTTCAAAGTTGACCCGATTCGTCCACTTCATCTCATCGTCGACAAAGGAAAGCAGGCTGGAACTATTCGCCACGCCTTTTTCCATCGTTACCGGGAATATCTTGGGAATTCCTACAGGCCAATTGGAGGCTGCAATTCGACTGGCCTCTAACTTATATCGATCTTTAATCGGAGTCCCCGTATAGTCCCAAAACATATCTAACTTGGCCTCGCCCAGTATCCAGTTTTTAAACCTTACATCCAAATCAACTTCCGTCGGCTTGCCGTACAAACGAGGGTTAGAATTCAAATCTTTGAGTTCAAGCTCATAGGTCTGACTAACCGTCTTGGCATCATTATTTTCTAAGCCGGTAACCGAAAATCCTGAATGGGCCAAAACAAACGATGGCTTCCGCTTGGGACTGATAAAAATAATATCTCGACCTTGGGCACGCTGGCGCACTTCTACCCTCGCCTCTTCTTTAGGTTTCATTAATGCCAAATAATGTCGAATCATCGCATGATATTGAAGGACTTGCTCTGCCCGATCCATCCATTGTGAACCAAACATCAAGCGGGAAAGATTATTAAGATCAAATTGGTCTAAGGAAACTATGGCCTTCGCGCGTTTGTAATCTTCCTCGATGGAATCCGCCGCCATTTTATATGTAGCTTGCAACTTCTTCCATTCATTCTGAGTTTGCCTAAGCAACTCATCGGCTTTCTTAGTTTCATTCTCAAAAAAACTAATACTCGTTTGAATCACTTTTACCTTCTCTAAAATCTCCGCCGGCGTTTGCGGCGTCGAAGACGCCGCCCGTTGCACTTGCGAAAACATCTCTCGATACTCCGAAACATCCTTCAATTCCGAAATCGTCTTGGTCCATTCAGTTTTACTTTCTTGCGCACTCACGAGCGCGGCCCTTAAAGCTTTTTCGCTCTCCAAGTTTAGGGTCGTCAGAATTTCGTCAACATTTGTGGGCACACGAAAATCAGCCAACTTAGCGACTGGCAGTTGATCAAACTCGGACTTAACTTTGCTCATGGCCTCATCCGCCCACTTCGAATACCACGAAGGTTTATCCTCTTTCGGCTGAGGTGGCAAAAACCCCGATTTCTTTCTAGGCGTCCCCCAGGTGATCCCTTTTATAGAAAAGTCATCAACCACAAATCTCTTCTCTAAGAGCGGAAGACTTTGAAAATCAATGACGATGTCTGAAAACTCCATGGCGTTTTTGAATTCTTCTTTGGAAGATGCAATCTCCAGCTTTTTTATCGTTAAACTCGATTGACGAAAAGAAACTCGTAAATAGGTAATATCCGTTTTAGTTCCGGTAACCGCGCTAATGGCGTTTTCAAAAGCGCCCTTTAGCCAGAAATCAATGCGGTAGATACAGAACCATAAGCTTAAAGCCACTATAACAAATACAGGCAAAAATACCTTCCAGCGAATCATAACAGGTTCTCCCACTTTTCCTGAAAACTCTGATACTTTTCATAGAGCCCATAAAGTTTCGTCGCCTTAAACCACTTCATAAATTTTGAATCTTTAATCCTCTCTTTCCAACGTTTTCGATACTGCCCAATCGCCCAAATAGCGGCCACAAAAACTGGAAGATAGAGGATCAAACTGAGAGCTAATGAGCCCATAACCACCGTATTGTTCAACTTAAAAAATGGAAGTATCGGAGCCGAAGCGATCCAAATCCAAACACCTCGAGCCACTTCAAAATCAACTAATAGAAAATAGCCAAGCCGATCAAAAAGAGGGTCCAAGAAAAACCCGATGATCGCAAAAAATGCGGTCGCCATAAAAAACATCGACAAATTAACCCTTAACAAAAAGACCAATAGAAAAATGACGAGATTATGCCATGCAAAAAACGGGCTTAAGCCAACAATCATTCCAAAAGCGATTCCAGCAGAGAGCTGTGATGGCGCCGTTTCAGAATTCAAAAGATTTAGAAGTTTATGTAGAGTTTTAAGAATAATCAACATACCCACAAAGAGCTTAAGAGGCCCCCCTGGCCAAAATCAATCCTCGAATGCGAAAGCTTGCCATCCCTGAAGGCCTAATCTAGCCTCGAATCATGCTCCAGATGTTAAAAGCCAAGATTCATAAAGCCTGCGTGACACGTGCGGACGTCGAGTATGAAGGTAGCTTTGGTATGGATGCAGGGGTTATGAAACAAGTCGGGATTTTGAATTTTGAAGCCGTGGAAATCTATAATATCTCTAACGGTGCTCGAGTCAAAACCTATGCGATCCCCTTACCTGCCGGCTCGCGCCGATTCGAAAGTAACGGAGCGGCGGCTCATTTGATTAAAGAAGGCGACATCGTAATTGTAGCCTGTTACTCGCTTCTTTCAGATAACGAACTTTCTGCTTTCAAAGGTCCGCAAATAGCCTTGTTGGATCCCCGAAATAATCACCTTAAGAAGCTTTATCAACCGGACTGGCGAAGAGCTGATGGCTCCAAAGCTCTTGAGGATTTTGACATTCTCCATGGTGACAAACATAATACGCTGGCCCTGGACCCCACTTGGATTTGAGTACTGAAAGACTCTCGAGCTCCTGATCTTCACGATCCCAAACAAAAAGCTTATTGGCCCCTATGTAATCCTTAGAAATCGCTTGCAAACCTAGTTCTCCAGGCTGAACGGCCACAATGAGACTGGACCTACTTTCCTGAAGGGCTAAAACAAATCGTCCAAAACCGCCGCACTGTTGGAGCGCCGACCCCATAATAGCGACAGAAGACTTTTCAAAAGCTCGGGCATACTTTGCTTCGGTCGTCCATTGATGCATTTGATCCATTACCGATACAGCAACCGCATAGGGCGAAGGCAGGGCCCCATCAAAGATATCCTTTGAGCGCAAAAGAATGTCCGCTTGATTCTGCGAGCTCATCCAAAAACCTCCAACTTCGTCGTCATAGAAGTCCTCAAGCAAAGCATTCGACAGACTTTGAGCGCGCTCAAAGTCTTCAAAACGTCCAACATATTGAAAATGTCTCAGGAAGGCTTCTGCCAAATAACTGTAGTCTTCGAGAAAGCCCATTTTAGTTACACCATCTTCATAAATGACATGCGCGAGCGAAGATCCTGTCCAGCCACGACTCCAAATGGAATCCAAGGTCCGCCCCACAAGAGTTTTGAGCTCATCAAGCTGAAAAACAAAAGAGGCCTTACTTAGTGCACTCAACATGAGGGCGTTCCAGCTAACTTGGATTTTCCTATCTGTTTCAGGCTTCACACGTCTCGAGCGAATTTCTTGAAGACCTCTTTTGAGTCTTTTGAACTTTAGCCAAACATCTTCTGGAGCGTCCTCTTTAAAATAGATGATGTTTCTTGATTCAAAATTTCCAGAAGGATGAATATCCAATGTTTGTAAAAGCTCAGGCTCGAGGAGCGACTTCAGATCGTCATACTGCCAAACGTAAAATTCGCCTTCTTCATGATTTGAATCTGCATCGATCGAAGAAAAAAAGCCCAACTGAGCACTGGTCATTTCTCGCTTCAGCCAGTCGATGATATCCAAGGCGACCTCTCGATACAGGTCCTTTTTGGTCAGTTGCCAAGCTTCAACCAACACGTCGAGCATTAGAGCATTATCATAGAGCATCTTTTCGAAATGTGGCGTATGCCAAGCATGATCGGTTGAATAGCGATGAAAGCCGCCTCCAACTTGATCGTAGATCCCCCCAAAAATCATCGCTTTGAGACTCTTTTCAAGAATCTCGAGGCAATGATTATTTTTCGTTACAAAATAATGCCTCATTAAAAGTCGGTAATTCTCAGCATGAAAAAACTTTGGGGCAGAACCAAAACCTCCGTGCTCCTTATCACTAATTTTCATTAAATTTTGAATGCTTCGGTTTTCCAACTCAGTCGCCTGATCCAAAGGTTGAGCTTCAAAATAGCGCCCCGATTGAAATAAGGCGTGGGTTAAACCATCGGAATTCTTTTTAACTGCGTCGGCTTGCTCATGAAATGCCTTGTCAATCTCTGTCAGGACCTGCCTAAAAGACGGCCTAGATTTCATAGGCTCTGGGGGGAAATAAGTACCTCCAAAGAAGGGCCTCAACTCGGGAGTCAAAAAAACATTCAATGGCCAGCCGCCATGCCCCGTCATTAGCTGAACTGCTTTCATATAAAGCGCATCCAAGTCGGGGCGCTCCTCACGATCCAGTTTAATCGACACAAATTTTTCATTTAGAATCTGAGCGATTTCCTGGTCTGAAAAACTCTCCCTCTCCATGACATGACACCAATGACAACTCGAATAGCCAATGCTCAAAAAGATTGGTTTTTTCTCGTTACGAGCTTTTTCTAAAGCCTCAGTTCCCCAACTAAACCAAGCTACTGGATTGTCTTGATGTTGTCTGAGGTAGGCAGAAGCTTCGAGTGATAAAGAGTTTTTCATGCGGACGACAGCCTAACTTTGTCCGGGCAAAAGGCAAGTCGAAGCCTAAATAAATGAAATCGAGCTTGATCTTCTCGTCACCTTCTCCCTAACCTCAATTTTTAGTTATTTGGAGAATATGCGTATTATGGCAACAAAAGCAAAAACCAAGGCAAAAGCAAAAACCAAAGCAAAGGCAAAAAATATGAGCAAAAAAGCCACTAAGCCTAAAAAACAAGCCTCTTCGCCCAAAAAGAAGCTAAGCATTAAACAAGCGCGCTCCAAAACAAAAGCAGCCCCAAAACCTGCCAAAGCTCCCAAGGTAGCGAAAGCCCCCACAGAAAAGGCCATTAAACAGCCAGTGTTTAAGGGAACGATTCCTCTGGGCAACCCCGCTAAGCTCTTTATGGAGATATGGAACCCAAAACATGAGAGCTTTTTTATGGGTATTAAGAAGCTTTTTTCAGAATATTTGGTTCCAGGGACAACGGACAAACAACGGGAAGAGAATGGCTCTCAAATTATTGAGAAAATTGAAGCCATGCTTCGAAAAGAGCCGCTTGATGCTGGCTTCATTGAGCAATTGGCTGAACGTTTTCCAAAAGATAGAATTCATCAAATTGCCTCCATCATGTCGATGAAGCCAAGGTCAACGATCCGACTTAATGTACTCAAAGCGGATATCAATGGGTTTGCTCAGAGCAAGGCCGCGGACGATTTAAAAATTAAACGATGTCAATACAGCCCTTGGGCCTTTGATGTGCCCGCCAGTGTGAATCCAACCGATCACCCCGCCTTTGAAAAGGGACTGTATGAGCTGGAAGATGAATCTTCTCAATTAGCCAGTCTAATGGCAAATGCGCGAGCTGGTCAGCGCGTTCTCGATATGAGTGCCCGCGATGGCGATCACACATTGACCCTTGCGGCCATGATGAAAAATAAAGGCTCCATTTTTGTTTACGATTCTGACCCCATGAAACTTAAAATTTTGAAGCAGAGAGCTCAAAAGGCTGGGGTAGAAAATATTCGAATTCTTACCGACGCGCAGGTAGGCGAAGTTAAAGGATTGGATATTGTCCTTATCGATGCTCCCTGCTCGGGTTCTGGTTCACTTGCAAGACAACCAGAACTGAAGTGGCGATTTAAAAAAGACGATCTTCCTAAGCTGCAAAAGCTCCAGGCAGCACTTATCCGGGAAGGGGCTCGAAAACTCAAACTTGGGGGTCGACTGATTTACGTTACGACAAGTTTAAATCGATCAGAAAACGAAGCTCAAATTGACCATTTCATGAGGCAATCGCACAATTCCTACCGGATCGTTCCGGCTCTCGAATATTTCAAAGAATGTGTGGTGCCCTATATAAAAAATTTCTTTGGACAAAATTTGACGGAAGAACAAATTCAAAGCTTCGCGGAAGCGAATCCTTTTATGCTTCTTTCACCAGACATCCATGGCTGCAATGGAATGTTCATTGCGATCATTGAGCGGATAAGAATTAGCAACTAAAGACCCATAATATTATATCCGCAATCTACGTAAAGAACTTCGCCGGTAATGGCGCTAGAGGCCTTACTCGCCAAAAATAAGGCGGTCTGGCCAACGTCCTCGATCGTGATGTTTCGTCGCAAAGGAGCTTTGCTTTCAATGGACGATAAAATGCTCTTAAAGTCTTTGACCCCGCTGGCTGCCAAAGTCCGGATGGGCCCCGCAGAAATAGCATTCACACGAATTCCTTTTTCCCCGATATCGGCCGCAAGATAGCGAACACTACTTTCCAAAGCTGCCTTCGCTACACCCATAACATTATAATTTGTCACGACACGTTCAGCACCATAGTAGCTCAGGCAAATGACAGAGCCTTTTGCCTTTTCGAGACTTGGCAAAAGCGCTCGGGTAACCCCGACAAGCGAATAGGCTGAAATCTCGACGGCTTTCAAAAAGCCCGCACGAGAAGTCTGACAAAATCCATGCTCCAAATCGGCTCTCTCCGCATAAGCTAGCGAATGAATAAGAACATCCAGCTCTCCACCCCACTGGTTATGAAGCTGCTGAGCCATCTTTTGAATCTCTTCGTCTGACCCAACATCACAAGGCAATATTATTTTGGCGCCCAATTCCTCGGCAAGGGGCCGCATCCGCTTCTCCACAAGGGGTATATAAGTAAAAGCTAGTTCCGCACCCGCTTCACGCAGAGCTTTAGCGATTCCGTAAGCGATACTTCGTTCATTTGCGAGGCCCATGATGAGTGCTTTTTTGCCTTGGAGGTTCATTCCCCTGAAATGACCGAATAGGAATCGAAAGTCAATAATCCTAATCTACAACATAATTTTTTGATGAAAATACAATCTGTTCAAGATGCTTTCGACGAGCTTGAAGACCTCTTGGGATCTCTGGAAAGCTCTCGCAAAGTTCATCGAAGCTCCAACGATCACATTCGAGTAGCTGACAATCCGAGACGGTTGCCAAGGTAGCCGTCCGCATCGTTTGAAGAATGAGGCCCCGCTCGCCAACAAAATGGCCGGGTCCTAAAAATACATTCGATTGATTAAATTTTCTCACTTCAATCTTGCCCTTTAAAATCAAAAAAAATCGATCGCAAGGCGCATTAGGCTCCATGATGACACGGCCAGCGGGAACATGAACCGGGACAAAGTAATCCCAACAACGCTCCAACTCATGGGGCTTCAAAATATTAAAAATCAAACTATGAGGAGCAACGTTTAAAAACAATCGCTTGTAGAACAAATCCAGAACTTCCTGACCCAGTCTCGGAATACTTTGAAAGCACTCACGCAATTTTACCTCTGGAAAATAAATCAACTGGCAGGAGCCAAAGGCCTTAGCGGTAGCGGAATGATTCATTTGCCCAAAGAGAGAAATGTCCCCAAGAAAATCGCCTTCTTCAACAAATTTCTCCAGTCCGGATGATGACTGAAGACTTAAACGACCTTGAGCTAAAATATAGAAACCTTGTGGCTTATCCCCTTCGGAAAACAGCAAAGCCTCATCCTTCAAAGTGATGAGGTCAGCAAAACGTAAAAGCCGCGCCACCTCTCCGGCTTTGAGCGCGGATAAAAGTGGATAAGATTTTTGAATACTATGCCGGAGTTGGGATCGGTCCAAGTCGGAAGATCCAAAATCTTCAAGACTAATGCTGGCTTCCATTTCTTGATAGGGGGTTGGAACCGGCAGATGATCATCAGACTTTCGTTTTCCCCCAGCCCGCGAAAACGCCTGCACGATCACTCGCTCCAATTTTTCGTAAGCCGTAAAAGCTTGAGGAAAACTTCGAACCCATAATAAACAGGCAATAGCCGGCGCAGGCCGACCCGCCTTAACATAATTTTCGCCCGCTAAAGCCGCATAGTTATAGGCCTTAGACTCTCCCGCCTTGTCTTTTGATTTGATATATTCCCAGGACAATTTTCTCGAAATATCCGCGACATCATAGGGGTCCTCAACATTTAGCAATAGGCTCTCAAGATCCGAAATAGCCTCTTCAATGCGACCTGATTGAATGAGGCGATCGATTTCGGATTCTTTTTTTGAAAAATTCTTAAGCAAGAACCATCCCCCATATCCTAAACTAACGTGCTCGCCAAATTCGTTCACGACTACCGCCAGAAGGGTCCACTCTAACATGCAGCTTTCTCATGCATTTAGGACAGCGCCCCTCATAATAGTCTTGGTCAGACTCGCGATAAACCCGCGAGTAAACCTTGCAGCATTCGAAAAGGATGCCCAAATACGCTTTCTTCGGCTTTCCCTTTGAGTCGTTCACCCACTATGATTATGGCATGAAGCAAGATTTAGGGGTACCGAGGCTCAAACAATGATACGCCGCCCAAAGTCCAATCTTAGTAAGGTCAAACGTTTCGTGATCATAGGGCCAGGTCGCTGGGGCCAAGCCTTGGGTAACTGCATTAAAGAATCGGGCTTTGAGATCCAGTACTTAGGAGAAAATCAGTCTGAGCTCGAATGTAAAAAAATTTTAAGCGAGCAGGTATGCTTTGTTCTGATTTCAACTCCATTCAAGGCGCTCCCCACCGTTCTCTCGGGCCTCTCTAAGATTCCGAACATCAAAGCGGTCATCAATGCTTCGAAAGGGATCGATCGTAAAAGTCTCATGTCTTTTACTCAGTTGGCTCGAGACTATTTGAAGTGTCCAATTGCGAGCTTGTCAGGCCCGAGCTTTGCGGACGAATTATCAAAGAAGCTTCCAACAGCTTGTGTAATCGCATCAAACTCAAGAGAGCTCGCCGGTTTTTTAGCTAAGAAAATATCAACACCTTATTTCCGCCTCTATGCGCACAGCGACCCGATCGGCGTGGATCTATGTGGTGCGATCAAAAATGTATTAGCTATTGCGTGTGGTATTTCGGATGGTTTGCAACTTGGTCAAAACGCTCGAGCCGCACTACTTACGCGTGGCCTTGTCGAAATGATGCTCGTCACAAAAAAATTGGGCGGTAAGAGTGCGACAGTTTTGGGCTTGGCGGGCGTCGGAGATCTTTGGCTAACCTCGATCGGAGATTTAAGTCGAAATCGACAATTTGGTCTTATGCTCGCTCAGGGTCGCGGTATTGAAGCATCGATTGACCAAATCAATGCCCCAATCGAAGGCTACTACACCGTTTTTCAAATTGAAAAGCTTAGAAAAAAGTATCGGCTCGATTTACCAATTTGTGAGTCCGTCTACAAAATTTGCACGGACAAAATGCGTGTCTCTGAAGCGCTTCAGAGACTTATGAAGCGCGAACCAAAATTCGAGGAGTCCAGTTCTTGGCGACTTCGGTAAACATTTTCTGCCAAACACCCAACTCAATTTTAAATTCGCCCTGCAAAACAGCCTTGAAAGCGACATAGTCTTTGTTTTGAAGCTGCGTATGAAGTTGGGTAAGGGAAGATTCCATTCGCCTCACGGTATCGGTTAAACTCTGGCCTTCATATTCGAAGTTCCGGCTCGTATCATCGCCATAGCTGTGAATGGAAGCTACCATCTGAAGCAACCAATCTACGAGTGAACTGAGCTCCGCAATTCGATCGTTCGCTTTTAAGAACTCACTATTCTCCAATAATCCACTAATATCGTCACAGTCCATCAGTAGCGCTTCACAAATTTGAGGAGCCAACTGTAACGAATCTTTCAGCAAAGGACCAACTTCCCGAGACTTGAAAGCCAGTTGACCTAAATCTTTCATGGACTGAAGAATCATCATCTCTTCCTCTTCCATATTGACAGACCTTCCATCTACGAAAATCTCCGTCACCACGCGGTGCGGGGCCAAACTACTTTTGATTTGTTCCGCCACCGCTCCAAAAGAGGAGCTCGCGTCAAAAGCCAGATTTTCTCCGTCCAACTTAATTTCAATTTTTGATGTACCTGCCATGATTTCGACTCCTAAACCATCGATGAGATCTTATTTCCTTTAGATCCCAACATAAACTCCTCAAGAAGGTCCGTCTTAATTCGTCTATCTTTTCTTAGCTGAGTTTCAGCATCTTTCATCATCAACTCAAGTCTCAACTTAAGTTGAAAATCCATCTCAATTACTTTTTCAAGTTGATTCATCCACCTTTGATCATCCGTCGTGGATCGGGTGCCAATTTTTCGATCCACTCGCTCCAGTTCGCGCAGAATAAGCGCGCGCTGTTTAAGTTTATCGTCCACAGGTTGTGGATCTCCGGAGTCAATTTCCACAATAAGATTGTGTGTTAAACTCAAAAGATCCTCGATCAATGCCGATTTCTTTTTGACTATAGCTTCCATGCCCGTCCCTCTTTTGACAGCTTAACATAATGAGCCTAGAAAGACTTTTACTTTGATAAAATTTATGATTTTCTTCGAATGACGCAGAACGCATGAGCATACTGAATACATTTCATAGTCGAGCTTCGGCTGTCGCGCTGCATCAAGATTTAATTTTGGAAGTGGAAACTCTATTGCAAGGACGATACGCGGACGCACTTGCCGTCTGCGGTGATCAGCGAATCTATGTGCTCGGCGCACTTCAGGGCGAGAAATTAAAAGTACAACTTCTTGACGAATTTCGCCCCGGACAATGGAAGGCAAAAATTTTGGAAATCATGGAAGCGTCGACGCGTAGACGCAAAGCGGCTTGTCAGCACTTCGATGACTGTGGAGCCTGTCAAATTCAACACTGGAATTACGATTACCAAATTGAATGGAAACACAAAATGCTGCTTCAGCTCCTGGAGAATTCAAGCCTGGGGCCTAAAGTTCAAGAGCTTAAGATTCAAATCATGGCTGCGCCTTCAGAATATTTCTACCGCCAACATGCGCGCCTCTCCATTGCCGACAATAAACCGGCATTTTTTAAGGCTGGCTCACGGGTGACTGTAGGTCTCAATGAATGCCCGGTGATGAGCCATGCTCTATTCGCCTATGCTTGTGAAAAGGCCTCCGGACGTGAAACGTCATCTTCGATGCGGATACTCGATCCAATTGAGTTTGAAGGCCTATCTTTTGAATTTATACAGGGAAACCGCATTCCGGTTAGCCCAGCGAGTTTCATTCAGCCCAACCTCGCCGTCGCTCGAATGATCGGGCATAAACTAGAGAAAATTTGCTCAGAAAGTTCTCAAAAACGACTGGCGTTAGATCTCTTTTGCGGCTCGGGAAATTTTACAAGTCTTATCGCAAAATATTTTTCAAAAGTATTAGCGGTCGATGAATGTCATGAAGCCATTGAACTCGCAAGGCAAACTAATCCTTCGATCGAGTGGGTCGCAGGCAAAACAGATGATTTTCTGAAAGAGCTTTTTGAACGACCAAAGCAGCCACTCGATTTCTGCTTTTTAGATCCACCGCGCAATGGAGCCTTTAGAGCGATGGAGGATCTAAAAAACTTGAAACCTACAACCGTGGCTTACTTGTCGTGCCAGCCCGATAGTCTCGTTCGAGACCTAACGCGTCTTGTTAAAAATGACCATTACAGGATTCAAGATTGGATCATGATCGATCTGCTTCCCCAAACTAGGCATATCGAAAATCTAGTTATCTTAAAAATTTCGTAGAATGCGGCAACCTGTGGGACAATAAAAGTTGAATGTCAAATCAAGAGGTGTTTTTTAATTCTATTAGACGAGCTCTTGAGGAAGGAGCCTCCCAAGAAAGCGGCGTTGCTCTTGTCAAACTTATTGGATCCGGTCTGCTTTTTAGTTTTCTTACAATCTATTTGCTCCGTCATCGATGGTCGATTCGACGTGAAATTACAATTTGGATTAAGTATCTAACTGGGGCAGCGGATCTTGCCGATCGGCGTCGGAGAGCAAGCTATCCCGTATCCATTATCGTTCCGATGTCTGCTCGGCCATTAGAAAGACATCGCACCGTCAACATTAGTAAGGGTGGGATGTTCATACACACTCGCCGGCCTTTTGAGCTTTCAACAAGCTTTCAATTCATTCTGGAACTTAACAAGACCACTCTAATCAAAGCCACAGCCCTTGTACGATGGGTTAAGCCAAGCTCGGATCCTGACACTCCGGCCGGCATGGGCTGTGAGTTTATCGGCTTGACCGATGAGCAAAAGAATCTTATTCGCTTATTCTTACGAAGTCGCAAAACTCGTTACTTTAAAGGTTAATATGAAAATTGATTTAGGGGCTCTGGCCGAACGTCATGGCCTTGATTTGGCTGGCGTAAGTTCGCCCGAACTTGACCCTCAAACAAAATCTGAATTCTTGAAATGGCTTAGGTCAAAAAAGGGGCCTCAGATGCAGTATCTCGAGCGAAGAGTCGAAGAGAGGCTGAATCCTCCGAGATACTTTCCTCGAGTAAAAAGCATTTTATGTTTTGCTATGAATTACTTTCAGGGTTGGGCTCAAGGAGAAGTCAAACTTTCGAACTATAGCTGGGATGCCGACTATCATCAGACCTTCAAAACCAAACTCTACTCCATAGAGGCCGAGCTCCAAAAAAAATACTCGGATGAGGAGTTCCGAGTCTGCGTCGATACATCCCCAGTTTTAGAAAAATACTTGGCCACTCGAGCAGGAATCGGTTGGCAGGGAAAAAATACTCTAGTCATCAACCAAAAGTTTGGAAGTCAGATCTTTTTGGGTGAGATATTTACAAGCCTTGAAGCTTCATGCTTTGAAAGCCTTCCTAAAGTTACGGATCATTGTGGAACTTGCCAACGCTGCCTTCAGGCTTGCCCCACAAAGGCGCTAGAGGCTTATTCGTTAGACGCTTCAAAATGTATCTCCTATTGGACCTTAGAACATAAAGGAGAGTTCACGGCCGAAACGCCAGGTTTTAAGAATTGGGTCGCCGGCTGCGATATCTGCCAAGAAGTTTGCCCCTGGAATCAGAAACTGATCCCCTTAGAAAGTTCAGCCGCGGAACTTTCCCATTTGTCTGCAAAAGATATTGGCGATCAAAACTGGCTTAAAAGAATTGAGTCTAAGGCCGTTTCGTATCTTGCGCCCGATAATTGGAACCGAAATCTAGAGTGGATCTCTAAAAACTAGAGTCAGCCCTTCCCAAAACTGCAAGTTTTCCCTTATCGTTGCCTCGTGATGGCCAGGCTTTCGATTCAATCTCTTATTTTTATGCTATTTTTCATTCTTCTCTTCATTCTTCCTACTCACATCCAAACACCTGCATTTGGACAAAGTCAGCCCCAGGAGAAATCTCGGGCTAGCGACTGCCGAGTAGGTTTTTTTGAAAAATTAACTCAAAATGTAGAAAGATCAGCAACCCATACCCGAGCGGCGCTCAAAAAGGCCTACAGATTAATTGCTTACAAAAAAACCAAGCTGGGAGAATACGGTCAAAAGAGGCTCTTTGACTTTCGATATCCCAGCGTAGAACTCGTCCACTATTTGAGAATGCATCCACTTTCAATTTTTCCAGAACGTAGGGAAATAATCATATTAGTAGAGCAACAGGCCACTTCGAACTCTATGGAGCTAAACCCCTTCAGTCGAGATCCGGAAGATATTCGACGACTCTACGGAGAGGGTAAAGACATCGACAATATTACTTTATTAGATGCTAAAAACTTTTTTGAAAATCAACGCGCCAAAATTCAACGGGGCTTCTCGGAAACCACGATCGATCACGAACGTCGCAGCTTTACATTCTTTAGACGTCTCGCCGTCTATTCATCCTTTATAGCCATCGGAGCCTTTGGTTTTAACTGGCTACAATCTAAATCAGCTGGTTATTCTGCAGCGCCTTCTGAACTTGGCGGAACTGAGTCTCGCCGCTCGTCGTATTCGACCCTTTTTGGCTCGATGCCTATTCCCGAGGATTCCAAACGAATTTATGAAATATTTCTCAGAGCCGAAGATAAATATTTTCGACAATACAATTCGGTGATTACCTTGATGCAGCAGCACTCACGAGATGCCTTAAGCTACCCACCCTATATGATTTTTTCAGCCCTAAACATCTACTATAATAATGAACAAACCTTCAAAGACACTGAATTGAAAGATAGCCTCATTCGTTTTATATATTTTATGCGTTACGCCCATGCCGATTATTTTTATTCTGAGGGTGCAGAGATGATCAAGATTAGAGAGCTGACAGATAAAGTTCTTAACGAAGCTGATCCTGACAAGGCGATATTAAACGAAATGATCGAAGATTTGAGTCGCTAGCGAAAATCATATCGCACTTTCCATTCAGGCGCACGCGGGCCTTGATAGCTTGGCTCAAACCTCTCGACTATCACATCGGTCTGAATATTTCCCCGCCGTGTATAATCCATGACAATCTTAAGATAATGGGGCCTCAAAACTTCAACCAAATCCCGAAGAATGAGATGGGCAAGTTCCTCGTGATAATGCGACTCATTTCGAAATTTATTAATATAGATCTTCAGACTCTTTAGTTCGACAAGATATTTCTGAGGGACATACCAAATATGTGCGGTCCAAAAGTCTGGAAAGCCCGAACGTGGGCATAAACTTGTACCCTCTGGGCATGTAAAATAAATCAAACTCGGCGGGTCTTGGTACTTAAATTCAATGGGCTCCAACTTCGCTTCCGCAATGAGCTTTGTCCCATGCTTTTCTGGTAAGTCATTCGCCATAACTGGTTTGGATCAATAAACGCTTCATGATCTCTTGTCAAAGTCCCTTAATCGTTTTGCGGTCGTAGGCCCAATACAGCTGTATCTTAGCCCCCAGGAAGCTCTAGAACGCCGAGTGGAAGATCGAAAAAAGGCTGTGACACTTGAAGGACTTGTAAAAAAAATTTCGCCTATAGACTTTGATTTTATGACAGCTGATAGCGCCTTCGGGCGTCTTATAATTTTTGTCGCATAAGGATGGCAAACAAATACTGAATGTCCCATTCCTCTTAGAGCTTGTATGAGTGTCGAATCACCAATCTGTGATCGCGCAAAAAAAATGGAAACAGGTTTCGAATACTTTCGTTTAATCCATGAGAGCACCTTTGTTGAATTTCCATTGTTTAAAATAAAATGTCGTTCGCCTTTTACACGTTGTATGGCGGAAGCCGTGGACGCTCCTATCGCCAGTACAGCATTTGACCTGGGTCGCCTCTTCAAATAACTTAAAGTTGTTGCCGAACTAAAGATGGATAAATCATAAGATCGCCTGGGGCATCGATACGATAATTTTTTAAACTTGATCAGCGGTAAAAAATAAAGTTTTCTGCCTTTGAGATCGGGGCGCTTCGACCATCTTGGCTCCCGCTCTCGCAATAGTAATAGATTTCTATGCGTTTTCAATTTTGCGGACATTTTTCAAGAATCCGCTGAGCCCCTTGGGCCATAAACCTTTCGGCTAACTTCAATCCTAGATTTTCTCCGTGCCCGACAGGCGCTACATTGGTATCCATCATAATACTCAAACCATCTGGATCCGACAAAAACGCATGTAAGCGCATTTGAAACTGCTCAATCTCACACCATGCTCCAAGAGGAAGCGTACAGTTGGCCCCCATGGCTTCCAAAAAAGCCCGCTCCGCAGCCACTGATTGGCCAGACTCATCATCATGAATTCGACGAAGTTTCAATCGCAAATTGTCATCATCTTCCCGACATTCCAGCGCAATGGCACCTTGGCCAGGCGCCGGAACAAAGATCTTCGGATCCAAGTATTCAGTGATAAAACTTTCTTGGCCGAGCCGCAAAACTCCAGCTGCCGCCATAATCAACCCGTCGACCTCGCCATTCATCATCTTTTCTATTCGCGTATCGACATTCCCGCGAATATTCACAATCTCACATCGTACGCCCTGGGAACCAAGCTGAGCGCGCCGCCTTAAACTTGAAGTTCCTATTTTCATTCCTTCATTAAAATCCGCCAGTGGTTTTTTGTCTCGACTCAGAAATACATCTCGAACTTCTCCACGTTCAATGATTCCAGCCAAACTACATCCAGTGGGCAATTTTACTGGCAAATCCTTTAAAGAGTGGACACAAAGGTCGACATCATTTCTTAGCAACGACTCTTCCAATTCCTTAATATACAGTCCCTTGCCCCCCGACTCTGAAAGACTAATGGACTTGTCATCGCCACTCGTAGTTATACCGACGATTGAAAACTGATCTTCCGGCCATTGCTCTTCAAGCAGCCATTGAACGAATTGCGCTTGCCACATCGCCAAAGGTGAATTTCTTGTTCCAATAATATAATTATGCGACATAGCCTCAGGCCTCAAATCTTAAAAAGTTTCTTGAATGCATTGGTCCAATGATCTCCTTCTTCCTTTTCCGAGACTCGAGCCTTCAACTCAATAATAGGATCCTGCAATATTTTTGAACTCAACCGGCGACTCATTTTCTCAATCTCAGTCCAGTCCTTCTCAGTGATCTCGGAAAGGCGGGACTTCAATTCTTTCAACTCTCGAACCCGAAGCTGTTCAACTTTCTCATTGAGGAGCTTAAAAATTTCGTCAATGCTTGTCGACTCATAAGCCCGCCAAGTCTTTTGAACTTCCTCGGCCACAAGTAGATGGGCTCGACCCAGTTCTTGCTCCCTAAGCCGCGTATTATCTTGAGCAATTCGTTTCAAGTCATCTACATAATACAAAAAGCTGTTAGATCCATAAGCGGACCGAATGGTCGGCGGAACGGCTAAGTCCAAAATAAATAAAGTCGTTCCGGTTTTAGATAAAAGTCGATTCCAGTCTTGCTCACTTAAAATAGGTTCAGAGGTTGCTAGAATTAGTGCATCCGCACGACTAACAATATCTTCAGGCTTAGACAGCACTTCAACGGCCATACCTTCTTCCTGCATTTTGTCCCGAAGAGTTTCGGCCACCGTTTGAGTTCTATTGTAGAGCAAAAGTTTTTTTGGCTGAACACTGGCAAAGTGTTCTGCGGCGGCCTGACCGATCTCCCCTAGCCCCAAAATCCCGATATTTTTTTGACTCAAATCCCCCAGGACTTTCTCAGCCAATTTGACACCTATGGAAGGAATACTTACGGCAAACTGTCCCACTTCCGTTTCCGTACGGACTCGTTTAGCCACTCGGAAGGCTTCCTGAAAAAATCGATGGAGCTGACTTTGAACTCGAGACTGCTCGCAAGCCTGCAGATAGGCTCGCCGAACCTGCCCTGTGATTTGTGTTTCGCCTAGGACCATCGCCTCAAGGCTCGAACCCACTCTAAAAAGATGCTCAAGGGCTGCTCGCTCATAGTGAAAGTAAAACTTCGAGATTAAGACTTCACTCATTCCGGAAGATTCAAAAATCCAGGATTTGGGATCCGTATGTGAACAAGCGTAAAGTTCAACTCGATTACAGGTAGATAAAATTAAACTTTCATCGCATTCACGACGTATGCGAGTGTCAACTTCGGAGTTTAAAATCCATCGTGAAGCCTCGACTCGTTCGTCAAGGCTAGCTGTCTTGAAATCAACTCCACAAACCCAGTATTTCACTCGTCACTTGCACCATTTATTTTTAGTTCATCATGTTTCGTATGAAAGGCCAAATCAATCGCACCGGACACCATTAACACCAAAAAAAAACTTAAGCTCGCGAGCCAAGCGCTTTTTTGTCCTCGCCAAGATGGCTTAAGCCATCGTAACAAAAGAATCAGAAAATAAATTAGCCAAGTAAAATGAGCAAAGAGAACCTTGGCATCCAACCACCATGCCCCCTTCCAAAAACGTTCCGCAAAGAAGCCTCCTAACAAAATTCCGAAACTCAACGAAAACACTCCGGCAACCATTAAGCGCCCCAGCACCTCATCAAGTTTTGGCAAACTCAAAGAGCTTGTTAACCAGGACGGCGATTCTCGATTCTTAAGCTGGCGAGAACTAGCGATATAAACCAAACTCACCAATGCCGAAAACAAAAACAAGACTTCCCCGACAATCATAAGAACGATATGTAACCATAACCACAAACTCGGCAGGCTCAATATGGCTCCAGAACTTAAATAAAACGGAACAATCGCTACGACAAACGAACTGAGTACCAATGCCAAAAGAACGACTGGCAAGAGTCGCTTCCAATGCAGAAGACCCAAACAACCAATCCCCACAATTTCCGTAAGAACGATATGGCTAAACCAACTAGGAAGACTTGCAATATTACTCGTTGTAATCAGTTCGAAGGCAATGAACGAACTTTGAATCGAAATTGCAAATATCAAGAGAAGTTTAGTTATCTGCAGGTAGCTCGGACGCAAAAGGCGCAGAAACTGCCAGAGATAAAAACTGCTTATCAAATCGAGCATCGATACTAGAGATAATACGACTAACTCCATCTCTATCCCTTGTCCTTCTTAAACCACGAAGACGCCCCGCCGCCTTTCGGCTTTTCTCGCCTCATTCTAATCAAGCGTGCCTCAGATCCGGCTTCAGCAAAGTTCGGTTCAATTTCTATGGCTTTTTCGAACCACATCAAAGACTCGTTTTCTTGTTGCGCGACTTTGTGGAGCCATGCTTTTACGAAGCAACTCTGAGCATGTCTCGGAAATTGTTTAAGAACCTTATCAACTTGCCTATGAAAATCAGGAAGCTTTGGCAGCATATTTTCCTTGGCTTCAAGCCCACACATCAATTCAGCGTAAACCCTTTCTGTTGGATAATCAGGAATATCAATATCTTTTTCAATCTCTTTGAGAATCGACAAGGCGGGAGCAAACTGTTTCCTTCGGATAGCCATAATAGCTTCATTAAATCTCATTTCGGCTTTCAGCTTCCGCTCAATCCCTTCCATGCCTCCCATTTCTTTCAATTTCTCTTCCGCTTCAAACTCTTCTCGTCGCTCGCTATCAGCCCAAATGTCGTGAGCTTCATTGATCTGAGCTAGCAAACTCTCACTGATCGTCCGTAGAGACTCCTTCAGGTCTTCGGGTAGGCGATCTGGATGATACTTCTTTACCAATTGCAAATAAGCTTTCTTACAGTCCGACGCGGAAGCCTCACGGGTTATGCCTAAGATTTCCCACGGACGACTCTTTTTGAATCGACTCGACAATTCAGTTAATTCGGACTCAAGCTTATTGCCCGAGGCTTCCCCCCAAGTAATTAAGCCAAACTCTCCTGCAATCACGAGCATTTGTAGACTCAATAAATTAAGATCCTTCAGACTTGCCCCTTGGGCTCGCATTTGATTCCAAATTCTTAGTTCGGCTGGCGCCAGGGGAAGCACAAATTCACCCATTAATTTTATTTTTGCATCCTGACGCCTAGAATTACGTGAACGACAGTAAGCCTCGTCGTAGCGCGCCTTAACTTCCTCCCAAAGTAACTTTTTAAACTCACCAGTTAAGCGGAATTCATCGATCTTAAAGACATTTTCAGGAAGTTGAGGAAGTTCGTGAAATTCAGCCACGCCTCTTCGAAGCGACAATATACTGAAAAGCTTATCCTTAAAAAAACCCCCTAAAATCTCGGGAAGTTTCGCAGCATCCACCCAAACTCGCTGCATAAGAGCTCCTATGAGCTTTTCGTTTTGACTAAGGTCGACTCCCGCTTTAACGAGCGCGTCCAATTGTTCGCGCTTAAGCAGATTTGCCTGAAGCAAATGCTGACTCAATTTTTCTTGGTTCCTATTAGAACTTACTGCAATCGGCTCACCCTGCTGAAAAATGATCTCTTTCCGACTATCCGGCATGCCAGCAGCACTCGATTCAACAGCCAAGAGCCCAGTTCGCCTGTTAAGGTTGATGTCCAACAAAGCCCAAGACAGACTCCGATCTTCATCAGGTAGTTTAATTTTGAATATGACCCCCATGCAGCCTCCATTTTGGCCGAAAATCCCAAGAAAGCGAAGAACTGGCTTTCTTCAATAAGAAACTTTACAGCTGACAATAACTTCCGCTTGAATAGGCTCCTATGGCAAATGTAACCGAAGTTTCAGATTCCAGCTTTCAAACCGAAGTTTTGCAATCTCCCATTCCTGTTTTGGTAGATTTTTGGGCCGCCTGGTGCGGACCTTGCCGCGCCATTGCTCCGGTCGTCGAAGAGCTGTCGAAAGAGCTTGAGGGAAAGGTCAAAGTCGTAAAAATGAATGTCGACGACAACCCCCAGACACCGGGCTCACTTGGCATTCGAAGCATCCCCACTTTGAAGGTCTTTGTCGCCGGAAGTGAAAAGAATCAAATGGTGGGCGCTGGATCCAAAGAACAAATTAAACAACTCGTAACCGCTTTTATATAAGCCCCCGAAGCTCTAAAGTAGAACCTCTACTTTTTCAATAATCACCGGCTCCACGGGTACGTCGTCATAATATAACTTAGAGGTAGTAGGAAGCTTGCCAATTTTTTCAACAATATCTTGGCCTTTCGTGACTTTCCCGAACACCGCATAGCCAGGCTGGGAGGCCGACCCATCAAGATTCGAATTGTCGATGAGGTTAATAAAAAACTGGGCCGTCGCACTGTCCGGATCTGGAAGCCTCGCCATTGAGATCGTCATCGCTTTATTCTGCAAGCCGTTTGACGACTCGTTTTTAATGGGGGCTCGCGTAGGTTTCTGATTGAAATCCTTATCGAATCCGCCCCCTTGAATCATAAATCCATCGATCACACGATGAAAGATGGTGCCATTGTAATGGCCATTCTCAATATATTCGATGAAGTTTTCGACACTGATCGGTGCCTTCTTAGCATCTAAACTAATCTCAAAACTTCCTAGGTTAGTAGTAATTTTAACCATTTTGGTATCATCCTTTTTTTGGATTGCTTTATCAGTCGATGGGCTGCGAAATTTTTCACAAGAAACAAGGCAAACTATAGCCATGATTCCAACAGAAAAAAAACGGATGAATCTTGGGAGACTCATTCAAGTAAGCCCCCCATAGCAATCTTGGCAGCAATGACCAAGGAAACAATCGACATGAGTTTGATCAAAATATTCATCGAAGGCCCTGAAGTATCTTTAAAGGGGTCTCCAACTGTATCACCGACAACGGCCGCTTTATGAGCTTCTCCGCCTTTCTTTTCTCCTGCGAGATCTCCCTTTTCAATTGCCTTCTTTGCGTTGTCCCAGGCTCCACCAGAATTGGCCATCAGCAAGGCTAAGACCACGCCCGTAAGAGTCGCCCCCGCAAGCATCCCGCCTAAAGCTTCAGGTCCAATTAAAAAGCCAACAAGCACGGGAGCGGCCACGGCAACCAAACCAGGAAGCACCATTTCCTTCAAAGCAGCATTCGTCGAGATATCCACACATCTGGTCGTATCAGGCTTAGCGTTTTCATCTCCCGCTAACAGTCCTGGAATTTCCCGAAACTGACGCCGAATTTCATCAACCATCGCTCCCGCAGCACGCCCCACGCTTGTCATGGTCAGAGCTCCAATAAACAAAGGCACCATGGCTCCAATCAATAAACCAATAACAACCTCTGCACTCGAAATGCTCATCACAATGGGCTCTAGACTTTCTCGAAGCCGAACAGCATTAACGACCTGGCCGTAGGCCGAAAATAAAGCCAAGGCTGTCAAGGCTGCCGACCCAATCGCAAAGCCCTTGCCAATCGCCGCTGTCGTATTGCCGATAGCATCAAGGCTATCTGTAATCTTTCGAACATCAGGTCCTAATTTTGCCATTTCAGAAATTCCGCCAGCGTTATCAGCAATTGGACCATAAGCATCGACCGACATGGTTATGCCAACCGTTGCCAACATGCCAACTGAAGCCAATGCAATTCCATAAAGGCCACTCGAAGCAAATGCGACATAGATAATTGCTGCGATGATCATGAGTGGAAGAACACAGCTCTCTAATCCAACGGCAAAACCGGTAATGATATTGGTGGCAGGTCCTGTTTTAGAAGCTTGAGCAATCCTCATAACCGGTCCTCGAGCCGTATAGTATTCCGTTACAAATCCAATTAGTAATCCGCCGATTGTTCCAGCCAAAATTGCCCAAACAATCCCGATGCTAAGATTCGTATAACCAACCCAATAGTAAGTGCCGATCAAAAAGAAAATCGCCGCCACAACCGAAGAACCGTGCAGAGCCTTCGCGGGATCCCAGGCCTTCAAAATATTCATGGCCCCAACAGCAATAACTGAGGCAAGCAAGCCAATTACCGATAAACTGAGAGGAAGCATCATGAGAGCCACTCGGCCAGTATCCTCTGCGGTTGAGGTTAGGTTTATAAGCTCTTGAGCTGCCATCGTCGAAGCAATAGCAACAGCCGCTACCATACCCCCAACATAAGATTCAAAAATATCGGCGCCCATTCCAGCGACATCCCCGACATTGTCTCCAACATTGTCCGCGATTACTCCAGGGTTACGAGGATCATCCTCAGGAATTCCCGCTTCAATTTTACCGACTAGGTCGGAACCAACATCAGCAGCCTTGGTATAGATTCCTCCGCCTACTCTAGCAAACAATGCAATGGATGATGCTCCCATGGAAAAACCAGAAATGATTGCTGCCGAATGTGCATCGAATCCAAAATACCAAGTCAGGCCTCCCAACCCAATCAAACCTAAGGCTGCCACGGAAAGGCCCATAACGGCGCCACCCTGAAAGGCCATAACAAGCGCTGCGGCCTGACCCTTGTCCTGAGCCGCTGCTGCGGTTCTAACATTAGCCTTGGTTGCCGCTTTCATCCCAAAAAAACCAGCCAAAGCAGAACAAAGGGCCCCCGCTACAAAAGCCATCGAAGTATCCCAATCAATGCCAAAGCCAATCAAAATAGCGACGACAATTACAAAAAACACAAGAATTCGATACATTCGACGGAGGAAAGTCATGGCTCCATTTTGAATCTCATCCGCGATACCTGCCATTTTGATTGAGCCAACATTGGCAGCAGCTACTTTTCGATAAAGTATCATCACAACAACAAGTCCCAAAAGACCTGCAATAACAGAAGGCATGGCGGCCAAACTCATCAACAAACTCCTTTATATTAGTTAAGCAATATCTAAACGGAAAAATTAATCAGCCCATTCAATATGGGCAAGCATAAAGGCTGTCTTTCTAGGGGCTAGCGCTTGATTCTTATGCGGCTTTGAGTGAACCTCAACCTTCAATCCATGAGTAAATCTATCGCCCTTAAAAATATCAGCAAATACGCATTGTATGAGGCTTCTGTGCAGGATGCCGCCGACGACGCGAAAATTCTTTATAAATTATACACACGAATTCGAGGCTACAAACCTCACTCATTTAGAGAGGATTTCTGTGGGACATTTAAGATTGCCTCTGAATGGGTAAAAATCCACCGCGATAATTCTGCTTTAGGCTTGGATATCGATCCAGTTCCCATCAGTTATGGCAAAGAGTTTCACTGGCCGGAACTTACAAAAGACCAGCAAAACCGATTAAGCATTCGAGTACAAAACGTTTTAAAACCCACAAAGCCGTCCGCTGATTTAATTGCAGCTTGTAACTTTTCGTATTGGATCTTTAAGAAGCGAGAACAAATGATCCATTATTTTTCCCAAGTTAGAAAATCCCTTAAATCCGATGGATTGTTTTTTTTGGATATCGTGGGTGGATACGAAATGATGGAGCTACATAAGGATCGTCATCGTTATAAACTCGGAAAAACTCCATTTACTTATATTTGGCAACTGGAGCGATTCAATCCGATTACTCATGATGGATTTTTTTCTATCTCGTATGAAATCAAGGGTGGGAAGAAGATGAAGCGGGCTTTTACCTATGATTGGCGCGTTTGGACCATTCCGGAACTTCGCGAATGCATGGCAGAGGCGGGCTTTAAACGAAGCTGGGTTTATTGGGAAAAAGACGACCGAAACGGACATGGCACGGGCGAGTTTTATGCCTCGGAAAAAGAAGAAAATTGCCCCGTTTGGATTGCCTTTATCGTCGGCAGCAAGAACTAAAAAATATGACGCCTAAACGAAACACTCAGTAAAAGTCCGACGGCGAGCATATTCGTAATCAAACTACTTCCTCCGTAGGAAAAAAACGGAAGCGTTACGCCTACAACGGGCAGAACACCTATTTCCATCCCAACATTGACAACGACATGCCAAATCAAGAGCGACACGGCTCCTGCAGCCAGAATCGATCCAAATCGATCTTTTGATTTTCGCGCGATGTCGATCCCCATCAAGGTCATCAAAAGATAGAGCCCGAGCATAATCACGGCTCCCACAAATCCCCATTCCTCCGCAAAAGCAGAAAAAATGAAATCCGTATGATGTTTGGGCAAAAACTCGAGTTTGCTTTGGGTTCCCTTTAGATAGCCCTTTCCAGCAAACTGCCCACTTCCAACGGCAATCATACTCTGAATACTATGATAGCCCTCGCCAAGGGGATCGCGCTGAGGATCAATGAAGGTTCTAACTCGGTCCTTCTGATATTCCTTTAGAACAAAATTATACGCTAAGGGTGCCGCGATCAAACCCGTTAAAACAATCGCAATCAGGGACTTAATTCTCAAGCGGCAGTAGAGAATGATCGAAAATGCTACAAATGAAATCATCAGCGCCGTCCCGAGGTCAGGCTGCGCAAAGACCAATAAAACAGGTGCGCCTACAATCACAAACACGGGCCAAAGATCGCGCAAGCCATAGCCTTCTAGCGGTGGAGCTTTATCTCGTGCATAAAATCGTGCAAGTATTAAAACAATTGCAAACTTACCAAGCTCGGAGGGTTGGATATGAACCGGCCCTAATGGAAGCCAGCGTTGCGAACCGGCCGCTGTCTTACCGAAAAGATCCACGCCAATTAAAAGTAAAATAACGACGCCATAAAATGGCCAAGCCAAACTTTCAAAAATTCGGTAGTCGAGTAGAGCGATAAGCATGGCCACGGCGAGGCCGACACCAACAAAAATCATCTGCTTATAAAATACCTCGATCTGATTCATATAGGACGAGCTATAGAGTGTCATCAGGCCCAACATACAGATCAAAATGATCAACCCCAGAAAGCCCCAATCAAAATTTTGACTCATTCGATCAGTGGATCGTCGTTCTTTGTCCAAGATTCGCCTCCACAGGAAAGTTTCGAGATAAATAATTCTCCATCATCGCCCTGGCTATAGGTGCGGCCGTCGTTCCACCATGTCCACCATGCTCCACGATGACGGCAACTGCAATCCGAGCATGCTCCAGAGGCGCCATCCCGACAAAGAGCGCATGATCCTGATAGTCCTCGCGATCCTTGTCTGCTTTTGCACGCAGCAATCCAACGACCTGGGACGTGCCAGTCTTCCCTCCGACGATATAATTTTTTAAACGAGCACGCATTGCCGTTCCACCCGGGTCATTAACGACCGCACGAATTCCCTCCGTCACCGTCTTGACAGATTTCTCTTGAAATTCAATTTGGTTTTCCAAAATGGCCTTAAAAGATCTTTCGCGAAGTCCATCAGCCGAGGACATCTTTTTAAGGAGCTGGGGTTGAAAGACTTTTCCCGAATTTCCTAAGATCGAAATCATTCTAGCCAGTTGAGTAATGGTTAGCAAAAAAGCTCCCTGACCGATCCCCGCATTGATGGTCTCGGCTTTGATTGTCGTATTGCCTACCTGATTCACCCAATTCTCGCTGGGTATAAAACCACTCTGCTCCGAATTGAACCGCCATAGTTTGGCCACCTTCCCAACTTTACCATCATCCGACTCAAAAACCTCGTTTCCTAAGTTGGTCCGACGTCCCAAGCCGAACAGTTTCGACCAGTGGTACATCGTATCGAGTCCAAGCATCAATCCAACGTTGAAGAAAAAAACATTTGAAGATCTCTGAATCGCATCATGAACGGTAATCGAACCAAAGCCAGCACGATTATGGTCACTCCAAACTCTGGAGCCTAGTCGAAATGATCCCGGACAATAAATAATTGTATCTGGTTGAATCACGCCAGTTTCTAAAGCAGCAGTTGCCATGACAATCTTAAATGTACTTCCCGGAGGATAGTGCTCCCCCAAAGTCCGATCTAAAAAGGGCTTGTCCTCACGATCACGCCATTCCGCAAGTTGCTTGCCGCTAATCTGTTGCGTAAACAGGTTTGGATCCAAAGCTGGACGCGAAACCATGGCCAGAATCTCACCTGTTTGTGGATCCAAGGCGACGGCAGCACCAATATTTTCTCCAAATGCTCGTACCGCCGTAAGCTGTAATTCAAGGTCCAGGCTAAGAGTTAAAGAACGGCCTGCGACAGCTTCCTGTAAGTTCGACTTATCAAACCAATCCAATCCTGTACGCTCAACGGGTCGACCCTTAACATCTACGACCGTAAATTCCCGTCCATCTCGACCCCTCAAGTATGGCTCGTAAAGCGCTTCTGATCCAATCACACCGATCTGATCGCCCAATCGATATTCGCGATCAGGATAACGCCCTTGGAGTCGATCCAAATCTCTATCGTCAACCTCGCCAGTGTATCCAATCGTATGAAAAAAAGCGTCACCATAGAGATAGTCTCTTACCGAGATCACATCAACATCGACGCCTAAAAACTCTAAGCTTCGGCTTTCAATTTTCGCCAACTGATCCCAACTGATATCTCGAGCCAGTCGTCTAGATTGGTAAGGCGCCGAAGCCTTAACTTGTGCAACTCGCGCAGCGTTCTCTTCGGTGCTCCAGCCAAAAATATCTTTCAGCTTGGTAAGCTCAAGCTCAGGATCATCCGAAAAGCCTCGAGTATAAAGAACATCGAAACGAGGGCGATTGTCGGCCAAGAGCTTTGCATTTCGATCAAAAATTTTCCCCCGAGGAGCCGAAATCCGTTTAATCTTAAAGCGGTTTCTGTCGCTAAAGGCTCGGTATTCATCCCCCCTCCAAATCTGCAAATACCAAAGGCGAACTAAGAGGCAAAAAACAAGGGCTCCAAAAAAAATAGCAAGTCCAATAGCGCGGGGTTTGAGATCAGCAACATTGTAGGGATCGGATAAACGCATCTACTTTAACCCCACGATCCGCTTTAGAAATTCGAACGCGAATAGACCGATCACAGCCTGTACGAGCGCACTTGCGAAGACGCTCCCAAGCAACGCCCAATAAAAATGAGAACCCTTGTAGATCTGTAGCAACATAAAGGTTTGCAAGGCATTAAGCGTTAATACGATCAAAAAAACAGATGCGGCAAACTGATACTTTGTCCTGACCATAAAACGCAACTGCGCCAATTTAAGAATCAGAAAAATAAGATACAAACTTAACCAATAAAATCCGGACAACGTAAGAGACAAACTGCCAAAAATCCAAGAAGCCAACATAAGGTAGAAAGCCCCGGAAACAAATCGCCAGGCATAGGCGCCGTACATCAACAGAAAACCAGCGCCACTCACCGAAATCCAGCCTGGCAGCTCTAGGCCAGCAACGAGATTGACCCACAATCCCCAAGCCAAAACAATCAACAGATCCTTGGCGACGGAGCTCCGAGGATAATCTGCATAGGCTTCAAGCATTTTCCCTCAACCCTTTTGATTTTCAAAATTCGTTACAATAAACAACTCTTCCAATCGATTAAAATCTACGAGGGGCTCAACTTCGGCGTCTTCCAAAACATCATTAGGGTTCTTTCGCCGAGACGTGATCTTCCCAATGGGATAACCAGCTGGAAACAAGCCCCCCAATCCAGAGCTAACAAGCAAGTCCCCCTCCTGAATGTCCTGTCGCCTTGGCAAAAACCGCAGCCCCAATCCTCCGCCAAGAGTGCCCGCCACAATCACACGAGCCCGCGAACGCTGAACGATCGCATCGATACGAGAGTTCACATCTGAAATCATCAAAACTCGAGAGCTCCAAAGGCCGACTTCAAAAACCCTCCCCACGACGCCATTTGTATTGATAACGGGCATCGATGGTCTGACCCCATTACTCTCCCCTCGATCAATAATAATTGTTCTAAACAAGGCGCTTGGATCCGTGGCGATTACTTTTACCGGCAGAAAAGAGTTTTTTTGAGCTTCTTTAAAACCGAGAAGAACTCTCATCCTTTGGTTTTCAAGACGAAGCTCTTCCATCAATTGAAGTTCCAAGGCCTGCGCCTGTAATTGGGTCTTAAGGCGACGGTTCTCAGAATTAGCTTGAAACAACTCCGTCAGACTTCCTGCGCTATTCTTAGTAAATTGCTCCGACTTCAAGATCGCAAACTGAAACGGCCTCAACACCTTGGCAAAGAACTGATCAATCCACATCGCCCTTTCATCAACAGGAGTTTTGTATGAAAAATTGAAATAAAGATTGAGCCCTACTATGAGGATAAGCAAAAAAACAAGCCACGAGCGCCTTTGATGAAAGCCAGGTATTAACATCGTCTCTATGTATTATTCTAGCGAGTCGTGACCTTGCGTAAAAGGTCTAACTCATCCAGCACTTTGCCCGATCCCCGAACGACCGCCGTAAGAGGGTCGTCGGCAATCATCACGGGAAGACCCGTCTCTTCGCGCAGAAGAATGTCCAAATTACGCAACAATGCGCCCCCGCCTGCCAAAACGATGCCCTTATCCACAATATCCGCGGAAAGCTCCGGAGGCGTCCGATCCAAAGCCATTCGAACCGCTTCTACAATGGCATTAATTGGCTCCGCCAAAGCTTCGCGAACTTCATCCGAAGAGACTACAAGGGTTTTCGGAATTCCCGCGACCAAATCCCTTCCCTTGACTTCCATAGTTTTTTCGTTCCGATCCGAGTCAGGATAGGCAGAACCAAGCTCAATTTTAATTCGCTCCGCTGTTCTCTCGCCAATCGCTAAGTTGTACTTGCGCTTCATATAATGAACAATGGCTTCATCCATTCGATCTCCAGCCATTCGAACAGAACTGCTAAAGACGATTCCAGCAAGTGATATGACAGCAACTTCGGTGGTTCCTCCACCAATATCAACAATCATATTGCCTGTTGGTTCAGTTATGGGAAGTCCAGCTCCGATGGCTGCTGCCATAGGTTCCTCGATTAGATAAACCTCACGTGCCCCGGCCGACTCAGCTGACTCCCTAACGGCCCGCTTCTCTACTTCCGTAATACCGAAAGGAACGCAAATGACAATCCGTGGCCGAAGCCCAAATCGCCGATTATGGACTTTACCAATGAAATAGCGAAGCATGGCCTCGGTAACTTCAAAGTCCGCAATAACTCCATCTTTCATCGGACGGATGGCTACAATATTACCCGGTGTACGCCCGAGCATTTCCTTAGCTTCGCGACCTACAGCATGTACCCGCCTCGTTCCGCGAGTATCTTTTTCGACAGCCACAACGGATGGTTCCGAAGATACGATCCCTTTGCCCTTAACGTAGACCAGTGTATTGGCGGTCCCCAAATCAATCGCCAAATCATTCGAAAACATGCCTAAAAATGAATCTAAAATCACTATGATAACCTAAAGGAGGATTTACAGCGCTGGCTACAGAAAATTAACAATTCCGATCAGCTTTTAGACCCCGCCTCTCCACTTGCGGGTCGACCAGCATTCTGGAAGACTAATCGACATGTCTATGGATTTTTTTCGGAACAAGCGCAACTCATTTTTTACCATTGCTATCTTTGGATTCATCATCCTGACTTTCATCTTTTGGGGGAGCTTCTCTAAGGACCCTGGTTCCATCAATGTTTTGACCACGGTCAATGGAGAGGAAATTTCCTATCGCGAATTTCAAAGAGTTCTTGGCCGGCAACTGGAAGTCTATGGACAACTCTTTGGCCAGGGCAAAAAAATAAATAAAAATCTTCAGGATTTTATTGAAAAACGCGTTGTCTCGGAATTAGTAACTCGCAAAGTGATGTCTCAAAAAGCCCGTGCCCTAGGTATTGTTGTGGGAAAAGAGGATATTCTTAGAGAACTTGAAAAGATTGAAGCCTTTCAAGACCCTCAGCTCAAACGATTTTCGCCTCGTATCTATCAACTTGTGCTGGAATCCAATGGTATGAACCCGCGATCTTTTGAAAAAAGTTTGGAAGAAGAAATTTCTGCCAAACGCTTGAGTGCCAGCCTAGACAATAATATTTGGGCAACAAAGGCTGAGAAAATGGATGAGGAGAAAGTCCAAAACTCACGGGCGGATATTCAGACAGCCAGCTTCACGACAAACTCAGCAGCCAAATCTGGAAAGCTAAAAATTGATCAAAATGAAGAGAAAGATTATTTTGAAAAAAATGCCGGCCAGTATCTGCGTGCTGAGAAAAGAATTTTAAAAATCGCCAGCCTTGACAACCTTAGGCTTAGTCAGGGGATTCTGGTTTCCGAGGACGAAGTTAAAAATTACTTTGATGAAAGTGTGAAGGGCTCGACTGATAAAAAATGGGGCCAAAAACGTGCTCGTGCCTACCATATTTTATTTTCCGAAAAATCACCAAGCTCCTTATCGAAAGCTAAGGCTGTTCTTAATGATTTGATGCAAGAAAGCCGGCAAGAGAATTCTCAACTTGAAAGTTTCTTTCAACAAACGGCTACTCAGAAGAGCGAAGACTATGCATCGGCTTTCAATGGCGGTGATCTAGGCTATTTTAATGAAGAGGATATGGTCGGTCCCTTTGCTAAGGCTGTTTTCAATCCCAAAAACTCTATAAATAAGGTCATTGGGCCAGTTGAAACGGATTTTGGTTATCACCTTATCTATATCAAGGACCGCGCAGGGAATGAGAAAAGCCTCCGAAACCGAACTGGCGAAATTCGTTTTGAGATCGCAAAATCAAAATTGAAGTCAAATCTAGAGAAAATCCGGAAGGACCTTGATTCGTCGGTAGTGGGCAAAGCGGATGGTGAAACGGCCTTAAAGGCCATGGGATTTGAAATTGTCGAAACAGCGCCGGTCGATCGCTCAACAAAAAGCCGATTGATTCCTTTCAATGTCTTGCAAAAATCCTTCGCAGCTCCCAAAGGCTTATGGCAAGAACCGGAAAATTTTGAAGACAATCTCTATGTTTATATGGTGAGCCAAATATTGGAGCCTGAAAGCATGAGTTTCGAAGAAGCCAGGTCTCAGATTCGTGAGCACATTCTTGAAACCAAGCTGGAAACACTCATTCGTTCCCTGCAACAAGAGATGAACTCTGGGAAATTAAAATGGATGGATCTCAAGTCTTACGGAGCCGAAATTAAAACCTACCCTTCGGTTTACTTGTTTCAAGACAATCCAATTCCCGAGCTAACGAAGTCCGACGCCATTCTCAAAGCGCTTCAGAGCCTAACTTCCAAAAATTCAATAAGCGCGCCTCTCTTGAATCAAGGTACATGGCTCCTTATTCGGGCCTCGAATTTTGATAGCAAACCGGATACGAAAGCTAGCAAACCTGAAGATACTAAAGAAATTTTAACGGTTAAGCGAACAGACGTCTTAGAAAGCATGGTCACACAACTCATTAAAGAAGCGGATATTCCTAAGAGTTTCCGCGACAAATACCAGTTGTAAGTTTATTTGATTTGAATCTTTTCATCGACGGCAGCCAAGACTACAAATACCTTGCCATCCTTGTCCCTTTTCAATTCGAGAGGGAATTTTAAAACTTCTGCCTGAGTAGAACTCTTGTTCGAAGGATAAACTCGCTGCTCCGTAACATAATGAAAAGCTTCCCGCCAATTTTGTGAGCTATCTTTTTTTAAAATAAATAAGGTCGTTGACTCTCTAAGACTACTTGTCCCTTCTTTCGGACTTTGAACACGCAGAAGAAGGATATCCGAGTCCTCCTTCCATATTTCACAGGATTCAAGCTTTTCGACCATACCCAAGTTTGGGGAGCTAAAGGGAAGGCCGGCGATCGTCAAGCCTTCGGATTTGAACTCACAGGTGGGATTTGAAATCGACAACAAACTAAAGAATATCACGCTAATCAATTTCGCCTCCTTATCCCTACAAAATGTCGAGGATTCACTTTCGACTCATAACTTCCAGCCGCCACCGACACTAGTCCAGCCTTGTTATCTTGGTCGAGGCGAATAATTTCGGGTAGGTCCTGAGAGGTATATCTTTGCAAGGTACCCGAATCAAACCACCAATTCGGATATATTCGATCGACCAAAAACTCTTGCGCTTCGACCTTTGGCAATCTTTTCTCTAGCCCTTCATTTTTTTCACGCTCTTCCTGACTCGCAATGGGTAGACTTCCGGGTGAAATATAGTGAGTCAGAATCGGGAGCTCCTTGTTATCTTTTGTCACCACAATACCCGCGTCTTGTGCCGCTACAAACTCCACGATATCTCGAGTCTGAATACTTGAATTAGCTAAAATGATTTTTGACAGATTGGAATCCCCCGGGTTCCAGGAGCTAAACTGACTCTTAACTAATGCCATGCTAGCTCGGTTTGCATTGGCGCTTCTAAAAAACTGACTGGCCTCGCCTTTGGGGTCATAGCGACTATCTATCGCCTGATCCTTCCATGGTGAAAGATTGGCTCGGTTCTGAATAACTTGATTGGCCCAGAAAAGATGCGGCAAACTTCTGTGGGCGTTCGTATTGAACTCGCCATAAAGTGTCAGAGCCACAATCAATCGCTCAGCTCGTTTCGGATCCTCGACAAATTTCTTCTCAGATTGAATTTCTTTCAGAAATCGAGACATAAACCTTTGCTGAACACTAGCAATTTTTGCTGTGGGATTTCTCCTAGAACTGCTCCCATTTAGGCCGTCCTTAATTATCGCCTCGTCACTTATAATCATGATTCGCTTGCGCATATCGATAAACCATTGCCAGTCCTCATTAAGCTGCCTATTTAGAGCGTCTTTGGTTTTTATTTTATTTTCGAGTTGCTGACGTTCGGCCTGACGAAGAAACTCAGGTGTAGACTCTGGCTGGAGGCATTCTAGGGAATAGGAATGGCTCAGAGGAAATCCACTAAACATAAAGGCCAAAATAAAAAGAGAGGCTCGCACGAACTAGTTTTGAAGCAATTCTTTTGCCAAGCTATGGGCTTGAAATCTATGGGGATTTTTAGTCCGATCGATAGTAATTGCGACCTTCAGTGTCTTTTTCCCGATTCTGTTGGTCAGTTAAACATATGCGAGCAATATTGGGAGTTTAGGTAGCCTACTTTTTGGAGGATTTTGAGAATAAAATAATCCATGTCGCGGTAGCCGAAAGCTTGCCACTT